>Ga0302114_10001352_pt1 | contig 16203 bp, 14 predicted proteins | sample AG5_Surface_MG_FD_203107 | JGI IMG/M metagenome (GOLD analysis project Ga0302114, IMG submission 203107) | Marine microbial communities from Western Arctic Ocean, Canada - AG5_Surface | ecosystem: Environmental > Aquatic > Marine > Oceanic | place: Canada: Western Arctic Ocean | collected...
AAAACGTCACAAATTCCCACTTGTAGACGATGTGGAGAATGAGGTTGAGGATGGGGGTGAGGCCCGTGAGGTGGTACTCTCGGCAGGGGGTGATTCTAACGGTGTGGTCATCGTTGGCCGAAACAATGAAGTTGGAATCGGCCGTGATGGTGAGCTGGGTGGCGCTGAATTCCTGCTCGAACGTATGCTTGAGCTCGAAGGTCTCAGCATCCCAGATCTTCATCGTTTTGTCGTAACCAGCACTCACAAGAACACGCCCGTTGGGGGAGTATGAGACGCTACGGACACCGCCAAAAGAGGTGTGAGCCTGGTCGATGCTCTTCACCAAGCTTCCATCGGCAGGGTTCCAAAATTTGATGGATTTATCGTGACTTCCCGAGCAAAGGAGTTTGCAGTCGGGAGAGAACGAGAGGGACCAGACGTAGTGGGTGTGGCCCTCCAACGTGTGCGCTAAGATGGCACTTCCCTCGTTGAAGCTGTAGGTCTTGATGGACTTGTCGTCACTTCCAGTAGCCAGCTGCTTGCCGTCGGGGGAGAAGCACACTGCACAAATCACACCCGTGTGATCCTCAAGCACTTGCACTCTCGCCCACTCGCCACCCTCCCCCGGCTCCGACCAAATCATCACCTTCCCACCCCAATCACCCGAAGCAAGGTGGGAGCCTGATGGAGAGACGGTGACGCACTCAACACGACCATCGTGTCCCACCAATGTCTGGACCAACTCGAGGGAAGGGCTCAGTAACTTCAAGCCACCCTCATCATCATAGCCACAAGCCACAAGTGATTGACCCGTCATCACTACCCGATACCACATGGCCGTTACTCCGTAACATCACGCAAATTACAATATCACTATGCCCGTGGAGGACATCCATCTTCACAGACATAAATTGAGATTGAAGGGAGAGGTGGGGCTGAGGGGTGTAATTCTGGGCTAGAGGGAGAACTAGGATCGAACCGTCATCCATCTATAAACTTAGTTTTTCACCTTAAATAGCACTTCCTGTGCACCTGTGAAATCTGAGCCAAAAAAATTAAAAAATTATATTTGCCAGGGATATCTTTTATTATTTATTACCATATCGTGCCCCTTTCAATACACACACACGCACACACACAACATGATGTCCTCTCTGCGAGTGTCCCGAACTTTTGCTTCTCTCTTTGCAATGAGATTCTCAACCAAAATCTCACTTGTAGACCTTCGATCAGACACAATAACAATGCCATCCAATGCTATGCTTCAATCATGCTTAACAGCTCCCCTCGGCGATGACGTTTTTTCCGAAGACCCGACGGTTGCTCTACTGGAATCCACGATTGCCAAAATGTTCAACAAGTCATCAGCCCTCTATCTCCCTTCAGGCACCATGAGTAACCTCTGCGGCATCATGGCACACTGCAACGTCCGAAATTCCGAGATCATTATTGGCAGCAATTCCCATCTTTCCATGTACGAGGGCGGCAATATTTCGACCATTGCTGCTGTTGCCTCGAAGCAAATCCCGGAAGATCCAATTACTTCTCAAATGAACCTCAAATCAATAGGTGAGGCCATCCGAGGCGACGACCAGCACTTTCCAATTACGAGAGTTGTTTCTTTAGAAAACACGCACAACGTTATGGGCGGAGTCCCCCTCGCTACATCCTACGTGAACGAGGTGAGTGAGCGAAATACTGTGAGCGAGCCGCTCGCCTTGTGCTAGACTAAACTAAACTAAAACTAAAACTAACATTATTCCAACGTACAGCTTAGAACGCTGATAGACTCGGTCAATTTCGACACGACTGGCGGCTCGGGCAGAGCAGCAACATCCCACTACGTTGACCGCCACCCCTACGACGACCGAAACGTGAAAATCCACGTCGATGGTGCTAGAATCTTCAACGCGGCTGAATCACTCAACGAAAACTTGGCGGACATGTGCGCTTCGGTTGATTCGATCTCTGTGTGCCTCTCCAAGGGGCTCGGTGCGCCGGTCGGTTCGGTCCTCGTTGCCGACGAGCAAACAATTAGAAAGGTGCGTAAGACGAGCCACAACCGCGACCGAAGCGATCCACACACAACGCAATAAGCATTCCACTCACATTCACTTCGTTGCTTAGGCGAGAAGGGCGAGGAAGGCCATGGGAGGGGGAATGCGGCAGAGTGGAATTCTGGCTGCTATGGCCCTCCACGCGCTTGAGAATAACGTGGAGAGGCTGAAGGACGATCGGGAGAATGCAGTTTTTCTGAGTCAGGTGATGGTCACCAACGGCTTCACGCTGCCTGAATCCGGAACGCCGCGGACAAACATTTTGTACTTTGGGGTGAACAATAACAGCCGACTATCGATTAACGAGGTGGTTGAGGAGTTTAGAATAAACGGGGTGGCTTTGGGGGGAGGCTATCAAGGGGGTCGATTCTGCCGGGCGGTTCTGAATTCAACCGTGAACAATAGAGGAGTGGAGGTTGTAGAAAAAGCAATAATTAAAGTTGGTGCAAAATTGTGATTTTGAGATAGTTGTAAGAAAAGAATTCCCTTCTTTCAAATTTCTCACTCCTCGTCTTCGTCTTCTTCCTGACCCTGTTGCTGACGTCGCACCTGAAACAGTGTATTTAAAAATATACTTGCAAATAAATGTAATGAAGCGACGCGCGCTATTTTCTAGGTACTATAGGTCAGAATAATCTAAAGCACGCACACCCAGTTTCACAAGTTTCGGGGTGACAAGTTCCTCTGCGGACAGTTCCTCCTCGTTCTTGTCCACCTCCACCTCTACCTCCACCTCCACCTCCACCTCCACCAAAAAACACTCGCTCTTCAAACTCAACCAACACTTTCGAACCAATTCCCTCGTCCTAAAGAACGAAGCAACAACTTCATCTTCTCGCCTCTTCACTCTCTCCTTCGCACTAATCTCCAACATCCCAAGCGCAAATTTTACCACTCGCTCTTCCCAAAACAAAACCGCCCTCTCGACTCTCGCCCGCTTCAAATACCTTCCCCTAACGAACCGTGCCCATACGCCGAATAACCGTTCCAACTTCTTCCCCCTTTTCCCAAATTTAAATCTAGCAATTTGTTCCGAATTGAAAATCCCCCTCCGCCTCCTTTTCACTTGCGACATGCACCAACTCTCCCACTTTACAATTGCCCTCTTCCTCGCCCTCCTCTTCCTGTGCTCCTCGTGCTCCTCTATATTCAACATCGTCCTCCTCCTCCATCTCCTCACCGCCGCCTTAACAGCGATCTCCTCCCCAATTTCCCTTTTGAATACTTCCTCCCACCGTTTCCAACCATTTACCAACTTATTTCTCTCCGCCCAGCTACCAACCTTAAAAACACCTCTGCAGAAGACCACGACCATCTTCATCCTCTTAATTCCCCAATTCAGCATCATTCTCCTGCTGACTTTCTCCGCAATCTTCGCCAACTTCATCCCCCCCACCAAATTTACCCCTTTCTTCATTCTCCCGAACGCAACCCTAAAATGCTCGAGCTCGACCAAATTACAAAATCTTGCAATCCCAGCACAAATCAACCGAGTGCGTGCTGCCCACAGGTTGAAGAACTTTTCGATTCTTCGCTTGTTGCAGAGTAAGAATTTCCTGCTTGCGACCTCGACCAAACTCTTTCCATTCCCCACCGCATCTTTCCACCAATCAATCGCTCTCCTCTTCCTCTCCTTCCCCCTCCTTTCTCTCTCGACTTCAACCACCTCAGCCCAGCCCCTGAACACCCCCCCAAGACCTCTCATCCTATATATTTTCAAGAATGCGATTCCCTTTTTCCTCTTTTTTCCCCTCTCACCATTTCCCCTCAACTTCACAACCGCCCTCCTCATTCTCCCATCCTCTCCAACCTCCTCCCAACGTTCAAGTTCAACCCTCTTCTCCACCCACCTCATCACTCTTCCCACCCACAAGGAGAACGCCTCCTTGACGAAGATTTTCCCGCGGCGGGTCCGGAACAAGGCAAGCTTGCTTTCGATAATTCGACTCTGGCGAAGATTTGACCGCGTTTCAAGTGCGTACACCGTATACTCCCTCCAACCCTTCACCGCATTGCACAGCACCCCCCTCGCAATTTTCAAAAACAAATCCCCGGCTCTCCTCCCTCCAGCTGCGAGCTTCGCTTTGATTTTCCAAAATTTGTACGATTTGCAGATTCTAAGGTGGTTGCTCCCACTCCCTCCGATACGTCGGAATCTGGCCACAACCTGCAACCTTCTCCATTTTGCTACGCGAGACCGAAGTTTCAATTCCACTACCATCACTTCTGTTTGAATTTGGAGTTGGCGGCGTGCTCGACGATGAGCAACATAGAGTTGAAACAGTTCGAAGGTTTTTCGCCATATTCTTCGGTTGAGCTTGAAATTCGCAATTCGGACAATTTTCTCGTGCTTTGCAGCAATATGCCACTCGCTGAGAACGAGCGTTGTGAGAGTGGTTGCGAACCTACCGATTGAACAAAAATATTAACATATATATTGTTAGCTCGACTGAGGGCGGTGTCCTCAATATCCACTCCACTCCACTCCACTCTACAACTCCACTCCACTCACCATTCCTCTGCTTTCCACTCTTTCTTCCTTCCAACCACTACCACTTCCTTCTTCCACCCTCTGAATGCTTCGTTCACCCTTTTCCGATCAGAGCGAATTTTCAGGCTTCCGTGACCCTTCTTAAATTCCTTAAACCCCTTGAATAGGACCGCTTTCCTCCCCAACCCCTCCGTTCGTTTTTTCTCCAAAGCATTTCTCCTGAGCCCTTTCAGTCCCCTCGCTGCCCTCGCCTTGTAGTTGAGCGAATCGCACGCTTTCCCGCAGGCTCTCTCCCACCTTCTCTCCCTCGCGCCCATCCCCAGCATTTCCACCCCCCTCCTCAGCCGAACCACGTACAAGAACCTATCGGCCAGTTCCTTCCCTTCCCTCGCGCGACGAGCGAGCTCGAAGCCCAAGGTCAAGTTCGTGAAGATCGACTGAAGGACGTCCAAACGTGTGTTGCGCAAATAGACGAATGACGCGCGCCAGATTGTCATTGCTCCGCGGCTCAGTTTGAGAGACCGCTGCCGAACTATACTGTCGCGCGCCATTCTACAGTTCAAGCCTCTCGCTGTTCTCCTGAACCATTGTTCCCATGCTCCTTTTCGTAACGTTCTCGCAATTCCCCCCTCCACCAAACCCTTGCACCTCAGCAGCCTTTTATTCCGTTTCGAGATCACCAACCACCCCGAAAACGCCCTGTACTTGATGTCGTGGTCCCTGTAAACATTCACAGCGTACGCGGTCATTCTGTTCTGCTTCGCTTTCGCCACCATCTTCCTCCATTTCACCCAGCAAAACCGGCAGTTGACTGCAGCTCCGAGGCTCACTATTCGCAAGCTAGTAGCCACGTATTTCTTCCAAGCGGGGAAAATCTTCTTCTGCACGGTGAAATGCTTCAAGAAGCTCAGCAATTGGGCTCTGTGGAACATGCTCAATTTCACCCCACCCTTGAACTTCGCAAACAGCCGCATCAAACAATGCGAGCTCGATTTTTCCATTCCCAACCGGAACAGTTTTCTATTTTTGGAAAATTCACGCCACTTCTTCATCCCTTCCCTGCCCTTGATGTGATAATACACTTTCGCTCCGTACTCCTCTATCAACCTTGCCTCCCTCAACTTCCTCCCCGCCCCTCTCCACTCGTTCACGACTCTCCTCAGCAATTTTATGTACCGTTTCACCCCTATATCCATCGCCCTCTTGCGCAGCAAGGAGTAACTTTTGAATCCCGCAAACACCATCCCCAATTTCCTCTTCGTTATTTTCTCCTTGTTCCGGCCCCTCATCATCCTCGACAGTTTCCCCATCCGAAGCGTAGCCCGCATGACATTCAGGACCAACCTCAAACATGCGTTTTGCTTCCTGGCCAAGAACACCTCAAAATTTCGCTTCAGAAACGCTTTCCGGCGCCACAGAGAAAAGTACTGTCTGTTTACGTAGTACAGTCCCGCGTTGTACTCGGAACTCTTCCTTCTCTGTTTGGCCTGGATTCTCCGTGAGAATTTTCGAAAGTGGAACTGCAATTGCAATTTCTTAAACTTTGACTTTTCCACGGGGAGAAATTTCTTCCACGAGTAGAACGCCTTTGAGCTTATGAGGGTTGAGTAGTGAGTGAATGCCTTGTAGTTGTTTTCACGCTTCTGGTTGGAGCGGATCATTGCGAACTTCTTAAGTCTGAAGAAGGTGTTCTTTTTCGTGGTGTGGATTGTGTCTGTGACAAATCGGGCCCATCTTTTCCACCCCCTCATCAGCATGACCCGCTTCAACCTTCCCGCCCTCATTCTCCGCACGCCTTGCAGCAGGTTGTACAGCCTCAGCACATTGAAAAACCTCACCAGCAGAACTGTTCTGTGGTGAAAATCGGAAGCCAAGCACTTGCTAACGTATATCTTGAGCTCCGTGAAGATCTTTCTCAGCTTCTTCGCATCGACGAGCCCTTGCGCGTGCAGCAGCTCCACGACCCCCCCGTTTTCCTTCACCTGCATTGACCGCATAATGGTGGGTGAAATCTTTTTAATCGATTGGATGAAATTGGCCTTTGTGCTGTGGATTTGGCTGTTGTAGCTGTAGCTGTACGTCTGGGGGAGGGTCAGCGAAATCCACTTGAACGCAGCCTCGGCAAGCAAAGGTGTTGCGTGGACGACGACCGCAACTGTTGGGTGCAACTTTGCAGCTGCAACGTAGTTCGTTTCAAAGTTGTTGGGGGTCTTGTAGAACTTTTTCAACAGCCGCTTCAGCGCGTTCAGGCCGCGTTTTTTCGAACTTCGCTCAAAGCAAAGCTTGCAAAGCTTGAACTCTTCCTCCCTGGAGCGAAGGTTGTGGTTTTGAGACGGATTCACATTCTCCTCGTTCACCCTCTCCTCCTCTTCGTCGGAGAACTCCTCGTCGGAGGAAGAGAAAATTAAGTTCGTCATGTCCTTTGTGGAATCGGTGAAGTGCACGTCCGCAAAACGCTGCTTGTACCTCGCGTTGTGCTGCTCAGACTGCTGCCGAATGAACCTGACGTTCCGCCTGGCTTTCTCTATCTTGGACGTCGTTACGTTCGACTGCAGGCAGGAAAATGCGACCGAGAGGGGTTTTCTACCACATCTGGGGAGTGCGTCGACGTTATGTGATGAATTGTGGATGGTGATGGTACGCAGCAGAGGGTTGTGTTTGTGCTGCAGCTTTTTCTTTCGGCGGGCTATCATTGCAGCCTGCAACACGTTGGGGTTGCCAAGCATCCTTGATTGCAAGAGGTTGGCTGTAACTTCGTTGAGGTTAGGGGTGGGTGAGGGTGAGGGTGGGGGTGGGTGTAAAATTTGGGGCACGGGCACGGACACTCGTCGATGCGGTGGTGACTTGGACTTGATTTTTTTTACCCCCGAACGGAGTGCATTGAACACCTTTTGAGTGAGCTTAGCTTCCCAAAAGCCAAGCGCCTGTAGATAGCGAGCAATCTTGACTTTCATTTGGAGGTGTGTGGAATGGGAATTGTAGAAAGAATTTAGCATGAGTTCTGTTGGCTGGGATGGAGTCATCTACTTCTATTTATGGTTGGGTTGGGTTCGTGGGGTTGGGATTTTCAGAAGTCGTGTATTCGCGTGGCGCCTATGTTAAGGCGAAATCAAAATTTATTTTTGCAAAATAATAAGCAAACTGTGAACCAAAATTGGCCAACTTTTGTCGTCCCCCCACTGATAATATTAGCCCATGTTGGGAACCATGACTGCCCAAATAAATATATAAACAATTTGAGGCTGGCTCAATCATCCAACCAATCGAATAATGGAAGACTCGGAGTTGACAAATGCTCAACATCCAACATCAACAGAATTAGAACCAGATGCAGCCGCAGACACCTCAGAGAATCCAAGCCATACTCAGAAACAAGCAGATGGATCAGGACCACTTCCAGAGTCAGACCCACCTCCCCCCTCAGTTCCTGAACAAACAGAATCCGAAAAAATTGAGCATGAGTTGACTGCTTCCTGCGCTGTGATGTTCCAGTGCGCTTGGCGGCAGCGGGTCGCCGTTAAACTCACGACCTCTATAGCCCTGACTGTAATTGAGAAGATCTACGATCCCAGAACGGAGTCTTTCTACTACTACAACAAACGGCTGGACAAGTCGCGCTGGGAGATTCCTTCCTACTTCACTAAGGCCAAGAACGGCCTTTCCCTCCTGGCTGTTTCCCCCACGTACACCGACAAACAGGCCGCCGTAATGATCGAGGCGAGCATCCGGCGGCGCCTTGCTCGAGTCAAGGCTCGAAAGAAGTTGGTGGAAGTTACCGACAAGGTGTACGACGAGACGACAAACTCCTATTACTACTACAACCGGCAGACCGAGATGACGTCCTGGGACAAGCCGGGAATCTGGGGCATGGAGGATGTTGAGGATTACAACGGCGAGCGAGATAAGGAGAGAAAGAGGGCCGCTAGCATGAACCGGAAGGTGAGCTGAGCGGCGAGCCGCAAATGTGTTAGCGCAAAAGTATCGCAAATTTTGCGCAACGCAACTCAACACAACCTTACAAGACGTACATACACACAACATGATACACATTATAACTCTTATCAATCCAATTCGTCGGCTTTCATGATATGATACGCAGCTCTCAAGGTCGACCTCTGGCAGGAGAGGTAGCGTCAGCAGGGCGTCCAGGAGGTCGAGTATTAGCGGGGCGGGCACTGAGGATTTTGGGGAGTATCGGCCACAGACTGGCGACAGCGGCTGGACAGGCGATACGCAGGAGACAGGGCTGGTGACCGATGCTACCACCGACGATGAGGGGTTGACCGAGAGAACCACCGAGAAGGGGGACAGCGACGATGAAGAGGCCAAGAGGATAGATGAGAACGACGAAGATGAGGCGTTTGGGGATGACAAAGACGGCGAGGAAGGCGACGATGTCGGTTATGATAATAGCGACAATGACGACGACGACGACAGCGGCGGCGACGACGACGACGACGACTCCAAACAGTCCAACGGTCAAATTAGCCTGGCCCCGCGACGGTACCCAAGGAGTAAAATGCAGATGCTGATCGACGAAGCGGAAGACGTCAACGTTGGCGCTCCGAGCTTGGGTTCTAAGCCTGAGTATAACGTTGACGACGAGGTGTTTTCAGATGCTGATGTTGATGCTGATGTTGATGATGATAATGCTGACCTCTTCCAAGAAGAGAAGAAAGATTCCTCATTCATTGACGCACCAACCAACAACAACAACAACAACAACAACAACAACAACAACAACAACAACGACAACGCTTCCGAAAACAACTATTCAAATAATAATAAAAAGCACTTGTCCTTGAACTTAAGCAATCTCTCCGCAGCCAGAGTTTCGGGCCGAGTCTATGACTTGGAAGAATCCCTGACCCACCTAAACCTCTCCCACAATTTGCTTACTCGAATATCGCCAGACATTGGCGAGCTGAGGCGGCTCATCACCCTCGACATCTCGCACAACAAGATCGTTAAACTTCCGTCCGAGCTGGACGACCTCCAAGCACTCAAGAAACTCAACATGAGCAACAACATGCTCGAGCTTTATCCGGCAACATTGTACAAGGTGAGCGAGCGAGCGGAAATGAAATGAAATTTAAAATTAACCACTCCCTCGCTTCGCGCAGCTCCGACTGACGCACTGGGACGTTTCCCACAACAAGTTAGGCGAGATACCAGTGGAAGTGGGGAACTTGCAGCTGTTGAAGGAGACGAAAGAGTGGGAGGTCGGGCTTGGAATGCTGTCGAAAACTTTGATAAAATATAATTGCGGCTCCAACAGCTTGAGTAAGTTCCCGGCGCAGCTGGATCGGTGCGTGAATTTGGAGGAGCTTGACCTATCCAATAATGACATTGGCGAGTTCCCGGATGATGCGAAAGGGTTGACGGGATTGAAGAAGTTAAATTTGGGGTCGAATAGCTTTGAGATCTTGCCGGATTTCTTCAATACGTTTGTCAAGCTGATGGAAATTGACTGCAGGTGAGTGAGTCAGTCAGTGAGTCAGTCAGTGAGTGAGTCAGTGAGTTGTGGTAACCGACTAAACTAACTCGCTCGGCGCAGCAATAATTTGTTGAAAAGTTTGCCTGAGGACTTGAGCGGGTGGGGGGACGTCAAGGTGCTGAGTGTCGACGACAATCAGCTGGAGGAGTTGGGTGATTGCTTGGGCGGGTTGAAGAAATTGGAGAAATTATCTTGCGCTCGGAATTCAATAACAACCATAACACCTGAATCCACCCACTGGGTCGAACTCTCTGACTTCAAAGCTGACGACAATGCTTTAACTGAGCTTCCTCCCCACATCAACATGTGGAACAAGCTCACCCACATTACCGTGGCCAATAATCAGCTTGAGTGCCTGCCGGCCAAATTCAACCAGCTCTTCAAAATTCTCGAACTCAACTTCAATCGAAACAAGATCAAAGTTATCGGAAAGGAGCTTGGCACGCTGATGAGTGTTCAAAGCTGTGACTTTTCCTACAACGAGTTGATCGAGCTCCCCGTCGAATTCTTTCGAATGGCGAGCCTGCACTACTTGAATCTCAGCAACAACAAACTGCTATTCATTCCCATGAACGTTATGAAGCTTACCAAGCTGGAGTACTTGAATTTGAGTCATAACGACTTGAAGGAGGTTCCGTGTGAACTGAAGAGTTTGGTTAAATTGAAGGAACTGTATATTGGAGACAACAAGCTGTCTTATCTACCAAACGAGCTGGCCGGGTTGGACGAGCTGCATAAGGTCGACATTCAGAACAATTTGTTCGATGACAAACCAACAATCTTTGGCGAATTTAGGGACATTCACAGCTTCAACATGAGCGGAAACCCATTCTACGAGCGGAAGAAGCGTGTTGTGCATAGGGACGCCACGTACAGGTTAGCGGCGGCGGGTGATGTTTTATTGTTCGACACGGCGCCGATTGGGATGGAGAAGCTGCTGGCGGACATTGACAATGCGGAGGCGTGCGTCAAGGTGAGACTAATATGAAATTGAATGCACATATACAGACGCAAATTCAAGGACTAAGCCCGAATCGAATCAACGCAGGCGTACAACTTGCAGAAAACACTCTATATAAAAACGATCCACGATGCCGAGAAAGAGCTCGGCGTGAGCAAAGACGACGACGCACCGCTGAACCCAGACGATTCGAGCACTCCCCCCCCTCCCCCGAAGACCCACGTGCACCACTTTAGACTTGGTATTTTCCAAATGAGGGTGGCTCGGTTTTACCTAAAGACCGTGGAACGAATTTTGAACGGAGGGATGACCGACGAGGAGAAGGTGCAGGCCGAGGAAGCTGAGAAAGCTGACAAGGAGCTGCAAGTTGAGAAGGCAAATAATTTGCTCGCGAATGTCATGGGGGGGGCGGGGGGGGAGGTAAGAAGAAGAATGAGGGGAGCGAAGAACGGGAGAGCGAAAACGAAAATGAAAATGACGATGACACCGTCGCAACGAGCGAATCGCACACGGACCGCGAGCGTCGAAAGGACCAGGAGAGGAGTTTGAAAATAACGCCCTACAAGAAGACCGCCGGCGAATGGCTGTCTCGAGCGATCGTGAGCTTCAACTTGGCCGAGGAGCTCTGCATCCAGGCCAAGGTGCTCGGAAACGGAAGCGAAATTTACTACAATAGGGCGGTTTGCTACTACGAGTTGAGCGACGCAGCGGCGTGCATCAAGGATCTGAACCATGCGGTGATGCTGCAGCCGCTGAATATACCGGCGCTGCTGCTCAGGAGCAAAGCGAGGATCATACTGGGGCAGTATCCGCAGGGGAGGAGAGACTGCATGAAGGTGCTGAATCGTTTCGATCCGGAGCATAAGGAGGCTGAGGAGCTAAAGGAGGAGTGTGACGAGGCTGTTGAGAGGCTGAGCAAGGCCAATGTCTGCGACCCAGAGCTGGAGAGAACGTACGAGGTCCACGGCGACGGAGTGTTGACGAGAGATCGGGTCGAACTGAGGAAGCTAGGACATGTTGGAAGGAGCCAGAAGCGAGAAAGGCTGGAAGTTTTCGGGAGGAGGAAGAAAATGACAGAAGAGGGCCGGAAGAAGCACGACGAGGAGAGAAAGGATGAGGTGGTCCACGCGCACAGCAGGGCGAGCATCGCGAAGAAGAAATTAGAGAAGGCAAAGGCGATGAGGGCGCAGTGCGTCAAAGACCGGATAAGGATCGAGAAAATTCAGAGGGAGGAGATGGCCAAGAGACAGCACGAGAAGAAGAGGCTGGTTGAAAAGGCTAAGGAGGAAACTGAGTGTGAGCTCATGATGGCAGAGGAAGAGCTGACGAGAAAGTTCTTCAAGGAAACTGTCTTGGATGTTGCTGATGACGCCAAGTTCGAGGAGGAGAACAACGACGAGATGGAGGCCTTGTTGGCGGCTGCAGGGAGAGGAGGAAAGAAAAAGAAAAATGTTGATGATGACAAACCTTGGCTTGTCAAGGGAGGTAAAAAGAAGAAGAAGGGGGGGAAGGAGTGAAAAACTAAACTTGTTCAGGATATGTGAATTTTGCTAAGCTCCTTTGGGTTTTTATTCTTCGTCCTCATCCGTCTTGAATGTCGGCATTTCCTTCATATCGGAGGTGAGAATTCCGCTGGCCATCCCCACCATGACAAGCGCGAAGAAACCTATGATCGAGAAAGCGATGCTTTTTCGCAGAAATAGCAGTTTCTTTCTGAGGGGCTGCCTCTGGACCGAAACTATCGTGCAAATCAGGAAAGGGGTGAACCAAACATTTTGACGACTCATTTCATCCATGGCCGGATAATCAGTTTTCCATTCCGTTAGAATCTCATGAGGAGTTTTTTTTGAACACACGTAGCGAGAAAGGTTCTTGGCAATTTTATTCAACCCAACAGCACCAAGCTCGTCCAAATCTTTTTTGTTTACGTTCGGGTCGCCTCGGAACTTTTCATCTTTTTCCTGAATGGTCATGAGGAATTCGTAGATCCAAGGCATCGATTTAGCTTCTGTAAACGGATTGTGGGTAGTTCTTTTTGTTCGTCTATTAAAGTCTGCAATTTCATGCCCAAGCTCCCTCGTTTCGTCTGCAATGGTGTCTGCCTGAAATCCCAAAATTGTTTGGAATCGCTTCTTGAAGTAACATTCAAAATGTTTGATGTCCTCTCTGGTGAAGTCCACGTACTTGAACTCCGGCGCTGATGGTGACTTTGGTGGAGGCTGTGCTGCTGCTGGAGGCTGTGCTGCTGCCTCGTCATCACCCTCATCTGTTGGCATCACCTTGTTTTGCTTCTTTGATTCTCTAGCTTCCCTCTTCTTTTGGAGTCGGACTTCCTGCTCTTTCCTCAACTCTCGTTGTTCGGGTGTCTCATCCCTCGTCTTCTTCAATATTTTTTCACCGCGCTTCTTGGAACTTATTGGATCATCAGCCATGTTGGTAAGTTGTCAGCGAATCGAGAAGCTATATATGCTATTAGGGAGATGATAAAGATATTTTTCGAGAAGGTGTGAGATTTATGCTAGAGGGCAGAATTCAATATAGTAATCAATGGGGGTCAGGATCTAAACAGGTTCTTAAAAAAAAAAAAAAATTGATTTTTTCTTGAGTGAACACGAAACACCGAAAGTGAAACGATTTTCACAGATTAAAATACTGCTGCTGCTTATACGAATGAACTCCCTCGCTACCAGTACCCAGCAAGCTCTGACGCCGCCAACGACCAAATATCACGTTTATCCAAATGTTCCTCCCACTTCCCTGGACTCTTTCACCAAATCCAATCCCAACCCAACCCGCCCGTCCTACTCTCCTTCTCGTCCAGCCTCCCCAACGAAAAATAGAAAGCATCTCCTGTTGATGCAAAAGAAGAAGTCAAACATCACTTCCCCTTCCCCCTCTTCCTACTCCTCACAATCTCCTGACAAAATCAAGACGTACAGCTTTGGGGTTGGGTCAAATCCAACTCGTACCCCAACCTCCACAAGCCGAATAAAGCATCAACTTTGTCAAATGTGTTAAAGCTTGGTTCGAGAAAAACCAAAAAACAACACCCACAGTCGCAACCACAATACAACCAACCCACATCCAACGTGTCTGGCGCCTACTTCAGCCCTGCAAAATCTTCGTCCAAGCAGCAAGGTGCAAATGGGGCCGGGGCCGGGGTCGGGGCATCCACAAAGTTCATGGCCAGCTACATTAAGAACACAACCAGCCAGAAGACCGCGATTAGTAGCCCTAATCTGCAAACCCAAAGCAAACCCGGCGTGGACGGGTCGCTGTTGAACCAGGTCGACTTCACCAACACCAACTACAACGTTCATCGCGTTAGGCCGGGCAGCGCGAATGACAATAACAATACCAATACCAATTCCAATAACGCCGATGAACATGCACTGAACAGCCAGTTCAAGTATTTTCGAAGCTTAAAGAACATCGAGCGAATAATAAACAGGTGAGCGAGCGAAGCGAGCGATCCTTGATGAAGACGAGAATACGAGCCCACTACTAACTTAACTAACAACTTATTCTCAATTTTTTGGCTCGCTCGCCTCCCCCCTGATCCATTAAAAATGCGCCTCGCTTCGCTCGGCGCAGCAAAAATCAGCGCGAAATAAGCGACATGAAGAAGCGCGCCGAAATTGATGAGCTGGAGGACGTCGTCCTCTCCTCCCCGTCGAAACCCCACGCCCCGCCGCCCCACAAGGCCACGTACTTCAATCCGAGCGTGTATGAGTTCTGGTGGGACGAGGAGAAAGACGAGGAGGAGAACGAGGGTAAAAATTCGGGTGGTCAAAACGAGAATTTTGACAACTCTTTCCAGGAGCTCTTTCTGAGCCAAGCCAAGTTCAACAACAACAAGAAAAAGAAGAAGAAGAAGGGGGAACAGACCAGTGGAGGGGATGATATGAGTGGCAGTGAAAATTCAAATGAAACACCTACTAGTGAGAAGGACGGTGACGAGTCAGACTTGGACTCGAACGATGAGGAGGAGGATGGTGAGTCCGAGGGGGGCGATGATAACGTTTTCCGCCACGAAACGTCAACCGCTGCCATGTGGCTGACGAACTCGGAGCTGATGCTAGCAAACAAAACGCAACGGGCTGCCGAGCAGGAGGAGAAGTTGGAGGAGCAGCTCCCCGAGTCAATCCAAGAAATTCTAAAGATGAACACGCTCAACTGGCTGAAAGCACGGGGCAAGGGAAAGAAGATGGCGACCGAAATGGACCGAGTGAGAATGCTCAGAGATTGGTTCGAAGCGCTGGACGCAGATGGAAGCGGCGACATATCTGTCGACGAGCTCGAAGAACCGCTGATTAGCATTGGCTTGGTTAGCAGCAAGCAGGACCTGGAAGAAATGATCAACAAGTACGATTCGAGCGGGGACGGCGAAATTGACTTCCAAGAGTTTGTCAAAATGGTCATGACGAAAGAAGAGGGAGGGCAGAGCAACGCCATGCTGAAGCTGTTCGAGGCGTTCAGCGAGGGAAAACTTGGCGACCCTCTGCTGCCCTTTAGCACTCTTGTGCACATGTACAGCAGGGAGAAACTGTTCTCAGCGGTAATGGCCGAGAACGAGGATGAGAAGAGCGAGGGGCAGAAGGTGTTGAAGGCGAGGACGCAGAGAATCGAAGCCCGAGAGTTCGAAAAGAGCATGGAGCAGCAGAAACTTGAGTCGCAAATGCAAAGGAGGAGGAGCAGCATGAAGGTGGCTCTAGGCTTCACCAGTAGTCAGCTGCAGAAGACCGTAAACATGGTGCTCGGGGATAACGACACCAAAATGAGTGCGGATCTGCGGGAGAGGCGAGATAGCATGACGATGATGGCGCGGCGGAACAGCGTGACGAGGGTGAATGATCTGATTCTTGAAGAGGGAGGGTTGGCGGGGCTAGAATCTGCAATCGGGTCTCCGAAGGGGTCAGGGGGGGGGGGAGGAGGATCCGGACGGAGGACAAGAATGAGCAGCAACAGAAGTGCAATGTCAAACTTCAGTCTGCAGTCGTCCACTAGTTGAGTTGACCATTTTAAACCAATGTTGGAGTTCGTACTCTGAGGAGGAAGACTCTGAGGAACTTTGCACGAGGAGTCTTTGCGGAGGCTCGGCGAGTGCGTGCATGACCATCCAGAGCTATTTGGACAGTTTCAAGCACACGGTGCCATGCCCCACGGAGGAGCAGGAATTGGGCTGGAGAGGGTGAATTGGTTGTTTTTGAACCTG
>Ga0302114_10001353_pt1 | contig 16199 bp, 7 predicted proteins | sample AG5_Surface_MG_FD_203107 | JGI IMG/M metagenome (GOLD analysis project Ga0302114, IMG submission 203107) | Marine microbial communities from Western Arctic Ocean, Canada - AG5_Surface | ecosystem: Environmental > Aquatic > Marine > Oceanic | place: Canada: Western Arctic Ocean | collected...
TAAGTACTCGCAGTATCAAACTCTGTCCATTTTTGTTCGTGATCGTCCCAGTCGATATCCTCTCTGGTAAAACATTCCGCGTCGTCTAAATATTTACACAACGTTTCAGCCGCCATCTCCGCGTTTCTTATTCTCTCCTCGTCTTCTTCTTCGTTCAAAGCGCTCTCTATCGTTAATTTCTTCTTCATTTCAACCATTTCTTGGTCCAAATACGCTCTCATTTCCTTCTCTCGTTGGATTCGTATCAGCGTATCTCGCTCTCGCTCGACTTGCGTGAATAACTCTCGCTTTCGTCGAATGTCGTTGAACCGCATGCGTCTGGAATTTTCTAAGAGTATATCATCAGCCGCTTTATTTTTATCGGTGTCATCATCATCATCATCACTCGTATCATCATCATCGTCGGAGGAGGAAGATGAAGATGAAGTGCTCGTTCTTCTGCCTCTCTGTGCGTCAATATCGTCGTCATAAGGTCGAGATTGCGCTCTCTCTCGTCCTCTTCTTCTCAGAGGATTGATGCGTTCAAACTCCTCCTCCTCCTTCTTCTTCTTCTTCTTCTTCTCTGTTTTCGTGTAATAAGTTGCTGTCGTCGTTGTTGTCTTCATGTCTGTTTATCTAGCTATTATCGATCGATCGATCGATCGCGATCGATGATGCCTTCCTTCCTTTCTCGCTGTGTCGTCGTCGTCGTTCGATGATGATTCGTCTTTTTTTCTCTCCCGTAAAAGCGAGCGTTTTTTTCTTTTTTTCTTCTTCTTGAGATTCGTCTTTTTTGTTTGCGGGAATCTCTTCCACAACATAAAGGAAAAGCTTTAGAGCAAACACACAACAACAACAACAACAACAACGCGCACATACAAAACGCGCGATTCAAAGCAGCGCGGGGCGAAAAAAGAGCGAGAAAGACTAGAGTACTACTGGTAAAAGTAGCGCACACCACGCAGTAATACTAATAATAACAATATAGAAGCACAGAGAGAGAGAGAGAGAGAGCAGTAAAGAGCATTAAAATAAAATGTCGTTGTATAAAGTGGACTTCAAACCGAGCGCTTTAGCGCGATCGATATCGAAAGATACGACCAATCAACACGCCAATCCTCCTGGATTTAATAGTAATAACGGAACGAAGACGACGAGCGAAAGTAGTGGTGGCATGAACGATGGTAATAAACAACACCAGAAAGGAAAACCTCCAATCGTTCCAAAAAGAGATGAAGAGAAGATGCGACAGTTTAGAATACGAAACGCGTATAAATTCGCGCAGAGTTCGTTTTCGGGCGTGATGATGACGGGAGTGATGATGTGGTTCACCGGAAACGGGATTCAAATTTTTAGCATAATGGTCACTTTCAACGGCTTATTCCAACCGATTAAAGCTATATTAACGAGTGGGAAAACTTTTGAACGTTTCGGCGATAAGAACACCGACGTCACGACGCCGCGGTTGATGTATTGCGTGATACAGTTGATGGGTTTAGCGTTAGCGTTGAGAAAGTTGAACGCGATGGGTTTGTTGCCAACCCATGCGAGCGATTGGTTGAGTGGATTGAAACCTCCCGTGTTTTACGAGAGAGCCTACGGTGGCACGGAAATGTAATATCATCAATATATATTTTTATTAAAAAGATCTCTTCTTCTTCTTCCTCTTAAAGTATCTTCTTCTTTAATTTTCAAAACATTGCACACGCTCTCTCTCTCTCTCTCTCTCTTTCTCCTTCTCTCTCTTTGGTAAGAGCAGCAGCGTCCTTATCACAGTAATACTAATAATAACAATAATAATAACACAAAAACATGAGTAACTTAGCCACCACTCGTTTAGCGCAAGAGAGAAAAAACTGGCGGAGAGACCATCCGTACGGTTTCGTCGCAAAACCAGAAACAAAGAACGGAACGGTCGACCTCATGGCGTGGAAGTGCGTGGTGCCTGGAAAGGCAAACACGCCTTGGGAAGGCGGAGAATTCCCGATTACGATGACGTTTCCGAAAGAGTATCCCGTGAAACCACCGAGAGTGATGTTACCGAGAGGGTTTTTCCATCCGAACGTGTATCCGACGGGATTGATTTGTTTATCGATTTTGAACGAGGAGAAAGGGTGGAAGGCGTCGATTTCGGTGAAACAAATATTAGTCGGGGTGCAAGATTTGTTGGATAACCCGAACAACGACGACGCGGCGAACTCAGCGGCGTATTCAGCGTTGAAGAAGAGCAAGGTGCAGTACGAGAAAAGAGTTATAGAAGAAGTGAAGAAGTATTCGAAGAACTACGTGATGGACGACAACGATGTCATCGTGATGTAACTCACGCACACGCGTAACAGCACGTGTGTTATATCTGCGAACACACGACTGAATTCAATTTTTCTCTTCATAATAGCTATAGCCTTGTATTACAATAAACGACTTAAACTTTCTAAAATATAGACTAATTCTAAGAATGATTGTACAAAAACTAATGCTCGATTAATCGTCTTTGCGGTCGTTCTGGTTCCGCGTCGCCTCTTTCCGTTCTCGTAAACTCAAACAAGACCGTAGGACTTCTGTAGATTCTAATCAAGAGCCAGTACAGACGCTCTTCCAATAAGTGTTCTCCTGCGTTACGCATGACGTATATATCTTCACACAAGGCGGTCAAACGCCTGGTACACGGCAAATCTTGGTGTGGAATTTTCGTGACTAAATTTGAAGTCATCCCTCGAATGAACGTGCCGATGGCTAAAATGTACGCAACATACATGCCGGTAAGACCACCTACGATTTTGGAAAACTGCGCAAACGCACCGGTAGCGACCTCACTTGAGATTAAGATAATCTCCGGTCCCGAACCGGTATCTTTACACTGCTCCCAAAATATGTTATCGCCTGAATTTAATTTGACATTGACGCCACATCCTACGCTCCACCAAGGTTGAGAAGTGTTCAATCCGTTCAATTTAAACGAGCAATCGACGAATTGATTGGTGGAAATTTCTCGCACTGGATCTCCTTTGCCAAGGACTCTCCAAACGCGAGGATATAAACCTTTAATGAGGACCGCATCATCATCTTCCCCGCTGATCATTTTCCTCAACTTCTCCGCTTCTCTTTCTTGTAAAACGACCGATCTTCCACCAGCCGTTACTAATCGATTATCCAAAGGTAACGCGCGGCGGAAATTCCAATAGGTTAGAATTTCAGTCCCAGCAACAATAGAATTCGAAAAGTCTTTCATTGCTGGAGGCGGAAGAGCCCAAATTTTATCTGAGTCGGGCGATAAGCACGCGTCCTGAATTTGATTCGGGTGGCGCACGGGAGGCGGGGTAACAGAATCGGTATTCAAGCTCATCCACTCCTCGGATTGAATGGTTCTTCGATTACCGCCGGCGAACACTTCAAATGCGGACGAACCACTCGGTGATACGAACGTGATGTTCATCCGAGTCTCTAAAACTGGGTTTGGTCCCACTTGCGGATTTGAAGTTGAAAACACAAAAAACGGCACGACCAAAGCCGCGAACAAAAGAACGAAAAGACCGCCGCCTTCCAAGTATACTTTTTTCCACGTTGGTTGAGGCTTCCCAAACGGATACCGCTTGTAGTACGTCTTATTCCGAATATCAATTTCGAATAAGCTTCGGTTGATGTCTTCGAGTTTCAACCAATCGAATATATCTAAACTCGAGGCTGTGCACGCAAAGTCTAACAAAACTTTGAGCTCGTATAAAAACGGTATCGAGTAATAAATTCCAAACAGAATCGAGGCAAACTCCTCATTGCGCCTTTTTAACCATCGTAAACTTTCGTTCACAACCACTGGAAATCCACATCGTAGCTGCCGAGCGCTCGTTGCGAACGAAAGGCATTTGATGAGGAAGAATACTCGCAACGCTTCATGGTTCGACGTCGTGGACTTGTGATATAAAATGAGCAGCCCGGTGGTGTAAAAGGCAAAAGTGGTGTAATGATAAAACACTTTCGCTGCTTTCGCTCTCTTCAGATATATCACCGCATCGACGAGTAATAAGACCAGAATAAAGAACATCGTGAAGACATAATCTTGCGGAAATAATCCTTGACTGACAGTTTCAATCAATGCTTGCGGATCAGCCTCGATGCTGGATTGATAAAAGAACAATGCGAATAACGCCGCGATGATATCCACCGTGGCAGTTATTCCGTAAAAATTCTCCGGTTCGCGATGAAATGCCCGCACGGAAGTGATTCCGGGTAAATCGGGCATTATATTTTCTCCTTTATCCTCTGAACCAGCCGATGCTTCCCTGAGTTGCAATTTCTTCACTCCATTGGCTGCATCGGCGGCGGGAGTCAAAATAGTCAGTGGAGCGACAACTTGGAACACAGCCGTACGGTGCCCTTTTTGATGTAAAGTACCCTTCACATCGGTCTCGACGAGATCGAGCGAATAGTAGTCCGCGTTGTTTGCGTTCTCGAAGTCTTGCAACTGTAAAAGAGCAAAATTCAAATCGTTCCCTATTTTTGTCCAATCGTCCTCGGTATGATCTTCCGTATCTAAAATTGAAATTGATAAGAAGGAAGGTCCAAATTCAGTTTCATCCGTGAGCAAGCGCTGGAAGAACGTGTCCAGATTTCTCGAGATATTTTGGAACGAGTCTCTGGAGTACATGTAATCATTTCCGCTACGTCTCAAGTTTTCAAAATCAGGTAACGTTCCTCTTCTTCCTATTCCATATCGACTTCGAGGCGACATTTCTTCCATTACTGCTTCGTCCAAAATATTTTCAGAATTTTCGACCATTTCATCTTCAGTAGGCACATATGTGCTACTCAGCCATGTATCGTAACGTGGCTTTAGCTCGTACACTCCACCTTGGCCAAATGAATGCAGTAACGTTGCGAAGTATGCCAAAAACAATGGTAAAGTAGACACCACGAATGGTTGAGAGAAATCCGGCACGCCTATAATGTTGCTCTGGCCGCAAAGCTTCCACGAAAAGCACGCTTTCGAGCATGGAATGCTTAGAATATAGCTCAATACGATGACAGTTTCGGAGTATCGGAGCATAAATCTCCAAAACTTCGGACCCGGTTTCGGTGATGCTATCAAAGCTGCGCAAACCAAAGAAGTTGGATAGACCACTGTAATTAAAGAAAAATTCATCGCGAATGCGAGAAAATAGAAAAAGTACACCAGAGAACTTTCTGGTGCGCTTACCCAAGGCCAAATATCAATTATTCCTGCGACTATGAAGCCAAAGACCGATCTTCTATCGCCTCTGATGAATTCATCAACCAAGTCTTCGAGTTTTTCCTCATCTTCGTTATTTGCATCTTCCTTCACATCACTCGCCACGCTTTCACCGCCACCGCCGGCATACGTCTCAGAATCTTGAATAGTGTCTGAGCCTGCGAATGATCTATCGATGCCTTCCCACGGCGTTTCTCGAGGCGGTGTTTTGGCTTGTTCTTCAACCCAGTCATCAATCTTAGGTCTGGCACCGGCAACTTTGCGATGACGAAGCTTTGATTCAGAGATACTAGGTGTTTTTACAGATCTGTCATCCTCGCCGTCACCGTTGTCTTCATCTTTGCTTTGTTTAACGGCTTCTGACGCTCTATCCTTTTGCTGCATATTTTCTAGACGTACAACTTCAAGCGAAAGGTTCTGAATGTCATTGCGAATCTCTTCGACGCGTTTATGTCTATCTTCTCGCTCTCGCATAGCCTTGAGACACTGTAAATAATACTTTCTTACCCGTTTCCACGTTTCGGCCTTATCACCTGTTTTAGTTCTCGAACGTGCCTGACGATCCATCTCTAACACGGCAGCATACTCGTGAGAACTGATGAGATATCGCAAACAGGACATGGTCGCGAAAATGAATAGATCTGGTCCAAGCTGTCCGGCGTCAAAACCAAGAACAGAATCTACACGATAAAATCCAATCAGGTGCAACAAAGAGCACAGAGTGTTTTCACGATTAGCAAACCAAACACCCACAAGACTCTCAAATGGAGCTTGATATGCCAGGACAGATCCCATTATCAGTAAATTGTATCTTTTCATCCAAACGAGCAGCTCATCTACTCTATCCCACGTTCGATTTTTAAGTATACTGACGGAGAGAATCAGGTACCCGGCGTGGATGACGTCATTCATACACGTGCCAGCTACGATCACGAGGATAAAAGCAGCCTCTCTAGAGTAACGCACAATGTAATATCTCGTCCAATCTAGTATCGTCCAATTCGATGTTGCTTCCCACGTCAGAGCTGAGAATATTTTTAGAGTGGGATCACCGGGGCGTCTCGGAAGTAACGCCAACTGCGTTGGCGTTCTTCTTGGAAGCATCAAAGTTGCCGCTTCTGTAATCTGCTCTTCTTCAAGATCTGGATTTTCCGCAATGACAGCAGTTCTTGCGCGTTCTTCCATAGAAGCTAATACAAAGTCCATTCTGAGTTGACACGCAGCCACAAAGAAGGCAAGAAAATGTCCGAGCAACATGTATTTAGAGCGTTTCACCAGACCAAACCAAACGAGTAACTCATCTGTTTCATACTCGCGCTCAGATTTTCCGAGAGCAGCATCATCGCTGCTGCTATTATTACCACTTGGAGATGGAGGGGTTGGTGGCATTTCAGAGAAGTCGTCTTTTCCGTTATCTTTGGGATATTCTCCCATGGATGCTATGTACTGCCAGAATAGCGCTACGCCACAGACGAAGGATACTAATTTCCATACTTTCAATCGATTGCTCGGTGCGGTGAATACTTGCTCTTTCTCCATCATTTGGAGCATTAAGCCCAAGTAAACGAGTGAAAGAACATTACCAGACGCAATACCGACGGTACCAAAAACTACATACGCTAGACCAGGCATCAATAACGCCAATGCCCCTTCCACGAACTCAGGTAAAATGAAGAAGAGAGAATTCAACTGATCGATCGATGTTCTCGCTTTCTGAAACAAAAGCCGCTTAGCTCTTGCTCTTAACGACTCTGATCTATCGCCCGATAAGTAAGTTTCTGAATAAGTCGTAGTGGATGTTCCATCTTCTGAATTTACATCTTCAGATACGAGCTCGTGGTCGTCGGGAATAGAGTCCATCCTTCGGAAAGGGGCCTTCTTAGTTATGGTGGATCGCTTCAGAGCTGCACTTCTCGCCTCTGGATTCCGCGGTGGCCAAAACAAATGGCACGGTTCTGGTGCACAACCTGATTTCAAGGCTGGTGGTAGCTTAACAAGCCAATTTCTAGAAATTCGGCAAAATTCTACAGCAACCAAAACAAAAACGGGCCAAAGTAGCATTCTTTCGTTTCGCGGCCATATTGCTTCTTCTTTCATTGGATCAACTTCTCGTAAGGGATAATATTGCGCTCCAATCCAAGACATTGTATCTTCATTATCGCTGAGCGCTCTGTGTATCCAATCAATGTTGTAAGTGTATTCCAAAAGGGCCGAAAGTATTGCAACGGCACCCAAAATTTCACTCGTTCTTGCCAATTTCGGCGAGAATAAAGTACACATCAAAGCAAAAAGCATCAAGCCCCCAATGATATCAACTCCACGCTGAAACGAGAACCCTAAAGCAACTAGCGTCAAAAATTTATCGCAGTGTAAAATACATATGCGTTTTATCATCGGGATGCGGCCTTTTTGAGTACCGGCGATGACCAATCGAATCGGCTGATCACTTTCCCGTCCCGCCGATAATAGACTCGTTGGCTCACTGCGCAACAATCCGATCCTGTGGAAATGCGTAGCGATTAGTAACAAGCTAGGCCCTAATAAGGACGTCATTAATTTGTTTCTGGGTAAGTTTGGTTCTAATCCAACATTATTTGCCAAAAAGTCTTGCGCCTCAGAATTCATCCCGACCCATCGAGCTAATGGAAATGCTCCAAATGCATATCTCACGGCTAAATTAGCTAAAGCAAAAGTGAACAATGCGCCCCACCGCACGGATCTTCTATTTCTATCTTCTATTGTGTCAAAAGGTACTACGAGCGCTCCTCCGAGAAATAAAAGAAGGGCTAAATTCAAAAGCGAGCATTCATTCGTAAGCACAGTGAATAAACCAATAATCAAAACCGAGTACGCTCCAGTAAAATTCAAGACTCTCTTCGACGATATCCAGAACTCTGAGAGGATTGCACCAATTAATAATTTGATTTTTGGGAGTGCTTGTACCCTTTTACGACGACTGTCCATGTTGCTTTCATCATCTATATTAGCGGGAGCGCTCGGATTATTCGATGACGGGTGCATTTCTCCATCCTCAGCGCCCGGGAATAAATGCGACAAAGCACGAATAATTCCCGGCATGTGAATCACAGCTACATCTACAAACAACACTAACGCCATTGGCCACATCGATCTAACAACATCTTCATTCCAAAGTCCAATAATTTTCAGGAAATCTTCAAATTTTGAAAACCTGCGTCTACCCAGAAGCGTTGGTAAGGTGTCTAGAGACCATAAATACATGCACGCGATGAGCATTGCCATAATTCTCAAAGTAAATATCAAAATGCTCGTTTTACCAGGTTTAGCTATTGTAAGTAAGAATAAGCAAAATAAACCAGCGTGGATGATATCGTCCCTGGATAATGCCACGAGCCAAAGAAGGAGCGGGATGAGGAGCTTCGAAGCGAAACTGGCTGCAACACCAGCCCATCCGCTCTCTGAAGGCGTGAACCCATCTTCATCAAAGTCGTAATCGACGTTATCATACTCTGCATTCACAAAAACAAAAGAAGATGGAAGCGATGCCTCTCGCATGCTCGCCGCTGCCTGCAACGCAGTTTCGTTAGGGGTTCCTCTCGCCAATCGGCTGAAATACGCTAAAATTGTCATCCCGGTAAAGACAGAAGCCATCCTTAAAGACCCAATCCAATCATTTTCTTGTCTCGATAGTCCTAAAACGAGGAAGAAACTGTTGTTATCGGTTTCTGGAATCGCTTGCACAATGAATTCGACGAAGGACCACAATGCGACGTAAATCAGAGCCGAAGGCGCGAGCAACTTTGAAAACTCTCTGTGCGTAGGCGGATATAACACGGACATCAGAGAGAAGAGCAGTATCGGAAACGCTAATGCAGAAGGAGCTGTTATGGCAGAAAGTATAATCGCACATGCAGAGATGACCCCGGAAAACTTTGCCAAGAGCCGAACTTGTACGCCGGGATCTTCCAGAGTTACCTCGCTCGTTTCTCGATCAGAACTTCGCATGTGCGAAATTAGAGGCTCGTCAATATCGTCCAAGCCTTCGGTAATGGACCCATCCTGATTATACTGTACCTCGTCCACGATATCTTCATTCGCGGATGCTTCGCACACGGAAGAAAAGAAACCTGCGATTGTAAATAACTGTAACAATCGCATACCTCGAACAACTGGCCCATCACTACCATCCATGATATACAAACCTATCCAAGAAGCGAAAGTTTTATTTGCACTATCGTGCAATTGAGGGAACTGATAACACATGATGAGCATAAAGTGCACGCAAGCGTATGCCATCGCTACAACCAAAATAAACGCCGGCGGTCGTACGAGCTTTCGCTTGTCCAAAAGTCCCCAGCTTGTAAGAAATATAGCTGCGAAGAGAAAGTAAGGTATTCCAGTTATAGATGGTACTGCCGCTGCAGCAATACCAGCGGTAAATGCGCATCGAATTAATGCTCTATCACGCAGAACAAAAGGGTCGACCAAAACCACCCCGTCTTCCTCCGCGTCGATGCCATCGAGTAAGGCCAATTCTCGCTCCCGACTCAAGTGTAATTTCCCCGCAGCTGATATGGCCACGAGGAAGAGAGGCACGAATTCCATCACGTACTCTAAAACCGAACGCAGTTTCACAAAACCGAGCACTCGCATGAGCTCTTCGTGCCATTTTGAATTGGTTTTAAATGCTATGAAGGAAGTCTGTACGACGAGCTCGCCTAGCATTCCAAAAATGGCCAGTCCCAACGCTGCCCACCATATTATCTGTCGCCTCGTGCGGACGATTTCTTTTGTTAGCACTCTGTTCTGGGACCCGGTGATCCTTTCTGCCGCGAATACAAACAGAAACAATATCGACTGTCGTTGGTGATTGTTGGAAGGGAGGAAAGAGAGAATATTAAATACAGGTGATGAGTTGGTTTGGATTGTGAGAAGGAGAGAAATTGTTAAGGCGCTTCTCAATTCGTTTATGAATCAGCACACACACACACACATGCACAGACGAGAAAACAAAGTAAAAACTACGGATAAATGACAAACGTACCAGTATTGATGGTCTCTGCAGTATCGCGTGCGAAGTTCCCGCGAAGAGCAACGCCGATGACGCTGCCACATTGAACGCGGTCTCAATGAGAGGAAAATTCCCACCCATCACAAACAGAGGGAGAGTTTCTTCTCTGTCTGTTCTCCTTCCTTCTCTTCTACTCCTCGGGGGCGCGTTGTTGTTTTTGAACGCCACTCGATTGGTTATGGTGGTTCATCTTCTTCTTCTGTGAATGCGCGTGTGAGAAAGTGTCGTGTGGTTTACTTTTGGCAGTTTGAAACTTTCTCGTAAAAACTTTGTGACTTGGGGGAATTTTGCAATTTATAGAAAGTGATGAAACTTCTCTCTTCAGTTTGTTTGCGCGTGGGCAAATAAGACTCACCACTTTGAATACAAAATCACTATTACACGCATGAAAAAGGAATGACGGCGGGTATTGCACCGAAACAACATTTCCTCTCGGGACGTACTCTGTCGTTGGAGGAGGAGAAGAGAAAAACGAATTCCCCTATTTGCTTTGGGAAGAAGAAAACAAAGACGAAAACAACAACGACAACAACGCAAGCTTCTGCGTTGTCGCATAATGCACTCGCATCTGTTTCCGTTGCTGTGATGAACAAAGAAAGCATCGCGCTGTTTTGTGATAGTGCGACTGTTCTCGCCGCTCTCGTTTCGTGCGCGTTCGCTGGTAACATCATAGAAAAGAAAACAAAGTTTGGAGGAATTAGTAATGCGCTGTGTGCGTTAGTATTCGCGTGTTTCTTGGCTTCGTTTACGCGCGTGTTTTCGTTTTCGACAAACGCGACAACGGTTGTTTTTGATTTCATATGGGATATATTGATGCCTCTGGGAGTGACTTTAGCGTTATTAAACGTGAAAGTAAGCGAATTTGCGACAAAATCCAAGGAAGTGTTACTCGGTTTCTCGTTCGCCTCTGTGGGTTCAATTTTCGGCACCGCTTTATCGTTCGCGCTATTTTCAAAATCTCTCGGCGTCGGCGCGCTCGGATATAAAATTGCAGCGTGCCTGTGCGCTAGCTATATTGGCGGTTCTTTAAACTTTGCGGCGACGGCAAAAGCGCTCGAGCTGACGAATTCCGCAGAGTCCTCGAGTCTTTTAGCGGCGTCGATGGCAGCAGATAACATGTTGATGGCTGTTTTCTTAGGTATCTTGATGGTTCTACCTTGCAAACCTCCTTCTCCTCTGGTCGACCATGAGGAAGATCAGAGGACTATGAAAGTGAAAGGAATAACTGAGGCAACTCTAGGGACGATCGTTAGTCTCATGGTTGCAACAGGAACTCTGCTCCTTTCTTCACTCCTCGCCAAACTTGCTAGTCTCGGAAACTTCTCGCTCGCGATAACATGCATAATCGCCCCTTTACTAGGCGTTATTCTGAACTCGAAGTTGGATTTTTCTGGTCCCCCGCAGTTTATATCACGCAACATTATGTTGCTGTTTTTTGCGTGCATAGGTGCAGGTTGCAACATATTCACCGCTTCTGCCGTCGGGGTACTGCTCTTTGGTTTCATCGCGGTCCTCTTACTTGCGCAGCTTTTCTTCGCACTTCTTTTCGGCAAAGCTTTTCGCGTGCCTCTTTGGGCAACTTTGATTGGATTGAATGCTAGCGCTGGCGGGCCTGCAACTGCTTTTGCTATGGCAGCATCAAAAGGATGGAATCGAGCTCTGCAGCCTGCCGTGCTCGCCGGTACAATTGGATACGCAATCGGAACTTTGGTTGGATGTTTAATGAGTGAGTTTCTGCGTGTTTTTGCGCCATTGTAAAATGACCGAGAAATATCGGAGTAAGACTAGTGCATAGTTTTGTAGTTTCATAGTAATATGTAGAATCAAATCGCTAAATAGATGTATATTATTATTAGAGTTTAAAGTTATGGTACAAGAGAAACGTTCTTATTTCTTCTTTTCGTTCTTATTTCGCGGTGGCCGCATTCGAGCCCAAGACTGCCTTCGGCGCAGCGTCATTGGCTTGCTCCTTTGAACCCACCGTAAATGCTCCAGGATTGATAGCGACTGTCTTAGTGTGATTCTCAGTTTTGTAAATACCAACCAGACGATCTGCAAGCTCGAACATGTTGTTCCGTAACGAAATAATGATGAACTGAGCATCTTTTGTTCTCTCCTTGATGTAGTGCCCAACGATGGAAACATTCTTAAAGTCCAGGGCTGCATCAATCTCATCCATAACATACAAAGGTGTGGGCTTATAGTGATGTAACGCAAACACTAGCGCGAGAGATGAGAGCGTCTTCTCTCCGCCAGATAAGTTTGCAATATTCTTCCAACTCTTCTTCGGCGGACGAACGGAAAAGACGATACCTTCAGAGAACGGATCGAGCGAATCGACCAACTCGAGCTCTGCATCACCACCTAAAGTAATCATCTGGTACATTTCTTTTAATTTGATGGAAATTATAGAGAATCCGGCCATGAACTCTTCTAATCTCTTCTTACGCAGCTCATCAAACGTCTGTCGGAACGTGTCTCGCTCCTCCGTGACGGTTTTCAAATCTCCAACTCTCTCTTCGTACTCAGCCAACTTCGCGGCGAACTGCTCGATAGAAGTCATGTCAGGTTTCATTTCTTTTAACTCAGTTTCGATGGCGTTGATCGTTTCGTCGTTACTTTCTGCATTGATGTCATTGAGTTGTTCGTCCGAGACGTTCAAGAGAATCTCGCTCTCATCAACACCCGGCGAGAGGGTATTTCTCTCGTTTTGCAACTTTTCCATCTCCTTCAAGCAACCTTTTTCCACCTTGCCGTGTTCTCTTAACTTGTTATCGATATCATCAATCTTGCCTTGAAGGTCAACTTCAACAGATCTCAACTCGTTAACAATCTTCATGATTTCTTCGAGCTCGGCTTGCGACGCAGCGCACTCGCCGGCCTTGGTTTCCGCGAGAGCCTTCAACTGGCTCTGAGACTCCAAAACCTTCATCGCGCCTTCTTCCAAACCTTTGAACTCTTCTTTAATAGTATCCATTTCGCTCTTAATCTTCTCTCTCTCCGTTTCTGCTTCGCATACGGATTTCGTCAATCGCTCCATCGTTTTCTCGTGCGACTTTGCTGCGGCTCTCTTTTCAGTCACCTTCTTAGAGGCCATCTCGATACCGAAGCGGACTTCCTTGACGATAGACTTTTGTCTTCGCAACTCTTCACCGCCAACGTTTTCCAAGGCATCTTGCCACTTCTTAAGTTCGGCTTTAAGCTTCGAAGCGCCGTCGAGGACGGATTTCAACGCGGCGTCGGCTTGCGCAACCTTTTCATCGAGCTCTCGCAACTCGGACGCATCGTTCTTGGACGCCTCGTGCGCAGCTTTGAGTTCATCTAATCGACCGTCTAAGTCGACAATCTTTCCTTCAGCAGCTTCCAATTCGGCTTTCAACTTCGGTAACGATCGTTCGTATTGCGCACATTTCGCTTCTGCGTCTCTAGCTTCTCTCAATGCCTCAAACGCGGCTTTTTTTGCTCTTTCCAAATCTGCCGTTGCTTTTTGTAACTCTTTCTCAGACTCCGCAACTTCTCTCGCCGCTGCTTTTTCGTCAACGACAACTGGTTTCTCTTTACCGACGCGCATGCGTCCAGAGATTGGTTTCGAACCACCACCGGACATCGTACCTGAGGTCTCGATGACTTGGCCTTTCAACGTCACCACGCGATGGCGTTTGGCCCCGTATGCAATTCTGCCCGCTTGGTCCAAATCTTCAGCAACAGCAGTTTCACGAACGGCAAAGTAAAACGCCGGTAATAATCGTTCTTGCGCTGGCTTAATTAAATCAATCAATCTTGGCGCATTTTCTGGAATGTTATTTTGATTTTCCTTTAACTTTTGCGCCAAGTGCGCTTGTTTCTCCAAAATCAAAAAAGTCGCGACACCCAAGTTGTTTCTTCGCAAATACTGCACGCAGTTCTGCGCGTCCGCGGTTGTTTCAACGACAACGTAGTCCAAAGCACCAACCGCGGTCGATACTGCGACGTCGTACTTCTTATCAATCGCACCCAAATCTCCGAGACGACCAATGACACCTTTAACGCCGCCGGCGCTTTGGGCATCCAACAACGCCTGCACGATGGCACCTTTTTGACTTTCCTGCGAAGCGGTCGTCTTTCGTTGTTCAAGTTTACCTCTTGCATCTCTCGTAATTTCGAGCAAACCGGCTTCTTTCGCCTTTGCCGCAGTTTCAGCATTTCTCGCTTTTTCCACCTTCTCGAGCTCAATCGCGAGTTGCGCTTCATCATCCGCAATCTGTTTCGTCAACGATTTCACTTTCACTTCCGCGGAAGCTTTACCATCAATGGCAGCCTTCAAGTTCTTCTCGACTTCGGCATGTTTTTCGAGCACCAACTTTCGCTCTGCGTTGGCAATGTCGAATACGCCTCTAGCGTCGGCGATTTTACCTTCCCACGGCTGCAGTTCTTTTTCGACGCCATCGATCTTCGCGCCAATTTCCGCCATTTCGCCTTTCAACCCGTCCAACATTTCGTCGAGTTTGCTTTCTTCGCCTTGAACTTTCGCCTCGAGATCAGCTTTTCTCGTTTCCAACGCCGGAACGTCTTTTTCGATATTCTCGCACTCAACGACGATTTTTTCCTTTTGCGCGATTTCCTTGGCCAACTTCTCGTCGAGTTTCTTCACTTGCTGCTTCATGTGCTTCAAATCTTCGCGAAACTTTACGTCTTTCTTTTCAAACTCGGCGAACTCTTTCGTGGAATTGTCGAGATTTTGCTGAATTTCATTCATCTCCGTCGCTTGAGCTTTAAATTTCGCTTCGATACCTTTCAGCGACTCTTTGTGTTCGCTTTGCTTGGACTTCTCTTCCTCGAGATTGGTTTGCAAACCGACGCGGTTCTCGGACATTTCTGCCATCACTTTTCGAGTTTCCATGACTTCCAACTGTAAAGAAATCGACTTTGCTTGCAGCAAATCTTTCTCCTTTTGCAAAAATAACTCAGCTTCGTTCTTCACGATTTCCAACGCGTCCTTCTCCTTCTCGACGAGCGTCAATCGCGAGACCATTCCCCCTCTCTTCTCGTTCAACTCTTCGAGCTTCTTACCCGCCTCTTCGATCGGTTCCACGTACTGGTTCGTTCCAATGATATCTTCCATATATTCTAACAACCCTTCGTCTCCAGGATTCACCCCTTTCGGCTTCATCATTGAAATTTGCTCGACTTCGCCTTGCAAAATCAAAAACCGGTTGTTGTTCAAGTCCACCCCTTTACCTTTCAACAAGTTTGTCACCTCGGTAAAGTTGGAAGTTTTCTTGTTCACGAAATATTTCGAAGTGTTGTTAATGTACGCCTCTCTGGCAATGGTAAACTCAGAATTTGGTACAGAGGTGAACCCTTCTGGATCTGTGTCCGAATCTACAATTTCGTGAAAGTGCACTTCGACGCGCGCGTATTCCAAGTTTCTAAAATTGGTGGATTTATGAATCAACTCGGAGACTTTGTTCAATCTCAGCTGTTTCGCGCGTTTACCAAACACAAACATCATCGCATCGATGACGTTCGATTTCCCAGACCCATTTGGACCGACTACAGATGAGAACGACTGTTGTTGTTTTAAAGTTGTGAGTGTTGTCGTGAGTTGATGAAAATATCGAAGAGATTTTGAGAGATGCGAGATGAGGGGAACAAAGAAGACGAAATTCGTACGGTTACATTTTTCTCTCCTCTTCTCGAGAGAGAAAACGAAACGCGCGCTTTTCGAGAAACACATCTAACGAGAGCTAGAGAGAACCAAAACGACGATCGACGGACCGAAGACTCTAAAAGAATAATAATAGAAAAGATGTGCTCACCTTATGGAACGGACCGACGTGTTGTGCCCCCGCGTAGGACTTGAAATTCTCCAAGACCATGGATTTTATAACCAGTCTCGGTTTTGGTTGTTCTTTCTTCCCGCTGGCCGTTTTTGTCGTCGTCGTCGAGGGAGAAGGAAGAGGAGGA
>Ga0302114_10001358_pt1 | contig 16165 bp, 18 predicted proteins | sample AG5_Surface_MG_FD_203107 | JGI IMG/M metagenome (GOLD analysis project Ga0302114, IMG submission 203107) | Marine microbial communities from Western Arctic Ocean, Canada - AG5_Surface | ecosystem: Environmental > Aquatic > Marine > Oceanic | place: Canada: Western Arctic Ocean | collected...
AATCGGGCGTGTCTTCCGAACTCCTTACGCGTCTTCGCGTACATGTAGTAGATCTCCATGGCGACGAATGGAGACCTTCTGCGGCGCGGCGCCCGCGTGGATCGATCTGTTGAATGGCGCACTTGTTTTTGAGCAATGCTCGATAAGGCAGTCGCGCGAGTTGCACTTTGACTTTTTGACAAAAAGTTAGCTACGAGCCACGTACCTCTCATCACTCCCACCCCTCGCCCTCACCCGCGATGCGGTGGACCGCATGCGGCGCGGCATCGGACGACGAGCCCCCCCCGTCCGCAAGGAGCGGCCACAGCAGCACCCTGGTTGGTGAGTACGTGGTGGTGTTCGGAGGGACGCGGGGCAAGAATTTTCACGGAGACGTCGTGGTGCTTGATGTGCGAGATTTGGATTTGTCCGACGACACCCCCACGACCTCAGGACGCGCCCCGCGGTGGTTCCGCCCCGCCGCCTCCGCCGATGGTCCGTCCCCCGGCAACCGCGCGTTCCACAGCGCCGTCTGTGTGGGTTCCGACTTGTACGTGCTGTGCGGCCGAACGGGCAGGGCGCAGCACGGGGACGTGTGGGTGCTGGACACGAAATCGTGGCGATGGAGCTCGCTTGAGCAGAAATTCCCAAGCTCCCAAAGCACCAAAGTGAGTCCTCGCGATTTCGGCGTCGCGACTGCCACGCCCGGCAGCCACAACGTCGTTTTGTTCGGTGGGTTCGACGGTAAAACGTGGCTGAACGACCTACACGTGCTGTCCACGAAAAACGGCGTGTGGCGAAGCGTTCAACTCAACACCAACTCGCCGGCGCCGTCGCCGCGAAGCGGGCACGCGGGGGACGCGCTGGACACCAAACGCGTGCTGGTGTTCGGCGGGCAAGGCGCAAACGGAGCGCTGTGCAGTGACCTTTGGGCGCTGAAAGACGTCGACTTTGACGAAGCGATTGATGCCGCAGAGCTATTATTAGATGGCATAGAAACGGGGTTCTCAGAAAAGAGAAAAGAAATTGTTGACGTCGACGAAAAAAAAGAAGAAAAAAGAACCTCGCCCGTGTGGACGCGACTTTTCTTGAAAGGCGCTGCCCCGAGCCCGCGCACTGGGCATTCAGTCACCAAGTTCGGCAGCAAGATTTTAGTCTGGGGAGGCCACGGAGACGACGGGTGGCTCGTGAAACAGCCCCGGTATTACGACGACGCGTTCGTGGTGGACATGAAACTCGGCGGGTGGCGGAAACTCGACCGGTACGTAATGTATTTCCCAAATCCGTCAACACACTGTTTTATCTCTCAGCTGGTGACTGTTGTCCATACATCGCGATATACAAGACGTTAACCATTTTTCTTTTACAATCACAGAGGCACCGGCTCGTCGTCGCCGAGCCCGAGGGCGTTTCACACGATGACCGTGGTGTGCAACAAGGTGCTTTTAATCGGCGGGTTCTCGGGGGACAAGAACGACGAGCCTCACGGCGCGCTTTCGGGGGCGTGGTGGGGAACCTTCCGCGAAGAGGAGGGGTGCGAGGGGGAGGGGGAGAAACACGGCGATACCGAAACAGGCAAACACGCGAACAGTCACTCTTTGTCGCAAACCCGCCAATCGGCGCCAATCGGCGGGCCCCCCGAAACCTTCGGCGAGGGTTTGAACGGCGTCCGCCGTGTTTTCGGGTCGGGGCTGGGTACGTTCGTGGGGATGGCGACGAGGGGGGCGGAGATGCCGGTGGGGTTTCAGCGGGGGGTGCGCCAGGTGGGGTTTGGAGACCTGTCGAGTTCTGCCAAACAAAACAAAACTGGCGGACTGAGCGCGGTACCAACCGACAAAAACGCGTTACTCGCCTCCGTGCTTGTTTCCGTGGAGCGTCTCAGCGCAGCGAGCGATGTGTACCCCGAGTTGGGCGAGGAAGGTGCGTCTTTCCCAATCACCACACATCGCCTCTGCGATTGCTCATACAAGACTGACATTTCTTTTCCCACAATCAGGGCGGCGGCTTTTTTTCGCGAGCTGCGATTCCGGGGACCTGCGGGTCGGGGATTTGAAACATGCGTTGCAGGTTAGGAACTTTCCTAATCACCACATTCCGCCTCCCTGTTTGCCCATACTCGTACCAGAAGGGACTATTACCCTGACTGTTTACTCATACACGTTACGAGAGACTGACACTTTCTTTTTTATCGCATCAGGCGTACCGGCGCGCGGTGCCCAGCCAAGGCCTGGGGATGCCACGCGGTTTGGGGATGAGCGACGACGAGGAGGACGAGCTCGATACCTCCCCAAAAAACAAAATCCGCGATCCCCAACCAGGACGGTTCATGCACGTCGCACACACGCGTCTGCGAATGCAAGACGTCCCCGCGATGCTCACAGAGCTGCAAGGCGCGCTCATCGCGGAGGTTTAGAGGTTCCTGGAACGGGAGCGCAAATAGAAGGAGACTTTTTTGTTGTTGTTGAGGGTAGGGTACACAAAGCTCAATCGAGCTTATTGTACCACATCGAGGGAGTGCAAACAGAAGAATAGAAGGGCACTTTTTTGTGGTCGTCTACGTATTATCGAAACCGGAACCAAACGCCGTCGTATCACCCCTTGTTATGCTTGTTCGCAAAACTCCCCGGCGTTTTCCATCGCCGCGTGTTCCAGGTGTTTCAAAAGCTCCCTCACGATCGGAAGTTCGTCAACGCCGCCGCACCCGTACCGCACCGCCAGGGTCTGCGCGGCGATTTTTTCCGCGCGTTCCACGCCCTTCGCGGCGTCGACGCCCCCCAGCCGCTTCGCGTTCTGCACCGCCACGGCGAGCTGCTTGCAGTGCTCGAAAGACGCGGGGTCGCCTTCCGCGAGCGTGGACGCCAGTCGACCGAGCATCTGGCCTCGTTGCTCCAGCAACCCAGCCGCGGATAGGCAGTGCGCGATGTTGGTGAACACCTGATGCGATAATGAAGAAAGTGTCAGTCTCTCGTAATGTGCATGAGTAAACAGTCGGCGGAATGTGGTAAATGGGAAATACTTACCTGCAACACGGACGTGCGCGCCCAGTTCGCAGCGGTCGGGTCTAAACCTTACGATAAATAAAAGAAAGTGTCAGTCTTTCGTAATGTGGCCGAGTATTTACTCTGGACAATCGGCAAACAGGGAGGCGGGATTTGGGAAAGCCCCAACACGCACCTAGCTGGTCGCACTTGGTGTCGAACCAGTTCGCCAGTTCCACTAACACGTTTGAGTCAGGCGCTTCTGATTTTCCCTTGGTGCGCTTCCACTCCGCCAGCGCTTGCGTGATTTCGGTGTGCGACGCCTTGGCCTTGCCGCGCATCGCCGCGATGAGCGTGGCGGGGGAGTTGACCTGCAGGGCGTCCATCACTGTGATTGCAAAAGAAAAGTGGTTAACGTCTTGTATGGGCAAACAGTGTGTCAGGATTTGGGAAATACTGGGAAAGCCCCAACACGTACCGATCGCCGCCGCGGCGCTTGCGGCTTTCTCGCCGTCCCTGTCCATGCCCGGCTTTTTGTTCGCAGGGTCTTTCACCGCGAGTTCCCTAGCCGCGGTGGCTTTCTTCGCGGCGAGATCCGTCGCGGTTTTCGCGTCACCCGCCCCGACCCGCTCCACCAAACACCGGCGACAAACGCACGTCTCGATTCCAAACCGCTTGGCGTGAATCGCGCGCTCTGGTTCGGGGTTCGTCACGTCGAAGTACTTCAAACACACCTCGGTTCCTTTTTGCAAATCCCTCGCGGCGCGAACGAACATCACGTTGCCGACTAACAGCTTGCACGCGTTCGGGGCGCACGCGTGGTTGAAGAAGCTCGGCAACGGGTACACGCCAACCGACTGCGCGTTTCGTATGGCGCTGGTTTTCACAATCGCGCCGCACATGCGCGCGAAGGTTTCCTGGTCCCGCGGTTCCGTTACCCCGACGTCATCGTTTTTTGTGAGGTGCTTGCGGAACAGAGAAAGGTCGGGCGCTGGTATTTCGGCTGATTTCGTGACGTCCGTCTCCGCGGGAAGCGTCTGGATGACCGCCGCGTCCCGCCAATCCCTCGCCGCCGCGTTGACCAGCTGTTTGATCAAAACCAACTCCACCCCGGCTTGAATGGGCGCGGTGGCTAGTGGCGAGGAGACGCACAGTAGCTCGCCGGCTTTCACGTCCTTGGTGACCACTACGCCTCTTCCTTTTTCGGGAATCGTGACAATCGCGACGGGGCCCACGTAATCGGCGCACCGCCGGAAACTCATGGCGAGGCGGCCGAACAAAAGCGCGGGCATGTTGTAGTCACCCAGAAACGCTTGTTGCGAGAGCATCTCGCACTCCGCCAAGGCGTTTTTCGCGGTAGCGTCTTGCGGTTCTTTCTGCACCAGCTCTTTTAAAGTTTTCACCGCATCCGCGTACCGCGCGAGGCCGTTCAGCGCGAGCGCGCGCTTGTACAGCGCTTTCGATTTGCTCGGATCGAAGGCTATGGCGGCATCCGCGTCTTTTAAGGCAAACGGGAACTGCCTGGTTCGCAAAAAGCACTCCGCCCGGTTCGTCAACGACACTGCGTCCTGCGGGTCGCTGTTCAAACACTCAGTGTACTTCACGACCGCGCCTCCGTAGTTACCGGACTTGAACAAAACGTTGCCTTCTTCGCGGATTCCGTTGTTCTTCTCCGTGCGAACCTCCGATGCTTTCTTAGACTTTTCTTTCTTCGACGGAGGCAGGTTCGCCACGATCCCGACCGGGGACTTTTTGTCGAGTTCGGGAGCCATGGTGGCGACACGGGAAATTGGGCCGTGAACGTGCCGTGAACTCTAGAGCGGAGACGGAAGGGCGGGGCGTGCGCGCGGTGCCGGATGGCCGATAGAACAAGCGTTTCGGATAAGAAAATCCAAGGAAGATCTCCATTTTCTTTCGATTTTGGTTTTTTGGTTTTCCAGTGACGCACGCGCTCGCCGCTAACCTCGTGGCGCCGGCCTCTGTGTCCATATCCACACCACACGAGATGCACGCCAACGAACTCGTCGAGCCGGACAACACAACGTACCACTTCGAATGTTACATGAAGGGTACGTGTGCGGAGTGTGAATATGGGGCGCTGCAGGGAAGGCTGTTTTTGGTAGGGCCTAGGACCTGCGTGGCTTCTACTTCTTGTGCTGCTTCTGCTTGGCACCTGTCATGTATCCCTTGGGAGGTGTGGACGGCCGCTGTGAACAACACCGAACACCGCGAGGTGGAAGAGATCCCCATCGGTGATGGCGTCGATCCCGACAAGATTCGCTTTGCGCACGCACTCGCTGAAGGTATTCATGAAGTGCAGAACTACATAAACGACTTCAAGCGAGAGAGAGGAGGCGCGTGAAGCGCGATCCGACGCGACCAGGATCAAAGGAGCGGCGAGACGCATCCAGTGCGCCGATCCCGGCATCCGTAAGGTGAAATTCAAGAAAAGTCGTGGACCATGGACATTGGCGGAAGGGTATTAAAAAAAGGAACACGCTCGTCGAGAAGAGAAGACGGAGAAAAGCGAGGCCAAATTAACCTTTGCGTGACGGCTAATCCGTGTTGTCTTTGCTAATGCTATTCCTACTCTCTACGCTAAACTAAACCATCCTCAACGCTTTACGCACGCGCAGCACGTTGCGAAAGGTCATGGAGACGCGCGTCGTGTCGCGACGAAGGGTCACACTCTGCGTTTTGGAGTCGTCGTCTCCGTTTTTTTTTTTTTTTAAAGCATCCCTTTTTTCAATCCCCGTCTCCTCCATATCATCCGACGCCGCTCCCGAAACGTCCCCGAAATTCACCACCGAGCCGTCAATCACATCCACGTCAACCGCTTCGATGCCGTGCAGGTACTCGGTGTACGTGGTTCCGTGGAACAGCAACAGCGAACGGCAAGGCAGGAAGATCCCGAATTCTTTGTAAGATGAATCGTCGCGAAAATCTTTGTGCGGCGCGAAGCGCATCACGGCGTCGCACCCCAGGCTTAAAATCAGGACGCACGGGTGGTAACACCCCCCGTCCTGGTGCGGCAAAATGCCATTTCCAGGTAGATACTCATTCACCAAGACGTGGTTGATACGTGTGGGCATCAACTCTCCTACGGTGTGTTGCACCTTGCCAATTTCACTGGCTAACCAGTCTGGCATTTTTTCCGCGAGCGTTCCTTTTTCGCGAACCTGGCCGCCGAAGCTTTGTAACCGGCGCGCGCTCACGTTCGTCCACTTTGGCGATGCATAAACCCGGCCCAGCAAATACGTCTCCTCCCGTTGTGTGCACCAGTCCTTCAACAGATACACGGTGGTTCCGGGAGGCGTGTTTCGCACGCGGTGCGTTTCCGTGTCCATCCAAGAACCCCAACCGGAAAGAGTTTAACTCTTTCCTGGAAAGAAACCTGATCGAGAGCGTTTTGGCAAATGGAGAGAGTTGGCGCGGTCAGCGAGACGCGCACGTTTTACGACGAAGGAAGGTATTGGGAGAAACCTTGAAAATCCCGCGCGTTCGAATTCAAGCGTTCCATCGGACAAATGCCTCGTTTGTCAATCAGGTGCGACGAGTCGCCCTCCGCGGCACGAAAACCGTGGGGTGCGGAGGATCAGATTCGTCATCTAAAGAATCGTCACTTGGAACGTAAACGTGTGGAACGCGCGGGTCGTAAAACCAAACCGCAATGAAACGAATAAAACTCGGATGGTAAGGAAGCATCGTTCAGAACGTCACGTGACTCCAGCTGTCCGAGCGAACGTTGCTGTACCTGCGATCACAACAAGGCGTCGCGACATTTTCGATCGCGCCGCTCTGACACTAGTGAGAGGATGGTTTTTGGTTCGGAAACGGAGACGGGGAACGGTTCCCGGCTCCGCGAAAAAACGCGCGTCTTGACGGCGGCAAAACCGCGGAAACACACACAACCATCGATGGACGGATCGGACAAATGCCTCGTTTGTCAATCAGGTGCGACGAATCGCCCTCAGCGGCACGAAAACCGTGGGGTGCCGAGGATCAGATTCGTCATCTAAAGAATCGTCACTTCCGTTCATCGTTGATGCGTTGTGTGTGCTGTCGAAACTCGGTCGCGACGCGCGGGGCCAGGCACGCCGGTCAAAAAACCCGCAGCCGCGCGAGGTTCACGTTCGGAAACTACCAGGGTAACGTCACAGACGCCAAGTGGCGTTCAGAAGCAGAACTGGCGTGTTCGGAGATTGGTATCGTCACGACGCGAACCTCACGGGAGCGCTTTATTTTTTGAGCGGCGGCGTCGGAGATCAGGGGATCGGGACAGGCACGGGCGACGCCTCGGGTGGAGGCGTGGGATCGAACGAGTCGAGGGATGAGCGCATCAAAAGCAAGCCGTACCTCGTGAGATGCTTTGTGATATATCGCGCGATCGAAAACGGGAAGATCCAGGGCGCCCCACCGTGATGGGCGCCCTGGAAGTGATGAGACGAGCCGCCGCCGAAAGCGAAAGAAAGGTTTCTAACAATTTGGCCGATGCTTTTGAGCGCAAAAACCAAAAGTGATGAATCGCCGCGTCAGAGGCCGGCGCTTTTGCGTCCCTCCCCCTCCCACCCCTCCCCACTACTCCTCGCGCGTGTGCGTCCGGGGGGACGACGCGCGATTCTCTTCCACGTTTTCGGTGCCAACCACGATGTCATCGTCACTCACGTGCGCTGGCGCGGCCAACGCGCTCGGGCGCGCGTGTCCTCCCCGTCGGCCAAAATCGTTGCGGCCCGTACCGAATCTCTCCGCGTTGGATAGGCCAAAGTGTTTCCCCATTGCATTGGGAAGACGACGCGGGTGGTTCCCCCCCGCAAGCGCCACGGAAGACACCGCCCGCACCGCCAACCTCCGCGTTGCAGGGCTTTCCCAAGCCGAAGTTGACGAGCTATTGACGCTTGAGGAGTCGGGGGATGCTTTCCAAAGGCTGGTTCTGCTGGCGAAGCAGGGGGGGGTTGACATCCCGCAGTCTCCCAAAGCAAGCGCAAGCGCCGCGCTCGCGATGTGCGGCCCCACGTCCGTGATGGACGACACCGCGGTCGGCGACGGCAGCATCCCCGGCCTCCCCGCGGGTCTCACGAAGCCGCCTTGGTTACGGCAACGGGCACCGCAGGGGGACAAGTACAAACAGATATCCGCGGACGTGCGGGGTTTGGGTTTAGCCACGGTGTGCGAAGGTACGTGTTGCGTTTCCCAAATCCAGGCACCTACGTTTGCCGATTGTCCGCCCGTAATCACGCATACACATGGCCCGAAAGACTGACACTTTCTTTTATTGGTATCAGAAGCGATGTGTCCGAACCTGGGCGAGTGCTGGAACGGCGACACGGGCACGGCGACAATCATGATCATGGGCGATACGTGTACCCGGGGGTGCCGGTTCTGCGCGGTGAACACTTCGCAGACCCCAGCCCCACTTGACGAGATGGAACCCGAAAACACCGCGACCGCGGTGGCGAAGTGGGGGGTGGGGTATATCGTGCTTACTTCCGTGGATAGGGACGACGTGCCGGACGGCGGCGCCGAGCACTTCGCGCGAACGGTTCGAGTGCTTAAGAAACTAAAGCCCGACATAATCGCCGAGTGCCTCACGCCCGACTTCCGGGGAGATTTGGACGCGGTGCGCCACCTCGCGAAATCGGGCCTGGATGTGTTCGCGCACAACATCGAAACGGTGGAGCGGTTACAGGGGCGGGTCCGAGACCCGCGCGCAGGGTACGAGCAATCGCTGTCCGTGTTGAAAGCGGCGAAAGCGTGTAAGACGGGTTTGGTCACGAAAACGTCCTTGATGCTAGGTCTTGGTGAAACGGATGCCGAAATCGAACAAACAATGAAGGACTGTTTCGATGCGGGGGTGTCAATCTTCACCCTAGGGCAGTACTTAAGACCCACGAAACAACACCTGGAAGTCAAGGCGTACGTCACTCCGGAGAAGTTTGACTATTGGAAAAAATACGGCGAAACGCAAGTCGGGTTCCGGTACGTCGCGAGCGGACCGCTCGTCCGGAGCTCGTACAAAGCGGGGGAGTTCTTCATCCAGACCATGTTGCGGGAAGACAGAAAGTAGCCTGATATTCTGAAGTAAGCACCTTTTGAAGGTGGTAATAAGTAAAACGAACTGTATTTTCAACGCATCGTCGCTCTCGTCTTCTCGCTTGTCCTCAAAAACGTTTATGTTCACGTCTTTCCATCTTTTCAATCCTTCTTCAACGGCGGCCCTCCCGGGGTGCCCGCGGGTAAAAACCGGTCGTGTCCGTCCCTCGCTATCCTGTCCGCGGCTTCCTTCGCGCGTCTGTCGCGAATCAAGGTAAGTTTCGCCAGGTCCTCCGCGATGTCCTTGGCGCTCTTTTCAACGACGGGTTCCGCGGGTTTCGCGGTTTTCGCACGCCCGTGGGGATTGAGAAGCTCGTCGTCCGACTCCGAGTCGCTGCCGCTTTCGTCGGACTCCGAGTCATCACTCGAGTTCGGGGGAAGCGACCCTGGGACGGGGCGTTTGGGCTCCTTTTCCTTTTCCGGAACAACGGGTGCCTTCTCACCGGACTCCTCCTCACCCGACTCGGACTCTTCTTCGGACTCGGAGTCGGAATCGTCCTCGCCTTTGGCGGTCCATTTTTTCTTACCCAATCCGCCCTCCGTCCCTCCACCCCCGTCGCCCCTTCCCCCGCCCCGTCCGCCGCCGCCCTTACCGCCCTTACCCGCGGGGTTAGAACCCTTGTAGCCTTTGCCCATGCTGCGTCTGACCGGTCCTTGGGTGGCCGGGTGACCGGGTCGTGGAGGAGTGACCAAAACCCTTTCGATCTCCTCGTGAAATAAAAATGAGAAAAAAATCGATGACTTTTCGCCATCAGATGCCAGTCGTCGTACTTCGCGGGGGCGCCTTCGAGGCAGCCATGGCGGGGGCTCGCGTGCGGCGGCCCGTTCACGGCGGCGGCCGGTTCCAGCAGTTCATCGTCGTGTCTCTGATGTTCATGTGTCTCAAGTCCTCGCACGAGGGCGCGGCGCGCGCGTCTGGTTTACCGCGAGGGGGCGCGGCGGAGTGGGAAGGGGCTGGGCGCGGGGTAGGCAGGGGACCCGGTGGGGTCCACGCTGACGCGGGCGCGGCGGACATTTCGGGATTGAAGGACCTGACAGGAGTGGTGGAGTTCGGAGGGGGAGACTTCGGGGACGGGGCCGGGGCGGGGACGGGGACCGGGACGGGAGAGGGACGGGACGGGGCCGGGACGGTGAATGGAACGGACTTGGGGACTGCGATGGATTTGGAAAACGACGACCAACGATGGCGCCGCCCGTCCTTCCCGGCGCCGTTCCCGAACGACATCACGGGCACGTACAAAGGCAAGTGGAGCTTGGTGCAGAGGCTGGGGGCTGACGGTTTCGAAAACGGCACCACTACTGAGGCTCTTCCGGAGATGCACGCTTTTTTGAGCGAGCTCCACGAACTGGGAACGGCGGTGATACAACTTCGCGGACGGTGGGATCCTGATAAACGAGTACAAACGGTGACCGGCGAAGCCGCTATTCGCGACGGGCCGTACATCTCGGACGACGACCAGCACGTCAAACTTAATGGCGTGTACGTGGAACCAACCGGGAAGCTAGTGATGCTCGGGGAAAGCAGGATCGGCGATGTGTTTCTTCAGGCGGGGAACGGGACGGACAGGGATGGCGCGGGCGCCGCGAACGAGGAAAGCAGTTTAGGGAAAAGCGAAAATCCAGACGCTACAGGTTCGGATGGAAAACGCCGCGTCCACGTGGGCGTGGCCAACACACCTCACACAATGGAAAAACACCGCGAGGCGTTGCGAATCGCGGCGAGGGATGTCACGCGCACGCCGTTTTTCGGTACCAACTCAGGCGACGACGAGTTAAACGGTAACCGACCCGAACGCGTTCTCGGGTCTCCGGGTTTGTCCCAGATGAACAGGAACGAGCGAACGCGTTTGTTGGACGATTCGGCGCCCGGGTCGTACTTCGGGAAGTGCGGGTTTACCCTAGCCTTGTGGGTCACCCCCGGTGGGTTCAAACCGATCGACCCGGTTGATGCGGTGGGAGGGACGGAATTTGATACCGAGCACGAAGACGGGAGTGCTTTGACTTCGTCTTCCTCAAAAGGCGGGGCGTTTGCGAAAGTGTCCGCTTCGCGCTTAGCGAAAACTCGAGCGGAAACCTGGCGGCTGCACAAAACTAAATCAAGTCACGGCACCTCTTCTAAACCTGACCGGTCTATCCACAGCCTTCCCGGCGAAGGAGGCTCTAATAAACCCACGCTACAAGGTTCGCTAACCAGTAAAGAGTGCGGGTTCGAACTGCGACTCACCGCCGCGTGGTTCGAGCTCGGGAGTTACTACAAAAAAGCCACAAAGTACGCGCTGCTGATTCTTTTCGCGACGTCTCTGCAGATATGGCTCGTAACGAAGCAAACAGCCTTCGCGGGTACGCAAAGCGGGCTTTCAAAGATGAGCCTTTTGAGCTTGGGGTACCAAGCCGTGCTTGATTCGTACCAAACCCTTTTGCACCTAACAGCGGGCGTGGTGGCCGATCCCGTGTTTCACGTCTTTGCCGCGACCGCGTTTGTGCAGTTTTCGCTGTTTTCGGTTTTCGAAATGAGGCTGATGTTGCAGATTTGGAAAAGCCGACGGCCGAACGGGGAACAGAACTGGCTGGAAATACGACGGGATCTAAGTAACCTGTACAGCCGGTTCTACGGGGGCTTTATTTTGGGTTTTTTGTTCATGTACCAGGCGCAGAAACGGCCGTGGCTCATCGCATTAGTAACGCAAAGTTACTGGATTCCCCAGATTCTTTACTCGGCGTGGGTAAACGCGAAGAAACCGCTGGACCCGGTGTACGTGGTGGGGATTTCGGCCACCAGGCTGGTGATTCCCCTGTACCTCTTCGCGTGCCCCACGAACTTCGTGCGTTTAAAGCCTAGCTATTGGACGTCTTTGTTGTTACTAGTCTGGGTCGGGGCGCAAGTTTTGTTGCTCCTTTTACAACATGCCTACGGCCCCCGGTGTTTCTTGCGATGGGTCCCCGACGGGTTGTTACCCACGGTGTACGACTACCACAGAAAGATAGACGACGAGATTTTGATTGCGGCGGGGGGGGGGGATGCCGAAAAAGGCGAAGCGGGGGGGGTGGATTGCGTGATTTGCATGGCCCCGGTGGAGTGCGGCGACGTTCACGAGCGAATGGTCACGCCGTGTAACCACTTCTTTCACGCGGCGTGTCTGGAACGCTGGATGGACGTGAAGATGGAGTGTCCCACGTGCAGGGGGGTGTTGCCGCCGTTGTGAGTAGGTTTAGGTTTTGTTAAATGGAGACAAGTAGCTCTTTCTTTTCACACGAGTGGAGATTAGTAGCATCTAACAACACAGGTAGGTTTTTCGTATTGATTCGTACTCTACTCGCCGATGCCGAAGTAGCCGCTGATGGTGAACGGCTCTTGCTTGATCTCGGGCTCTTGTTTGATCTCGGGCTCTTGTTTGATATCCGGTGAACTCTCCGGCTCGCGCTTGACCCGCTTCGACCTCGGCGGATCCGCGCGTGCCGTTTTGCACGCCGCTCACCTGCTCTTCCGCTTGCCGTGAGGGCAACCGGTGCACACCAAGCAGCTGTCTTTCCGCTTCCCGTGGGGGCAGAGGGTGCACACCGTGCACCTGCCTTTCTGCTTCCTGTGCGGGCAGGGGTTGCACTGCGCGCAGTTTTTTTTCAGCGCGCCGTGGGGGCAGGCGCTGCACTCCACGCAGCTGTCTTTCCGCTTGCCGTGAGGGCAGGAGTTGCACTTCACGCAGCTGCTTTTCAGCTTCCCGTGAGGGCAGGCTTTGCAGTCCGCGCAGCTGTCTTTTCGCTTGCCGTGCGGGCAGGGGTTGCAGTTCACGCAGCTGTCTTTCCGCTTGCCGTGCGGGCAGGGGTTGCACGCCGCGCAGTCGTATTTCACCTGGCCGTGCGGACACGGGTTACACTCCTTGCAGTGGTATTTCTCCCTCTCGTGCGAGCATCGCTTCGTGCCCATGGTTCGCGCGCCACGAAACCCCGGCGCACGCGCTTCTGCGGCTCCTGAAACGTCTGGTCGTTGTCTTTGCTTTTTTCATGCTTTTCGTTCCTTCCCAGGTATCGAAAGGCCAGGACGGGCTGAAAAGAAGTCACCACCACTGTTCCCCGCACCTCCGTGATTATGGTGAACCCAGTTGGACTCGTGCAAGGCTTGGCGCTGTTTTTCCTCGGCGGCGCCATCGCGTACGTGCTGCCTCGTCCTTTGCAGGAGGACAAACGCGTGACCGCGCGGGTGCGGCACCGGAGGTCGGTGAACTCGAAAACTCCTCGGGACAAACCGCTGCACCAAGTCAAACCGCCGTTGCCTAGGAAGAGGTGAAGGTGTGTCGAGCTCGGAGAAGGGGTCGTGCTGGAAAGAGAGAATGTGATGCGACGATACACGTGAACACTACGCGCGACCGAACCCGCGCACGTGGATGGCGGTCGCTCTGCCCGAGGAGGGGTACATAAGAAAAACCTGTTTTGTGCAAGAGAGTTGAAAAAAATAAAATACTGCAAACGAAAATCTACCGCCTCGGTCTTTTCGCGGGCGGGGTTCCTCCCGTGCCTCCCCCCGCGGCTGCTACTGCCGCGGCGACCGCGTTCACAGCGCCTTCCGCGGCGGTCGGTTTCGCTGTTGGGAGGAGCACCACGCACTCCGCGAGTGGCACGATTTCGAATGCAGATCTTTTTTGGTTCGGCGTTGACTCCACATCACCCCCGTTCACGTCCACCACCGGGGTCCATCGCAACACGTCCGCGGTGGCGTCTGCTCCCCGGATCCAAACCCGCTGCCACCGCCGCACCCTACCGGTCAACACGTGCGCCTGCGTGCGTTGCGCCTCTCGCGCACCGCGCGTGGACATCGCGTTGGCTGCGCGAAGCGGAGTGGATCGCCAACCTGGAAAAAGATGCGTTCCTCCAAAACGAGACTCGTCGCTTCCTTCACTCACGAAAAACGTCACCGAAAAGGACGACGTCATCAAGAACGCCCACCTCGCGGAGGGTCAAACACAAGGCACGCTGCGCGCCGTGTGCTTGGTGCCGGCCGCGATGCGCGCGGGTGCGTGCGCTCGGGTACCCGCCTCGGGGGTTTCACACGCGGTGCCTGGTCCGAGTTCCCGGTGCGACGCTTGCGCTTTTCGTGGGGCGCATCGAACGAGGTGGCGTTTAGTTTCCGCGCGTTCGCGGTTGCCTCGCCGTGCGCCAGGTGGTGTGCGCGCCACAACTGCCGAATCCAACGACACAGGGTTAGCCCCCAGGGTGTTCGATGACGTGGAGGACATACGAAATCGGTCGTCCAGCGACGCCGAACGCACGAACCAACGGGAAGCGTTGGCATTGGCGGTGCTCGCATCCACGCGCGCGTTGGACCCGTCGTCCGCGAACGGGTTCCAGCAACTCACCGACGCCGCGAGTTTCGTTGGGTGGCGCGTGATTAGCCTTGAGGACGGGAGCGTGATAGGCGAGGTGAGGCACGCTCTGGCGATGGCCGGGGGAGAGGTCGTGGCGCAGATGGGGGATTTGGAGATGGACGAGCACGATTTGGACGACGAGCTTGGGGTTGCGGATCTCTTTTCGCCCGCGTTTGCGGCGCGGGGCGACGACGCGGCTTTCGACGACCGCGACGACGACGAAGACGACTGGGACGAAACCGAAGAGTCGAGCGGTTCTTTCGACGACGATTCCGACGACGACTGGGAGGTGATTTACGAAGGCGAGGATGATGGAGCGACGAGTTCGAGCGACGTCTCGTCTTCGGACGACTTTTCCGTCTACTCAAGCGGAAGCGTTGATGAAAACAACACCCCCCCCCTGTCCCTGGTGCTCCGCATTCGAGGCGAGCGGTTCGTGGAAGGTGCTGGTGGAGTCGTGAACGTTGAACCTGTTGCACGTACGTATTGCGCGTTTCCCAAATCCTGACACACTGTTTGCTCATATACAAGACTGACACTTTCTTTTTTTACACTCAGACTTGGTGCCCCTGGTGCCGTCCATGTTCCCGCGGTGGAACGAGGTTGCGAAGGTTTTAGCCCTGGACGCGCCGAGCGGTTTGCTTGATTTGGGGTTCCGGCGCTCGGAAATTCGAGCCCTACGCAGGGACCTGTCGCCGTACACCTCGCATTTAAGCGCGACGCAACAGGGGATGCCGAAAAGGTTGACCCTTGTACGGGCTGGGAGAAATGACCTCGTGACCAGGGTCACTCAATTGGGCGACTGGAGCTCAGTGGCGCTCGCTCTCGGTTTAGAATCCAAGCGCAAACCGGACGGGTACTGGGAGAATATCGACTTTTTGCGTGAGGCGCTGTTGCAGTTAGTCAACGCTTTTTGGTTCGAGGAAACGGAAAAGAACGACGAAAGCGGCGAGCTCACGACGTTCTGGTACAACGACGTCTCCGGTGCTTTGAGCTTCACCCCGCCCGACCCCAATTCGGGCGGCGGGTTGGACCAACCCGTGATGCCGGCGATGTCGGACGTGCTTGAGGCCCGGCGGTGGGACGTGCACCAGGCGATTCTGTTGCACGGTGGGTATAAGGAAGTCTCCATGGCGCTTGGGTGGTTACCGAAACGAACCAGCGAAAACAGACACCTGTTACAGTTCAGCGCGCTTCACCGCGAGATGGAGAGTTTCATCACCGAAACCGGGGAGGATTTGAAGTTACCACAAGGTCGATTTCCGTCGGAAACCATGTTGTTGGATCACGACCGGGAGGACTTGGTACAAGGCGTGCGGTGGCACGGAGGGTTCATTCGGTGCGCGCGACGCATGGGCAGGGTGAACTTCTCCGCGTCAACGTTGGGGGACGCTCAAAGGTGCGGGGCTTTCCCAATCACCAAGTTAAGACACGACTGATTGCCCATACTCGTCCTGCGAAGGAACTATTACGACCAGAAGGGATTATTCCCTCGGACTGTTACCACGACTGTTTACTCATACCAATCCCTCATACACATCACGACCGACTGACACTTTCTTTTTTATCGTATCAGCGCGGCGAGGGCGTTGCGAACGTTCGCGGACGAAACCCTGCGGTTGCGACAAACCGCAGCCGAAACTTCGGTTGACTACTCGGTGGATACGTTGGCGAAACTGGCAAAACTGTCAACTCAAATGGCAGCATCAAGCTCGAAGCACGCACGCTTGTTAGACGTCCCTTTGATGCCCACCGAGCGCG
>Ga0302114_10001361_pt1 | contig 16143 bp, 15 predicted proteins | sample AG5_Surface_MG_FD_203107 | JGI IMG/M metagenome (GOLD analysis project Ga0302114, IMG submission 203107) | Marine microbial communities from Western Arctic Ocean, Canada - AG5_Surface | ecosystem: Environmental > Aquatic > Marine > Oceanic | place: Canada: Western Arctic Ocean | collected...
AAGGAGGAGGGGTCAGAGGACGGGAGGAGGAGGAGGAGGAGGAGGAGGAGGAGGAGGAGGAGGAGGAGGAGGAGGAGGAGGAGGAGGGGTAAGAGGTGGAAGAGGTGTTGTTTTTTTTTACACGAGCAAGGACCTTGCGACCCGCAGCAACAGCAGCTGGGTTTTGCTTCGTTTGTTTGGGATTGGGTTTGGGGGAAAGAAGCTCGCGAACTTCGGCTCGGACTCTCTTTTTGTGATCGTATATGTTCTCTTTGTCCTCTGGGATCTTCCAATCTTGTTCAAAACTCCTGGTTTTGCCGTTGAAGAGAGGTGAATTTCTAACAAACTGAGCCATGAGGAAGGATAAACCGACAAAACTGAATTGAATGAATTAGTTTTTGTGCCTGGTGTTCCTTTATGTGGAGATTCAAAAAAGAGATTCAAAATTTCAAACTGAAAAAGTGGAGAAGTTAAATTTAAAGCGGCAACCGTAAGTAGTTCATAAAAATGGTTGTCCTTGTTGCCTTAGCTGCTCTGGTACGAAAGAACTTGTTGATCATGCGTCGAAACCCAATTTCGTCCGTATTCCAAATCCTAGCCCCGACTATGGTTATTGTTGCTCTGCTTGCGATTAAAAACAGCGTTGGCGATGGCACTTACGCTCCCAGTGTGAGTCCAGCGACCAACCCCAGTATTCCTGATATCCCACTGTCTTTTGGCGACTACCTCACCTATGTGCAATCTTCCTCCAGGTGAGTGAGTGAGCGAGCGAAGCAAGACTCGCAAATCAAGGCCGAGCCCACACGCTTGAATGCACTCGCAATCAGGCCGCCAAAAGGTTACAGCACCCACCTCTCCTAATAAACTAAACAATGTTCCGCTCAATTCTTTTGGATCGCTTGTTTCGCTCGTCAATTGTTTTATTCAAAAACCAACTGTGCTTCGTTTGGTTAGGAGATGTCGAGGCGAACCACCTTACTGGGTAATTACAAATTACTCCCCGTTTTCCCCCTTCGTTGTCTGCAATCCAACTTTGTGCCAAGAAGATGGCGAGGATGCCGACAACTATTGCCAAATTTTCCAGCTCGGCATTGCAGCTCTGACAGATTCGCCCGAGCTTCAAAAAGTCGTTGACGAGTTTGCAGATTTCATCACAAGCCGTTACCCCCTGGCATTTTCTCCTCCCCCCTCCCCCAATTTCCCTCCCCTGGTAAAAAGATTCGCGTCCAACGCTGCGATCAACAGCTACATCAGTTCCGAGGTGAGTGAGCGAGCCTTTTTGAAAGAAGAGTGCGAAGCGATAACCCACTCCTAACCCACTCCTAACCCACTCCTGACCCACTCTTGCTCTCGTGCTTCGTTGAAATTGCTCCTCGTCTCGCTCGGCGCAGACCTACACAACCCAATCCCAGCCCCAACTGGGCGGAGCAATCGTTATTTCGACCTCCTCCAAGTCCTCCTTCTCGTACAAGATCCGCGTGAACACTACCTTCTTCTCGGATATCAGCGATATTCCTCGCCCCAATTCTCCAACCACGCCAGACACGCGCACGCTCTTCGATCCCTTTGCGAAGTCTGCCACCAACAAGGCTAGCTGCTTGGTAATTAATGGCGGGCCACTCCTCCCAATAATCAACTCAGGCGAGGGCGGTCAAATTAGCTGTTACGGGATGTACATGCTGAACGGTGCCATAACAATGCAGAGGCTGGTTGACGATTTTGCTCTACACCTACACGCCGGTGACAGCGTTGTGGTTTCGGAGGCTGGCGTTGCATTCGTCAACTACCCGGGTGAGCGAGCAAAGCGAGCGAGCCTTGATGAAGAAGAGAAATATATACGAGCCACTACTAAACACTATCATTATTCTCAATTCTTTGGCTCGCTTCACTCGCTTCCCATGCTCCATAAAAAATGCGCCTCGCTTCGCTCGGCCGCAGCTGCCGATTCAACTGAGCAAGGGTTCTGGGGCCTGATTTCCGACCTTCTGCCCCTTATTTTCGTCATTGCGATGGCCTATCCCATCCTTCGAACGACAAAGATCATCGTCCTGGAGAAGGAGCTCAAGGTGAGTGAGCGAGCGAGCGAGCCTTGTGACAAAAATGTGTTACAGAATAGTGAAGCGACAACCCACTTTTGCTCCCAACACACTTTTGCTCCCAACCCACACAATTCTTGCTCTCGTGCTTCGTTAAAAATGCGCCTCGCTTCATTTTGCTCGGCGCAGCTGAAGGAATTTCTGCTCATCCAGGGAGTAACCAGCTTCGAAGTAGAGGCTGCTTGGTTCATCTCGGTTGGACTCCATTTCGCAGTTATTGCGAGCTGCATGTCCATTCCGGGGTGCTCCTTTTTCAGCAACTCGAGCCCTGCAATAATCATTGTATTTTTCTTCCTTGCGATGTTTGCAACGCTGGCGTACTGCTTCGCCATTTCTTCATTGTTCTTCGTGGCCAAGACGGGAAGCTTGATTGGGCTGCTAATCTACAGCGCCGGGTACTTCCTCCTATTTGCGGTCCCCTTCAACACTGCGAGCTTGACCTCCATGAACCTCGCAAGCCTGCACCCCTTCATGGCAATTTCCTACGGTGCAATGAGCATAGCACTGGCCGAAGAAATTGGAGAAGGAATCAACAGGTGAGTGAGAAAGTGAGCGAGCGAGCATCTAATGTCGACTCTAAAACTAACTTTTTTCTCGGTGCAGCGAGAATTATTCCGTGAGTGGCAACTTGAGCGGCTATAACTTTGGCAATGCGGCCTTTATGCTCGTGGTTGACTTTGTGTACCTCATGGTTTTGTCTTGGTGGTTTGGAAAGGTTCTCGTGGGGGAATATGGAGTGAAAGAGTCGCCCCTGTTCTGCCTCCGGCCCTCGTATTGGTTTCCTAGCCGCTTTGGCCCCGCCTCCACCTCAAACCAGAACCAGACCGAGGAAACTAGTCTCCTTGGTGGTGCCGAAGCTGTGCCTGAATCGCTCTCAATGCAGGACTCAAGCGGCGAGTGCATTACAATAAAAAACCTGCGCCGAGAGTTTGGCCACCAAAAATTGGCAATCGACAACTTGACAATGTCCGTCTACAAAGGCCAAATAACGTGCCTCCTTGGGCATAACGGAGCAGGAAAGTCCACCCTCGTGAACATACTGACAGGCCAGATGCTAGCGACAAGTGGAAAGGCTGTCGTTTGCGGCAAGGAAGTCGGTTCGGAAACGGCAGCGATTCGCCAATTTGTCGGTCTCTGCCCGCAGCACGATACCCTCTGGAGCGATTTAACTGTGCGCGAGCATGTTCAGCTCTTCGCAAGGATCAAGGGGGTTTTTAGGGGGAAGACAGCGGCTGAGGCAAACGATTTTGTCACTGCGAGCATTGAGAGTGTAGCGCTGGGGGGGAAAGTGTCATCCTTGGCCGGGACGCTGAGTGGAGGAATGAAGAGAAAGCTTCACGTTGCCATCGCCTTCTCAGGCGCAAACAAGGTTGTGATTCTTGACGAGCCCACAAGCGGCATGTAAGTTCCTTCCCTCAAATGCAAATTTAATATGTTATATTTGACTTTCACTAACGCTAACTTTCAGGGATCCGTTTTCGCGCCGATTTACGTGGGATGTTATTCGGAGGAATTCTGCCAACAGAATAGTGCTCCTTACCACCCACTTTATGGAGGAAGCTGATCTGCTTGGGGACAGAATTGCCATAATGGCCGAAGGCCAGCTGAGGGTAATCGGCACGTCCCTCTTTCTCAAGCAGCTCTACGGAGTGGGGTACCAGTTGACAATCGAGTGTGGCAGTCCCAGCTCCCACACCACCACAGTTCTAACCGAAACAGTAAACAACCACTGTGCCAACGCGAATCTCCTGTCATCGGTTGGAAAGGAAATTGCGTTCCAGCTTCCCCTCGCCGCTTCGAAGAACTTTTACGACTTGATGACGAGTCTTAACGAGCTGAAACTACAAGCGACCGGCCTAATCACTACCTACGGCGTCTCGGTGACCACTCTCGAAGCTGTGTTCCTCATGGTGGCAAAGGGAGTGCTTCCAAACTCAACAACAGCAGTCCAAACCCCACCTCCTTCCGATTTGCCAACCTCAACTCCCACAACTGTTACGATTCTGGCTGGCAAACCAACCTTTTCGCGTCAGTCCTATGCTCTCCTCACCAAGCGAGCACTTGATATCAAGAGAAACAAACGAACGTGGTGCTGTGGATTTATTTTGCCAATCTTTGTCAACCTTTGTGGGTTTTTCCTCTATCTCTTTGGCGGCCGGGGCCAAAATTTCCCACCCCTCTCCCTTTCCCTTGCTGACCAAAATCCAACCATCCAAGAGTTTGCCAACCCTCTCCTGTTCAACGAGCCGAACTCGGTGTTTGAGTGCCGCCCAGGAAATTGCATCAGTGACGGGGAAAATCTTAATCTAGATTTTGAGGAATTGTTGGTTGTTTGTCAAACGAGATTGAATCTGAGCTTGGAATATTGCGAATCCTTGCTGTCACAGCTCTCGGGAGTCAAAGACGTGAACGCTTGCGGGGCTTTGGCCCTGCCTACTGGTGGAAACTGCACCATCTCCGACTCGAGCGCGAACCTCGGATTGTTCACGCCCTTTGGTGCTAGGTGAGCGAGCGAAGCGAGCCAGCAACACCCTACACTAGTTTGTGACTATCTCGCTTCAAGGCTCGCGCTCGCGCTCGCCAGCAACACCGACAAGCTCGCTTCAAGGCCCGCGCTCGCCAGCAACACCCTAAATTAGTTATGACTAGCTCGCTTCGCTCGCCGGCTAAAATAATCTAACTCACAACTATTTTTGCTCCTTCGCTGTGCGCTGTTTCGTGCTTCGTTGAATATGCGCCTCGCTTTGCTCGGCAGCCTTCCAATTTACCCTGTTGCAGTGGAGTCTGTCAGCGCGACGAGCAATCGATTGGCCAAAAATCTTGACGAGGTTGAGTTCAAGGCTTCTCAGTACGGCTCGATAATCTTCAACAGAGAAAGAGGGAGCACCTACGTCAACGAGAACGGCACAAGTGTTGAGTACGCGGTTGTAACGCTGAACCGATGCTTGGCGGCTGTGGAGGCCGGGTTATTCAGAAATTCGACTCCGTGTGAATTCTACGTCGGGCTCTCCTACTACGTGGCCCTCAACTTCACTGCTCTACACACGTCACTCTTGTATCAGGGGTTGGCCGACGAGCAGCTTGTAAAGGAGGTGAGCATCGGAGCGGAGCGCAAAGCCGCTATCCAGAAGACTACTAATTTCACCCTTTTACTTCGCTCGGCGCAGCATGGAGTCGATGTCGAAGAAAATTTCGAGCTTCTGGTGGAAGTGGACCCGCTTCCGTTCACGAGGAGGCAAGATGATTTAGGTGCTGCGGAACAGAGCTTCACGATCTGGTTTCTGCTCGTTTTCAGCTTCCCCTTCATCATTGGGACGTGCAGTACCTTTGTTGTTCGGGAGAGGGAGACGAAGAGTTTGCTGCTTCAGGTGAGCGAGTTTTATCTCGTTTTTGTGCATAGATTCCACTAATTCAATTCAATCCGCAGAGTGTTTCGGGCGTGTCTCCGTTTGCCTATTGGATGACAACGTATGTATTTGACTTCTGCTGCTACCTTCTCCCCTTCTCCGCGCTTTTGGTGATGCTTTTTGCCTTCGACGTAAAGGCTTTCACAACGACTGCGAACGACGCATTGACTGCAACAATTCTTCTCCTCCTCTTTTTCGGCCCTGCGGCGATAAGCTCCACTTACCTGCTTACCTACTCGTTCAAGTCTCCATCCTCTGCCCAGTACACGACTATATTCGTTAACTTTTTTGTTGGGTTGGTGGGGGCGATGTTGGTCTTCATCCTCTCCCTCGTGAATCCTGAGAAGTTTCTCCAAAGTGTTGATACAATCAGCTTCGTGCTCCGGCTCTTCCCGTCCTTCTGCCTTGCCAGGGGATTGCTTTACATCATCAACATTGAGGGAATTTCCCTTTTTGTCTACGAGGGCAAGAGTTTGACTTGTTTCACGCCCGAGATTATGCTCACCGACCTCATCTTCCTGGCCGTTGAGGGAGTAGTTTACATCGCGTTGGTTATCGGCCTAGCGTACCTCGACAACAAAGTGAGTGACGTCGACTTGTTTGGGGCGCGAAAGAGGAAGCTTAAGAGGTGCGCGGTGCTCGAGGCTGAGCTCGAGCTCGAGATGAGAGAGAGTCCCAACAACCAAATTGAAATTGACGAGGAGGTTATTGCTGAGGAGCGCAAGGTCAACGCCATTGACGTCGACAACGACAACGTCAACGACAACCCCATTGTCACGCGAAACGTGAAAAAAGTTTACAGCGATGGCAAGGTGGCTGTTGCAGGGGTGAGCTTGGCGATCGAGAAGAACGAGATCTTCGGGTTGTTGGGAGTCAACGGAGCCGGCAAGACGTCTTTCATCGGCTTGCTGTGTGGCGAGTTTAAGGTAGCGAGCGAAGCGAGCCTTGTGACAGAAGAATGCGAAAAAAATGAGAATGAGAAGCTACGTACGAAATTGTTATTCTTGGCTACATCCACTACGAACTAACCTTCTCGACTATTTTTTGCTCGCTCGCTGCTCTCGTGCTTCGTTAAAAATGCGCCTCGCTTCGCTCGGCGCAGCCCTCCGAAGGTGACGTCTTCATCAACGGCTTGAACCTCAACAAGAGCAAGAATTTGGTCAGGTGCCGTCGAGAGCTCGGATTTTGCCCCCAATTCGATGCGCACTTTGACAAAATGACCGGGCGGGAGCACGTGCGGATGTACGCCAATTTGAAGGGGCTCGAGGCTGAGCACTTGGAAGAAATAGTGAGTTCAAAGTTGGCACAGTGTGGCTTGAATGAAGCGGACTCTGACAAAATTTCGAGCGAGTACAGCGGGGGCATGCGAAGGAAGTTGAGCGTGGCAATCGCCACGGTGGCGAATCCTCCCGTTGTGGTGCTGGATGAGCCTTCCACTGGAATGGACCCCGTGAGCAGGAGGGAAATGTGGGATTTGGTGAAACGTTTGAGCGAGAAGGGCGACACGTGCATACTCTTAACAACGCACAGTATGGAGGTGAGTGAGCGAACGAACGAACGAACGAGCGGAAATATATAAATAACTAACAAAATTTCCACTTCGCAGGAGTGCGAGTCGCTCAGCAACAGAATTGGCATAATGAAGGCTGGCAAGCTCAAGTGCATCGGATCATCGCAGGGGCTAAAATCCCGTTATGGAGAAGGTTTTGAGGTGGCGTTAACACTGGCAATTGATTTTGGAGAGGAGCTGCTGGTTATCGCCAAACGCGATGTGTTGGCAGAGCTCCAAGGGGACGAGGACGGGGATAGGGACGGGGACGGGGAGGAGAGGGCGGACCATGGAAGCACCACTCTGAACGAATGTTTGGCCTTGGTGAGCAAACTGGGAGGCGAGAAAATGAGAAAGCAACTCAGCGTGAACAGCGCTCTGCACCAGCGTCTGTTGCACAGCGAAAACTTGTTGATAAATGACGAAGACCTCATGAGCGAAATTTCCCTCTTCGTGGCAATCGAGAGGCACGTGGAGTCGGTACACGTCTGGTTTGAATCAAATTTCTCCATGAATGTCGTTGAGCGCAATAACACACAGCTCCGGTACCATATTGTGGAGGCTGACGATATTCAACTCAAGGATATATTCGGCAAAATTGAGGAATGCAAGGAAGATTTGGGTGTCGGGGAATACGCTGTGAGCCAAACCACGTTGGAGGCGATTTTCAACAAATTCGCAAAGGACGGAGACGAGGAAGAGAGTTGAATTCTACAGATAAAAATGATTTGTTTTAAGGCTATTTCTCTCATCTAGAGTTCAAAATTTTCACACCACTCCGTCCCCCTCCCCCTCCTGCGGCAGACCCAAGTAGCCCAAGCTCTTGCTCCTTGGCAATCCAAATTCCAATTCCTTCCTTTTCCCCCCGCCTTCAAAAAGATCCACAAATTGAATGTTCGGCCTTTCCTTCTTCCTCCCCTTTTTCATTTTCGTGCTACTGTTATAGATCGCCCCCCCCCCCGCCTTTCCCCGCCTGGGGCTGCAGCTCCCGTCCGAACTATTATTCATTTCGAAATCGCCGTTGAAGTCGCTCCCCAAGCTAACATGCCGAACGTGCCGGTTTTTCTTCCCTGGTCCCGGTTCTCTTTTTCTACTTTGGGGGGGTGGTAAAGCGCGGCTCCTGGTGTACATTTGATGGTGAAACTTGCTGGTAGTGGGTGAGGGGTGAAGCTTGATGCCGAAGAAATTCATTAACCGGATGCACAGGTTGGTGAGGATTATGCCAATGATTGGCCCGGGAATTATCAGGAGGAGGTTGTTGTAGTACGTCTGGGGGGATTTTACGCCCGCGAGGAGAACGCCCAACACCCAGCAAGCGGAGCAGAGGGTAGCAAAAATTGTCGTGAAGCTGAGTTTTGGTGGCGTGTGTTGGTTTGTTGCGCCTATGACATGCAAACTACGGAAACTCACCTCCATCGATAGGATCTGTTGTTGGAGTGGCTGTTGTGAAGGAAATATGAATTGAGGGAGCCAAGAAGACCGCCAATCAGTACGCCGTAGAAGAATGTTAGGCAGAGGATGCCCTTTAGCTGTGAAGTGTCCATCAGAGCTTCGTTTTAAATGGGGTGAGGTGATTGCAGTGAAGTAGGGGCTCAAAATCACATTTAGTTGGTTATTGGAATTGGGAAGAAGTGAGGCTAACGTGTTACTTATTGTCGGGCTTCAAGTGTTCAACACTTAGTATGCGAATTTAGAATGTTTAGCACTTCAGCTCTTCAATGTGTCAATGTATGCAAATAAATAGGTGCCAGGAATTAATTTTAGAACATGGATGAGGTGAGAGAAGAGAAGAAAAATCTTAAAGCTTAACCCAACCAACCCAACCCAACCCAACCCAACCCAACCCAACCCAACCCAACCCAACCCAACACCCAACCCAACATTATTAGCTATTATGCTCCTCTTTACTCTCTTACAGCTCTTTCTAGTCCACTCCTTGAGCCAAAACTGCTTCATTTTTATAGACATGAGCACCACAACAGGCTATTCGTATTTGAATCTTCAAGAAGTTCAGGCACTAAAATCTAATAATAGTGTAATAGTGGCCTCTGGAGCCTCATTTTCGGGCGCGCACAGTTCTGGTTTATACGGGGCAGCAAAGTGCATCGATGGTGACGTTATAGGTAGCTCCAGTTTTTGCCACTCTTCAACAAGTTCTAGTGCCTGGTTACGGATCGATTACGATGCGACAACGACATTGTTGGACCACATAAACTCTGTCAAAATCTACAACCGGCAAGACTGTTGCAAAACCCGTATACGGGGGGCAACGGTGCACATTGGGTGTAGCTCTGGTTCGCCGCCAACATCAGCAGCCACTGCAGCCGAGCACAGGTAGTGTTTTGCGGAATATTGTGCTCAAAGTTAACTCTTACCTAACCCTTTCTCTCTTGCTCGTTCCAGCTATATTACTGCTACTCCATTTTCCTCAACACAGAATAGCTACACAATATCCGCCAACTTCTGCTCGTCAAACTGCCCCCCTGGAGAAGGCTGCGATATGGGCTCGGGCACCTGCACACCTTGCGGGCTCAGCTTCTTCAGCGACGAGGACAGTAAGGGGCCATGTATGGCGTGCCCACTCCACTCGGAGACCACCTCCACCGGTTCAACATCAGTGGACCAGTGCAACTGCAGCCGAGGCAGCTACGCCTCCACCTCCACGTCCACCTGCACCGCCTGTTCGATCGGCTTCACCACCTCCGCCACCGGAGCGTCAACAATCGACCAGTGTGTCGTTCCCATAATAGGGATGGTGCTAGTTAGCGGGGAGGGGAGGTGCGCGGTGGAGGGGAACTGCTGTTCGAATAATTTGGCGGGCTCGATCTACGGAAACAACGAGGACTGTATCTTCCGCCTCAATGGAATCAGCGGGATCCTGGTGTTTGAGCAGTTTCAAACAGAGAGCGTCAGTTACGACTATCTGACGATCAATGGAGTTAGGTACGGTGGATCCACGGCCCCAACTGGACTTTTAGGAGCAGTTGCGAGTGAGATCAGTTGGCATACTGACAGCAGCGTTGCTCGGCAAGGATTCAAGGTCTGCATTATTGGTTGCGTTAACAATTGCCAAGCTGGGAGTGGATGCTCATTTTCGTCCTCGTCAGCCAGTTGCGCGGTCTGTCCTGTCGGAAAATGGAGCAGCATGGACGATAAGTCTGAGTGCTTAGAGTGTGAGAATGGTTTCACCACAGCAAATGCTGGCTCGACCTCAGCCTCGGCTTGCAGCGTATGCAACACGTACTTGATCGGAGGCGGCACTAGCTGCGGGGTTCTCTGCACAACGTCGGGGATCGCGACTTGCTTCGCCGAGGCTGCAAATTCGGACGAATTAGCTCTGTCGGCGGGCACTTTGACTTCAACCGACGGAATAAATTCGTGGTCGCGCTTGACACTGATGAACAAGTGGTTAACGATTTCATGTAGCATTGGCCAAGTTTGCACCTGGAAAGGAGCGAGCAACGATGGCGTGGTATACGTTAAAAACAACGGTGGTGCCACTACACTCGCTCACATCATCATTAGAGACGGCCACGAAAATTTCGGGGCTGGCCTGCGCGTGCAAAACTCAATTTGCATTGCAATCGTGTTGACGTTTATTAATAATCGTGGATTTCGAGGTGGTGCGGTTAACGTTGACAGCGGAACAGCACATTTTATTGGTTGCTCGTTCGAGTCAAACACCGCGACGAGCAGTGGAGCCGATATTTATCGCCACAGAGGTACCGTGACAATTGCAGGATGTCCTGTGGGTTTTACTGAAACTCCGGGGGCTGCACTGAGTAACTACGGCTCCTCAATCACCGGTTCAGCGTATGCGTATCACTGCGAGTTGGGAACAATAACCCCTTCTTCCGCCCCCTCCTCGGCACCTTCCTCATCCCCGACGTCTCTCCCCACCTCCGTTCCCACCAGTTTTCCCTCAAGCTCACCCACATCCACACCCTCAAACTCCCCCTCGTCAACCCCCTCAAGTTCACCAACGTCCGCCCCAACGATACGAATCTGTCAGCCTGGTGAATTCCTTCTAGATGGCACAAATTGCGCAACTTGCCCCGACGACAACAAAATTACAACAACAGCAAACCAACTCTCAGCGTGCTCAACGTGCGCGGGCTCACTCACAGCGAGCAGGGACAAGAGCTACTGCGGGCCCTGTGAGGGCGGATTCGGCCACACAGTTAATCACACAGTTTGCGTGCCTTGCACTGCGGGAGAATTTTCCCAGGTCACAACTTTTGGGCATACATTCTCACTGCGAAATTGCACAGTTTGCCCAAGAGGTCATTTTCAGGAAGACCCACAGTCTTCTAACTGCAAACCTTGCCCAGCAGGGAAGTATATTGATAACGAGGGAAGTATTTCAATTTTGGACTGTATGTCGTGTCAGGTGAGCGAGCGAAGCGAGCGAGCCTTGATGAAGACGAGCATACTCGCGATGGATCCCGCGAAATAGCTGCAGACGGCCACATCATCCACTATTGAACTAACCCACTTAATTCTTTTGACTCGCTTCATTCGTTTTGCTCTTGCTTCATTAAAAATGCGCCTTGCTTCGCTCGGCGCAGAGCGGCAAATATGAGGCTGAAACAGGACAAGCTACGTGCAGTGGACACTGTCCAGAAGGTGAAAGAGCAGGAGCATATGTAATTGGTGGAGCCACCACAGAAGATTCGCTGGCTTGCAATTCCTGTTTATGCAGCATTGGACAAACATGCGTTCCCAACTCGGACGAATGCACGCCGTGTGGATCGGGTAAATACACCGCCACCGTTGGAGCAGAATCGTGTACTCCCTGCGCATCCGGAAAATGGAGGTGCGCGAGCGAAGCGAGCGAGCCTTGATGAAGACTCAAGCGATGAATCCCGCGAAATGGCTACAGACATAATGGCTACATCCACTACTAAACTAAACTAACCCACTCAATTCTTTTGGCTCGCTCGCCTCCCCCCTGCTCCATTAAAATGCGCCTCGCTTCGCTCGGCGCAGCGGCCCTATGAGCGCGGCGTGCCAAGTTTGCGAGTCTGGCCAAATTCCAAACGCGGAGCAAACTGCCTGCCAGAACTGCCTTCCGTCCCAGTACTCCATTGCTGGAGAAGTGCAATGCAGATTGTGTAACAGCATCGATGGGGAAGTGAGTACAAACCCTGGCAGCTCGAAATGCGAATTTTGCGGGCCAGGGTTTAGATCGGACAGCACCAGCAACTCGTGTGTCAAGTGCTTGAAGTCTACCTACAGTAACGGCGGTTCAGATTCTTGCATGCCGTGCAACGACAACGAAATTTCACCAAATCAAGCAAAATTTTGCACACCGTGCGACCCAGGAACTGTCCCAACAGCCGAGGGCAACGAATGTAGAAATTGCCCGGCGGGCACCCACGCACCGTTCGGCTCGTCGAATTGCTTGGCTTGCAATTTGCCAGGCGAGTTCTCGGCAGTCAAAGCCCCTTTTTGTAGCAAAGCCCTGCCGGGCAGCGAACCGAACCTACAGCGAACTGAAAGTAGCCCATGCCCGGCAGGGTCGAAGAGCGAAAGCGGGCTAAATTGCACAATCTGTGACGGACCTGGAGAGTTTTCTCCTGAAGGCGCTTCAGTCTGCTCCAAGGCTCTTCCAGGCTCCCGTCCCAATCAACAGAGAACGGGACCGCAGTTTTGCCCAGCGGGGACGAAGAGCGAGAGCGGGGAAGAGTGCGCGGTGTGCAGTGGAGGAGGCGAGTATTCGCACGAGGGAGCCTCCAGCTGCAACACTGCTCTGCCAGGCTCCTTCGTGAACAGCTTGAAAACAGACACCACGTTCTGTCCACCAGGCAGGTATTCGTCGGGAGCAGTAATTACTAGCTGTGAGAACTGCGACGGAGGTTTCATCAGCGGTGGAGGGAGGGGGTACTGCACAATTTGCGAAGCTGGAAAGAAAAGCAACGAGTTCCACACGGAGTGCGTGACTTGCCCACCGGGGAAATTTAGCGGGACGGCGAGCAGTGAATGCTCGTCTTGCGAAATGGGAAAGTTCGTGGGAAAGAGCGGGCAAGAGAATTGTGAGTTCTGCCCAGTGAACAAAAAGTCGATGGGGGACTTCAACGAGGTGAGTGGAGTTGGAGTTGGAGTTGGAGTTGGAGTTGGAGTTGGAGTTGGAGTTGGAGTTGGAGTTGGAGTTGGAGTTGGAGATGAAGCGCGGGAGAAGCCACTACAAACTAACTAAACTAAACTAACATTTTCCACTCAATTCGTGCAGTGCGAGTGCAAGGACGGGTTTGTGAGCGTTGGCAAAAGTTGCGTATGTGGCGCTGGGAAGACGCTGGAGAACGGCGTTTGCGTTTTTTGCGCTGCAGGGACGTTCAAGGACGGAGTTGGCAACGAGCAGTGCAGAAGCTGTAATCTTCACGCCGTCTTGGGATCGTTTAGCACAACCAGCAGCATTGCGCTGGCGCTGAACGCGACAAGCGAGGTTGAGCCACCAATTAGTTCTTACAACTGCAGCTGCGCCCAGGGGGAGTACAGGAATTTGGCTGAGCATGACCCGGAGCTGCCCATCGATCCGGAAACGCACATCGGAATGTGCGTCAGCTGCGATAAAAAGGATGGTGTCATTTGCAGCAAAGCTGGATTGACGTTGGAGACCCTGGTCATCGAGAAGGGCTGGTGGCGCTACGACAGCTTGTCCAAGGACGTAACGCAGTGCTATTTCGAGAGCGCGTGCGAGCAGTTGGACGAGAACCAGCCGAGCTTTGAAAAACCGTTCAATCTCACTCGACAATGTCGGTCTGGCCACCACGGACCGATTTGCAATGTGTGCGACGCAGGGTTTGTGAAGTCGGTTTCCGGGGAATGCAAGCAGTGCGTTGCAGAAGATGGGGATGTCAACGTGCCCTGGCAGCTGTACGCGCTCATGGTGACGGTTGGGGTCATCATCTTTTATATCGTGAGGAAGCAAAGCAAACACTTGAAAAACAAATCGGCCGCTGAGCAGTTGGCGCACTTCAGGCGGGACAAAGTAAGCACGCTGGGCAAAATTAGGACGAAGGTGAGCGAGCGGAGCAGAGCAGAGCGGGGGGGGAGGTGCGAAGCGACTAACCCCTCCTACCAACTCTTCTCGTTTTAGATGAAAATTCTCGCCTCGTTCTTCCAGATTCTGAGTCAGTTTGAGAACGTTCTCCAAATACGCTTCCCGCCCCTGTTTGAGAACTTCTCAAGGTGGGTCGGGGCGGTGTTCAATTTGGACGCCCTCCAAATGGTCAAGGTTGGGTGCATAATACAAACGAACTTTTACACGAAGTTGGTGGGCATGACGTTGTTACCGATTGTGATTACCTTTCTGGTTTTTGCGGTTGCAGGGCTGCACACGATGTGCGTGAAAGAGGAGGAGAAAAGGAGAAAAATCGTCGACAGAGCAGTGAGTTTGTTCTTAGTTTTGACGTACTTGGTTTTTGTGAGTGTTAGGTGAGTGCGAGCCGCCAGCCTACAAAAAACAAAAACAAAAAATAGAGTATTTTGTCCCTAACCCACCGCTCGCAGCATGACAGTCTTTTTCACGTTTGGGTGCAGAAGTTATGGGGATCAGCCAGGCCAATATCTTTTTTTAGATCAGAGTATCAGCTGCGACACGGAGAAACACGCCAACTACAGAAACTACGCAATTGTTATGATTCTTGTTTACCCAGTGGGTATCACGGCGCTCTATGCATACCTCCTCATCACACACCGAGCAGCGTTGCAGGAAGAGGGTCGGGAGGACAACCCGGCTCTGGTAAAAATAGCGTTTTTGTGGGACGATTATGAACTTGACAAGTGGTGGTTCGAGATCTTCGAGTGCTTTAAGAGACAGATGTTGACTGGGATGCTGGTGTTTACGGCAAAAGGAAGCCATGGGCAGATTGTGAGTGTGCAGTCAAACACACACGCACGCACACACGCACGCACACACGCACGCACACACGCACACACACTAAAACCACTCTCCACTCTCCACAGGTATTTGCGACCCTGCTGGCGTTCATGTCTTTTGGAACTTATTTGAGGTTCTCGCCATTTATAGAGGACGAAGACGATGTGATCGCTATAACCGCCCAGCTATCGTTGTACTTCAGCTTGTTCGCAAGCCTGCTGGTGAAACTGGAAGTCTCAAAAAGTTACGATCCGTTTCTGTTCGGATGCGTAATGATTAGCTTGAACATTGCAGCTGTGTGTCTGACGCTGCTGTATTTCTTCGCTCGGCCGATCGCAAAAATTTTTAAGCTTTTGAGTAAGAAACACAAGCATGATGCGCCAATAAAAGGGTTGGGGCCGGACGAGGAAAGCAGGGAAGGTTTTGAAGCATTCTTCTCCAGATTGGCGCTGAGCGAAAAGGAGGAGGCTGGTTGGGAAACGGTGAAGGAGCAACATTTTTCCGAGACAATGAAAGAGGTTTTGGGGAGAGTTGGGGCGGTGTGTGAGTGGAGGTGTGCCACGGGCGATGGGCCGATTGACACCTGCCGAGTGAGGATCTGCATTGAAGCTGAGCTGAGCGAAGTGATAGCGCTGACACTTAAGCTTGGAGGCGTAGACAACATCGAGCAGTACATAGGCGAGAAAATCAGTGAGGGCCACGACAAGGTGTACACAGCGATTAAGCTGCCTTTGTTTTTCGCCAACCGAGACTTCATAGTAGAACGTTTTTACGGAATTTGCAGTGATGGAACTTTTTGCACAGTGAATCGTAGCATCATCGACAACCACATTAAGACTAGCAAAGATTCGAAGCGGTTGAACAGGGTCCGCGCCGAGGTGAAAATTGGAGGCTACATGCTGAGGGAAATTGGGGGGGCGAGTCGAGGTGATTCACCTTTTCAACATTGACTTGAGGGGGGCCATGGGAGTGGCGATTCTAGTGCGGAAGGCCGCTGTCGCGCGCATAGACAGTTTGGCCAAATTGTACTTGCGTGAGTTTGGGGCGGAGGAAGAAGACGAGGAGAAAGGTCGAGGATCAAGCATATTCGACGTTTTGAGCGGGTTCAAGAAGAAGGTGTTGGGTATGAACGAGGTGAGCGAGCGAGCCTCCGGAAAAAAATTGGTTATATTAAGCATAATGGCATCAAATGAGTACCACAAACGTGACCTACTCAACTAACGCCTCGTT
>Ga0302114_10001364_pt1 | contig 16107 bp, 11 predicted proteins | sample AG5_Surface_MG_FD_203107 | JGI IMG/M metagenome (GOLD analysis project Ga0302114, IMG submission 203107) | Marine microbial communities from Western Arctic Ocean, Canada - AG5_Surface | ecosystem: Environmental > Aquatic > Marine > Oceanic | place: Canada: Western Arctic Ocean | collected...
ACCCCCCACACCCCCCACACCCCCCACACCCCCCACACCCCCCATACCCCCCACATCCTTTTTCTTGTTCTCAGCCTGCTCCGCTTTCAACCTCGCCAGTAGCATCCTCTTTTCAACCAAATCTCCTTCTGTCAAAGTCCCCTTTTTCATCAAAATTGTTTTCTTCGGGCTCGCCCTCCTCTCGTACTCTTCCCTCACCCTCTTCGCCTCCGCTTCTTCCTTAACCTCCAGCGCCTTCTTCATCTCCCTCGCCTTTTCCAGCTTTTCCTCCTCCACCTTCATCATCGCTTTGATTTCCCTCATTCTCTCTAAATGCAGCTCCTCCTCGTCAGCTTCGTCCAGCTCCGCCCCCCGGCCCAGCATTTCAATGTTCGTCAGGTTGACGACGCTCTCGACCATTCCCTCGGACGTGACCAGCGCGTCCCTAACGCATCCGTCCTCCTCCCTGAGGATGGTGAACCTGCTGACCGTTTGCTTCGTTCTCGTTCCCCTCTTCATATTCGTATTCGTTTTCAATTTCGTTCCCAATTTCGTTTCAGTTTTCTCTCCCATTCCCAGCTTGCTCCTCACTTTGCCAAACTTGTTCACCTTCTTCTTCTGGAATCCCCCCCCGCCTTCGTTTATAACGTCGAACATCCTCTCGAGCACGTATCCCACGTCCGTGAGCCCCCCCAGCAGCCTCAATGCCTCCTTCGGCACCTTCATTAGCCGGCAGATGATGAGTTTCGCCTTCAAGCTTCCGTCGTACTTCCTGTTCTTCCTTTCGTCGCGATCGGTTCCGCTTCCCACGTTCACAATCTCCTCGTCGTACCAAACGGCTTCAAAGTTGTCGATGAAAATGTCGTCGCAGCTCACCTCGACAATCTCGCCCCGCTCGAAGACTACGGTGAACTCCTCGAACGCCAACGGCACCAATAGCGCTTGCCTCATCCTTCCTTTCACCTCCACATACGCCTCCCTCCCACTCATGCCCTTCCTCGCCAGCAGCCCCAGCACGCACCCTTCCAGCACGCTCGCCGCGTCATCCACGTCCATGAAGCCGTCGAAATTTCCGTCGAAGTCCTCGAGCAGCTCGTCGAACGTGACGCCGTACGAGCCGAGCGCCGCGTCGAACCGCACCATGCTGTCGTCGTCGTCGACCGTCATCTCCGGCTCGTCGAGAACCTCCCGCCCCCTGAACGTGTAGCGGGTGCTGCCCCACGGGCCCCTCCTGCCGGCCTTTTTTCGCTCGCGAACCGCGCCCACGCACACGTCGATCTTACCCGGAATGACCTCCTTCTCCTCGCCGACGTTGTTCACCTCGACGGTAATAGCGCTGCTAAACACGTTGCTCAGCGCCTTTTTCTCGCCGGCGTTTGCAACGATTTGGCTGACAAGCGAGTCCATGACTTTTTTGGCCTGCGCCGAAGAATTAAGTGGGTTAGTTTAGTAGTGGATGTAGCCGTCTGTAGCCATTTCATTTCGCGCTTCGCTCGCTCACCTCCTCCTCGGGTGTTGGAGGCAAGTCTCTCAAAACTTTCCTTCCCCTGCGCTGCACCGCTACGACTTTGCCGTTGCCGCTCGTGATGTCAACGGCAGTCCCAGCCCCCGCCCCCGCCCCCTCCCCTTGCCCCTTTTGCTTCCCTCCGAATCTAACTTTTTTCTTCGCCTTACCACCATCCCTATCCTTCTCCTTGTCCTTATCCTTATCCACCTCCCCCAGTACATTCCTCCGTATCGCTTCCAACACTTCCTCCGGCAGCTCCTCCATGAACTGCTTCACGGTCATTTCGTCCGTTCTCCGTCGGAACCTCGTGATGAGCATTTGAATCCCGCTGCTTTCGTTCTGAATTTTCTTGCTTATTCCCATTGTTCTCAAGGCCGCAATCATCTCCATGGCGCTGAGCGTGCCGTTGCCGTCGATGTCGAAGCGGTTGAAGTGGTGAAGAACCGTGGCGATCCACGGAACGCTTCTGCCCTCGATCTTTCCAACGAACCCAACTGCAAACTTTTTCACGTCCGCCTTGAACCGAATCGCCCTCGCCCTCTCCTCCTCCTTCCTCCTTTCCTCGGCCCTCCTCCTCTGTTCTTCCTCCTCCTTGAGTTTCTCGAACTTCCTCTGCGCCTCCATGATATCGTCGCTAGCTTCCTTCCTGGCGAACTCCCCAATCACCTCAACGGCAATTTCCCCCCAGGCCAATTTCTGGAACGCATTTATGAAGTCAGCCGCCCGCGCGCTCGACACGATCAGCACGTTGTTGTAGATCGTTTTGCTCAGTATCTTCGCCTGGGTAGCCCTGAACTGGTTCACGCAAGCTTTGATGTCGTCGAACAGCTTGCACAGCGGCAGATTTCCCTTTTCGTTGCACCGCAGCATCTTCAAGTTCATTATGCTCAGCACCTCAATTTTTTCCATTTTCTCCTCTCCATGCTGCTCAAAGTGTATGTACAGGCTCTTGTTGAACATGTCGTACTTCGTCGCCACCCCCTCCCTCTCCCCGCTCCGAACGGCAAAATTCACCGTTTGCATTATCCTCCTCTGCAGCGTGCTCCTCATCTCGCAGTGCTTGTTGCTCCCGTTGTGAAGCAATCCCAGGGCCTCCAAGCTCTTCGTGTCGCGAGTGCAGTCCTGGGGGAGCTTCTTGTAGCGGTCCAAGACTGAGATCGGGTTTCCCCGGCGCTTCAGCAGCCTTATCATCATGTAATCGTTCCTGTAGCACGCCAAGTGCATTGCCGTGAGCCCGCCGACAAACGCGGCCTTTTCCAAGGTGAAGTTTTCGTTCAGCACCCTTTCGACCTTCTCCTCGTTTTTGTTATCGTTGTCGTTGTCGTTGTCGTTGTCGTTGCCACTGCTTCTGCTGCTGCTGCTGCTGCTGCTGCTGCTGCTGCTAACGGCAAACAGCCTCTCAAGTTCTTCGGGGACGTTGTCCAAGTGCTGCGCCGAGCAAAATGTTAAAGTTTTGTTGTGGCTGCCGATCACGCGCAACTCACTCACCTCGTAACCCCTTAGCTTCTCCTCCCAGTCCTTCTTCTCCCTTTCGTAATCCTCCCTCTCCTCAATCTTCCGCTCAATCTCGTTGAGGGGCGTGTTTTCGTACACGCCGATTCGAAACTCGTTCGACGCTCGTAAATTGCCCAAGTTCATTTTTACCACCTTGTCCTCCTTCCCGCGGGAAATAATTTCGCTGTCCATCTTCTCCTTCGCCTCTAACCTCTCCCGGCGCTGTTTAATCGCTCCAACCACGTCATCGATCGTGGTTGTCCCCGCTGCACCCCCCGCAAACACAAAAATCAGCAAAATCATGATTTCAGGTTTGAATATTTCGGTCTCGCTGACGATCGAGTTGACCAACTGCTCCGCTCTCCCCTCCTTCATCCCGCTCACCGCGCTGCACAGGCTGTTGACCATCGTCCTGTCGAACTCGAAGTCCAGCATCGTTGCCGGGGCGCTGCACCGAGCGAAGCGAGATTGTGTGCATTTTTAATGAACCAAGAGCAAAAAACGAACAAACGGAGCGAGCCAACCGAATTGAGTGGAATAATATATTGTTAGTTCAGTAGTGGATGTAGCCATTGTGTCTGTAGCCATTTCGCGGGATTCATCGCGAGAATTCTCGTCTTCCTCTAGGCTCGCTCGCTTCGCTCGCTCACCTGCTCGCTTGGTTGTGGATGATGTTGCTGGCGACCTTTGCCACGGATAGACGCCGGACGTTGTCCATGAGTTTTTGGGCTGAACTGTAGTGAGGGCCAATCACCGTGGCTACTGCTGCGGCTTCAATCCCTGCCCAGGTTGTCATGCTCAATTTTCTCCTTGCAACTTTCTCCTTCATGTTCATTTTGTCCTCTCCTTCTTCGCTCTCCCTCCCCCTCTTCCTCTTCTCGCTGGCCTCCATCTCAACAATGCTCACCATGCTGCTCAGTGCGGCCTCGACAATCAAACTTTCGACATCCTTATTCTTCTTGGCGCTGCATTTTTAATGGAGCAGGGGGGAGCGAGTGTAATAATGTTTGTTTAGTAGTGGCTCGTTATATATTTCTCGTCCTCGTCAAGGCTCGCTCGCTTCGCTCGCTCACCTCACAAAGAGCATCTCAGCCAGTTTCTGCGCCTGGAACGTGCTGTCCAAACCGTTCGTTGCGCCAATCTCCTGCGCGTCGGCAAAAGCGTTGTTGTCAAAAATTGATATTGTCGAGAACAGCTTGAGAGAGTAGCTGTCCAGAGGAAAGGAGAACGAAGCTGCCCAGGGTTTTCCTTCCTCCGATTCTTTCACGACCCCCTCAATCAAAATTTTGTTCGCCTGCGCCGAGCGAAGCGAGATTGTGCGCATTTTTAGCAACCAAACGAATTGGGTGGAATAATATAATGTTAGTTATTAGTGGATGTAGCCATTATGTCTGTAGCCATTTCGCGCACTTTATCGCGAGTATGCTTGTCTTGTCTTCCAAAAGGCTCGCTCGCTTCGCTCGCTCACCTCCTGCACCCCGATGCCCTCCGATTCCATTTTTGCAAACAATTCCACCATCCTGCCTCGCCTTTCCGCAATGTACCTCGGCGGCTCCTTTTTATCCTTGTTCCTTGTCGTCGCCTTCCCCGCTCCTGTCAAGTTCAGCCGTCCCCCCGCGGTATCGACGTTCTTTTTTCTCCCCTGCCTGGGCGGAGGGGCACCCCAGCTGTTGAATTGAATTGGTTAATTTTTACAATCATCATTCCAATCAATCCATTTTTTTCAATACCACATGACTATCACGTCACTCACTCACCTAGCAGCACCACCCACTCCCCCAACCTTGACGTCCGCCTTCTCACAAACCAACTCGATCCGCTTCACCAGGTCGCCCTTGCTCGTGTTTGTGCTCTCCCTGTCCCACAAGTCCAGGAGCTCGTTCCCTCGCTCGACCATCGCTCTCTCGTAAAGGCCACTAACATCGTTTCCCAGTTTGTCGCTCTCGGCCCGCAATTTCTTGAACCCCTTGATCGCCACGAGTAAAAAGTCGTAGATCTTCTCGGTTTGCGGAAGGCCCTCGAACAAGTAGTCGCTCGCGGCCCGCAACGAGAGCTCCAGAGCAGCCATTTCCTCCCGAAGGATCATTTCGTCGACCACCAGTCCGTCAATTTGCTCGTCGTATTTGTTCTTTAAATCGACGAGATCGCCGTCGCCGATCTCGTCCAGAAGCGTGTATCTGTTGAACATATTCTCGTAGTCCTTCTTCATTCGCACAACGTGCTTTTTCCAGAAATTCGGTTGGGCCATGAATTCGGGAGTTGTTCGGAATTCCTTCTCAACCGCCGTGAAGCCAGTAATCCGCTTGTCCTTCTGCTCGTGCATGGACTTTTTGATGGTTTGGATCTGTGTTGTGCGAAACTTTATATCATTAGTCTGTTTTTCGTTGCGCTTTGGCTCGCTTCGCTCGTGCTCGTCTCGTCTCTCACCTGCTGACCGACCGCACTCATGTTTGCGCTCGCTCTCTCCAGCGCCATGACCTCGCTCGCAAGCTCGACGCCCTGGGCATTACTTTCTGTAGCTCCGTTTAGGCGCAGAAATTTAATGAAAGAGGAAAATGATACATCGAACATCCCGTTCGCCTTGAATTCCGCGACGAACAAGCCGCAGATACTTCGAACCGCCTCGTTCTTGTTCAAAACTTCCATTATGCCGGACAGCGGCCGATGGACGTAATTTTCGTCAGATGGGTCGTTGGAGTATTCGACGGCAGCGTTGGTGTCGTTGGCCACGTTGCGCTCGATCGAAAGCGTTTCGAAGTCGCTCAAGTCCATCTGCTCGAGGAACGCGGCAGTGTCGTCGAGCTTGAACTTGTCGTTGCAAAATTTCAAAAATTCGCTCCTGGTGAGAAAACTAGAGTCGGGAGTTGCGGCGTACTGGGCGAACGTAAGAGCCTCCGGCGAGTCCTTGAAGTTCGTGATGAGCGGAGGGGGGGGTAGAATTGGTTCCTCGGCCAGGAAAGACATTTTGTCCACCAAGGTGGTTCTGTTTAAACCCTTCAGTTTGAATGTTGCAATTGCGGTTGCGTGGTCTGTAGTGCAATCTATATTTACTACTGCCTCTGGGACGAACAGAGTTGATATTTTTATTGTTGCTGTTTTCACTTGAGCCAGTTTCTTCAGCTTTTTGCTGATTGCTGGGGTGTCAGGGGGTTCGTCAAAAACGTTGGAAATGTCATTTCTAGGCGATGCGAAGCTGTCAATGAGCTCAAGGTCTATTAGGTGGGTTTGCTCAATCCCGCTGCTTAGTTCGATGGAGGGAAGAGTTGCGAACCCGACCAATCGCCGAGCAGCGTTCTTGTTTCGAGCGTCAATGATCTGAATTGTGACTGGTTCGCCAGCATCGGGAATCTGTTTGACCTTTTGCTCATGCATGAAAGTTTTCGTGTACTTGACCTCCAAGTGCTCACCCCAGATTGGGTGCGTCCCCTTCTTGCCGAGAATACAAGGATTGGTGAACTTTTTCTGCCCCGTCTTTGTTTTGACGCTGCATTGCAGTCCAACGCGAGTATTCTTCGGAGGCAAGTCAATAGCTTCGTGCACGAGGACGTACAAGGTGCCTTCCACGTCATCGTAAGGCAAGATTTGAGTTTGGTTTTGGTTTTGGATTGGGGGGGAAGCGAGCGCCATGGTGGCGCTCGGAATTTTTTCTATTTCTTCATCGTCCGAATCAACAGCAACAGTGGTGACTTCGTCGAACGTGACCGACGCGGCGAGCCAGATACTCCCCGCCGTCTTGTTCTCCTCGCTTTCCTCCAAGGTGTCCTTGTATTTCGTGGAGACGTTGGAAACCCCGTAGTTTTGAGATTGAGAGAGTTTGAACGGTTTTAGATCGATCCACGACCCCGATCCGTCCAAGAGCGAAGAGATTGGTATCAATGCTTTCGCAAACGGTGAATTTTCATTCTCGTCAATCACGACGACTTCTACAAAGCTGCGTCTTGCCACGTGGAATGAAATGTTTGTGAAATCAAATGCATTGTTCCAACAACAAATTTCGCTGGAATTGGAATTTGTCGTGCTCGCTCGGTTGGTGATCTGCCATGGCCAGTTCTTCTGCATTCGCCCCATTCGCTTTATTCTGACTTGCACCTTTGGTTGCGTGGAGTTGGGAGGAGGGTTAATCTCACTCCCCGCAACGACGAAGACCTTGCAAGTGATTTGTTTCAGCTCGTCCTTGGTCGAAACACCCGTTTCGGGAATGAGGGAGTAGTCGAAGAGTGGCTTGGGATCGAACCGCAGGCTGTACGTGCACTCGCCAACGCCAACAGGAGAATCGTTACTACCGTTGGTGTGTGTGTGTGTGTGCGCGCGCGCGTTTGTGCTGGCCATTAGCTGTTTTGTGGTTGTGGATGAGGTGGTAAAGGAGGAACTCAATTTGGAAGGGGAAATGTAAATAACGCCAGCAAGGATGGTGCTATCGAGGGTGATTCGAACCTGTACAGAGGGCATTGATGATTTGAGGGAGGCGGGAAGATACATCATTGGGATTTCATAGACGTCAAAATTGGCAGGACAAAACGCAACATGTGTTTTGCCAACTTGTCTGATGTTGGTATGAGTTCGTTGGATCGGTATGTCATTGTTGGATGTAGTTAGTTGCACGGTGATGGTGTGGTAATTGGGCTGGGATGGGTTGATGGAGTCAGCAGCGGAGCTGGGACTGGGGGGAGATGGTTTTAAGTTTCTTGGGGACAGGGAAATGAGCTTGTTCAGGTTGTCATCGTGACGTTGAGAAACGAATGGGAGAGGGATGGAAATTTCCCGAAGTTCTAATCGAAACACGCCGGGAGTTGCATTGTGAGTCATTTGAATTTAAACCCAGCGTATGACAATATAAAATGTTAAGAAAAAAGAAGAAATTTAAATAAAAAAATTTCAGTTTGAAGAAAAAACACACACTTGTTTAGTGTGTTTCATTTTTGGCGGCCATGAAGAAAATGGGTTGCTGAATTTTTGATTTCCCGCAACCCGCCATAATCAGTTTCTGAGAATTCGTCTGAGCTGTCTCCTTAGCACTCAAGCGGTGTTTTATGGTATTGGGGCCTCCGGAAAGGTTTCCTCTCGGTCTATTTTGCTGTGGAGGTTGCGGGAGTCGTTTGTGAATTTGTATTTGTTGTTGATGTTGATGTTGATGTTGTTGTTGTTGTTGTTGTTGTTGTTGTTGTTGTTGTTGTGGTGGTTGAGGTTGAGTTTGAGGTTTAGGTTGAGACTGAGGTTGAGTTGACATGGTGTAGTTTGTGGGTGGGAATTGTTGTTTAGACGCTGACGACGCTGACGACGCTGGCGACGATGACGACGATCCAATTTTCGTTTTCGCCCCCATTTTCTCCCTCTGCTGCCCCCCAGAGAACCCCTGTTTTTTTGTTTTCGCTTCAACGTTTTTAATAATTTTGTCCACCTCCACTTCCCCGACCCATGCCCAGTTCGGCGTGTTACTCGCCCACTCGCCCAAATCTACGTTTTCCTTGTCCACCCCGTGTCTATGTGAATGTGCGTGTGTGTGTGGCACCAGCACGGCCTCCTCAACGCCCTCGTCCTCATCACCATCCTCATCCCCATCCCCATCCCCATTACGCAATTTCCTAAATTCTCCCATGCTCATTTCCCGCTTGCTCAATATTTCCCCCCTCACGCTCGCAACCAGCTCCTTGAAGCTCCCGCTCGTGAAAGTTCCCTTCATCCCACCCCCCCTCTCCGTGTTTCTGCTTGGAATCTCTCCCCCCAACCTGCTCAAACTGTTCGTGCCGCTCATGTCCAGCAGTGCCGTCAGACACCCCTCGCCGACGTTCTGGAACATCTCTGGGTTGTACTTTGGGGTGGTCATCCTTCCTACGATTCCGCTCAGCTTGTGCACGTTGTCGCACCCGCCCACGAAACCGCTGCAGTTGCCGACAGGATTCGTGATCAGACCCTCGTTGTAGTTGCACTCGAGCGTGTAGCAGTGCGAGTTCTGGGTAGCGTGGTAGATGCCAACCCTCCCGCTGCCTCCCTTTGTCAGGCCGTTGTCCCTCTTGTCTTTCCCGCTCATGCCCTTCAAACTGAAGTCACAGCCCTTGTACTCGAACCAGGGACTATTGCTGCTAATGAGTTTCGCCCAAAGCTGGTTTTCGAGCTGGTCCTGCGCGTTCTCCAAATGGTTGCCGTAGATGAAGCAACCTCGCTTGCTCGCGTGGGCGTGCAAATCCAAATACAGCCTCAGGTGATTCTTGTTGGCCACCAAGAACTCTTTCACCGCGAAAATGCTCGGGTGCGCTACTGGATCGGGCTCGGTGTAAAATCTGTTCAAGTTAACTCCCCGCGAATCGCACCGGTAGTGCCCTCGGGCCACGCCATCGGGGTTGAGCATCGGAACCATTTTGAAGATGTACTGCGCGAGCCAAAGGGTTAGTTTAGTCTAGTAGCGTCTGCAGTAATTTTTGCACTACACTTCATCGCTCTCGCTCACCTGCTTTCGCAATTGCCGCGCTCGAACGTCGTCGCTCAGCAAAAACTCCAAAGCCCCGTCGAAGACGAATTGGGCGGGCGTTTCTCCCGGGTGAACACGGCTGGACAGAAAGACGATTTTTTTGCTAGTCTTCTCCGTGTCGAACTTGTGCGCTCGGGGATTCAGCAACGGAGTTGGCGTGAAGTTGAACGGTTCCTCGCGCCCGTCCAGCTTCCCCTCGTGCGAGCTAATTGTAATCAGATCTATTCTCCGCTTGTCCAACGAGTGGGTGAGAATTTCTCGATGGTAGTAGAAATTCTTGTTGCTGGGGGAGTAAATTTCGTCGTATTGGGATAGTTTGTCGCAGCATTCGGAGTACGACTGGGGGAAGCAGAACGCAAAAAACACCTTGTACGGGGCTAAAATTGGCGGTGGCTGGTCGTTGTTGTTGTTGTTGTTGTTGTTGTTGCTGTTGTTGTTGTTGCTAGACGAGGACGAGGACGTTTCGCCCCTAACTAACGATTCGAACTTGAACCGAAACCGAAGCTGCATCTGATTTTCCTTCCCGACAACTTTTATCGTAGAAGGATTTGGTAACCGCTTCCACACGTTCGTTTCCATCGTGTTTGGAAGCGAGCGCTTGCCCATTACGCTGGAGTTGAAATCGCCGTTTGGCACAATCTTGAAAAATGGGCGGAACTCCTGTTTGTACAAACGATGCTGCTTGTTCATGTTCATTATGCCCATCTGCAGTGTTTGGTTCACCGAAGCACCTTCAACTGAGAAATGGAACCATGTCGTGTACGGAGTCTCGTACGCAGTGTCCTGCGCATCACAAGCCGTATACAGGAAGTACTCATTATTATTTTGGGAGTATTTTACTTTGGCAAGGTTTCCGCTGTCGAATGCTGATGAGAAAGTTATATTATTTATCTGCTGGGTTACTTGTTGCTCAGTCGGTGTGTGCACGGTCGGAGGAGCCATAGTTGTGTGGTTTTCAGTGTGAATATCTTACGTAAAAGTGCGCACTCAAACAACTAATTTTGAATTTAAATTTTGAAAATTATAAAACAAACTACTGAAATGGATATGACTCCCAATTGGATCGTTTCTTGCTGTGGTGGCTCGTCTTCCTCAATCTTCCAACAGATTCACTTCATCACAGTGCCCGGCATAGGCCTCACCGAAATTAGATTTTTGTCCGCCATGTTTGTAGTTATCTTCCTCCTCATTTCATGTTGGAATAGAGTTAGTAGCTGTCTCAAGCAGGTTTTCCCCCTTCTCCTCTTCGTCGTGCTGCTTGTCTTCTCCCACCCCCAGGCATCTTCTTCGGCCTCAATCTCCTCCTGGATTGGCGCTCTCAATGATGCGACAATTCACGACGGATCCACTAGCATCACCCAGTGGTGTTCTGTGATGAACAGCCGGCAGCAGCGAAAAAGCTCGCACAGCTATTTGGAGAGGCCTCTCCTAATCCCAAATGTCCTCACTCCTCAAGAAATAAAATTTGTAGTAGATACGATTAAAGATTCCAAACACTTGCACATCCACATGAACGAACGAGCTGGTCCTCTTCCCACGTTCATATTCGGAACTTATTGGATGTACCTCTCCTTCAATTCCGAGTTTCCGTCCCCGTCCTCGATGCAATCGCTTTCCAACACGTTCCCCTCGATCGAGCACATAACCGGCCCGCTTAATACACGCACAACTACCTACGAGGAGCTTCACGTTCACTTCAACAAGCTGCTTCTTGCCAAATTTGGTTTCGTGTACGACGCGGTCCGCAAAAGCTTGGCCCGAGAGCTAAAAACGGACCTTGAAAACGTCGTGTTTGAGGAAAATTGGGCGCTTCCCGGTTTCAACATTTTTTATTCCCACCTTGCCTTTTCTCGTCAAGTTTTTCAAACTCACATAGACGGCGAGTGGTCGCCAATACGGAGCACGTATAGTGACTGCGACGACGACGAGCGAGTAACTTTCACGTTGACTCTCGCAATCCCGCAAAAGTCCGGAGGCGGTTTGTCGTTTTGGGAAATCGACAACTCGCTTTGCGACGAGTCGTTCGTGGCAGAGATGATCAATAAAAACACTTGCAGCGCGAGCTGTTTCAATAAATCCAAGGTACTCTACGAGCCTGGCAGCATGGTTGTTCACAAGGGGTACGTTATCCACGCAGTTTCTCCTTGGAGTTACATTAGCTCGACCGATATGCGTATAACCCTGCAAGGATTTTCGTGTTTTTGTGATGGAAAGTGGCGGTTCTCGTGGTAAAAAGTAGGGCAAAGTAGTGAGATAAAAATTTAGGAGCCTACATTAGAACATTTTACAATTTACCTTCGCAATTTCAGCTTCACCTCTCCGTCGCCACACCCGGCCTTCAAAGGATCTGATTCGTAAATTGCCATCACCACCCCAACATTACTCAAAGTTTTACTTTCCCCAGCAACTACAGTTGTTGTCTCGTCGTCCCGGCCGCCCCAGCACAACCTCCTACCGCCGCTCTTGTAGCCCCACTTGTAGCCGAACGCTGGTCGATCGTCCTCGACGCAAATCTTCAAACCGCTGCCGTTCCCCCTCCCATCCAGGTAGGCCTCCACACTGTTGTAGAGCGCCTCCCTCACGAACTTGACCTTGTCGTCCGTCGGCCCCCCCTCGTCGTTCTTGTCGAGGACGTTAATCTTCTGAGTTTGCTGCGGTCCGTTCCTAACTTTGCTGTCTATGCTCGCTTTCGCGTAGCAGGTGTTTGGGGGGAGCAATTTGTAGGTTGCCTTAGTTTCGGATTGGGGCATTGACTGGGGCAATTTCAAATTGCAACCTGCTGATTCTTCCCCAAACTCGCCGCTGAAAACTACTCCTCGCGGGATCAGCTCGCCGCTGCGTGTAATGTTAGCGCAGTAGTGGGTGCAGCCATTATGACTGTAGCCATTTCGCGCTCACTCACCTCACTGGCGTCTCGACGGTGACGGCTCGAACTCCCTTTTTCTTCTGGGGCTTGACGAAAACGTCCCAGCCGCTCGTCATGGCGTAACTATCCTTCTTGGCCCCCACCACTCGTATGCCGTCTTCGCTCACGAATCCAGCGTCGGGGAAAGATTCCATTTGAAAAGTTGGGTCTTGCTTATCGTTGGGACCCGGCGAGTCGTCGATCGTGGTGACCGAGTAGATTAGCTGGGGGGATTTGGTGGTGACGATTTCGAACTTGTCCAGGAAGGGCTTGTCGCCGTTGGTGTCAGTGAAGTAATCTGTGCCGCGTTTCAGCGGCTTGATCGTTGTGTCTTGGTTCAACTCGTCGCTAACATCCTCGGACGCAGGATTTCCGCCGCTGAACAAGTTCACCGCCTCAACGTACTTAGGAAAGAGAAGCTGAGGCAGCACGAGTGTTGAAAACACGTCGCCAAGGGACTGAATCGGCTTGGGGGAGGTGAGAGTGTCAACCTGCTTCGTTATTGTGAACTCGTTAGGGGTAGTCTGCTGAATTGTAAGAATGGACGAACCACGAACTGTGACGCGAGGCTGGTGGAAAATTTTCGCCACGAAGGAAATCGACCAGCTGATCGAAATTGCTGATTTGTCGTTGGGGGAACTGTAGTCGCAGCTGAGGATCGTTAAACCTTTGCGGTTCATTTTAGACAAGTTTTCAATCGGGGTGGAGGAGGTGCCATACCAAGCAGAAAGTGGGGAGGTGGATGGGGAAGGGGAAGGGGAAGGAGAGGAGGAGGGGTTGAGGGGGGAAGACCAAACGGTGGAGGGGGTGTAAAGGGAGGAAGGTTTGGAGGCGTGGAAAGCTTGGGCGGCGGAAAAGCTGTAAATATTGTTGTCGTCGTTGCTTTCGTCCAGGGCTGAGGCTGATGACTTTATTATTTTTGGGGACCAAGCCAAGTTGAAGGAACTTAGAAGAGTTTGAATTGCTGTCCGCAGCAAGGTGACATCGTCTGCACTTTGGGCGTTAACACTATTCGCAAGAATAGCATCGACATAGTCAAAACGATTGGACTGGTTGGACTCTTCAGCTCCAAGCTGCGACTCGAACGCAAGTGCCTCCGTAGTTAAGAACTCGTCCTTCTCGCTCGAACCGCCAAAGAATTGAGCTTGCTTCTTGAGTGTCTCATCGAGCTCTATCTCACTATTGTTTGGATTTTTACTAAATTTAGTAAACGTGTGTCGCTGAATAGCAGCAGAGTGGAAGCAATGGCTTGGTGGTGTTGATAGTAGGATAAAGATGATGCGGATCAAGTACGGGGCCATCAAGTCTATCGTTGCGCACCAAAACAGTTGTTGTGCATTTCTAATTTTTTCTACTACAGCATTAGATCATTTGTGCGATCCCTACAGAACCAGATCATTATAGTATGCCCAGCAATGAGCACCACGAGTGGCTCAAGAGAAGTGATTGGCCCGCGGTACAAAATGTCATGCTTCACCCAGATCGGGACTTAGATTTGCTCCGGAGCAAGTACAGGGAGAGAGATGAGCATGGACGACTGCCACATCATTGGATGTCAGCGAAAGCTCAGACACACACACATACTCTTGCCTATGTGGGCGTGTCGTCGATTTGCTTCAATTTCGAGGCCCTCACCGCACGAGACAATAAAGGCGAAACTCCCCTCGACATTGCCCGTAGGAGTGGAGCCTGTGCTGAGATCATCAGCTTGCTCTCCCTCACTCCCGAGGAAGCTCGTTCGTTGGGTGGTAAGGAGATGGGCCGCTTGTACTCACCAGTGGTTTATTGGCAGGATGAGATGGCTAGGTGGATCAGATCACGATCGTGGGCAAACTGTCACAAATTCATCAACGAGCACGGTGACGAGTTGGTGCGTGAAGTGCTCAAATACAGGAATTCTAGTCTTCTTCGAGAGGTTGCTATTATTAGCCAGATATACAGCGAGTCCCTCATGTTTCTTGCTCTTCGAATGATCCATCGGCACCCACTTTCCCTCACAGATACCGTCCAAGGCTACACGACCCTCCAGTATGCTGAGCATCCCCAATACAATGCGTGCAGAGAGATCCAGCAAATCCTTTCATTAGACCCCACCCACATAACTTCCACCCCCTTCCCAACCCTCCTCCTCCATTCCCTCCCCACCAAGTACCACGAGATCTACGACACCTACAACACCGTCTGCCAGTTCCTCCGCCGCACAGTCTCTCCCCACGACAAGGCGGAGCTGGGTGAACAGAGCAAAGTAGACCATCCTGATGGAGAAAATTTGGCAATTAGAATCCTCTACGACCTCAACCACAACATGTCTCTCGATATTCCATTGCTGGACAGGTCCTCGCCTTCCTAAAGCCTAATCCAAAATGAGTAGCTCGTTAAACATCCATTTTTTACACAAATTTCCTTTTACACCCCCTCCTCCTTTTACCCCCTCTTTCTACCAATCATCCATCCCATTATCACTTCCAAACGATCCATCGTCGAAGCTTTCGTCGCTGACCTCCAAGATTTCGTCGTTGCTCATTGCACCGGAGGCGGTGCTCAACCTCCTCTCCTCGTTCTTCTCTCTCTCCTCCCTCTCCTTCCGTTCGGTTTCCTCCCTAGCCCTGATCCTCTCGGCGGCTCTAGCTCTCGCCTGTTCGTGCTCCTTCTCTGTTTCAGCCCTCTTCAGATCTTCGTCCGCCTTTGCCTTTGCATCGGTCGCGGCCTTCTTGCTCTCCCTCTCCATTTTGGCCAGCTCCATCTTGTTCATGCTGTCAATTTTCTCCTTCTTGATCTTCTGGAACTCCGCGCTGCTCTTCCTCCTCCTGCTGTGCGCCTGGATGTGAGTTGCGGCCTTGCGTTGCTCCTCCTGCTTCAACTCCACAACCCTCAACTTTTCCTTCTCGGCCTCCTCCAGTTTCACTCTCTCCAGCCTCCTCTCCTCCTTCTCCTTCTCCTCCTTCTCCCTCTCTAGCCTCTTCTGCTCCTTCCGCACCTTGTCCGCCTCCTCCCACTTTTTCTTCTCCTCCTCCTCCTTCAGCTTCTTGGCCGCAGCTCGGTCGAGCTCGTCCTGCGCCAACCGTTCCTGCTCCTTCAGTTTCCTCTCCTTCTCGACCTTTCCTTTCTCCTCCCTCTCCTGCTTTTCCCTCTCAATCTGTTCGGCCTTCTCCTCTGATTCTGTCGCCTGGATCTTTTCCAGATTCAGCTTTTCCACCTGCAGCTTCTCGTCCTCGGCCTTCTCGGCCAAGTAGTTGTCGTAGTCCTGTTCCCAGTTGTCATCGCTGGTTGTAGTAGGTGCAGGTGCAGGTGCAGGTGCAGGTGCAGGTGCAGGTGCAAGTGCAGGTGTGGGCGTCTGTTCAAGAACCGCATCCGCCGCAACCGCATCCTGCTCGTCGTCAAAAACATCTTCGACGCTCAAATCGTTCTCGTTCTTCGACGGCGATCTCACGAAGATTTTCTTGTTGTCGTTGTTGTTGTTATTGCTGGTGCCGACCTCGAGGTTGAGGTGCCTCTGTTTTGGTGGGATCACCTGTCCCCATTGTTGTTGTTGTTGTTGCTGCTGCTGCTGCTGCTGCTGCTGCTGCTGCTGCGCCAAATTCACATTCACATTTTCCCCCCCACCCCCTCCCCCGCCCCCGCCCCAACTATTCGAAAACTGCTGCTGCATCTGCTGTTGGAACAACTGCTGCTGCTGCATGAGCATGTTGCTAACTTCGCTCAGCTGCTTCTCCTGCTCCAGTGCCTTGATTTTCTTTTTCAATTCCTCGCTGGCGC
>Ga0302114_10001368_pt1 | contig 16062 bp, 9 predicted proteins | sample AG5_Surface_MG_FD_203107 | JGI IMG/M metagenome (GOLD analysis project Ga0302114, IMG submission 203107) | Marine microbial communities from Western Arctic Ocean, Canada - AG5_Surface | ecosystem: Environmental > Aquatic > Marine > Oceanic | place: Canada: Western Arctic Ocean | collected...
GGCAGAGGTCGACGATCTCCTTGCCGATGGTGTAGTGACCACGGGCGAAGTTGTTCGCGGCGTCCTCCTTGCCGGAGATGAGCTGCTCGGGGTGGAAGAGCTGCCTGTAGGTACCGGTGCGGACCTCATCGATCACGGTGGGCTCGAGATCGAGGAAGACCGCGCGGGGGACGTGCTTGCCCGCACCAGTCTCGGAGAAGAAGGTGTTGAAAGCGTCGTCGCCGCCACCGATAGTCTTGTCGGAGGGCATCTGGCCGTCAGGCTGGATGCCGTGCTCGAGGCAGTAAAGCTCCCAGCACGCGTTACCGGTCTGGATACCGGCCTGGCCGATGTGGATGGAGATAACCTCACGCATTGTTGTAGATGTAGAGTTGGTGTAACGACGGCTTTGAAGACCGTGCGCTAGCGAATGCCAACCCTAAAGCGGCAATTCAAAAAGAAGCGGCAAAAGATACGCAAAAAAAGGCCACGTCTCAACAGCTCTTTTTTAACAAGTCTGTTTTTCACCGCCCCGGATCTCGCCCACAGGGTGACGCGCGTCGAAAGAAACGCACGACGATGTCGCAAACGTCCAGGTCCGCGCTGCTGCTGCGCCTCGCATCGGCCGCTGCTCCGCGCGGAAGGATACTCACCCACGGATACTACGCGCCCAAGGGCCAGCAGCCCTGGACGCGGTTGGGCACCCAGCCATCTCATGACGCGGCGAGCTCCTTCCGCCAGGGGATGACCACCTCCGCGGCCGGGTTCGCCGCATCCGCCGCCGATGCGAGCACCTCGGGAGCCTCCGCGGGCGCTAGCGCGCGCACCCTGCTCGGGTACGCGCTCCTCATCAGCCCCAGCGCGGTGTGCGCGTTCCTGTGCAAATGGCAGCTCGATCGGTACGAGTGGAAGAGGGGCGAGCTGGACGCGCGAGAGGCGGCGCTCGTCGCCCCGGACCTCACCCTCCGCGACATCGCGTCCATGGTGGACGCCCGGACCGAACCCGACGAGTACGCCAGGGTGCTGGTGGAGGGAACGCTCGACGTCGGACGCACCGTCAAGATCCGCCCGCGGGTGCGGAGCGTCCACGGCACCCCCATCCCGGGCTCCGTCGTCCTCACCCCGTGCAAACCACGGCGGGGGAAGGGAGGGAAGACCGTGATCGTCAACCGCGGGTGGGCGCCCGACGACTGGAGTGAACCCAAGGGCGGCGTGTGCCTTAAGACCTCCGGCGTCGTTCGAAGGAGCGAGACTCCGAGCCGATTCACCCCGGCGAACATTCCTGCGACGGACGCGTGGCACTGGATCGATCGCGCGGCGCTGTGCGCCGCCATGAACCTGCCGCCCGATACCCAGATGGTCCAGCTGGTGCACGACGGGGGTAAGTACGCCGGGAACGGGTTCAACGCGCGGGGGAAGAGGCCGAGCGGCGAGGGGGAGAGCGCTTACCCGGCGCCGGTGGCGTTGGCGGACCTGAGGGAGTTCAAGGTTAACCCGCAGGATCACGTGAACTACGCGGCTACGTGGGGAACACTGTGCGTAGCGACGGGCGGGCTGGCGGCGTGGGCGATCAGGAGGCCGGGCGCGGCCGCGAGGAAGGCGGCGAAGGCTCTGTGACGACGAGGACCCTTACATTTTTTTGGTTGTAAACGATATAAACGCCGCTCCGTCAGACGTGTTCCGTCGCGTGGTGAGATATCGTGCTAACGTCGAGGGCCGTGCCCACCTCGAGGTGCGCGATCGCACACTCGGCGGGCACCGGCCACACCCTGCGGCTGGGTCCACCGCCCGCCTCGTTCTGGTCCGCGTCCCGGAACTCAGAGCACAAACTACGCATCAACTCCGCAAACTCCCGACCCACGTCGATCTGGTCCAGCCCCGCGTACTTCTCTCCAGCCCCAACTTCGCACAGGAACGGATCCTCCATCCTGTACCTCACGTTGAACAGCCCCTGCATCGCCAGCGACGTCAGCACCGACAGCACGCAGGCGTACACGTTCGCCATCACCACGTTTGCCGTCGACCCCGAGAGCATCGCATCCCCGAGGGAGGCGTCCTCGTTCAGCATCTGCTCCACGAGGTAGGCGTAGTACGGCCCCCAGAATATGGGGTGGAGGAATATGTACACCCTAGCGAACGCCCTGGTGGCGATCGGGGTCCTGTACCGCTTGATCATCTTGAGCTTTTCCCACGCTCGCATTGTGAACGTGATGTACTGGCGAAGTCGAGCCGACTCGTTGCCGGGCATGCCGCCGTACTTGAGCTCCTCCACCGCGAGTGACACGCGGTCGAAGTGCTCGCAGCACCTGGCGGAGATCTCGTGCTGGATCGCGCGCATCTTCCGCCGCTGCACGCGCCCCTTGGCGGTGTGGAAGTGGATCTGCCTCGCCGTCGGGGGCGACGTGAGCAAGTCTCTCATGTCGGTGACTAGACTCGCGACGATGAACCTGACGTGCGAGACGTGGTCGGCGGGGAGCCTTTTGCGCCCGTTCTCTCCCCAGTCCCAGTCCCTGTGACCCATATAGTAGGACAATAAGTACGCCTTGACGTCGCTGATCAAACTTAACGCCTCCTCTCTTCGCCGAAAGGCCTCGTTGAGCGAGTTGGTCAAGGGCATCACGATGGCGAAAGATATGAACGCCCACGACACGTTCACCGCGAGCCTCTGTCCGTTGACCTCGTACAACGAGAAGAGCAGCACTGACGCGATCGATACGATTGATAGAATCAGCGACTCCATGGTGACCAGAAACTTGAAGTACACCCTGAACGATGCGGTGAGCTGCAGGCACGCGTCGACGAAGGGATCCAGCGCGTTGGTCTTAATCTTCCTCGCCTCGGCGTGGAGCGCACTCTCCTTCCTCCACATGTCGTCCACCCCGATCCCGAATCGCTCTCGCGGTACGTTGGAGAGTGAGTCGCTGGAAGCGAGCAACGACGGCGTCACGCTCTCTGCGGAGGTGGCCATGATGAGCGTCGTGCGTGCGAGGGTCTCTCTGGATTGGCGGTGCCGAACAATTGTTGGTTTTCAGGGAGATCTGCTATTTATTTAACGGCATATGCATCGGTTCTGTACGCGCAAATAGACATGACATCCCCCAATTTGCGCCGCCCAGATCAGAGAGATATTTCGCTTTTTCGAGGTCGCGTCGCGTCGCCTTTTTCCGATTGTCTCAATTCCTCAATTGCCAAAGCGCGTGGGACGTTCGTCAGAGTTACGGGGCGCTAGGCGAAAGGAGATAACCCGGATACGAGATGCCCCCAAATGCATTGAAGCTCAAGGAGAGAGGGTCGGAGATGGGGATGCTCTCCGGCACGAACGGCCTGAGGAAGGGCATGGCGAAGGAGGCCAATTTGGCTGAAATCATCATGGATGAGTGCCCCCGGCCCAAGATCAACTACGACAAGTGCAAGGTCATCGTCACCATCGGCGGTCCCCTGACCGAAACCGTGGACCAGCTCGCGGAGATGCTCCAGGCGGGCATGACCGTCGCGCGCTTCGACTTCACCTCCGGCAGCAGGACCCTCGAGCAGCACGTGCAGACGCTCGAGAATCTCAGGGCGGCCCAGAAGCGGACCAGGTGCCTGTGCGCCGTCTACTGCGCCTTGGGCGGCAACATCTTCGCGGTGTCCAAGGCGGACCCGAAGAAGGACCTCGTGTTCACCCAGGGCCAGACCGTCAAGCTCGTGCACGGTGAACCCGTGTGCGAGAGCAGCGACGTCTTACCCCTGGACAGCAGCGTCGGCGAGCTCGACTTCAACGAGACGTTTTCCCCGGGTGACGTCGTCCACGTCCACCCGTTCCTTCGCGCCGGTGAGCTCACCGCCGAGCTCGAGGTGACCTCCGTCAGCGACAGGGAGATCGTGTGCACGTGCCGCAGCGACGTGGAGGTGCCCTCCACGATCAAGCGGCTCGCGGTCAACTTCAGCGGCGCCAAGAACGCGCCGCCGTTCAACGCGTGCGACGAGGTCATCGTGCAGAAGTTCGCGGTGCCCTCCAACGTGGACTTCATCTCCGTCGGTGCCGTCCGCGACGGCGGCATGCTCGGCCTCCTCAAGCAGCACGCGCGCAGCAGCGGCCTGCCCAGCGTCAGGATCATCGCGCAGATTGACAACCTGCACGCGCTGCGCGACTTACCCGGCATCTTGCGCCAGGCGGACGTGGTCCTGCTGGCGCGCGGGGAGCTGGGCGCGGTGGTGGCGTCCGAGAAGATGTTCGCGGTGCAGAAGCACGTGCTGAAGATGTGCGAGAAGGTGGGCAGGCCCTGCATCGTGACACGTTTAATGGACAGCATGATCTTCGCGCCCCGGCCCACTCGAGCCGAGGCGACGGACGTGGCTAACATCGTGCTCGACGGCGCGGACGGTTTGCTGCTCGGCCTCGAGACCCTGGACGGCAACTTCCCGCTGGCGTGCCTCGAGACGGTGCTGTCCATCGCGAGGGAGGCGGATTCGGTGTACGACTACGAGGCTAGGTACAGGCGCCAGATGGTACAGATGAACGTGAAGCTGGCCAAGGCGACGGACTCGCTCCCGTGGGGCGTGGCGCCGCTGGTGAAGGACGACCCGGACCTGGCCAAGATCAAACCCAACGCCAGGCGAAACTCCCTCACAATCAGGCTGGAGCAGTTCAAGGTGGACGTGAACCTGAAGAAGGAGGCACTCGCCGCCGCGGCGGTGCAGACGGCGTACCAGATTGAGGCTAAGCTCATCGTGGTGTTCTCGCACACCGGCGAGACCACGCGGCTGGTGGCCAAGTACCACCCGCAGTGCCCGGTGCTGTCGCTGTCCATCCCCACCGTACACGGGGGTACCGTGCAGTGGAGGGTGGAGGGTGACGTGGAGGCGAGGCAGCAGCTCGTGTACCGCGGCGTGGTCCCCGCGCTCAGCGTCGGATCCACCCCGACTCTGGACGACGACACCGCGCCGGTGGTGCACCAGGCTGGCGCGACGAGGACGGACGTCGAGGCGCTCACCAAGGCGCAGGAGCTGGGGCTTATCGTGCCGGGTGACCTCGCGGTGTTCTGTCAGCTCATCGCGGGCCTGTCCACGGTCAAGGTTGTGGAGTTTGCGGGGATGAGGAAGCCCAAGAGCAGGACGTTTTCCCCCGAGCACAGCAGGAGCAGCAGCCCGGGGGTTCCCCAGATGGCCTCGGACGACAGCCTGGACACGAAGGACATGAAGGAGATCCAGGCCCGCTTCGGTCGCATCGGAACCCACGGTAACTTCGAGGAGTTGAAGCAGACCGACGAGCCCAACAAGTCCAAGCCGGGTCTGGTGCAGCGCAACGGCGGCAAGAGCGCCGCGAAGCCCCCGAGGTCTTCGCCGTCCTCGTCGTCTCTTCGCGACGGGGCTTCTTCCTCGGCTTCACTGCCGCGTGTGGATTCAGGGGTCAGCGGGGTCAACGGGGACAGTCCGGAAGGACGAACGGGGACCGCGCGGCCTAAGAAGACGAAATCGGCCCACTTCATCCCCTTCTGAGCGAGGCGGTGTTCAATTGTAACGTAAAATTCATTTCAAAATCATCGTAGTGAGCACCCCGGTGCGACAATAAGTTCACGTCTTTCCCTCGCGCAGCTGCTGGAACATGTTCACCGTCTGTTTCATGAGCCCGACGCGCAGCTCCGCCCCGAGGCGTTCCTCCATGATGTGCTCCTCGAACATCCGGCGCAAGTCACCCAGCGGGGGGGGCGACTTGAAGTCCAGCGTGGGAAAGTTGAGCAGCACCTCGAAGAAGATCTCCCACATCTCGGTCTTCCACCAGCGCTTCAGCGACTCCCTCGGGCGGTACTTGAACCCGTCGTCATCGGTGAGTACCTGGTGAACCTGCATGTACTTGCCGAATAAAAGGGCGTGGACGGTGGCGGCGATCTGGTGCGTATCCGCCTGCCACGTCCACGGTTTCCCCTCCACCATCTCCGAGCACCTGAACCCCTCGGTGCCGCAGTCGCCGACGAAGACCGTCCGCCAGTCGTACATGCCGAGGTCGACGGCGAGTCCAAAATCGATGAGCGACAGACCCTTCTGCTTCCAGCTCCCCGGCCTGACCGCGGTCCAGTCGCACCAGTCGTCGCCGCCGTTTCGCACCAGCAGGTTATCGGGCTTGATGTCCGCGTGGATCACCCCAGCCAGGTGAAGCGACTCCACGACCCTCAGCAGTTCGATGGCGTAGTACATCACCAGGATCTCGTCCATCTGTTTGCCGACGCGGAGGTAGGAGTTGAGCACGTCCTGCAGGGTTCCGTGGTCACCGAAGGGCATGATCAGGACGCCAACCGCCGCGTCGGAGCCCCTGACGGCGTCGCCGCCGCCGACGAGGTGGAGAGCGGAGGGCTGAACGACACCCTCGGCGTGCGAGGGGTCGATCCTCCCGACGAGACGCTTGCACACCATCCATTCCCATCGCGCGAGCCTCGAGGTCTGCACCTTGATTGCCAGGCCCCCGAAGCCCTCGTCGTTTTCGTCAGAGCCGCTGACGACATCCGCAAACTCAGCCTCGTAAACCTTGGCGTTCGCCCCGGACCCGGCCAGGCCCATGAGGACGTACTCCGTGTCACCGAGGACGAGCGACGTGCCTCCTCTCGCGCGGACCCTCGCACCGCCGCCAGCCTTCGCCGCGGCGCTCAAGCTCGCGAGAATCGCATCGCCGGGGTGAACGTGAACTCCGGGGAAAGTGGCGAGGCCGTTCTCAACCGACGCGAGGTGAGCGTCGAACGCGTCGCGGTCGAACGGATCCGCCGACTCTGCGATACGGTTCACCGGGGAAGCGCCGTGCCTGATGTTGCTGGTGGGGACGGAAGCGATCGGGCTCGGCCTCGTCGTCGTCTGTAGGGTTCGGAGCGCGGAGGCTGCTTCGTCGGCGAGAACCTCAAACTCGTCGCGTCCTTGAAGCCCAGGCGGGGGCATAGCCGAGCGCAGCGTGTGCTCCGACAGGGCAACCTCAGACTCGGACATGCTCGGTGAAAGGTTGATGGACACGGGCTTGAACACAGCCGCCGCGGCTGCTGCTTCAGCGATGGAGCGAGGTACGAACGAGCCGGGCGGTACGTCAAAGGCGGGCACGACATTTTCGGCGTTGAACGCAAATTCCATTCGGCGATCCGCGTTCTCCGACGGTTCGCCAAAGGTCCTATAAGAAGAGAGCATCAGTCACGTTTCCTCGTGGAGCTCAAAGTACACCGCCAAAATGAAAATTACACTCATCACACAATCTACCTGGTGTGCTGCGCGCTTCCAGCCGAGCCGCTCGCCTGCGACCCTTCACCATGTCTCATCGCCTCGGCCATCACTGCCGAGTCGATATGCATGGTGTCCTGGTAAACGTCAAAGCCACCGTCATCACTCGGCGCCGGGGTGTTCGCAGGTGCCGCCGGGGGCTGCAAGCTAACAGCCTGCGAGTGCGCACCGCTGGGTATCTGCTCAGTGGGATCCTCGTAAACGGCAAATTCGTTCTCGTCAGCCGCGGGTTGCCAGGCCACAGGCGCGGGCGGGGGCATGGCCGCCGCGCCGGTCTTGACCGCGAGGGGCTGGCGCGTCGCCGTCGTGGGAGCCAGGGGGGTTCTCATCGGCATCGCTGCGAGGGGCGTGCGTCCGGTCATCGCGGGGGTCTTTGCGGCGTTTGCACCAAACGCGGCGGGCTTCGGAGTCGCGGCTGGGACGGTGGGCAACACGACGGTATCCTCTCGAATCTCGAGGTCAGCCACGGGCGATTGCTGCTTGGGCGCGGTAGCCGCGGCGACGGCTTCCTTGGATAGCAGGCACGTGTCCTCGTAGATCGCGAAGCTTTCCGTCTCGTCAGCCTTCTGCGCGGGGGTGTTTGATTCCCTAACCGGCGCGAGCGCGGCGGCGGCGGCGGCGTCCGTCTCTGCGGGGTTTGTGGCGCGATCCGCATCGAGACCTCCTGAGAACATGGACATGATATCGCCCCACGCCTCCTTGGTAGTCAACGTCATCGTCGGCTCGTTCATACCGTACGTGCCACCTTCCGTGGCGGTCCAGCGAAGACCCGCGGGCACAGCCGCGGCGGCGGGCTGCGCAGCGCCGGCGGGGGGCACACCCTGGGCCTCATCCGTCGGTCGTTCAGGCGCGCGTCCCTGCACACCGCTGCCGACGTCCGACGGGGGAGCACCGCACGATCCGAAGGACTGATGAGGTACGGGTTCTGGCGGAGCCGCGGTCTGAACCTCGGCGACGTCAACCTTTGGCTGCTGCATGACCTGCACGGTGGTCGCAGTCGCCTCGGCGGGTGCGCCCCCGATGGTCGTGGGCACAGCCACCGTCGCATCCAGCTCCATGTCCTCCTCCTTCGCGTCACCGCCGATGATGGGCCCCGGAGTGGGCTTCTGTACCGCCACGGGGCCGTTCGTCACCTCCCACCTCGCGGCGCGACGCTCCTCGTAGCACACCTCCTCGCCAAAGTCGTTGACCATATCCGCGGGGTTGTATCCACCGTAGAACGTCTTGGGTCGCTCGCCGGCGATGGGTTCGGGCTCGGGCGCACCCTTTCCATGGTGCAGCATCGGGTTACTCGCGAGGTTGGGGTTAGCGGCGTCGAGGCGGCGGCGGAGCGCGTTGGCGGGCGGCGGCTTGGACGCCGACTTCGACGTGGCCGCCGCGTTCGCGTCAGCCTCAGCCTCGGCCCGCGCGAGATTCTCATCCTCGTAAATCTCGAGATCCGGGGCCGGAGCGGCGGCGCCAGCCTGCCCGGGCCTCGATCGTTTCTTCCCCAAACCCTGGCCCGTCCACTGCGTGGCGCCCCTCGTGTTTTCCTTGCGGGTCTCCGTGTACTTGCCGAGGTTCTTCCACGGCGCGGGAGCCGCCGAGGGAGCCGGCCCGTCCTCCTCGTCGCAGTAAATCTCCAGACCGCCGTCGTTCTCGTTGGAACGCTTGGGCGCGCGACCACCACCGACGCCGCCGGTCCCGCCGAGCCCGCGGGCCCTCGATCCCACGGTTCCCGCGGCTCCCCCTCCGCCGCCGCGCACGGCTCCGCTCGGGTTCTCGGCGCTGACTTGGCCCACATGGCCCCCGCCGCCAACCTCGCCGAACCTGCGCGTCTCGCCCATCTCCTCCTCCTCGAAGCTGCCACCCTCCTCGATCTTGCGCTGCTTACGCTTCATCATGCGGTGCTGGAACTGCGCGAGCTTGTCCTTGAGCCTCTGCGTGGGCTCGGCGCGCATGAGGATGCCGCGGTCGTAAACCTCGCCAGCCTGCTTGAACGCGCCGCGGATCTCGAGGAACGCCGCGTAGGCTTCGTAGAACAAGGTGTGACGCTGGCCGATGTCGTTTGCCTGGAGGAACTTGAATATATCGTGCGGTTCCTTACAGCAGTCGGCGTACTTGACCCAGATGCGGAGGTATCGCACGTCGTCCCTGTAGCGCGGAACCTCCTGAAGCTCGCGGGTGCATCGCTCGAGGAGGGGAAGAACCTCCGTCTCGCGTCCACCGGACGTGAACGTCTGCTCCGTCCACTTGATGAACCTCACCCACACCTCGAGCGGGTCGTCGCCGTCGTACGTGGCGATGGCGTTCCAAAAGGCGCTGCGGAAAGAGAGTGGGGCGGGGTGAGTTTGCGAGATCCAAAATCGACCAGTCACTCTCGGAAAACCAAAACCCGGGGCTTGGGGGTTCGGGCGTCGCCTCGCGTACCTTCGTTCCTCTTTGATCTTCGTCGCGCGCTCGCCGTTGCCCATACCCGTGGCCTGGTCGAGCATCTTCGCGTCGCGCCCTTTCTTCAGGGGCTGGAAGTTCTCCTTGGAGGTGTCCCACGTCGGGTCCGACATGGTGGCGTGAGTTACGCGGAAAAGTTACGGGCGGCGTTTCCGAGATCTCCTGCGCGGGACTCTCGACGATATCCGCAGCGCGCGACGACGGGATGCCTTCCTCGCGGGTCGAACGCACGAACGAGGCGAATCCGACGCTGGCGCGTTGGATGACTCGACGTCTTACTCGCGGTCCACGCTCTGGCGATCCAAGAGCACTGCTGTTCCCCCTTTGCGCTGTCGACCGGGATTTTGATTTTTTTTGTTTTTGCCGGAGATTGGCAACCGACCGCGAGCACACACGATACGGCATTTTGATGGTCTGTTGACTCCAGTTTTGCACCGATTTTCAAACCCAGTCTAATAAACCGAGAACGCGAATGTCAATGACACCTGCAGGCGCTAGCCAATCAGAGCGAAGACAGCTCACCGGAAGGCTGACTTCAGGATAGAGGTTTTTCAGCCAAGGGCCGAGCCGCTGGTTGGCGATCCGCATATCATCACACACCGGAAACATGGCTGCTCTTACCCAGACCTGCAAGATTGCCCTCCCCGCGCGCGTCGCGAAGCGCTCCGTGCGCTCCGCCCGCCGCACCGCCGTCGTCGCCAAGGCTGCGGCCCCCGTCGACGCCGTCCGCGTCCAGCAGAAGGTGCGCGGCGAGCCCTGTTGAAAATCTGCGCCATATCCACTTGTCCCGCTGGAGCGAGACCTCAGGCCGCGCGGGTCTTGGCGTCCGCGCGGCGCGTCGGCGAACGAACCCGTCGTGTTCCGAGGTCTTCGAATACGTCACGAGTGACATTCGATGATGATCGGGCGCGAACGCGGGTCCGAACGTCGCCGGCGCGGCCGCGCGGCGCGCTCGCGCGGCAGGGTCTCGCTTTCTTTTCGCCAAACATAGCGTGCGAGCTGAAATTCGCGGGTCGAGGGTGTTGGTCGCACGCCGGCGTGGGCGCGACGACGCATAAATCGAGGACGATCGACCGGGACCCGTGCTGTTCACACCCGGTCGATCGATGTTGTCGATCCGTGCGGTCGTCGCGGCCTTCGCCCGGAGCGAGGCGGCCGATCTCCGAGTCCGCGAGCCCTTCGGCTACGTCCGGCTGGGCGCAGCGACGCTGGGCGCCCGTGAGCAATTTTGGGTTTTTTCGCGCCGACGCGCCGTGGACGCCGTGTCCCCAACCACCAGCCGCTGACCTTTCGTCCCCTTCCCACCGCCCACTCTCTTCATCAGGCCGTCGCTGGTGTTCTCGCTGCTGGTGCCGTGTACGAGGCCATGTCTGCCCCCGCGGCGCAGGCGGCTATGGAGCTCGTGCAGGTGGCTGAGGGCGAGCCCTTCATCGTGAACTTGGCGTGGGGTGCCATCATGGCCACCTTCTCCTTCTCCCTCTCCCTCGTCGTCTGGGGCCGCTCCGGCCTTTAAGCAACACGCGTTGCTCACGTGTGACTTGACGACCGGGCCGTGAAGCCCCTACCGCCGCGAGATTCACGGAATAGGATTGGCGGGACGGGTGTTCGGTTCAATTGAACACGACTACATGATGTAATAGGTGGGATTGTGAGGGGATGTGGAGGCTATTCTTTTGATTAGCGTAACTGCTGGAAAGTCTCTAGATAGTAGGGACTTGCCATTCGAGCTCGTTATCAAATATTACGACTACGTTGCGTACTGCTCTGTGCTAAAGTCACTGCTCTGTGCTAAAGTCGCTGCTCTGTGCTAAAGTCGCTATCACTGCCTATTCTGAGGATTGCGGTCCTTCGACTTTGACGCGCCGTCCTTACCCGCATCCTCCATCCGCTTACCAACGGCCTGCATACCCTTCCCCAGCATCTTGGCCATCTTCGACCCCGTCGCCTTCGCAGCCTTGGCCGCCTTCGTGGCCGCAGCCTTCGCCTCCGTCGCAGCCTTGGCCGCCGCCACCTTGGCCTGCTCCTCTCGCGTCGGACCGGCGGGGGTTGGACCCGCGGCCGGGGTTGGACCCGACGGCTCGATGCCGGCGGGAACGGATGGGTACAGGAGCGCGGTGGGCGGCGCCGACGGGCTCGCGGGCTCGGCCGCAGCCGGAGGTGCGAACGGGTCGCCAGTCTCCGGACGCGGACGCGGCGGAGCGGGCGGAGGCGGCGCGTAGTTCGGCTGCGGGTGAGGAGACTGCTCGTAGACCTGCCGGTGGACTTCCCATTGCGTCCCTGCCGGAGCCCCGGGGTAGTTAGACGGCGGGGGATGCGGTGCGTATCCTCGATGCATCTCCGCGGGAGCGGGCGCCTCCCGCTGCCTTCGCTGCTGCCTCTCCGTCTGCTGGCGCGTCAGCTGCTCCACGCTCCGGCCGACGCTGGTGAGTGCCGTCGCGATCGCCGAGAGACCCCCCGCGGCGACCGATGCCACCGTGTTTCCCACCACGTCCTCAGGCACGGTGTCCTCGCACAGCATCCGCTCGCACTCGCCCGCGTTGGTGTACCTGCAGCATCCGCACAGCGCGCATCGACAACCGCAACCCGCACCGCACGGGTGTCGCGTTCGGTCGAGTTCCCGTTCGGTAAGGCCGCACGCCTTGCCGCACACCGCGCACGGGTTTTCGGGGAAACACGGCGCCACCCTCACAGCCTTGTACTTCCTCGACCCCGACGAAGCCCTGAAGCAGCACCACTGCTTGTCGTGGGGCGGGAGCTTGACGGTGAGTCCGCCCAACCCCCCGGCGTTCAGGGCGAAGAAGCACGGCCAGAGGTGACGCGTGGAGCGATACCACAGGCGCCCTCTGAGTCCCCACCAGCAGAAGAAACCGCCTATCCAGAGGACAAACGGCACGAGCGAGGACAGGAGCCCGGCGTTCATCGGTCCCTCCGCGCGCGCGACTTTTGGTTACGCTATTTTTCGCGCGAACTTTATTACTTGAAGGCACCCTGGATTTCCGTCGACTAACAAAGCACGCGCGCGGGTGGTTTGCGCGACCGTGCGCTCGGGGGTCGAGATGGGCAGAACCGAGGACTCGCCGAGGCAGTCCATCGCGTTGGGCGCCCACAAGACGAAGAGCAAGGAGTTCTACGACATCGTCAGGCACATAGGTGCGCGAGCGACACCCCGCTCATTTTTAGGGTTGCCTCGCCTTTTGTTTGAAACGACAGCTGTCTCGCGCGTCCCGTTCCGGCCGGTCTGACCGTTCCTTCCCCCGAATCTCGCAGGCGAATCTAAGAACAAGTCGGATGAGGACGCCATCATGCGTCGGGAGGTCATGATGCTGCGCACGGTCCTCACCGGGCCGAAACTCGAGAAGAACAAGCTCAAGGAGTATCTCATTCGCCTCATGTACGTCGAGATGCTCGGCCACGACGCCGCGTTCGGCTACATCCACGCGGTGAAGGCGACGAACGAATCGGACGTATCGCTGAAGCGCGTGGGATACCTCGCGACATCCGCCTTCCTCGACGAGAACGACGAGCTCATCATCCTCATCGTCAACACCGTGCAGCAAGATCTGAAGAGCGACAACTACCTGGTGGTGTGCGCGGCGCTCACCACCATCTGCAGGCTGGTCAACGAGGAGACCATCCCGGCCGTGCTGCCGCAGGTCACGGAGCTTCTCAACCACCCGCAGATGCACGTCAGAAAGAAGGCGGTGATGGCGCTGCACAAGTTCCACCTCAAGTCCCCTTCGTCGGTGTCGCACCTGCACGGCAAGTTTCGGCAGATGCTCTGCGACAAGGACCCGAGCGTCATGTCCGCGGCGCTGTGCGCTCTGCACGACCTGACCGTCTCGGATCCGACGCCGCAGAAGAACCTCGTGCCCTCCTTCGTGTCCATCCTCAAGCAGGTGGTGGAGCACAGGCTGCCCAAGTCGTACGACTACCACCGCGTGCCGGCTCCGTTCATCCAGATCCGGCTGCTGAAGATTTTGGCGCGTCTGGGCGCGGCGGACCAGAAGGCGGCGACGGAGATGTACTCGGTGCTGAGCGCGGTGCTCAAGAAGGGGGATAATCAAAGTAGCATAGGGAACGCGATCGTGTACGAGTGCGTGCGCACCGCGGCGAGCATCTACCCGTCGCCGGTGCTGCTGGAGCACTGCGCCGGGGTGGTGTCGAGGTTCGTCAAGTCCTCCAACAACAACCTCAAGTACGCCGGGCTGGACGCGCTGTCATGCATAGTGAACATCAACCCGAAGTACGCCACGGAGCACCAGATGGCGGTGGTGGACTGCCTGACGGACCCGGACGAGAGCCTACGGAAGAAGACGCTGGACTTACTGTACCGCATGACCAAGTCCAACAACGTCGAGGTCATCGTCGAGAAGATGATGGATTTCCTGAGGGACGCGACGGACCACCACCTGCGAGAGGAGACCGCGAGCCGCATCAGCGAGCTGGCGGAGAGGTACGCGCCGAGCACGCAGTGGTTCATAGACACGATGAATGCCCTGTTCGAGGTTGGCGGGGACGTGGTGAAGAAGTCCACGGCTCACAACCTCATGGCGCTCATCGCGGAGGGCAGCGGGGAGGACGCCGACGACGCGACGCTCCGGCGCTCCGCCGTCACCGCCTACCTCGAGCTCATCTCCAAACCCATGATCCCGCGTGTGCTATTCGAGGTGATCCTATGGGTCGTGGGCGAGTACGGGACTCTCAGCGGTCGGAGCCCCACGGCCTTGATGGACACGCTCTGCGCCGCGGTTGAGGCTCAGCCCGAGGGCGACGCGGTTCAGGCGCAGGCGATGACGGCGTGCGCCAAGCTCGCGGCCGCGAACGGGGGTCAACTGTCGGAGAAGGCGGCCAAGCTCGTGGATCGAAACCTAAACAGTCGCAGCATCGACCGCCAGCAGCGAGCCTACGAGATCACGGCGCTGCTCCGGGAGAACCCCGCGCTCGTCGCGGCGGCGTTGCCCCGGGATGGTAGCTGCGAGGATCTCGAGGTTAACCCCGCTTTACCCGCTCTGGAGGCGTACGTCAGCAAGGCTCTCGCGGAGGGTGCGTCGGCGTACCTCCAGCCGTCCGAGCGCTCATCGGGTCTGAGGGAGGCTGGGGCTGGTGGAGCGCCGCACGGGTCTGAGGGAGGCTCGGGTCTGAGGGACGCGGGCTCGCTTCGCTTTGACGCCTACGACGCCCCCGCCGCCGCGGGTGGCGCGTACGACCCCCACCGCCCGAGCCCGCGCGCGCCGGATCAGGGCATCGCGGCGGCGGCGGCGACACAGAGCGGAGAGATGAGGCTCAGCAGCACGGGGGGCTCGTGGGGTGAGCCGGCGGGGCGATCGGCACCGCCGCCGGAGGATAACCGCGCGGCGCTCGCGAATGCGCTGTTCAGCGGGGTTGGCGCGGCGGCGCCGGCTGCGTCGGCGCCGGCTGCGTCGGCGCCGAGGTCCGACATGGACCTTCTCATGGGCCTCGATGCTCCGCCTCCCACCGCCGCGGCTCCTCCTCCGACCGACCTGCTCGCCGGACTCAGCGTCGGGGGAGGCGCGGCTCCGGCTCCGGCTCCGGCTCCGGCTCCCGCCAACTTTGGCTTGGACGCCCTGTACGGCGGCGCGACCGCTCAGACTGGCGCGGGGGGCTTTGACCTGTTGGGTAGTGGCGGTACCGGGATGGTGGGTGGGCACGCGATGATGTCCCAGGGAGCTAATCCTTCGGACTCCCCTAAACCCGGTCAAAGTGGAGGTGCGATGAACGGGGGGACGCCAAAGTCCGCAAATAAAAAGAAGGACCCGTTTGCCGACCTCCTCGGATAGAACTAGCAACACGAGCGCGGTAGGCTTTGATGGAAGATTCTCTCTACTACAAATCTTTGTTGCCAAGACGTCGGCTATCCCGTTGCCTGGCCAGTCATACACCCCGCTAGTAGTTTTGGTTTTGTGGTTGTTGGCTAAAGGTCGCTAAGAATAAATGTTGAACTCCCGTCGTTCAAAATTTACTTCTTCTTAGCGTTGTCCGTCTGCATCTTCTCGAGCTGCGCGATTCCAGGCTTGAGAATGTTGTAGCCAACCCAGCCGAGGACCGGCACGAAGGCACCGAAGATGGCGATGCGAGCATCGATGTCAGCGAGCTGCATGGCCTCGGTGGCGGCGTCAGCGGCCTCGGGCATACCCATGAGGGCAGCGGCAGAGATGCCAACACCCGCGGCCACACCCTTCTTCTTGGCGTTGTCCGTCTGCATCTTCTCGAGCTGCGCGATTCCAGGCTTGAGAATGTTGTAGCCAACCCAGCCGAGGACCGGCACGAAGGCACCGAAGATGGCGATGCGAGCATCGATGTCAGCGAGCTGCATGGCCTCGGTGGCGGCGTCAGCGGCCTCGGGCATACCCATGAGGGCAGCGGCAGAGATGCCAACACCCGCGGCCACACCCTTCT
>Ga0302114_10001369_pt1 | contig 16060 bp, 28 predicted proteins | sample AG5_Surface_MG_FD_203107 | JGI IMG/M metagenome (GOLD analysis project Ga0302114, IMG submission 203107) | Marine microbial communities from Western Arctic Ocean, Canada - AG5_Surface | ecosystem: Environmental > Aquatic > Marine > Oceanic | place: Canada: Western Arctic Ocean | collected...
TTTAAAAGTTTTTTTTATAGGCTTTAATAAAAGCGGTACTACTACGTACCACAATATTATGTCTCAGAAATTTAAATCTAAACATAATACGGAGTGGGCAAAAAGATCTAGAGATAACAGAAAAGGTTACGCTTATCGGCTTAAACAATATTTCAAGTCAGCAGATAGCTGGTCGGATGGTGAATCTCCCGATTACAAACGTTTAGATGAAGTTTTTCCAAACGCTAAGTTTATATTAAATACTCGGTGCGAAAGAAGTTGGTTAATTTCTTTGGTTAGACATGTCCATAGACCAGCTGCCATGCAGATAAAGGGTCAGCACTATAGAGAATTTTTTGTACAAGGTGCTGGTCGTGAGCAGTCTGTTATATCCATGTGGTTAAAGCGGCGTAGGGCTTATCACGGTAGCGTCTACAAATATTTTGGTAATCAAACTACTTCAAAGTTTACTGTATTGGATATTGAAAACGATGACGTTGTATTTAGGCTATCTAACTTTTTAGGCGTACAGCTAAATAAATCAAAACGTAATATGCACTATAACCGTGCTGTTGTTAATAAAAACTTTATTATCAAATATATAGCTATGATAGACGACGTGCTTGAAAAGGCTTTATGATGAAAAGTTCTGTTAAATTTGGGTCTCGTGTGTTGTTAACGTTTGACGATGACAGTACTATGTTGTTAGACTATGAAGACTATAAGGTTATAGGTCCTTTGCTTAATTTATTTACAGATGCTAGCATAAAGCGTTTTGTTTCCATAAAGCGAGCGGAAGGTAAATTTAATAGATGAGTGCTATGTCAAAGATAAATATAAAAGATGTTATGTTACTTAATAACAAGATACTATCTATTATACCTGATTCAGATTGTATGCATCAAACGTTTTCAAAACTTGCGGATGTTTTGGCTGAGCGCTATGACACATATGAACAATTTAAAGTAAACCCATATAAAGTAATAACTCAGCAACCTAAGATGAATTCAGACTCTTCCCTAGATTTGGGTGAGTATAGGGGTTATGAGGAAAACATAAGGAATGTAGATAATGATACATAATGTAAAAATAAGTCAGATACTTTTGCTATTAGCTTTGGCTGTCGTTTTAGTTTGTTTTTTGTAGTTCCTGCAATTTTGGTGATTTGTGTGTTATAAGTAATTGAGACCACACTCATCAAAGGCCCTGTTTTTATAAGCAGGTGAACTTAAAAACCACTAGGAGGATTATATAGTATGAATGAAGACGAAAAACCTGTAGTTGTAGAATTGTTAGATGACACCGAGCAAGCCCCGGTTGATGTAGTATCAATTGACTGGTTAGATCCAGATGCTGCCATATATAAGGTTAGGCGAAGGTTCACAGCTCGCACAAGAGCTCCCTTTTACATTAGTTAAACCTTGTTGAGGTATACTAAATAAAAAGGCTCCTTTCATTTGGAGCCTTTTTTTATTTGTTCTAATTCTATTAGTAAGTACTTAACTTCGTTCTGAAAAAAATGTATTGCCCAAACATCTTTGTTAACTACTGCTATATTAATTTCCTCTCTGTATATCTGAATCCATTTTTCTGTTGTTAAAATTTTTTTTGTAATATCTTTTGTTTTGTGTTGGACGCACCCATGAAATAACAACGCTACTATACATACTATATATTTTATACTCATATACTAAATATAACTGCATATCTTATATGTAGCAATAATCTACTATTTTGCGTTATATATAATTGATATTCATATCCACTGGTACCTTGTGTACCGGGAATATCACCGCGTGGTGCGGGACGGGTAAAAACTTAACTATGGGGGTACTAATGTCTGATGTGGATTTAAAATTATGTGTTTTAGCTGGTGTGGCTAGTGGAGATGAATTGACCTGTAACGAGATTGCTCAGTTCTGTGACATATCTAAACAAGCTGTTCAACAAATGGAAAAGCGGGCTCTAAAAAAATTTCAAAATGAGTTGGAAGCTACCTACTACGAACACTTTAGCAAAAAAGCTTATACTTCAAAAACAAAAAGAAACTATATACGTAATATAAAATGAAAAAAACTAATATAAAAATAAGTACGACTTGTTCGTATTTCACAACGCCTCTAGTGGCGTCTTACCTTAGCCGTAAGGATATAATCATGACAACCATGCATGAGAATGTCACCAACGGTCAAATTCGGCATTTCCTAAATGCCCAGCAGCCTGATGCTGATAGCACTCCCCACATTCTCGGTATTGACCGCGATGAAGGGGTAATACATGTAAATTATGGTAGCACTCCTTGGTGTAACTTATTACGTGAGCAAAAAGCTTATGCTTTGCCTAAGAATAAAGAAAACGATTACTATGTAACCACTTCGGATTTCGATCAATGGGGTCCACGGTTTATAAATGAAACCACTCAGTGGAGTATCATGTCCGAAATACTTGGTCATGAAGATGATACATTACTCGCAAAGAATCGTGATCAGCGAGAGCAGTTGGTTGCTTCTTTGGTAAGAGTAGCATGCTTTAATCGTATAAAACAGCTTTCTGATTTTGCTGAGCAAAAGGAGCGTGGGTTTGAAGACGTGGTTGCACCTCATCAAAGCTACGTTAATGGTTTGACCGAGCATGAACTTACCCGCCTTATAAATCGCTGTAAGAACGCACTTCTACTAAAGAAAATGTCCGACTGGGCTGATGAGCGTGGCGAGTATTCAGAATACGATTTTCCAGGTAGGGTTTACAAAGCATACCAGGAAAGGCAGCAAGAAATTAGAAACAATAAAGCTGATCCATTGCACGCTAACAGGCGTTCTGTTAAAGAGTGTATGGGTTAATTAATATATCCGTATTATGTAAACTACAGTAGCTTATTAGTTTTATAAAAAAAAGTCCAGATTTTGTTCTGGGCTTTTTTTTTAGATATTGTATACTTATATATTATGAAAATTGGTGTCGTAGGTAATGGTTTTGTTGGTCACGCTATGACTTTGCTACGTCCTTACATAGACGTGCAAGTCTGGGATACAGTCCCTGAGAAGTGTGAGCCAAGCGGTATATCTTTTGAAGAGTTTGTAACTTCTTCTAAATTAATTTTTATTGCGGTTCCTACACCTATGCGTAAAGACGGTAGTTGTAAGACAGATATTGTAGCTTCTGTAGTATCGGACATACGCGCTATAGATTCTTCGGCTAAAATTATTATTAGGTCTACCGTACCACCAGGTACTAGCGATGATCTCGGTGTATCCTTTATGCCGGAGTTTTTAACGGAAAAGAATTGGAAACTAGACTTTAAGCATTGCGACCAGTGGATACTGGGTGGATCCGACACTGTTACTTTGAATAGATTAGAGTATATGTTTGATGCAGCTTACGATAAGGGTAATGGTTCTATTAACAACCCGTCTGTTATTTACACTACTGCAAATGTTGCCGAGTTTATAAAGTATGTTAAGAACTGTTTTTTAGCTACAAAGGTTTCGTTCTTTAATGAGCTATACACATTGTGTTCGGTTCTTAATATAGATTACGAAACAGTCCGTCATTTGTCTTGTAACGATGCTAGGTTAGGCCATGGGCATAGTAATACACCTGGGCATGATGGTAAGTTTGGTTTTGGTGGTACGTGTTTCCCTAAGGATATGTCCGCTTTATCTTACATCTTTAGTAGTAACGACATACCATCACCTGTAATTAATGCCTGCATACAACGAAACAATGATATTGACCGTCCAGAGAAGGACTGGTCTAATGATACTGGTAGGGCAGTTGAATGATATGAATAATTTAGAAAAGTTACATTTTGTAAAATGCGCAGGTTCCGCTGCGGTTAAGGCATTGCGTGGACTTAAGCTTGTTAAGTCACGACCTACGATTAATGAGGGTCGTGATTTTTTTACTGAATCTGGACAGGCTAAGGGCAACAGATTGTAGTTTGTTTATGTTGTCATGCCGGTTAGATCAAAGAAGCGCCGTTCTTTGTCTGATGATGCTCCTCGTCTTCCAGATTTCACATGTCCGCATATAGACAGTGCTATCGAGAAGCTTGAAGCTCTTCGTTCTGACAACGCAGCACTCAGGGACTGTGTGGAGTATTGGAAAGAGACAAGCATGCGTCTAGAGGATGAGTTGCTTGATTTAGAAGAGTGGAAATTAAATATAAAAGAATTTATAAAAAATGCATAAAGTAGATGAAAAAAATATATCGACACATAGTATTCTGGTTAATGGAAACTTCTTTTTATAGAAATCTATTAAAGAATATAATACCTTACATACGTTTCAGTACGTATTATACTAAGCTTCGCGGTAGCGTATATCACAGGCTTTACAAGAAGTTAGAGCCTGGAGATGTTTTGCTGAGTTTAGATAGGAAGAAGCTTACAACTTTGCTAATACCTGGTGACTTTTCACATGCCTCCCTGTGCGTTGATATTGCAAGCGATTGGGAGGTCAGTGAGATGACCCACAACGACTACACAAAGAGTACGTTTTTTGACATATGTAAAGAAAGTGATCGTGTTGTTATAATGCGTTTAATAAACGCTACACCTATGACCTTAGTTGACGCTGTTAGTCGTTGTAAGGGTTTTGAAGGTGCAACTTATGACGTGCGGTTTGATTTAGGTATAGAATCGCTTTACTGTAGTGAGTTAGTATATCAGTCTTTTAAAGATAATGTATTGGGCGCAAGCATTGATGACTTAGTTGGTTTAGGTAGACCTTACATAAGTCCAACTGGTCTTTATAGGGCTAAAAATTTAATACTTATTGCTGACAGCGATGATTTGTAACGATCGGAAACTATGCTTTGTTCACATCCCTAAGTGTGCGGGTACATCGATTACTCGATCGCTAGGTTTCAGCAATACCAGTGTGGAGCATAGAACATTGCAGTCATATGTTGGTAGGCAGGGTTATGAAACTATGCAGTCTTTATTTAAGTTTTGTTTTGTTAGAAACCCATGGGATCGTCTTGTTTCATGGTACTACTATCATAATCACAACATCTACAAACCACGCACACAAAAGATGTTTCGGGCTTGGGTTAATAGGAGTTGTCCACACCATTGGAAAAAAATGTTTAATGACGATGTCAACTGGGCAAAAGATAGTCCGTTACGTTTGCGTAGTTGGTTATCACCTGTTGGTCCCGTTCGGTTTGATAAGATTTTTAAAACTGAAGAATATGAAGAAGCCATTAGTTTTTTAAATGAAATGCTCGGTACTAATATTAAAGCTAGTTTGTTTAACAAATCTAACCGTGGTGATTATAGGTATTACTACGATGACGTTACTGCCCAGAAAGTATCTGAATTATTTTCTGAAGATATTCAGCAATTTGGTTATGAATTTTAATCATGATTATTTTGATGCGGTTTACTTTTTGAATCTTGATGCAAGAACTGACCGCTGGGTATCTTTTATAAACTCAACTTTTTTTAAACAATTAAATTCAAGTGTTCCAATATTTAGATTTACTGCTATAGACACATCTACACAAACCAAGGCTGTAGCTTATGGTTCTAATTGCGATATTAAAGTAAGCCCCGTAGGAGATACGCAAAAAATATATTATACTTCTGCTCCGGGCGCTTACGGTTGTTTTTTGTCACATGTTGCAATATGGGAGGATATTTGTGACATGTCTTACGACCGAGTATTAATACTTGAGGATGACGTTGAAGTTGAAAGTTTATCTGCATGGCTCTCCAGTACTGATTTTAATTTGTATAACCCTTATGATTATGTACAGCTAAACTGTAGAAACAGACATTTCTATTTAGACTATGTAAATGGTATTCCTGGTTACGACACATGGACTCAAGAAAATATTAAAAAAATAGGAAAACACTCTATAATACCTGACGCAAAAATACACCCACAAGCTCGTACACATATGGTGGGTACTGAGGCTTATATCTTAAACTCTTTGTCAGCACGTTGTTTTTTAGATTATTTGTATGATAGTTCTGCATTACAGGATATAAACACCGATGCAGGATCTTCATATCCTTATAAAACTACGGGTTATAATTCAGAAGAATGGCTTATAAAAAATAGCATAAAATGTTCTGTTGATAAGTATATAGGTTATTTAGCATTGATGAAATGTTTTGTACGTGGTACAATGCATCCCGTGGTATCTATGAGTAAACTATATAATAAAAGTGATATTCTGGGGGAAGGTGGTGTTCCTTTTTGGAAAATGCGTAAGCACGAAGTTGCTTCTGTTTTTCAATCGTCAGAATATGGGTGGTGGGACTATGAGGAATCATAAGTTAGAACTTACAGTATTAGAAGAGTATTACGAAGAACTTTATAGTGATTTTATAAAGAGTTACACATCTTCTGATCTAAGTAAGAAAAATCATCAACGTTGTGTTGCTATTGAACGTAAACTACATGGTTTACAGTCATTAATTTATTTTTTAAAAGGCCGACATGATAATTATGACTCATACGTGTGTGCACGAGATAGTTTCTATACAGCAAAGCGTAAGCATTTTTCTAAACCAACTAAAACAAGTAAAAAAAATTTAGATGCTGCTACAGAAGCAGCTGTAGCCGCTGGCGGTATACCTTTTGAGTTTGATGCTATATATTTGGTCAATCTAGACGATAAGCCAAAGCGCTGGAAACTTTTTTCAAAACTCGAGAACAAGGCTTTGCGCAGACAGCCTGCTGTAGACACTAGAGCTGATATGTTTGCTTATGAGCGTTACGGTTTGACGTTAAAACCTATGGAACGTTGTTTGGAGTGGAACTTTACGCAATCTTATGGTGCTGTTGGTTGTTTTTTAAGTCATTATGAGATTTACCAGGATGTAGTTAAAAATGGCTATAAGCATGTGCTTTGTCTTGAAGATGATGCACATGTAGATGATATAGCTGCTTTGATATCTGGGCCAAACATAAAACATCCTGCTCACAATTTTATACAATATAATAAGCGTACTAGATTTTCTGCCATGCACACTATGATGGATGGTACTGAGAGTTATTACATAACTGATTTAGGAGCGCAGATTATGATAGACGCTGTTGCGGACTTCTCACATTTTAGATCATTCCCACGTATGTTGGATTGGGAGGCGGAAGAATATAAACTATACGACTGCGACTTGCTTAGGATGGATATCGATAGATTTATTGAGGCTAGAGATACGCCTAACGCAATACGCGCACCTATTGATAAATTTTTAGGATATAATTATGACTTTCATTTACCAGCAGAAAAACGTTTGCGTGCTGAATTAATTCCGTTTGTAGGTTTACACGGTACTGTATCGATAACTAAAGACCGGCAGAAGAGTATTCAAACTGATGTTATGAATGGAGACTTTACTAAACCACACTGGGATATGAATTGTGATGAGTTAAGGGAGTTAGAGGAATCAGATTTGTTTCGCTGGTGGGAAAAGAAGAATGAAGTTAATTAAAGAGTTTTCAAAGCCTGTTGGCGCTGATGCTATAGTGTGCTTTTCTGTGATTCGAGACGAGACCCTCTTGCTACCTTACTTTATTGACTATTATAAAAAGTTAGGAGTTACTCATTTTGTTTTTATAGACAATGGATCTATTGACACCTCCTCTAGCTACATACTGTCTAGGGAAGATATATCTTTGCGTTTATATTATACTGAGGAGGCTTATTCGGAAAATCAGTTTGGCTTGACTTGGATTAATTCTTTGCTTCGTACAGACTTTAAAAACAACTGGTGCTTAGCTGTTGATGTGGACGAATATATTATGCCTAGGAACAATACAGGATTACTTGATTTGAAACAATCTATGGAGTCTGGTGGTTATAATGTATGTCAGGTATTCATGGTAGACTTTTACCCCGGTGTTGAATCAACCGTTTTTAGCTATGATCCGTTTGAACATTCTTGCTACTATGATAGAGCTGAAGATTATAAATACTATTTTCTTTCGATGGGTCCTGAGGGCTCTACTGTAATAAAAGGTGGATCACGTCAGCGTATATTTAACAACTGTGCTGCTGATAACGAATCCTGTTGTTTAAACAAAAAGAGTTTTTTTATTAATAATATGTATGACTCCCACTTTCTTGAAGTGGGTATGCATTGGTTTTTGCCAAACGATTTTGAGGACTGGTACACTTACAGTAATTGGGAACAGTCTATAAGTACGCTTAATTTCTATCCTGAACTCCAGTGCATGGCACACTTTAAATTTGTAAAACCTGACTTACGTGAGTTCTTTAAGTTGCGTTTGAGTAGGAATCAGGATTGGGGTAATAGTACCGAGTACAAATCTTATTATGAGAACTTTACTGACAATTATTATTCTTCTACGCACAGTCAGCTCTTTCACAACACTAAAGAATTATATAAGCATACAATAGATATGCTACAACAATAGGAAATAAAAATGAAAAAAAATAAAACAATATTCTGCGATATAGATGGCACTCTGTTTAAGTACAGAAAGTTTGAGACTTATAAAAGTTCAACACCTGAAGTATTGCCAGGAGCAAAAGAAAAGATTAACGAGTGGCTTGCCGCCGGACATCAGGTTGTACTCACAACTGCGCGTCCTGTAGAGATGCGAGACCATACTATAAAAGAGTTACAGGCAGCTGGTATAGGCTGGAGTGCCGGCCGTTTAATTATGGGCATTGAGCGTGGTGAGCGTTATGTTATTAACGATATGGATCCTGAAAAACCAGGAAAGCGTGCTTTTGGTATAAATCTCCCTCGTGATTTGGGACTAGCTGAGCCTGATTGGAACGTATTTGACCTATGAATTTATTTAAACTTCCTACACATTGTAAGAGTCCCAAGATTGTAAATGCTTTAATAGAGATACCGAAAGGTTGTAGTGTAAAGTATGAATATGACGGTGAGCTTGGTGTTTTTAGGTATGATAGATCGTTGGACTCAGCCATGGTGTATCCATCCAATTATGGGTCAATTCCCGGAACTCATTGTGAAGATGGTGATCCTCTTGACATACTTGTTATAACGGAATTGCCAATTGAAAGTGGTGTCTTGGTTGAAACTAGGGTACTTGGTGTATTGGACATGGATGATGATGGTGAAAAGGATTATAAAGTTATAGGTGTTCCTATTAGTACGCGTAAACGTTTCAGGAACTTAGCTGATGTTGATGATCTGTTCCTTAGGGTATGTAGAAACTTCTTTAATCATTATAAGGACCTTGAAAATAAAAAAGTATTAGTTCATAATTGGCTACCTAAGGAAGATGCATGGAGTATCATCGAATCTAGCAAAATTAAAAAATCTTGACATATATTATCTCTAATATACAATACTAGTATGGCTAAAGGGCAAAAGAATAACGATCCTCTTCGCATAAAGAGGAAAATATTAATCATGGGTTTACCTGGATCAGGTAAAACTACTCTAGCTGAATTGCTAGTACCAAGACTTAATGCTGCTTGGTTTAATGCGGATGCCGTAAGGCAAGAAATTCATAAGGATTTAGGCTTTAGTGAAGAAGATAGAAACGAACATGCCAAGCGTATGGGTAAGTTGGCCGATTGGTCAAGTATGAGCGGTAATTATGTTATATGTGATTTTTGCTGCCCTACTGAAAAGGCTCGTAAGCTTTTTGATCCAGATTATATAATTTGGGTTAACAGGATACCTGAAGGTAGGTATGCAGATACTAATAAGATGTTCAAAGCACCAACAGGAGATAAGCGTTGGGATAAGCACGATATGATTCTTACTACCGGTACACCTCAGGATTGGTGTGATCAAGTTTTGTCTAATATATATAAAACTGAGGAATGGGATGACCAAGCACCTACAGCTTTGCTAATAGGTCGTTATCAGCCGTTTCACGTAGGACATAAGACTTTAGTTGCAGAGGCTATAAAACGCACAGGACAGTGCTGCATAGCACTTCGTAACGTTGGTGGTGTGGATGATAGTAATCCTTATGACTTTGATCAAGTTAAGGCGGAGATACATGCAGCTTGTATTGAGTTTGGAAATAAGATTAAAGTAATTGAAATACCAAACATTATGGACGTATTTTATGGCCGTGGTGTTGGTTATAATATTGAACAGCTTGAGTTAAGTAAGGAGTTGCAGGAAGTTTCTGCTACAAAGATAAGATCTGGTGAAATAGGACAGGATGGAAAACCTTTGGGTAAACGTCCGGAGTAGTGTAGTATTGTCTACGCTGTAGCCTATGTCTTAGGTTACATTATACAGTACAAATAAAGTAAGTTAAAACTATAGGAGAAAAAATATTATGAGTAGATGGGGATGTTGGAAACCACGTGTTGTGGGTAATAATGGTGGTAAAAAATGGCTAGCAAATGCGGAGAATCCAAACTGGGCAAAGTATATTGATTACTGTACTGGTTCTCTTACCAGTTCTCGGCGACAATTTGTAAATACTGTTATACTCCCACCAGCGGAAGGCTCAGATGACCCGCAATGTACTGATACACCATGTCGTGAGTTATCCGATCTAAAATGGATTGATAGTGCAGGTGAGCTTGTTGCTTCAGGTAATTGTGGTTGGGTAGAAGACTCCCCTGGAATATATGATCCAGGCGCGGGTCATATGACCAACACTAATTCTGGCCAAAGGGCATGGGTGTACACAACACTACCTACTTGGACACCAGCAACTGGTACTTGGACTTGCGAAAATACTAAGGCTACTAGGGCACAACGCACCACATGGAATTGTGGGGAGGGTCAGTGGGGAACAATGCAAGATAACAGAAAAAGACTTGCAACCGACACATTCCTAGATGATGAAGGTGGGAATAAGTACTACCTTAGTAATGAGGATTTGTGTATGGGTGGTGGTGGTAACGCTAGTGATGGTTTTTGTGACTGTAATGGAACGTATGCATTTAATAAGATTGCAAATAACTGGGGTATGGATGGTGCAACTACATCGAGTAAATTTTCTATAATAGAATGTCCTCACACTAATAACGAACCTGGGCTATGGTATACTTCTGATTATTGTGGGACAGGTGAAGAAAGTTGCCGACGAGCCGCTGAAGCTGCTGTACCGAGAAGATATAAGGATAGTCAAGGTAATGTATATGATGGTCCGGGATTTGAATATTCAGATCCTAATGATGATTCTTCGTATTGGCCTGTAGAAGGTCCATATAGTGAATTAACTGATGTAAGATTTACTGAGTATTATTGGAAAAACTTTACAGTTAATCATGTTATGAGTCCTCCGGCGGATTACGATGTTGAAGACTCGGATGGTACATATTGGATCCTGAGGAATTCAGGAGTACAAGGTGATGGAACAGCTGTTATTAGTACAGGGGATATGACAGATTCCAATGGCGGAACTATTTCATCCGGTTCTAAGGGTGAAGTTCTTATAGGTAACGACGGTTCTGTCACACTAATGTTCGGTACTCAAATGGCAAACTTTGATAACGCAACTGATGCATCTGTAAATGCCGGATGGGCTGAGTCAGTTATGGGTGTACTCTCTGCTTGGGAGGTTGATGAACCACAGCTGTTTGAAATGAGTGCGAGTACTGGTAGTTTGTCACAATCAACAAGCATGGGTCCTATTTATAAATATGGAGATGATGCGGTGTTGCTAGATAATATGGATACTGAGGCAGTAGGTAGTCTTTCAATTACCGATGCTACTGAAGCAGGATGGCGCTCTAATAGTTATACTAATAGTGTTGCAGTTCCTTTGCAGGGTTGGCCGGATTCGAACAACTACACTAACACCATGATGTATGACAGGAGTGATTGGACATCGACCGCTTTTGTATACCAGCACGGCGATACTCTTCATGAAGAAAATATCCAAGAATGGATGGATGACAACTGTTATGAAACCGACGGTACAACACTTAAACCGGAATATGCCGATGCTGATGAAACCTGTGATGTTTGTGATGATCCAGAGTTTCCTGGTAATGAGGAATAATAATTTATGGTAAAAGGATTTACATGTGGTGCTATGGACGTGTTCCATTCGGGCCATGTACTTATGCTTAAAGAATGTAAAAAATCCTGTGATTATTTAATTGTTGGTTTACACACTAATCCTAGGCTAGATCGACCTGAAAAGAATAAACCCGTTCAATCTTTAGTTGAGCGCTATATTCAGTTGAATGGTAGTAAATATGTAGATGAAATTGTACCGTATGAGACTGAGTCTGATCTCGTTGAGATACTAAAGGCTTTTGATTATGACGTACGCTTCGTTGGATATGATTGGAAAGACAAGCCATTTACAGGGTATGACATTCCAGGACACTTGGATAAAGTTATTTACAATCAGCGTGAGCATGATTATTCAAGTTCTGGACTTCGTAAGCGTGTTTACTTAGCTGAGCGACAATCTACTATAGATCAACTTGAACGTGGGGAAACAGAGTGTCCAACCTTATATAAGGGTATAATTGACTGTACTGCTGCGATTGAGGTAGACTACGAATAAATTCAATACTAGCAAATAACCTCTGTTTTGTGTTATATATATTTGTAGACACTAGTTTACATATATATAGAATAAAGGGGGTAAAATTTGATAGAAGTATTTCTAAACATTTACAGTGGCGTACGATATGCTTCCGTACGCTTGGAAAATAAAAAGTATGATATAGGCGTAGCTGTATTGAAGTTTAGTACCGACGGTCGGTGCAGAGCTGCGCATATTGAGTTTCTAGGAGGTTACAAGCAAACTACGCTTGACGAACTTCGTAGCAACTCTGCTTGTTTTAATTTTCCATTTATTCCGATGTACCCAATAAATAGTGCTAAGATTGTACAGCATCCTATGGGTTGGCGTTGGAAGATTGGTAAAAAGAGATTGTCTTGTAAAAAAGCAGTTTCTGACTTTAGTAACTACAAAACGATTGTGCGTACAACTACGCCAAACAGAACTTATATAAACTTAATGGGGGTGTAATGGATTCGACATTTTATTAAAAATTATTTAAGCGTGCAGAGGATGAGTACTTGGCCTCTATAAAAATGTACTTACGCTGTTTACCTGGCGAGGATTATTCCAATAAGGTTGTTGTTTACGAAGGTCCCTTGGCTTTGGCCAAGGCTGCCTAAGTTGGCAACAAATCGCGCACCAGAGGAGCCTATAAAGCTGGGGCGATTTCCTTAGGCTTCAAAAAACACCTATGTATTATCGTGATGACGACAGACGGGTAATACGTGGATAAAGAAACAGAAGATGTCGTTAGCTTGGTCAATGCTTTTGTCTTGTCTGGCAGATCTAAGTGAAAGACGACAGACTACGCACGTAGAAAAAATAACAGATAGTAATATGGACCCGGGTTCGACTCCCGGCGCCTCCACCATTTTAAGTCGGACAGTTTGAGACAAAATGTCTCAGTTTGTCCGACTTTTTTATTTATTATGAAGAATGAAATACAACAACTTACGGATGTACTAAGTTCCGTTGACAAAAAAATGGATACGTTAATAACTATCCTTTCGGAGATCCGTAATGGAGATTCGATACGTAACCTAGCAATGAGTAACTTTGTGAGTACTCAAGCTGAAATAAATGATTCCCATACTAAAACTCTGGGTTATCTAACTAACTCCTTATCTTCTTGGTTTGAAGCTGAGGGTAAACTAAAAGAATATTCAACAAAAAATTAAATGGGTTATGACTTATATAGTGAAGAAGTTACAGACGTTAGTGTAACTAAAGATGAAAAGTATTTTCGGTGGAATATTTTTAGCTGGGCACCAGTGTTGTCTTTAGCAAACATGTATGGTTGGACTCCCGAAGGAACTACCGTTCCAAGACTTACCGAACAAATGGCTAAAGATCACGAAATAGCAAAGGAAGAAGTTCAGCGTCATAATATTTACGCAGAAAACTGGGACGGTAGTTATCACGGTAATGAAGGTCAGTTTGTGTCTTCTACGGATGCTTTAAATATAGCCCTTGCTATAGAATCAAGTTTAGATGACATACCAGATTTTGAAATACCAACACCTGGTGTTTCTGAAGATGGTACCGCTAGTCTAAAAAACAATCCTAAGTATGATAAACACAGAGAGGCATTAGCCTCAGGTGTACGTTCTGCATATATTGTACAATATAGCGGAATTGAAAGTAAAAAATACTTGCGTGCTTTTATAAAATTTTTAAAGTTGGGCAAGTTCTCTATTAATTAACTATGAAAAAAATTGAAAATCTAATTGTAATACTAGCTATACCTTTATTGTTCTGGGTAGCTTATGTGATAACCGTTGCTGCAGATCACTCAGCTGAAATAAAAGGTACTCGTATAATAATGAACACTTATAAAGCAGAGTGTGAACTTAAGACCGGACAGTTGTTAGACCTTATGTCTACTATGTCCGAAATCAAAGAAAAATCATATACCCGTGGGTATGAAGCTGGTAAGATATATATGGGTGTAGCGCAAGTTCATGGTAAGGGTATGGTTGACTATGCTGACGGGTATCACGCTGCTGTTAGTCAATATCACTTAAATGAGTTGGGCGAGCAGACGGTAGAAAGTAAGTCTAGTGAATAGTAATGGACCCCTTAACGCTCGGTTGTTTGCTTATCATTTTTGTGTGTGGGTTGTATTGGCTTTACATGTAAGTTGTTCAAAAAGAACAACACAAACAACAACGCTTCATAATTATCCTATGTTTGATGGTATGGACTGTCCTGACGTAACCCGTAACGGTTACGATATGAAAATAATAAAAATGAGAGCTTCTGCTGTAAACATGCGCCCGGTTGATTATTTACACTGGTCTAATAAACAAAGGTGGAAACCTATAAAAGTGGAGGATAAAAATTATGTGGGATCTGGAAACAATTAAATTTATGAATAAGCCAAAGCAGGTTGATTTATCTAAACGACGTGCAAATGCAATGAATGGCGTTGCGTATAGTGCTACCTCTGATTCGCTAAATCCGAAACCAGTTATGTACATTGACCCTAACATGGCTTTGATTTCTCCTCTAAAATCAGATGCAGTATATATAGCTAGAAAGATTTCTGATTCCTCTATTAGAAAACCTATACATGGGGGCAGAGTAGGATGAGTGAAGAAAGAGAAACAAATATTCTATACCATACCCGCACATACCTTGTGGGTCACATGCAATATAGTGACGGGCGTGACTGGCGCAAATACGTAACTGAAGAATTAGCCAAGCGTGAGATCTTATGTTTTGACCCTTATCGCAAACCATTTGTTAAGGATGTTGCCGAGGATGAAGAAACTCGTGCTCGTGTCATGTCTCAAATGGAGAAAGGTTACTATAACGATGTATCAGAACGTTTTACACAAGTTAGGAACTACGATCTTAATCTAGTAGACCGTTCGGACTTTATAGTAGCACATTTAGTCCCTGAGGTTGCAAGCTGGGGTAGTGCAGAAGAAATCGTAACTGCCGTGCGTATGAAGAAACCAATCTTTGTTGCTATGCAGGGTGGTAAAGCAAAAACACCATTGTGGCTCATGGGCATGATGCCCCACGAATATATATATGATTCCATAGAGGATGTAGTACATATGATTGGAGAGATCGATGATGGTAACAAAGACATTGACTCGGATAGATGGAGATTACTTAGAAAGGAATTAAGATGACATACGCCTATGTTATGGATTACGAGCAGGGTAGAATTATACGATATAATGTACCAAAAGATTTATTAGATAAACGTTCTGAAGACTTTACTCACTATGATAAGTTAATAGCTATATTAGGAGTTAAGCATGACTTAAGTCTATGTGACTATATGGTAACAGACTCTCCAACTTTTATAGAAGAGGATTTACTGTCTGAATCAAATGTGTGACTTTTCAAAAGCTTTAAAGTTATGTCATGCTTATAGTGACGAAGTTGCAACCGATGAGGATGCTGATTGTATAAGAGTCGTACTTAAAGATGTAAACGCCAAAGATCTAGCGTCTAGATTGCTTGATGTTGGTTTCGAGGTAAAATCAGAACATACTCTATCTAATAGTACTTCTTCTGTTGTATACAGAGGGATTCTTCCGTTTGATTATATGGAAGATGATATAAATGATGGGGAAGCGCCTTTTTAAACTACGCTCCCCCACCTACA
>Ga0302114_10001371_pt1 | contig 16057 bp, 19 predicted proteins | sample AG5_Surface_MG_FD_203107 | JGI IMG/M metagenome (GOLD analysis project Ga0302114, IMG submission 203107) | Marine microbial communities from Western Arctic Ocean, Canada - AG5_Surface | ecosystem: Environmental > Aquatic > Marine > Oceanic | place: Canada: Western Arctic Ocean | collected...
ACTCACTCACTCACTCACTCACTCACTCACTCACTCACTCACTCACTCACTCACTTACCTGCTTTGGTAATCTCCAGCGTCAACGCCTTGCTAATCTCCAAGCAGTCGACCATCGTCGACGTGTGGATGTTGCTCTGCTCAATCAAAATTTCGCTGTTCTTGTCGCAATAATCGTTGAACCTGCGCCGCCGAGAGCAGCGAGCGAGCAAAAATAGTTTGAGTGGGTTAGTTCAGTTGTGGATGTAGCCATGTATAGTAATTTCGCACGGAGCTTCGCAATCTTTTGTCACAAGGCTCGCTCGCTTCGCTCACTCACCTCTTCCCATTCGTTTCAATCTTTTCCTCAATGTTTGCCGTTTTCTCCTCGATCATTTGTTCGATCCTTTTCGACTCGTCGTCGTTTCCTTCCTGCTGCTGCTTCAAAGTTTGGTCTATCACGTCAACTCTCTCACTAATCGCATTGATCTGATTGGTAGCTGAGTTGTGCTGCTCGTCGTAAAACTTGTACTTGGTGGTAGCTTGATCGACGTGCGTGTCGTATTCGAGCTTGTTCGAAATCTGTGCATCGTTAACGTCCACCACCTGCTGCTCCACCTCCTTGAACCGTCCGTAAAGCATGTTTTCCAGCGCCTTCAGTCTCTCCCCGATGCTCATGCCCTTCTTCGCGCGGCTTGTGAGCACGCCTACCATCATGTTCTTCATCCGTATCTCGAGGATTATTTTTTTCACGACCTTTTGGAACCGCTTGCGGATCTCAACTGATCGTTTGCTGCGCATGTTGTTTTGTGGAATGGGGGTGGGAATTGGGGTGGGAATTGGGGTGGGAATTGGGGTGGGAACGGGGGTGGCTATTTTTTTTGGAATCGGAGAAGGGATCGGAGTGGAAACTTTTAGCTCTTCCACCACTTCCACAACTTCCATCACTTCCTCCACCATTTCTACTACCACTTCTTCTACCACCTCCACCTCCTCCTCGGCAGGCAACATGCTGATCGGAGAAGGGCTCTTCGGCGGCATCACCGTAGACACGTTCACGGGCGAGTTCTTAATGACCCGAAAGTCAATTTTATTATCCCTCGCATGAATGGGGGAATTGGCCCTTGATACCGACGCCGCCTTGAAGTCGGGCTGTGCACCCTCTTCATCTACGAATCCCTGCAAGTTGTGCGCAATGTTCGTGAGGGAGTTCTTAACCGCCTTAAATTCCTCTTCATTTACCACTTTGCTGTCATCGATCTGTTTCATTATCGCTGAGAACCTCCCCTCATAGGTCGCAATTACCTTCGCCTGATCATTTACGGTGTCCAACAGCGTCGCAACGAGCGATTTCAACGATTTACCGTCATAAACGTTGAGCGAAATCCCCAGTGGGCCATCGCTCATCTGGAAGGAGGAAATGCGTGCATTGTAATTCAGGATCTTCATGTCATTGCAAGGCATAGGGTTGGAGTTGGAAATGGGCGGTAGCTCATCGGAGATGGAGTCCTCCAGAGGATCAGCCATGTCGCTGTAGAGCGTGTCCTTAGCTAAAAAAAACCCGAAGTTAGGGAGGTTTATTTTATGGATGCAGTGTTGTAAGCTATTTTATTTGGATCGCACGCACTTTGAAAGTGAACTTGAAAACATAATTTTTTTTTTTAGAGTTGAAAATCTATATTATGAAGGCCCGCCCCAGTGCAGCGCTGGATATGCGCAACAAGACCAACTCTGTCCACTCCCATTCCTACCCACGTAAAAAAGTTGAAGATGTTCAAGCGACCCTCCTATCCTTAACTCATGCATTGAAACCTGCCCTTATGCCCCTTCATGATGCCCTCAACCACACCCTGGCCGACAACATCTACCCCACGGCCGAAACCCCTTCGTTCCGAACTGCTAGGTTCTCTGGCTACGCCATTGATTCTACATCAACAGCCCCAACCCGGACTGTCATACGAACCCCTGTTCACCCTGGCATGAACCCTTCGAAGGAACTCATTGTCATCGACAAGACCAACGCGGTGTACGTTGGGATAGGGGCTTGCGTTCCCCAAGGTGCCGATGCGATTCTTCCTATAATCGCGAGGGGTGGAAGTGGGGGTGGGGTAGTTAATTTCTGCAATGAAGGTAAGGGGAATATTGAATTGAATTTTAAGAACACACCTCCCCACTTAAATCCAACCTTAATCCAATCCAGTCCGCAGCCTGGCCACCTCCATGGAGGAGCCCCCGGAATCGATTAGAATCAATAAATTTCCCGTCCCACCAAGCACCAACGTTGACGACATTGGGAGCCATGTCAGCGACGAGGACGTGCTCCTTCAGGCTGGTCATGTGGTGACCCCCGCCACGGTTGGTTTGCTGGCGAGTGCGGGGATATTCTTGGTCCGGGTCCACCAGCAGCCGATGGTTGGCGTTGTTAGCGTTGGGGACGAGCTGGTTGAGGTGAGTCGAGTAACATTAAACATTCAATCACATTTTAACACCTACCCACACTAACACTAACACACACACTCCGCACAGCCTGGAAACGGGATTGCGAGCAGGGGAAAGATGCGAGACATGAGCAGGGCGATGCTGCAGGTGAGCGAGCCTTGATGAAGCGAGCTGTGAGCGAAGCGTTGACGGGCACATGGCGTGTTTTGAAACCGTCCCTGAATAGCCCTGGAGTTGTGATCGATTTAGTGTTTCGCTTTTTTTTTGAGTGTTTTTGAGTTTTCACATTGGCGTGCACATGAACCTGATCTGGACCATCCCTGAAGAATTGCTTTGCGCAAAAAGATGCGCTTGGCCGAACCCGCCACCGTGTCCAATTTTGAGTGTCTAAATCCTCCATACGTTGGGGTTCAGCGATTCACCCTTTTTTTGGAGGACATCAATACGAGCCTAACATTATTCTCATTTTTTTGGCTCGCTCACCTCCCCCCCTGATCAATTAAAAATGCGCCTCGTTTTGCTTCGCTCGGCGCAGTCAACGTTGAGCCAGATGCGAATTGCTGTGAATGATTTCGGGATCGTGGAGGACAGGCCCAACATCATCGAGGAGAAGCTCAACGAAGCGTGCAGAAAGTGCGACATTGTCGTTGTGCTCAGCAGCTGCTTTACGGATACTGGGACGAACGAGATGTTTTACAGCCCGTTGAAACACCTTGTTGACGAGATTGGCAGGGTCAACTGCGGCCACCTTGACGTCAGCCAAGGAGAGGGGACAATACTAACCACCGTTGTGCCCAAGGTCGGCCAGCCAATGTGCCCCGGAGGTGAGCGAGCGAAGCGAGCGAGCCTTGTGAAAAACAGAAGAGTGTGATTCGAACTCCTAACCCACTCTTGCTCTCGTGCTTCGTTAAAAATGCGCCTCGCTTCATTTTGCTCGGCGCAGGGCCCCGCCCCTCCGTGCGCGACGGCCACAGCCCCAGAATCATGTTCTGCCTCTCCACATTACCCGCAACGTGCATGATTGCGACGCACTTGTTTGTGGTGCCCTGCGTAAAGCGAATGAGGGGGGCGCTGAATTCAACCGACTGCGTTGCGAGCACGTTGAGCTGCGTCGTTGAGGGAACGGAGGTGAGTGAGCGAAGCGAGCGAGCCTTGATTGAAGACGAGCATACGCGCGATGGATCTCGCGAAATGGCTGCAGACATATATAATGGCTACATCCCACTACTAAACTAACATTATTCCACTCAATTCGTATTCGTTTGGCGGCGCAGGTTGCCTTCGAGGGGCGGGGGGAGAACGAGAATATGGTGCAGTACCATCGCGTGTCCGTTCGGTACGACCGAACCTCAAACAGTTTTCTTTGTAAGTCTACGGGAGACCAATCCGCGGCCAAAATTCTGTCCGTCATGGGAGCCAACGGGCTCGTCAAGTGCGAGTCCGGGGCTAAGTTTTTGGTGGGAGGGAAGGTCGACGTAATGATCATCGGGGAAGTTTTGGGAACGGGCGGGAACAGAAATGACGAGTTCAGGTACGAGAACAAGAAGTTCATTAACGGGAGCAGCAAGGGCGGGCTGACGAGGATAGAGAAGGCAGCGGCGGAAGCCATTGCGAAGGGGGGCGTGGAAGGGGGAAAGAGCAGCCCGTTTGGCAACAACACTATAAAAAAACAGCAAACTGAAGTTGTGACCAAACCATTCGCTAAGCCAGCTCCGATTTTGGCACCGACTTTGGCTGTGACTGTAGCGCCGGTAGTAGAGGTTCCCGTTGCAGTAACTCCTGCAAGGCGTACGAGCACGGACATGCGATCCGAAATGAGTGTGAAAAAAATGACGCCGGTGATAGAGGCACCAGCACCGACACCCGTCATTGTCAAGCCAACAAGTAAACCAGTTCAAAGAAGAACGAGCACCGATATGAGGTCTGACTGGACGGCGACAAAAGTACCAACACCGGTAGTGCCAGCTCCAGCTCCAGCTCCAACTAAACCCGAAAAGCCTAAAAGGCGCACGTCAACTGCTGCCCCGCCTCCGATTCCTAGGCGAACTTCTGCCATTGCAGTTTCGCCACCTCCAGTCCCCGAAATTCCCATCTCTAGTCCAGCCCCAGCCCCAGCCCCAGCCCCAGCCTCTGCCCCAGCCCCTGCCCCAGCCGCTGCCCCAGCCCCAACCCCAACCCCAACACCTACACCAACACGAAAAATAAGTGCTCTCCCACCTCCCATACCTAGAAAGAAATCTGTTGCACCTCCCCCTATTCCCCCAAAAGCGGCGGTGGCGCCAACGATTGCTCGTCGTTGGCCGCCGGTAAAAACTCCTGGCAACTAAAAAATGAAAATATTTTGCTAGAACTACTTGCTCTTGCTCTTGCTCTTGCTCTTACTCTTACTCTTACTCGGACTCCGACGACTCTTACTCTTCCTGTCAAACCAAACGTACATCCCAAAAATCGGGAATGTGGTGAACACGTGCCAAAAACCATGAAAAAACACCCAACGATCCCAATCCTCGTCTATTTTTGCTTGCCTCGCTAGAAAGTGGAAGAACAGCCCCAACAGAAGTGTCGACCCCCACCTCACGACGACCTTGTTGTCGATGCAAAAAACAACCAACCTCATGAAATTGCCAAGCGCCAACAATCTATCGCAACCATGAACAGCCGAATTGCTCCCAATATACGTGTAATCGGCAAGAACGCTAAAAATCCCTTGGAGGAGCCATGACCACCGCCCAAACGTCGTTTGGGCGGTGGTGTTCGGAACTAAGAAGGGGAGGGCGTAAAACGCGCCAGTCACCCCGGACCAGAGTCGGACGATGCGAGCATCATCCGGGAAAGTTGTTTTGCTGAAGCCTGTGAATGTTCCAGTGACTTGGTCTTGGAGTATTGGCAGCCCTCCAGCAGCGAGAAGGACCGTGCTTATGAGGGTCACAAAGAGAAGATAAATGAGGAAGCGTTTGAGTGTTTTTTTTTCTGGGTTTGAATTAGAGTTCAGATCTTGATCTTGGCCTTGGGGTGGATTGGATTTGGACTTGGATCTAAAAGACTCTGTTTTTGATATTATATAGGAGGTGGCTGTAGACCTTGAGCGGGAGCGGCGGTCACAGGCCATGAGCGAAGTTCTACATAAATTTGCGATTTTTTTTCTTCTTTAAGTGTTTAACTCTTTAACACCTTAAACACTTAAATAATTTAAACTTATCAATTCTTATCACGTGCTTATGCACCTTTGTTGCATTATATCCTACGCCTGGCGTAGTCTAGTTGTAGAGTTCCAAAGTATTTTCAATACTCTTTTGTTCTGCTCTACTGATCATCCTCAACTCTTACAATCACTCCCATCTCAGTTAATCGTTTCAAAAGTTAACAATAATTACCGTTCTCAGATCACAAACAATGGTGCGTATGAAACACGGCACCCACCGAGACACGGCAAAACAAGCAGCAGAAGATTTTCTCAAGCGTGAGGTGCAAATCAGAGGTGCTGTGAGGTGGTTGTGATTGTGATATCGAGTACAATGATCCAGCTGAATCAACAGACCAGTGCAGCTCAACCTGGCGTTGCCCCAATTGCAAAATTGAGGAGGAGGAAACAATGGCCACGGTCAAAGTTGAGGTTAAAATTGAGGACGAAGCCGATTATGAAGCGGAGATCGTCACGGTCAAAGTTGAGGACGACACCGACAACGAGGCTGACAACGAGGCGGACACAGACAACGAGGCGTAAAAACAGCACTCTTTGAGAGCTCGGGAGTTCTTGTGAGAGTTTTAATTTTCGAGAAATGGTTGTAATCAAAAGATTCATTTTCCTCAAACCTTCATTTCCAATCCTGCTCGCATGAACAAAATCAATTTTTGGGCGACCATCTCGAGGGCGTGATCTGGACGGGGAGGTGGGCTGGGGAGAGGAAGGAGAGGATTTCGGAGGTGACGTTGTATCCGCCGTCGCGCACACACTTGCCGAGCCTCTTCATAACCTCCTCGAGGGTTAAATTGCCTTCGTTTTGCACACACTCGCCGAGTCTCCTCAAAGACTCCTCGAGGGTTGAGGTGCCTTGGTTTTGCACGCTCTCGCCGAGCCTCCTCATTTCCTCATCGAATGCTTCGTCTTTCTCCAAAAACGTCACAAACTCCCACTTGTAGACGATGTGGAGAATGAGGTTGAGGATGGGGGTGAGGGCTGTGAGGTGGAACTCTCGGCAGGGGGTGATTCTAACCGTGTGGTCTATGTTGGCCGAAACAATAAAGTTGGAATCGGCCGTGATGGTGGCCTGGCTGGTTTGGTATTCCTGCACGAACGTGTGCTTGAGCTCGAAAGTCTCAGCATCCCAGATCTTCATCGTTCTGTCGAGACCAACGCTCACAAGAATACGCCCATTGGGGGAGTATGAGACGCTCAGGCCGTAACCGTAACCGGAGTGAGCCTTGTCGATGCTCTTCACCAAGCTTCCATCGGCAGGGTTCCAAAATCTGATGGATCCATCGTAACTTCCCGAGCAAAGGAGTTTGCAGTCGGGAGAGAACGAGAGGGAATTGACGCCGCCGGTGTGGCCCTCCAACGTGTGCGCTAAGATGGCATTTCCCTCGTTGAAGCTGTAGAGGTTGATGAGCTCGTCGCCACTTCCAGTAGCCAGCTGCTTGCCGTCGGGGGAGAAGCACACTGCCCAAATATCACGCGTGTGATCCTCAAGCACTTGCACTCTAGCCCTCTCGCCATCCTCCCCCGACTCCGACTCCGACCAAATCATCAACTTCTTATCATTTCCACCAGAGGCAATGTGGGAGCCTGATGGAGAGACGGTGACGCACCAAACAGTACCATCGTGTCCCACCAAGGTCTGGACCAACTCGAGGGAAGGGCTGAATACCTTCAAAGTGGGACCCTCAACCCAATCATCACAGCCACAAGCCACAAGTCCCGAGTCATTCGGAAAATAGTAAAGACCAAGAACATATCCAGCAAACACATTGTCAGCTCGATATTCTACCAATTTCGTTATTGTCGACGTAATGATAATTGTGGACCCGCTGGCAGATGCTACTTTGTTGAATCGCCATGACAAGGCAACACAACAAACACCTGCAGTGTGGACTCTGCTGCTGAGGATCATCAATCTCGTTCAATCACAAATACAAATGGAATGAAGCCAAGGGGGAAGAAGGGACGAGGTTGGAACTGGGTCAAGGGGTCAAGGTAGGTAGCTGGGCGGGTGTTTGTGATAAAATGGAAGGGAATTTAGATGGAAATCTGATTTCAACATTTCAAGGTTTCCATGTGGAAACCACAAAATACAAAAAAACAATTAAACTGATACTCACAAATGGTTAACGATAGGCGGCCATCAAAGCGTACACGCTACGATGAGAAAGAAAGGATTGCGTTTGGTCTACCTCCGGGTGATCAACAACAAATTGAAGGTTTCCAACAAACTCAAACTCAAACTCAAACTCAAAACCAAACTCAATCCCAACAAGCGCCCGGATCCAGAGCCCCTCTGCTCAACACCGTCTACCCTATGAAGGTGCTCCGTATCCAGCCTTACGGTTGTTTCATGAGCATTGCTGATTTCACTCAACAGGGTGAGTCAATTCCTGCCAAATCTCGGAATCAGTGAACGGCCTCATCACAAACACAAAAACACATTACTAACCGCGCTCCCACCGCCCACGCTCCTTCCGCCCCGCCCCGCCCCGCCCCACCCCGCCCCGCCCCGCCCCGCCCCGCCATTCCTCCCGCTCTGTTCAGGTCTGTGCAACATTTCTCGAATGTCCCGGTCTCGTATCAACTCGGTCGAGGAGGCAATGGAGGTTGGGGAGACCCACCGTTGCAAGATTATCGACGTGACCGTTGACAAGAGGACCGGAAACTTGAAGTACGGGCTGGCCAAGTGTATTGATGATTTTTCTGATGAAGTTTTTGGAAAGGGGCTGCCAGAGCAGGGTACAATTGGTCAAGCCCCTGAGCTCGTTCCAGGCAATATCAGCAACAGCAACAGCAACAACAGCAACAGCAACAACAACTACGGCAACGACAACAACAGCAACAACGACAAAAACAACTACGGCAACAACTTTAACAACAACTTTAACAACAACAACAACAACAACAACAACAACTTCAATATCAACAACAACATGAATAGCAACAACAACAACAACAACTTCAATAACAACAATAACATGAACAACAACATGAACAACAACATGAACAACAATAACAACTTCAATAACAACAACAACAACAACAAAAATAACAACAACAACAACAACTTCAATAACAACAACAACAACTTCAATAACAACAACAACATGAACAACAACAATAACAACAACAACAACAGCAGCAACCAGCCTTCTCCCCAGAATTTCAACAACCAACCTCCTCCTCAAAACAACAACAACATCAACAACAACAACAACTTCAACAACCAGCCTCCTCCCCAGAATTACAATCAGCCTCCTCCCCAAGAACAGCCCTCATTCAACAACTACTATCCTGCCCCCCAACAGCCTCCTCCTCCTCCTCAGCAGCAGCAGCAGCAGCAGCAGCAGCAGCAGCAGCAGCCTCCTCCTCAAGAACAACAGCTTCCATTCAACAACTACTATCCTACCTCCCAACAACCACATTTGTTGATCAACATGACCCCCCCTCAACAAACCACCAACTACAATCAGCCTCCTCCGCTGTTGACTCCTCAGCAAGTCTCTTCTCCTCAGGGGAGCAATAGCAATCCTTATGGCTCCGGCGGTGGCCATTACGGCAATGTCAATGTCAATGTCAATGGCAGTGTTAATGGCAATAACAGTAATGCTCCCCCCCCCAACAGCAACAACCGAAACAGCAACGACCGCAACAGCAACGACCGCAGGGCGCACGACAACGCCAACGCCAACGCCAACAACCGCAGCCCCCAACTTGACAAACGCGCCAACGACGGCCAGAACGACGCGCGAATTCTCTCTGGGATAATTTCCCAGCTGAAGAATCGCCAGGACGTGCCCGGCCTCCTCGAGCTCTACGAGAAGAATGTGAATAACGTGAATGCGATTCACCTCGCAAACATCTACGGCACGCTAGCGAGGGGGGTGCGAGGGTCTGGGCCGCTGGCCAAGCTTCAGCAGGACGCAAGGTTCCAGCAGGTGAGTTTAATTCCTCTCCGCTCCGCTCCGCTCCGCTCCTCACGACTAACCCCCACTCCGCTCCACTCGCTCACCCCCAGCTGCTGGCTGGCACAATCAGCAAGCTGCAGAACAGTCCGGATTGGTACGAGGTGCGACAAATGGCCACAATCACCCATTCTCTCGGGAAGATGAACATCACGACCTCTAGCTACTACGATGGGATCATCGCCTGTCGCGATAGAATCGTCAAGGAGGGCAAGACTCAGGAGCTGAGCAACATCTGTTGGGCGTTTGCCACGATCGGCTACAAGTGTGACGCACTGTGCTACGCGGTGTCGACTCAGCACGCTCGAATTGTCAAGACTGGCGATGTGCAGCACATAAGCAACATCGCGTGGGCGTTTGCCAAGCTAAACTACAAGTCTGACTCCTATTTTGAGGCGGTGGCGAAAGAGCACGCACGAGTTATAAAAGATGGAACATTGCAGAACCTGTCCAACGTCTGCTGGGCTTTTGCCACCCTAGAGCACAAGGCGCCCTCGCTGTTCAAGGCGGCTGGGGAAGAACACGAGCGCATTGCCAAAGACGGCAACGCTCAGGACTTTAGCAACATCGTCTGGGCGTTTGCCAAGATGGAGTACAAGAGCGAAAACCTTTTCACTGCTGTGGCGGGTCAGCAGGAGCGATTCATGAAGAAGGGTGATGTGCAGGCGCTGAGCAACATCTTGAGTGCGTTCGCCAAGTTGGGCTACAAGTCGATGGAGCTCTTCGAAGCGGTGGCGAGTGAGCACGTGCGAATCGTCGAAACTGGCGACATTCAGGCGATGAGCAATATCGTTTGGGCGTTTGCCACGCTTGGCATCAAGTCAAGCGACTTGTTTAAGGCTGTGGCGGGTGAAGTGGAGAGAATTGCCAGGGATGGAACGGAGCAGGAGTTCCTGAACACGATGTGGAGGTAAGTTGAGCAGCGAGTGAGGCCTAATCACAACCAACCCTAACCCTTACCTTTAGTTTCGCTATTGCGGGGCACATCGAAGAGGGAAGGGAGCTGATCAAGAGGCTTTGGGACAGGGCGTGCGAGGAAGGCCTGTGCTTAAAAAATGAGAACTTGCAGCAGCTCGCGCTGACGTTAGCCACGGTTCAGCTGGAAAAGGCGGAGGTTGGCGGACTTGTCCTCCCTCCCCCGCCCAAATCGCTGTTAGACCAAATTGAGGCAGCCACTGCGGATAGCACGCCTAGTGCTTCAACGGGACACAAGGAAGTTTCCAAGGCGTTGGACGAGCTGGGAATTACCCACGAGATGGAGGTGAGCCCGTTCAAGGGCGAAACGGGCTCGAGAGTCAATTTCAACGCCGGAGGAATGCTGAACATCGACATTGTGATCGAGGGAGACATGAACAAAAAGCTCACGGGAAAGGAAGGGGACGAGAAGCTGAGAGTCGTCATGGATTTCAACGGACCGACCCACTACGTCCGCTGCGAGGGGAAAAATGTCGAGAGCGGCCGAACGAAGTTCAAACGAAGGCTGGTAGAGGGATTGGGGTTCACAGTCAAGAGCATCTACTGGGACGATTGGCGAGCGTGCAAAGATGTGGGGGAGCAGAAGGCGTACTTGAAGGGAGTTGGAGTTGGGGGTTAAATGGAATGGGGGGAATGGGGAGAATAAATGTGGGTGAGTGTGTGTAAAGATAAAATGAATGGGAAGAAAATTCAACTCTACCATCAATATCTTTCAAAAATGGATGTCCCTATCTATGTCATCCTCCTCCTCCTGCACCAATTGTGTGTCCTTAAAATTCATCGAAATCATTTCATCTTGAATCTTCTCAGCACGTGATTGATCGCCTTCGCCGCCATTAGTGCTAGCCCCCCACCCTTCGTCCATCAACGCTGCCTGCTTCTGCAACTGTTTCAGCGCCTTCTCGTCCGCATCCGCATCGTCCGAGTGGTCACTGCTATCGCTATCACTGTCATTGTCAGAGTCGCAGCTGCTCGAGCTCTCGCTGTCGTCAACGTCGTACAACGGGAACCGGAGAATTACCGCGACCCCGCTCACTTGTTGAAGCTGATTTCCGCTCACGTGCTTGACCGAGAAAATGTTTATTGTGCCTCCTGAATTTCTGACAGCTTCCACAAGCTGCCCGAGAATACGAATTGAGTGGGTTAGGTTAGTTTAGTAGTGGATGTAGAGCAAGAGGAGGCTCACCTGAACGTATTTTTTTCGCTCCTTCACGTCCGAACTCCGAAACAGCTCGTCCGTCACTAACAACTTATCAATCGCGCCGTGCTCGTTCGCCTTCAGGCAGTGCTTAAACGAGTAGTAGGCTCGGTCCGGATCGGTGTCCAGCATCTTCATGAAAAGGTTCAGAACGTCGACGTCCTTGGCAACCTTTGTGTCGGTGAGACGGCTCATGACCTCCTTCGTTCCGACCACTTCGTCAAGAGCGTGCTTGTGCCCCGAGGAGCTGCGCACGCCGAGCGAAGCGAGGCGCATTTTCAACGAAGCACGAGAGCAAGAGTGGGTTAGGGTTAGTCGACGAAGAGTGGGCCAATGTGAGAGCTCCAAAAAAAGCAAAAAAAAGGCGAATCACTGAATCGGTCGTAACTCCAACGCACAACGTTTTTAGACGCTATAAATTGGACACGGTGGCTAGTTCGACCAGGCGCATCATTTTGTGCGAGGATGTTGTTCAGGGAGGGTCCAAAAAAACGCCATCTGCACGTCAATGTGAAAACTAAAAAAAAGCAAAAAAAAGGCGAATCACTGAATCGGTCGTAACTCCAACGCACAACGTTTTTAGACGCTATAAATTGGACACGGTGGCTAGTACGACCAGGCGCATCTTTTTGTGCGAGGGTGTTGTTCAGGGACGGTCCAAAAACACGCCATCTGCACGTCAATGTGAAAACTAAAAAAGGAAAAAAAAGGCGAATCACTAAATCGACCGTAACTCCAACGCACAACGTTTTTAGACGCTATAAATTGGACACGGTGGCTAGTTCGACCAGGCGCATCTTTTTTTGCGAGGGTGTTGTTCAGGGACGGTCCAAAAACACGCCATCTGCACGTCAATGTGAAAACTAAAAAAAAAGCAAAAAAAAGGCGAATCACTAAATCGACCACAAACCTCGCTCACTTCGCTCGCTCGCTCACCTTCTGCACAAAACGAACTTGTTGCGGTTTGCCTGTTCAATGAGCGAGCGCTCATTATTCCGGACGGACTCTGTTTTCAAATAGGTGAAAAAATCGTCCTTCACAAAACCGGGGCTAGCCAGCAGCACCACCTTGACCGTCTTCAAATCAATGTGCCTCAAAATTGCCTGGTAAATAGCCTCGTAGAACTTCACTATCTGCTTCCCGTGCGTGCTGTTCCCTGCCCGCTTCCTCGGGATGCTCATCTCAATCTTGGCCCTTGTAATCGTCATGTAGTCGGTGATCAGGCACAGGTGCGCCAACCCGTGGTGCATCACCACGGCTGCAATCTCGGCGTTTTTGCTCGGGTTGCAAGCCGTGTCAACCCGATCCAGGAAGATCGTGTCCCAGCAATCCTTCTCAATCGTGAAATTCTTATTCAGCTCGAGCTCGAGAGTGTGGTACGCGTTCATGCTCACGTGGTCGGACTTCCGCTGGTTCTTACCGCCGATCCGCATTGTGATGGCCTGGTCGTCAAACTCTATCTTTTCCACCAGCACCTTTAGAGTTATTCGAACCTTGGATGATGATGTGGACCCCGTGGCCGACTCTTTCACAATCTTGCGGTGAGTGGTTGTTGTTATTTCGTCAGAGAGGGAGATCAGGTTGTAGGTGTGCCACATGTCCTCTGGTGTGTCGCATCGGAGCGTGATGGAGCCGGCGCCGTTCTTAGTGGAGACTAGCGAAGCGCCGAGCGAAGCGAGGCGCATTTTAATGTAGCATGGGGGAGAATGTTAGTTTTGTAGTGGCTCTCTGAAAAAAGACGATCACAACGAATCACTCCTCAATCCACCGTAGTTCGGCCAGGTCTAATCTTTTGGGGTTTAAATTGAAGAACTCACCTTGCTTCTTAATTAGATGCATGAGGTGGAAGGGTGTGGGGAAGCTCAGCGTTCAAAGTTTGTGATTTGAGGAAACTGAAGCCAGACGATGAACGAAGACTGGGGTGCACAATAGAATAGAGGTGATAGCGTTGATTGTTTCGATAATGCTTTTATTTTTACAAATCGGGCACTCGGGGTTGATTATTGTGATCTAAGGAATTCTGCGTCCCACGATTTTACGCCATTTCAGAACGAATGTATTTGGTGATGTTGATGATAATGGCCTGGGTCAACGTAGTTTCGTCTTTCCAACATCGTCATCGAATACAAACACAAACACAGCACAGTTTCCTTTCCTCTGCTGGCCCTCCTGTTGGTGATGGACCACCCCGAGGCGGCCCCCCTTCTGCCCCCCCTAGCGGTGGTCCCCCTCCATCCTCTCCCCTCGTAGAATCGATAATCAACAACGCGTTTAAAGTCCTTTACGCTGCTGACTCCAGAAGTCTAATCGACTCATCGAAGAACCTTCGTGTCCTCTGGACTCGCGCCCTCCTCAACACTTGGGACGAGATCGACGATGATATCGCACAAACACTTCTCCCCCAAAGAACAAAGTTCATAGTCACAAACCCAAGCTTCGCCAGTCTCCTTGTGCCGATCAAAGACAAATTCTCATGGATAACAAAACGCACCAAGTACATCGATGGCGTCCTCGAAAATTTCCTCCGCGAGCACCCACCAAACACGGAGACGACGAATGTCGTCGTGATTGGGGCGGGCTACGATACACGTTCGCTCCGCTACGGAAGGAAGGAGGTGCAATTCTACGAGGTCGATCTTCCCGACATTGTCCAGCGGAAATCCTTGCTGTTCAACAGTGATTTCGTAAGTTCTCTCCCCCTGGACCTAAACTCATTAGAAAATTCGCCATCGATCATTGAGTTGCTGAAGAGTGGGACGACCTTCGACGAGAGCAAGCCGACTCTGTTCGTCTTCGAAGCTGTTTTGTTCTACCTTTCTCCTGAGTCGGTCGCGAATCTAATGACTTCAATAATGAACACAAACAACAATAACAATACCTACGTTATTACTGACAGCCTCATGGGCATGAAGATATTTCCCGGGCCCAGCAGCAATGAAGAGACGGTGGCGAAGTGGTTTGCAGGGTATGGCAAGAAAATGATCTCCCATGATAAGATTTGGGGTGGCGCAGTACACCTGACTTGTGCTGTAGACGATGAAAAGAGCCCCACACAAAAATAATGTTTTGTATTTGTTTTAAACATTCTCGTCACCCCCCCACCCCACCAGCCCGCTCAGCACAACCTTAATCGCTTCCTTGTGGACCGGTTTCACAATAATTTCGTCCGCTCCGCTCGCCAAGAAGTTCTGTTTCTGTGCCGTTCCGGCGTTTCCGGTCACGCCAACAATTCTCCCTTCGAAGCCCTTCCCCCTCATCACTTTTGCCGCCACACTGCCCGTCATTCGCGGCATTTCGTGGTCCATGAACACCACATCGAACATCCCCTGTCCGTTCTCATTCTTATTATTATTTCTCTGGTCGTAAATCTCAACCGCCTCACCACCGTCGTAACAGCAGACGATGTTATCTTCGTTGACTCCCAAGTTCTTGACCGTTCTTTTGAGAAGCTTGGTGTTTATCTTCTGATCGTCCACGATCAGAACGTTCAGCTTTCCAATACCATCCGCGCTATTTCCTTCCTCTATAATTTCCCTGGCCACTCCGCGGGGCGTTTTTGCTGGAGTTGCTGGCGGACTTTTCACGTTGTCGTCGTCGTTGGTGACCTTCACTCGACACCAGAACGTGCTCCCTTTCCCTGCACCGTCGCTTTCGCACCCCACGTCGCCGCCGTGTAGTTTCGCTATTTGCTGCACCGAGCGAAGCGAGGTGCATTTTAAATGAAGCAAGAGCAAAACGAGCGAGCCAAACGAATTGAGTGGAATAATAATGTTAGTTCAGTGGTAGATGTGGGTGGTTGTAGACATTTCCGATCGTTATCTCGCTCACCTTGCAGATCACCAAACCCAGCCCACTTCCTCCGCCGCTCTGCAACTCCCCTGCGCGCAGTTGCAAGAACTTCTTGAACAGCTTCTTCTGGTCTTCCTTGTCTATTCCCGCTCCACTGTCTTGCACCTCAAACTTCAAAAACGTCTCTACCAAACCTGTCGTCTCGCTAATCACCGTCTCAATCGCATACGCCGCCCGGATGTTCCCCCCAGGTCTGGTGAATTTCGACGCGTTGCTCATGAAGTTCGACACGACCTGTGTTATCCGGTGTTTGTCTCCTGTCACCACCACATCGTCCTCCGCGATGCCTGCCGCGTCAATATTCAGGTTGGTGATTTCGAGGGTTTGGTTCTTGCGAGAGAGGTCGGGTTGCGATTGGCGCAAAATCATGTTCATAAATCGTTCGCAGCGGAACGGTACTTTCTGCAATCAACGAATGATGTGTTAGGAGAGGATGCGCATTATATTTTCAGCTCG
>Ga0302114_10001373_pt1 | contig 16050 bp, 13 predicted proteins | sample AG5_Surface_MG_FD_203107 | JGI IMG/M metagenome (GOLD analysis project Ga0302114, IMG submission 203107) | Marine microbial communities from Western Arctic Ocean, Canada - AG5_Surface | ecosystem: Environmental > Aquatic > Marine > Oceanic | place: Canada: Western Arctic Ocean | collected...
TAATCTAAAAATCAGTACTGAACCGTTTAAAATTCCTTAGAAATATCGCTCTTACTGTATTTGAGCTTCAAAAATGGGAAGTAATCCTTCCCCTTTTAATCTAACATCCTTCACTACTTCTTATATGAGTTTGAAATTATGATTATTGGCGTTCCGAAGGAAATTAAAAACCACGAATATCGAGTTGGTCTAACAGTCGAAGCAGTTTCCAGACTGGTCTCTGAAGGTAATCAGGTCCTTGTGGAGCAAGGAGCGGGGACTGGTGTTAGTGCGTTCGATGATGACTACCGAGCGGCTGGAGCTACTGTTTGTGATAGTTCTGACGAGATATTTTTACGAACTGAATTGATAGTCAAAGTTAAAGAGCCCCAGATGGAAGAATGTAAAAAATTAAGAAAAGGGCAAATTCTTTTTACTTATTTGCACCTAGCCGCGGATCGAGATTTAACTGAACAGCTTATTAAGACAGGAGTAACGGCTATAGCCTATGAGACCGTTACAAACTGTGCTGGGCAGCTTCCTCTTCTATATCCTATGAGCGAAGTCGCCGGTAAGTTAGCGGTTCAGGCTGGTGCGAAGTGCCTTGAAAAACCGGCGAGAGGCAGAGGGGTATTATTAGGTGGAGTCACAGGTGTGGCGCCAGGTTCGGTGCTGATAATCGGCGGGGGTGTCGTTGGCGACAATTCAGCTATGGTGGCACGGGGTATGGGAGCTGATGTGACAATATTAGACACGTCGTTAGATAGACTTAGATACCTTGCTGATAAGTATAATGGATCGATTACATGTTTATATGCGGCTCCGGGATTACTGCAAAAGCTTATAGGTCAAGTTGACTTAGTTATTGGTGCTGTGTTGGTACCTGGTGCGTCTGCACCTAAGCTTATTACGCGACAAATGGTCTCTGGTATGAAGCCAGGATCAGTGATTGTTGACGTAGCGATTGACCAAGGTGGTTGTTGCGAGGGATCACGCCCCACCACTCATGAATCCCCTACTTTTATAGTGAACGACGTTGTTCATTACTGTGTGGCCAATATGCCTGGAGCAGTCCCCGAAACCTCAACTTTAGCATTGAATAATGCAACATTACCTTACATTTCTGAGTTGGCAAAGCATGGGGTGCGACAATCATTTGTGAATGACGAAGGTTTTTGTAATGGACTGAACGTCTCTAATGGTCATATTACAAATACAGCGGTAGCAGAGAAATTTGGATATGATATAGCCCATTGGGAAGACGTTTTATAGTCTGCCATTATGGCGAACTATTAGAGTGGAGTTGTTGAAGTTTCTATCGTTATTTGGAGGTTTAGATGAGTAAAGAGCAGATTTTATCCCCGCTGCCGGGTATTTTTTATCGACGCGCAAGTCCAGAGAGCGAAGAATTTAAGTCGCAAGGAGATAGTGTGTGCGTAGGAGATGTTGTAGGGCTAGCTGAAGTGATGAAAAGCTTTCATGAAATAAAATCTCAGGTTGCCGGATACTCCATTAATTTTTTAGTAGAAGATGGAGACGCAATCATGCCTGGGCAAGTGTTGGCTGAGTTAGACGGGTGAGCATCTCTGCAGTTTTAATTGCTAACAGGGGAGAGATTGCAGTTCGGATAATCCGTTCCTGTGAAGCGCTAGGCGTTAGAACTGTGCAAGTATATAGCGATGCCGATGTAGACTCTCTAGCAGTAAAAATAGCCGATAAGGCGGTTCACATTGGTGCATCCCCTGCTGCTAAGTCTTACCTAGACCAGCAAAAAATAATTGACGTAGCTTTAGCAGAAGATGTTGATGCAATTCACCCAGGCTATGGGTTTCTAGCCGAGAACCCTGATTTCGCTGATGCTGTAGTTTCTGCGGGCCTTATCTTTATAGGACCTAGTGCAAGCTCGATTAGAATGCTGGGTAATAAAGTTTCGGCTCGAGCACTCGTTCAAAGTATTGGTGTTCCAACAGCACCTGGAAGCAGTTCTATACTTCAATCCTTGGAAGAGGCTGTGGAGTTGTCCGAGGAGACTGGCTACCCTCTCATGCTAAAGGCCTCTGCAGGAGGGGGTGGGCGAGGCATCCGGGTTATAAACGACGTACTAGAGTTGCGATCTATGTATCCCCAGGCAAGTGCTGAAGCTAAGGCAGCATTTGGAGATGGGTCTCTTTTTCTGGAAAAATTCATTGCGGAAGCCCGGCATATTGAAGTGCAGATTCTTGGAGATGGCCGGAGGTGCGTGCATTTGGGTGAAAGAGATTGCTCTCTACAGCGCCGACGACAGAAGGTGTGGGAGGAAGCGCCTTCTTTGATTTCCCCTACGGTGAGAGATCTCTTGTGTCAGCAAGCCATAAAGATATGCGAAGCTGCGTCTTATAAGGGTGCGGGTACCGTGGAATTTCTCTATGACACCGTTTCCGAACAGCATTACTTTTTGGAAGTGAACACTAGAATTCAGGTGGAACATCCTGTGTCTGAAATGGTCACTGGCATAGATATTGTAAAAGAAATGATTCTTATTTGTGGCGGAGACAGCTTAGCCTATGAGCAGGCGGACATTAGTATCAGAGGTCATGCTATAGAGTGTCGCATCAATGCTGAGGATCCGGCGAAAAATTTCCTGCCTTGGCCTGGAGTGGTTGAGTCATTATCTATACCTGAGGGTTATGGTGTTCGGTTTGATTCAATGCTGTATGAGGGCTGCGTGGTGCCGCCTTTTTATGATTCTCTCTTAGGTAAATTAATTGTTTGGGCGCCGACGAGAGGAGAGTGTCTGTCAAAACTGGAAGATGCTCTGATGGCTCTTAAGCTAGACGGAATTCCGACTACAACCAGTCTGCATCGAGCTTTAGTTAAAGATTCCCGTATTTTTTCTGGAGATTTTCATATTGGCTTTTTGGAAAAATGGTTGTTGAGCCAGTATCCTAGCTAATAATTATTGCTAACCCGTCAGTAGGATTTTTGACTACCGACTTGGAGTTATTTGTGTGGGAAATGTTGTTTAATTTGCTACTATACAGCCATGAATGCATATAGAGACTTATGGATTGACAAGCGATGGAAGGAATTAATATCTTAATGGCTTTACGCAGATATTTTTTAGTGGTGTGGATTTTTGTTTTCTGCTCTCTGTTTCTGGTCGAGTCGGTATTAGCCAGAAGTATGGAAAGCATGGAACCTCTTAGTGGACACTGGCAACTGCTGAGTAAAGTTTCTGACGATTTTAAAAAGTCGTCAAAAAAACTAAATAGCCAGATTATGAAAGATCGTCGATTGAAGGAAAGTGAGAACCAGAAATTCGATAGGAAAAAGCCTAAGGAGCGGAATAAATATCAAGCCCAGCGAGCAGCGACAGAGCGTCAAATCAACGACAACTCAATCAATAAGTATTGGGGTGGACCAGATGAGCAAATGCAAATCATGCAGGCAAAAGAAGTTAAAATTCATGTAGGTCGAAAGATAATAGTTCTCTACGATTCGTCATTGAAGCGTCTGTTAACAATTAACCCTCAAGGTCGAGCTTTTTCGCACTCCGGTACGGAGGTAACTCGCGATGTGGTAGGTTATTCGCTCACTTATGCGGCAGACAAAAAATTGATTATCGAAACAACTGGAATTACTGGAGTTGAGTTTTCTGAACACTACTACTTAGACCCCGAGACCCAGAATTTAGTACAAGAACTTCATGTTGAAGATGATCGAAGCAGTGTGTACAGCCTTAATATGGTGCGTTACTTCATTCGTGCCGATGGTCGCTAGATCTAGTTCTTTCATCAGCGTGAAAGGCAACCATTTTCTTGCTAGGAAATGCATTTTCCAGGCAAAATCATTCTCTCTTATCATCCTAGATTCTAAGTCGATAAGAGAGAGACTTACTGATTTCTATGCTAAGTGATCCCCAGTAGCTCTAGACCCCAAATGATAATTATCACGTGCTGTACAGTAAAAAGAGTTGCACGCACAATAACTATAGGCACTGACTGGGTGAAAAGCATGTGCACTAATGATTGCCCAATTCTTGACACAAGAAAAACTAAAGCTAATCCGTCTGTTATGATTGCGGTTTGACCCTGTACCATCGCAATCAATATTATTGCGGCTGGTAGTGCTAGATTTTCGAGGCAGTTGGCATGCGCGCGAGTTACCCGCAAACCGAAATTGCTTAGATCATTGCCATCAGGTTTAAAGCTATTTAACTCTTTGCCTGCAGACATCCTGACGCCAACTAGCACAAATGTTAGTGCTACTGACCAGAGTGCTAGGCCTACTAATGCTTCCATTGAACTCATACCATCCCCTTAATTGTTTTTGTTTAGCTAGCCTAGGATACTAACTGGAATATCTCTTTTATGCGACTGGCATCTCAATCGTGACGTGGGCATACAATTTAGATTAGATTTAATTGCTCGATGCTTTGTATCAGTGAGTTATGTAGAGAGGGCGATGAGCATACTATTCCTCGGTTTTTCTGCAGAAGTCTTCCATGTCCAAAATCCAACGGCTTGCCATAGGCATCAGTTACTATTGCTCCCGCTTCTTCGGCAATCAGCTTTCCAGCAGCATGATCCCAAATTTTTTCAACGTAGAGTTTATCTGTAGGCAGCCTTACATATGCATCCGCTTGACCGCGAGCGACAATAGAGTATTTGCACTGGCTGTCTATTTGTATAGCCTGCGATTCTTTCTCTAAATGTTCAGCGATTTTTTTACTGGTGTTTGTGCTTGAATGACGCCATTCCACCGATCCGCAAATACGTATTTTGTTCTTATCAGCAGGAGCGCTCATAACATTTATGAGGCTAGGTTTTGACGTGCTCAAATCGTCTGCGGTAACCCAGGACCCACTATTTTTATAAGCATAAAAAATACAGCCGTTTTTTCCGGGACTGTCTAGCGGGTCTATTAGTCTAGTTGACATGTTTGGACATCCCATTATCCCGAAGACTACCTGTCCCTGCTCTATTAAAGCTAATGAGATCGCATAGTGGTCACCTCTCAAAAACCCTTTAGTCCCATCTATAGGATCAAGTGTCCAGTATCTTTCTCCGGTCGCATCATGGCCGCCGAGATCTATCGCATCGAGCACCTCGCCTGTAGTTATTCCACGTAAAGTTTCACCGAGACATGCAGTCACAGCTTTTGCTAGAGTTTCATCTGACCGCAAGTCGTTGCTATCCTCCTCTCCAGCGAGAAGAACTGGGCTCCCGAGACTACTTTGCAACTTATAAGCGATTAGTGCTTGTACGGCGTAGTCAGCAACAGTGACAGGGCTATGGTCTATTTTTGTATGTTGTTGAATATGGCTTATTGATTTTTGAGCCTTTCTAGCAAGCGAACACGCATCTGATATTGCTTGAAGGCAGTTATGAAGTTGAAAATCATTGGTCATGGAATTGTTCAGTTGACATTATATTAAAAGGTCGGCACTCATGCCTGTAATAAGTCAGCACTATGGTAAACTAATAATGAGCGAATGAGTAAAAAAAGCATTGTTTGCAACCTGACGGTGGATCCTAATCTAGGTCGATCTGACTACCTAATTTTTTTTGAGGACACGTGAATGACTGGTGAGAAAATTTATCCTATCCCTCAAGGCTTTTTAAATAAAGCTAATATCAGTGAAACTGAATACCAAGAAATGTATGAGCTTTCTGTTGAAGATCCTGATCGGTTTTGGGCTGAGCAGGCAGAGAAATTCATAACGTGGGACACCAAGTGGGAGCAAGTGAGTAATTGCGATTTTTCTGAGGGCAAGATCGAGTGGTTTTGTGGCGCTAAATTAAACGTTGCAGTCAACTGTCTTGACCGTCATTTGGAGAAGTGTGGCGAGCAAGTCGCTATTATTTGGGAGGGTGATGAGCCCAGTGATGATACCAAATTAACTTACCAAGACCTTTATGAACGTGTGTGCCGATTCAGTAATGCGTTGAGAAGACAAGGTGTGGCCAAGGGTGATAGGGTTTCGATTTATATGCCGATGATCGTAGAAGCGGCAATAGCAATGTTGGCCTGCGCGCGTATCGGGGCTATTCACTCGGTAGTGTTTGGAGGGTTTTCTCCGGATGCTTTAAAAGATCGAATTCTTGATTCCGAATGCACTGTGTTGATAACTGCTGACGAGGGGTTGAGAGGAGGTCGCTCAGTCCCTCTAAAAGAAAATGCTGATCGCGCCTTAGAGAGCTGTCCAGAGGTGCAGACCGTATTTGTAGTTAAGCGGACGGGAGGCGAAATTAATTGGAGTGAAGGACGAGACCATTGGTACCATGATGCGGTAGCTGCCGAGAAACCGGAGTGTCAGCCGGAGATAATGGATGCAGAAGATCCTTTGTTCATACTTTATACTTCGGGTTCGACGGGCAAACCAAAAGGAGTGCTCCATACGACCGGAGGATATTTATTACATACCGCAGTCACGCACAAATATGTCTTTGACTACCAAGACGGTGATACGTATTGGTGTACAGCTGATGTTGGATGGGTGACAGGGCATTCATATATTGTTTATGGCCCTTTGGCTAATGGAGCCACTACGTTAATGTTTGAAGGAGTACCGACTTATCCCGACGCAAGTCGTATGTGGAAGGTGATTGAAAAGCATCAAGTCAATATTTTCTATACGGCTCCCACAGCAATCAGAGCCTTGATGGCGCATGGTGACTCCTATGTTGAAGCATGCGACTTGGATAGCCTTCGAGTGCTGGGTAGTGTTGGAGAACCGATTAACCCTGAGGCATGGGATTGGTACTACCGTATAGTTGGAAGGTCGCGCTGTCCCATAGTAGATACTTGGTGGCAGACTGAGACAGGTGGTATTTTAATTACACCGTTGCCGGGTGCGATAGCTCTAAAACCAGGGTCCGCGACCCTACCATTTTTTGGCATTGTGCCTGAGCTACTAGATGAACAGGGACACGAGCTAGAAGGTCCCGCCTCAGGTTCTTTAGTGATTAAAAAATCATGGCCTGGACAGATGAGAACCCTCTACGGCGATCATGAACGGTTCAAGGAAACATATTTTAAGATGTTTCCAGGTAAATATTTTACTGGCGATGGAGCTAGAAGAGACGAGGATGGCTACTACTGGATAACCGGTCGAGTTGATGATGTGATTAATGTGTCTGGGCATCGTATGGGTACCGCTGAGGTAGAGAGTGCTTTGGTCTTGCACGATGCTGTAGCAGAGGCGGCGGTAGTTGGATTCCCACATGACATTAAAGGACAAGGAATATATGCATATGTCACGTTAATGCACGATGTTGTTCCTTCTGAGGACTTGCGCGCAGACTTGATAGCACATGTGCGGACAGAGATAGGCGCCATCGCGACTCCTGATATTCTCCAATGGGCCCCTGGCCTTCCAAAAACTCGGTCTGGAAAAATAATGAGAAGGATTTTGAGAAAGATTGCATCAAACGAGGTCGAGTCTTTAGGAGATACCTCGACTCTTGCCGACCCCGGTGTTGTAGGTGAGCTTGTGGAGAGTCGACCGAAAAAAATCCTATGAGAATAAAATAGATGATGGTGAAGGATGAGCAGTAACGATTCCTCTGCTGCGAGTGGCTGGAACATGTCTGAGCATTCAGCCTTACTTAATGTAGGAGACGGTGCCTTTTTTCCTATTGATAGAGCAGCCCTTGGCTACCAAGCTTTTCTTGAGTCAATGTCAGAAATTGTCTTAAGACAAGGTGCAGAAGATGATATTAGGCAAAGCATCATTGATTTTATCGATAAATTGCGGGAACAATTACCTGCAGGTGTAAAGGACTGTCATCCTTCGAACTGGTATGTCAATCCAATTTATTCGGCCTTACTTGTCTTGAGTGAAAGTAATTTGAAGGAGCTGAATGATATTCAGCTTGCCGTTGAGGCATGGGTCGAGAAGGGCTCAAGTATTCCAGTGGTTGGGCCGCAGAGGGAGTGGCAAACCACATTTCTTTCAGTGCAGCACGATCATATTCAATGTCATAAAGCTATAGTCATGTTATGTAGGCACTATTATTCTGCTACTGAAGAGGCATTGCGATGCTTTTCTTCGGCATTAGCTGTGATGGATGATAACAGAAAAATTAATACTCTGGCCCAGCTTTACGACTTTTGGATAGCTATCGCAGAACGAGCTTACAACACGGCTCTAATGGCCGAGTCTTTTAGTCGAGATTTTGGTAACGTGATTAATGCCTTGTCTGCATATAAAACATCAGTGTCAAAAATATCAGATATGCTCTTAAGGACAATGAACTTACCTGATATTAAGATGATGAAAAACACACTTTCTAAGCAAAACGATCTAGAGAGTCAGCTTCGTGATCTGAGATTGGAGCTGACTACCTTAAGAGATAAATAGCAGGTTAGGCTTGTCGCTTTGAGGGTTTTACAACGACTACTGAGGAGGCTGCATGCCAAGGCTGAATTTTTCCAAAGAACTTGTCATGCGAGAGGTTGCTGATTTTCAATCTAGACTTCTTGCTAGTTCTGAGGTTAGGCACAAACTTAGAGACGTCTCGCTTTGCCCAACTCCTAGAAGTTCTATTGCCTCACTTGAGGGGGTAACTTTATATCGCTATTTGGGAGAACAACGTGGGGAACCAATTTTAATTGTCTATGCCTTGGTAAATCGCCCTGATATGATCGACTTAGAAATTGGGCGCTCAGTGGTCGAGAGCCTCCTTGCTAGAGGATTCGATGTCTACCTAATTGATTGGGGCTACCCCTCAGATAGTGACTACAGTCTTAGCTTAGATGACTACGTTGGACGTTATATAGACTATTTCGTAGATGTAATCAGGGATGGTTTAGGAAGTGAGAAAATCAATGTTCTTGGAGTATGCCAAGGAGGTACGTTTAGTGTTTGTTATGCCGCACTTAATCCCGAGAAAGTGAAGAGGTTGATTACGACTATAACGCCTATTAATTTTCACACACAGTTTGATTCTATTAGTCATCTATTTAGAAACATAAACATAAATTTAATGATGGGTGTGGATATAAATATGCATGGCGACTTTTTGAATGCAATTTTTCTCTCTTTAAAACCTTATCGTTTGTTGCAGCAAAAGTACGTTCGGTTCCTTGAGAACATTGACGACTTTGATGCTAGTGCAACTTTTTTTCGTATGGAAAAATGGATTTTTGACAGTCCGTCGGTCGCTTCTAAGGTTTTTCAGGAGTTTAGTGTGGAGTTTTACCAGAAGAACAGTTTATTCCTTGGCAATTTGGTTATTAATGGACACAGAGTCGACACCCAAAAATTGACGATGCCGGTACTCAATATTTATGCAGCAAATGATCACTTGGTTCCACCTGCCTCGTCACAAGGATTAAGGAGCATTGTGCCAGCTGAGAATTATACAGAAAGAGAAATGCCTGGGGGTCATATTGGTATTTACGTGAGCACCCAGGCGAAGACTTCAGTTGCGGGTATCTTAGCCGAATGGCTTGCCGAGCCCGGCGAAGGTTCTTAAGCTCATGGTAAATTTTTATCGCGAGCATTAAGGTTCCTGCCAGTCTCTCTTTAACAGATCAATGCGTTTGGGAGAAGGTTTTGAGATGCAATAAACGTGTCAGATTCAACTCGAAATTCGAGGTGATGAAGCCATTAACTAGTTTTATCCTTAGAAGAATAAGTGAAGGAGACTGGCTAAATTAACTGCGGCAGAGCTTGGTTATTTCTGGCATAATTATAAGCACATAATCCAATCGCCAATTCGGCTGTGGTTTAGTTGGCAACAGTATACAAAGGTAGATAAATGACAAGTAATCAGGACCTGTCGGCATGGGTGGCGGAAGTTGCAGCACTTACTCATCCGGAGAGTATTCACTGGTGTGATGGTTCAGAGGAAGAGAACTCCGCTCTAAAGGAATTGATGTTATCGACGGGAGATCTTTTAAAGTTAAATGAGGAGACCCATCCTAATTGTTTCCTTCACAGATCTGACCCGAAAGACGTTGCAAGAGTTGAGCATTTGACCTTTGTATGTTCTGAACTTGAGGATGATGCTGGACCAAATAATAATTGGATGTCACCAGATGATGGGCATGCCAAGATTGATCCGCTTTTTGCAGGAAGCATGAAAGGTCGGGTTATGTATGTAATTCCGTATCTAATGGGTCCGTATGGGTCACCGTTCTCTCGGGCTGGAGTCGAAATAACGGATAGCCCCTATGTGGTAGTCAATATGCGCATTATGGCGAGAATCGGCGAACGTGCACTTCACCATATTGAAGACTGTAAAAGTTTCGTGAAAGGGTTGCACTCTTTAGGCGACCTGAGTCCAGACAGACGGTGCATCATGCATTTCCCTGAAGAATTATTGATTAAAAGTGTCGGCTCAGGATATGGAGGCAATGCATTACTTGGAAAAAAATGTCATGCCCTAAGAATTGCAAGTTCACAAGCTCGAACTGAAGGCTGGCTAGCTGAGCATATGCTCATATTGGGATTGGAATCTCCTGCTGGAGAAATAACGTATGTGGCTGCAGCATTTCCGTCTGCTTGTGGTAAGACCAACTTGGCAATGCTGGTGCCGCCTGAAGGCTATGAAGGCTGGAAGGTTTGGACAGTTGGTGACGATATTGCCTGGATGCACCTAGGTTCCGACGGTAGATTGTGGGCGATAAACCCAGAAGCTGGGTTTTTTGGTGTTGCACCGGGGACTAGTTTAAAAACAAACCCTAATTGCATGAATACTTTAGGACGAAATGCTATCTATACGAATGTAGCTGTTACTGAAGATATGCAGCCTTGGTGGGAAGGAATAGATGGAGAGAAACCTACTAACTTGATTGATTGGCAAGCACGTAAACACGACCCTGAGATCACAGGAAAAGCGGCACACCCCAATTCAAGATTCACAGTCTCTGCAAATCAATGTCCTAGTTTTTCACCTGAGGGTGATGCGGCTTCTGGGGTTCCTATTTCGGCCATAATTTTTGGAGGTAGGCGTGCGTCTGTAAGTCCTTTAGTCTTCGAAGCAATGGACTGGGAGCATGGCGTCTTCGCGGGTGCTTCGATGGCTTCTGAAACTACCGCGGCGGCATCTGGACAGATAGGTCAAGTAAGACGAGATCCAATGGCGATGAAACCATTTTGTGGGTACAACTTTGCTGATTATTGGGCGCACTGGTTAAGCTTTTCTGAAAAATCGGATAAGCTTCCTAAGGTTTTTCATGTGAATTGGTTTCGCAAGAATGAAGATGGCGAATTTTTATGGCCAGGCTTTGGGGAAAACATGCGTGTACTTGAGTGGATTGTTAATCGCTGCGACGGATCAGTAGAAGCGGATGAGACGCCGATTGGCTATGTTCCCAAACTGGACAGCCTTAATTTAGCAGGACTAGATATTGGCCCCGCGACTATGCAGTCTTTGTTAGGGATTACGCCGTCCGTATGGGCTAATGAAATTAATGAGATTGAAGAGTATTTTAACACGTTTGGAGAAAAGGTCCCTGATGTGTTGTATGAGCAGATTAAGAGGGTTAGACAAGCAGTCTCGGCAGAAATTTAGGTTCGCGGTCACTTTTTTGGGTCAGCTTCTGGATCTGCAATCTGCTTGAAGAACTGCGCTTGCATTTGATTCCAGACTTCTAGGTTCTGCTTAGTCATTTCCGCTAAAGGAGCTGTCATAGGATTCAACTTTAAAGCATCTGTTAGTTGGGATTGCATCTTCTCCTGTTGATCCTTAAATATGTTTATACTTTCGCACAAACTCTCTCCGGCAAGCCCCTGTACTGATTTCCCATAAAAACCAATAATTTTTTCCAGTGCATCGATTGTGAACAAGGGTTCACCGCAGTCCTCTTGCTCGGTGATGATCTGTAGCAATATGCTTCTCGTAATATCATCTCCATTTTTTTTATCGATTACACAAAACCCCACCTCTTCTACTACTAGTTTTCTAATGTCACACAATGTTACATATCTACTTTCTTCGGTGTCGTATAGTCGACGATTAGGGTATTTTTTTATTACACGCTTCAAATTTTCGGTCATACTGGGTTCCTGAGATATCGAGCTTCCTCTTTATTCTTAGTGTCAATTGCTGTGTGAGGCTCGTATATAGATGCATCTGCTGCTTGGAGCCTAAATCCGTACTCTTTCAAGATCACTTGGTAACCTAATTTAAGCCGCATAGTTTTTGCTTGCAAGGAGAAAGAGCGTTATTTTCATTAAACACAAAGTTGGTTTGAAATGCTGTTAGTTCGACAATTCTAGTAGTGTATCGTGCGAGATTCTACTGCTAAGGCTGCTTCGTGCAGCGCTTCAGATAGAGTCGGATGTCCGTGAATAGTCCTGGCTATATCTTCGGAGCTCGCACCGAACTCCATAGCTAGCACGGCTTCCGAGATTAGTTCCGAAGCATTCGGCCCAATAATATGCACTCCTAGAACGGTATCCGTTATCTCGTCGGCAATGACTTTCACGAAGCCTTGGGTACTTCCCATAGCGTGTGCTCTGCCACTGGCCAGAAATGGAAACGTCCCAACTCGAATTTTGCGATTAGCCTCCTTGAGCTCTTTTTCATTTTTACCCACCCAAGCGATTTCTGGCCACGTATATATTACCCAAGGGACAGTGTTGAAGTTTACGTGCGGACTCTGTCCAAAAATACGTTCTGCTACTGCTACACCTTCTTCGCTTGCTTTATGCGCAAGCATTGGTCCTCTAACACAATCCCCTATAGCATAAATATTGTCAACGTCCGTATTACACTTATCATCAACAGCAACAAAACCTCGATCATCAGTTTGTATTCCCACAGTTTCTAAGCCGAGATTTGCTGTATTAGGACATCTTCCAACAGCGACTATCACCTTGTCAAAAGTTGTGGACTGCTGACCCTCTTTATTTTCGTAGTGAACTTCGACTTTTTCTTCTAAGTAATTCGTTGCGGTAACTTTAGAATTCAGTTGTATTTTTAAACCTTGTTTACTGAAAATCTTGTATGCTTCTTTTGAAATTGCCGCATCTGTAGTGGGGAGGAATTCCGGTGCTGCCTCTAGCATTGTTACTTTAGAGCCAAGGCGCCTCCAGACGCTGCCTAGTTCTAAACCTATGACCCCTGCACCTATGATGCATAGACTGTCTGGAACCTCTGTCAAAGACAGCGCACCGCTTGAATCGATAACACTTTTATTATCAGTTTGCGCCGCCTTTATACTAACTGGGTTAGAGCCGGCCGCGATAATAATATTATTACCACATACGGTTGATGTTGAACCATCATGGTGTGTAATGGTCACTTCTTTTTTTCCGACGATCTTTCCAGAACCTTTCAGCCAGTCGACTTTGTTCTTTTTGAAAAGCCCTGCGATTCCTTGGGTCAACCCGGCAACAATTTTATTCTTTCTTTCTAGCATTTGCGTTACGTTCAAAGAAACCGTTGCCTCTATTCCGTGAGCCTTGCTTTCTTTGGTCAAAAACTCAAAGTGGTGAGAGGAGTCAAGTAACGCCTTAGAGGGAATACAGCCAACGTTTAAGCAAGTTCCACCAAGTATCGGCTTATTCTTTTTGTCTAACCATTTTTCTATACAGGCAGTTGAGAGCCCAAGTTGAGCGCAACGAATCGCCGCTACATAACCTGCAGGACCACCGCCCAAAACTATCACATCAAATTCTTTTTGCTTTTCCATTAGTGTTATATCGCCAACAATAGGCGCTCCGGCTCCTCAAGGGTGCATCTGATAGTATCTAAGTATTGAACGGCATCTCGTCCATCAATAATCCTGTGGTCGTAAGTCAATGCGAGATACATCATTGGTTGTATTACAACCTCCCCGTTAGACGCGACAGGTCTTTCTTGTATTTTATGCATTCCCAAAATAGCGCTTTGGGGTGTGTTGATGATTGGTGTCGACAAGAGTGAACCATAGACACCGCCGTTACTGATAGTGAAAGTCCCGCCTGTCAGCTCATCTATAGTCAGTTTCCCATCTCTAGCTCGTTCTCCAAAGTCACGAATACGTCGTTCTATTTCAGATAGCGACAGCTTATCAACATCACGGAGAACAGGTACTACTAGTCCGCGCTCCGATCCAACAGCTACTCCTACGTCAAAATAACCGTGGTAAATAATATCATCCCCATCTACAGCAGCGTTCACAATCGGGAATTTCTTCAAAGCTTCAACGACGGCTTTCACAAAAAATGACATGAAGCCTAGTTTCACTCCATGGCGCTTTTCAAATTCATCTTTGAATTGAGTACGCATGTCCATTATCGGGCGCATATTGACTTCGTTAAATGTTGATAGTAATGCATTTTCTTTCTGCGCTATTAGCAGTCTTTCTGAAGTTTTTCTTCTCAGTCGACTCATTGGCACTCGTTCTTCGATTCTTGATACGTCTTTTTGCGCAGGCCTAGCTTGGACTGGTGCGGCTACAGAAAATACATCTTTTTCATTCTGTTCGTGTGTCTTGTTGAGGTGTTCTAATACATCAGCTTTAGTGATCCGTCCTTTATTGCCACTCGCCTGTATCTCGCTTAGTGTAACGTTGTTTTCTTCAGCTAGTTTTCGTGCTGCCGGTCCTAGTTTTAAGGGTTGTGTTAGAGGGGATTCGACCTCTGACGCATCTGATTTTGGTCTTTCTTCATCAGACGACACTGTGCCCGAGCTTTCGGTGTCGATGATAGCGAGAATATCGTTCTCTAGCACCAGATCTCCTTCATTTTTAAGGATCTCTTTCAAAATTCCGGTTTCTGGAGCGGTAATCTCTAGGGTGACCTTGTCAGTCTCAAGGTCAATTAGGCTTTCTCCTCTTTCTACAGAGTCTCCTAGATTTTTATTCCACTCGAGAAGAGTGGCATCTGGGACAGACTCGGCTAAGATGGGCACCTTTATTTCAATTAACACTTTCTCCCTCCTGGAGGTTCTTTAAAATGAACATTCTACTTTCTAGACACTTTGGCGACTATTGATTGAGTTTAAAAGCTTTGTTTATTATTTCTTTTTGTTGTTCCGCATGCAGAGAAGCATACCCCACTGCCGAGGAAGAGGAAGAAGGTCGTGCGATACATGTTAGTGGCTTAGTTTCGTCGAAGCATCCGCCTAAGTAGCTTGTGGAAAGTAACATTGACCACGCTCCCTGGTTTCGTGGTTCTTCCTGGACCCACACAAGCTCCTCAGCATGAACGTATTGATCCAAGACTGTTTTCATTTCTTCTTTCGGGAACGGGTACAGTTGTTCTAACCTGATAATTGCTACATCTGTGATGCCGTTATCGATTTTCCCTTGGTGTAAATCGTAGAATACTTTGCCGCTGCAAACTAGTACCCGTTTTATATTTTTCGCATCAGCTACAACTGCATCGTCTATGACCGGTTCGAAAGATCCCTCATATATATCGCTGAGGCTAGACACTGAAAGTTTATGTCGCAAGAGACTTTTAGGGCTCATGATGATCAGAGGTTTGCGGTAAGACCTTAGCATTTGTCGCCGTAGCAAGTGGAACATTTGTGCAGGTGCGGTTGGGTAGCAAACTTGCATATTGTCCTCTGCGCAGAGTTGTAAATACCTTTCCAGGCGGGCAGAAGAATGCTCGGGACCTTGCCCATCGTAGCCATGTGGAAGCATCATGACAAGACCACAGAATCTACCCCATTTTGCTTCGCAAGAAGCGATGAATTGATCTATGACTACTTGTGCGCCATTAGCAAAATCTCCGAACTGTGCTTCCCAGATGACTAAGGAGTTCGGTTCAGTACTTGCGTAGCCATACTCGTATCCAAGCACGGCTTCTTCAGATAACGTGGAATTGATAACTAAAAAAGTTTCTTGGCTTTCACTCAGGTTCTGGAGAGGAAGGTAGGTGTCCCCGGTTTTTTGATCATGCAGCACTGCGTGCCTGTGAAAAAAAGTACCTCGAGCACTATCTTGACCTGAGATTCGCACGGGATATTTATCTGTTAGCAAGGATGCATAGGCTAAAGTTTCTGCAAACCCCCAATCGAATGGTTTTTCGCCTGCTGCCATTGCGATTCTATCTTGGACAATTTTGTTTACAGAGCGGTGCAGTATAAACGGACTGGGCATTGCATTGAATTTATCAGCAAGAATTCTTACTTCTCCTTCAGT
>Ga0302114_10001376_pt1 | contig 16040 bp, 10 predicted proteins | sample AG5_Surface_MG_FD_203107 | JGI IMG/M metagenome (GOLD analysis project Ga0302114, IMG submission 203107) | Marine microbial communities from Western Arctic Ocean, Canada - AG5_Surface | ecosystem: Environmental > Aquatic > Marine > Oceanic | place: Canada: Western Arctic Ocean | collected...
ATTCCAGTTTTCCCGTTTCCAAACATTGTTGCATCAAAAAAAAGCAGAGGATCAGCAGTTAACCTTGACGACTTATCAAACTTATGAATGTAGGTTTCCTTTGGAATTTTAAAAGCATCGATTTTTTTATAGAATTTTTCATTGCTATTTATAATAAATTTCTTGCTCAAAACACCTAATTTTTTTGTTGCACAATCTAAAATTATATTTTTGATATCTACATATTCATCATGATTATTATTGTGCTCTACTGCATCAAGCATCCTAGGCATTGCCTCAGGCGCCGAGGGCAGATCGTTGCCTTTCAAAGCAATTCTGCTCTCCTGAATTGTCTTCGATTCTTCATGCTTTTGTTGAATCTGCTGTGTTGCTTCTACTATTTTCCCATTGATACGCACAGTTTCTTCGAGCTTCTCGATTGATGGCACATAGCTCAGGCTGAGCTTTTTCCATATCGGTGGCAAACTTACATTACTTGCGTCTGTATTTCTCTCAGTGCCCATCCCGCTGGCATCTACTACACCGCGACCTTCGATCGAGATTTGGTTGTGAGTTGATATATTTTGCGTGATATTTTGATCTGGATTACCTACTTTCAGGTTGAATGGCTCAACCCTGAAAGTGGCACTGTCTAGAAGCTGGTTACTTATGGTGATATGAAGATCCTCGATTTCTTTAAAGCCGCCTCGGCTAAAAACGTGCGTACCGCCAACCACTCTATCCTGCCCAGATTTGACATAGCTTTTTACGGAAATTATCAAATCCATCTCATCTGGTGTTTCAGGATCATCCCATTTCAGCTCAGCTTTGAACATTTCATCAGCACTTGTGTTCGTCAGTCTAAACTTTAAATAGGTATCGTGACCTGCATAAGCATCGAGAACGTTCTCGTCAAATTCAAGCTGAAACTGCATCAAAGCAGCTACCTCACTTTTCTGCACCTTCAATTTACTAAGTATTTCTGAGTGTGCCGAAATTGAGATCTTGAATCTGTCTCGTGCCCGGTCTGAGAAGACTTTGATTTCCTCCAAGGTGTGGTTATCAAAGACTAATTCGCTCAATAGCGCTTGATAAGTTTTCAGTGCCTTCGGTTGGTCCACCTCTTCTTCGAACCACTTCTTAGATGGGCCGCAGTTTGAACAGATTTTTGCAGTTTGGCTCGGATTTTCGAGTCCACAGAAATAGCAGTTAAACAATAGGGAACCCTCTAACAGTAATGAACCGTGATTTTTAGTAATCCGCTTCGCTAGAACCCAGTCTGGGTCTCTCCACATTTTGGACAAAATTTCTTGGGTTTGCCTGGAAAGACATGGTCGCATACCGAGTTTGAACAATTTACCGGAGCAGCAGTAGGAGCATCCTCTTTTCCACTTGGCTTTTTGGCAGCGGCGGCGGTAGCTACTTTCGCCATGCTATCCATCGATTTTTCGTTTGTTGTTTGAGCAATTTTTGCAGCTTCTTTGTATCCATCAATTGAATTAGCAGACGCCGCACCAGCTAACTTTGCCATCTCCGAATTGGTCTTTAGGACAGCCTCCATTGTGGATTTGTATGCATCAATTGATTCCTTTGCGGCGCCTTCTTTAACCTGCAACATTTGTTTGTACAGGTCTTCCTTAATACCGGCTCCAGCGGCATCGGCTTGCGATTTGGCTATAGACTCAACGATGTCTCCAGCGGCACTCTGCCCGCCTGCTTTAACCAATTGCGCCGCCTGCATTGCAAGGATTTGCTGAGCATCCATGTTCTGCATACCTTGAACTTTGGCTAGCTCGAAGTCCATATCCTGTTTGGCCATATTGGCTTCCATCTCAGCCATGGCTCTGAGCTTGTCTGCTTGGCGGTTGTGCTGACGGTCTTGCAAATCCTCTTCAATAGCGCCTAGCTTAGCCTTTTCAAGAGCTTTGAGGCGGATAGACTCCTCAGAGTCGAACGATTGATCCGATACTTCGCGCCTTCTGGCTCGGCTCTGGGCGTCTCCGGTCATATCAGCCAAATCGATGTCATGAGTGGCAATGGTCTTCTCTAGATCTATTTCGTGCTCAGCCTGACTAACTTCATCCTCTCTGCTTCCCTTGAGTTGATCACGGCGAAAATCCTGCTCTCTGAGCATTCGCGCTCGCTCCCGGCTTAAGCGGTCGATCTCGGCTTGATCGTCAACGGCTTCTTTCTTAAGCGAAACCTGCGTTTCAAGTGCATGTTCATCTAGGTCCAGTTCTGATGTCTTCAGGCGGGCTTCGAAAGCAGCCCTTCGTATTTGTAGGTCTTCAGAGTCACCTTGCCTAGCTCGCCTTAACGCTATCCCAAACGCTGCTTCTTGAAGATCGAGCCTGCTGCCCTCAACGCCAAGGTATCTCTTATCAGCCTCTACCTTGCGGAGCTCTTCATTGATAAGCGCATCCGTCTTGAAAAACCACTCCTCTGCCGCAGTGCGAATATCAATAATGCTTACATCGGTCAGATATCCACTAAAATCAGCGTACAGCTTTGTACTCAACCGAGCGCTAAGCTGGTTAAGCGTATCGGGGATCGTGAGAGATGCGATGGCAGTGCTACGCAAATCCGCCATCAGATGCTGAATAGCTGACTGGCCTATTTGTTCATCGGTCGCAGAAATCATTCCGACGTCTTCAGAAACATTCTCCAACAAGCTAATCCGAAGAGTCAATTGTTCTCCCTCTGCGGATTGAAGCAAGATCAAATTCGAGTTCCAGTCCATCTTCGACATGTCATGGCCGCAATCCTCGCAGAATTTAAGCCGCGAGGAGTACTCGTGATCGCACTCTGGGCAAGCCACCGGCTTTGTGAATTTAGAAACTTCTATTTGCCGACGTTTTAACTGCTCGCCTCGCAGATATGTGCATTTGGAAGATATTCCCGTCGTCTTTTTAATCAGTGCAACAACCCTATCTCTAGCTTCTTGAGATTCAAACTCAGAGACTGTAAAGTTTGCTATAGCGTCGACTGCAGTGGCGATTGCTAGATTTTTAAAATCCTCGAAGCTAAACTTTTGCTTGCTTCCAATGCTCTTTTGTAAAAAGAGACCAATGCTTTTTAGGTCTTCTGCAGAAATAGCTAGTTCATCTGAATGAATCCAAAACTCAAATCTGAGCGATGCATTGAGTGCACCTGGAGACGGAATGGGATGACTGAAACTAACTGCTGGAATATCTTGCAGATTCATCAAAATGTAAGTTTTAACGCTCTGTTGCTTTTGGCCGCTCAAAACTCTGGCAGCTTCGGCGATTTTTCCAAGGAAATCAGTGATCGAGTTTTTTTCATTACCCTTGTACACTTCTTGCGATTGCACACCATGGACAGCGTTATTTACCATCGTGACAGCTACGGAACCATAAGGTACAGAAACTGAACTTGACCCGACTGCTCGTAATTTTTCTTCGGACAGCAAATACACGAAATCGACAGATTCCTGATTTTTATTCGATGCTGTCGAGTCGGTAGATATTGGAGTTTGTTCCTTTATCGGCTTGCCACATTCGACGCAAAAGCCGCCAATGGGGGAATTTTTTGCTCCACAGTAGTTACAATCTTTCGAAGCCGAAGACGAGGCTCCGCAATCAGGACAAAATATTGAGTCATCAGCGATGGTGGCACTACAATGTGGACAGTTCATATATTTTCCTTGCTCATAAGGGTCTGTTGAATATTTCCTTGTGGATCCAGCGTAACAATTAGAAGGCCTTTCTCTCTTCCAGTTCGTTTAGATTTTGAAAAAATTCGATAGCCTGAAGTGTTATCGAAGCTCACAAAATCAAGCAATGCATCATCGACCGAACCGCCCCATCTCGTCACCAAGTCATTGATATGGGAGTAATCACTAAATCCCCTAATCAGCCTTCGGGCTTCAATAGCGTCCAACATGAACTTTTGGTTTTGTAACGGTAATCGTGCTTGATAACTTAACCTAACTTCGTCCAGAGTAGGTTTTTCTATAGAAAAATTAGTGTTTTTTCTAGATCTTATTCGATCAAGGACAGAGCCAGCTGTTAATGAAACAGGGCGAGTTGTGGCAGGTGGTAGGGGAGCTCTATTCGCAACCGCTGATGCCATGGTATGCCAGGGAACCCCGAAAAGGTTAAAAGAAAGAACTGTTTTTTTGGCAATATCGTCGTTAAGGGGGTCCAAGATCAAGAGCTCCATTTTCGCAGTGTTGAGTGACTCACCAATGCTGGCCCCGCGCTCGAACGCCAGTAAAAACTGGCTAGCTATCACATCGGCAGCACAGAGCTGAGACGTTGGAGACCCATAGGCTATTGTTGAAGACCCAACAAACCCGACGCCACCAGCGCTGAAAAATCGCTCAACCACACTTGGCTCATCATATCCCAGGGCCCCGCCGTAGCAAGCCTCGCAAACGATTAGGGATGAATTAAAATCCGACACCGTGGTAGGGGTAAAAATGGTCGGGTACTCGCCCTCTTCAGACTCGCCTACCCAGTGGGTCGTATCTGCGCCTCCGTGTACGTTGAACAACATAATTCCGTTTGGGGTGACTATTTTTCCGTTTGACTTTTCTTCTAGATCCTCATGAGACCAATCAGGAGATGTAATGACCGCGCCCCTAGGTAAACGCGAAAGTACATCGGGGGATCTGCAAAAGTCAGTTCGTTGTTTTCTACTTAGCGTTTGATTCACGATTTCTTGAGTAGCTTCCCGCCAGCAAGACGCGCTCACAGCGAACAACATTGACTCCGCTACCGATCTAAATTTCGGCGTTTCAAATAATACCCTTCGTACTACCTCTGCATCGTGAGTCGGAATTCTGCCGATTGGCACTACCGGAACTGCCGTGAGAGCATCTTCAGCAGAGTAATCGGCAAGACAAGCATAAGGTGCATCCGTCAGACAATGCGCGTCCCCATCCATAGTTAGAGGATTAGGGGCAACAATGGGGGGCACTTGGTCCCAATCCCCAATAATTACTACATATTTAACTTGTTTAATTGAATCGCGCAGTACGATTCTTGCAGCACTAATCATTTGTGTTTTATCGCTGCAGCTTACTATCCCATGTGCTTTGCACTGAGCATTGGCGAGTAAAGATTGGAGTGTCTCTTCAAAGCTGGAGCTGACGACAAATAAAGTGCTTTGCAACTTGTCTCTGATGTCCGTGGTAGTTTTTGACGTGACATTTTTAGCGAACTTGGCAGAGGCAGGCTCGGGAGATTCACTTAAAATTTGCCCTATCGGATTACCGCAAAAATGGCAAAATTTACTAGTTAATACGACTTCACTGTCACATGATTTACATCTTTTCATTGTCATCATGATTTTCAAAGGACCGGCTGACTGGAATGATGGCTTCAACGTCGTTTAAGTCGATTTTTGTTCTCCAATGGCCCCGCAAGTTATCAGAGACTCCCGAGATTTCAACCCACTTATCGAGGTGTCGCGCGACGATATCGTCTTGACTACAGTCCTGTGATTGCGAATAGATCCTAAAGACCTTACCGTCACCGCATTGCAGCACTGGATACAAGCCCTCTGACTTTGACTGCTCGAACATCAAAGCGAGTTTAAGTAGTCCAACTTTCTTGTTAATCATCTAAAAATGTTACACATAAAGATAGGAGGATGAAGGTCATAAATTTACCACCCTGGACTTCAATCAACAAGGATGGAATGCGTCCGCTGTATGGAGCAGGAGCCTAAGATAGAACACAAAAATAGTTCGTGCATCCGCGCCTCTGAAAGGTCTATTTAAGACCTGCTTGGCAATGACATAGATCTGCCCCTTGCTGTAGTTCGAGCTATATGGATCTTGAACGGGTTGGACTTCCCCAGCTACGACAGAAGCTTCCGGCTATATAAATTTGCAGTCCCTTTCACACACCCATCCTCATCTAGCAGTACTTCATAGATAAACTGGCTTTGCAAAAGGCAATCATCTTCAAACTCTCTAGCTCAAGTTTTTACCATCAAGGGCAATACGCATCAATCTTGAGGATCATGTGACTTTTATTAAGCGGAGCAAATCATCATGACTTGGCAGGACTTGAATAAGGTTTGTCCGTGCTGTCTCGAAGATAGTGAAGTACCAAAAACAGTATTCATCATCACCTCTTCCATCGGCTGAGTCTCTGCAGAACTTTCACCACCACCTTAAGCAACAGTTAAATTGGAAGCTACAAACCTAACGCATACGCCTAGATTCAGCGCCAAACCCAAGCTCGGTATTTCATGGCTCCAAGAGACCGACGACATCTGCCGAAGCTCTTTAACCTCCTTGTACCGCGATCCGCCAAAATCCAGCATTACATCTATATCGACTGTCTCACCTGAAACAGACAGTAAAAGTTGCCACGGCCCTTTAGTGGACATGGATGACTTAGCAGGGACACTTAAAATAAAACGTGAGTCTCTCTACCAACGGATCTACTACGGGAAACTAGTGATCCCCCACATGAAAAATGGAAAAAAGTATTTATTCAAAACAGAAGATGTGGCTGAATACATACAAAGTGAGTTTGAGAGGCCTACCTCTTTAGCTACCATTGAGCTTGTCAACTAAAGACGACGCATTTAGCTGTGTGTACCGCAGCAACTGCTTCCAATCTTTATGTCCTGATATTCTCGCCACCTCTTGGATCTGAAGACCTTTTTCAAAGAACCGAGAAACAGCTTCGTGCCGAAGATCGTGGAAATGCAGTTCTGGTAACCCAGCTTCTTCCCGTACCTTCACGAACCTATCACTAATTGATTGGGCTAACTTCACGCCTGGAAAGACAGCGCCTGTCCGTTTACTTTCAACCGGCACCCACGTCTTAAGCACCTCCAACGCCTTATTCGACACTGGTATTATCTGGTTATTACCCAGCTTTTCACTTGGGTGCTTCCGGTCTTTAATAAAGATAGTGCTCTGTTCGAAGTCTACATCCTTCCACTGCAACGCTTGGATCTCTCCTTGCCGCATGCCAGTTTCAACTGCCAGCATAATGATTGGCCCTATCCATCCCGAGTGGTGCTTTAAGCTGGCCCCCATAAGCAGTTTAAGCTCTTGGTCACTTACTCTACGCTCCCTCCTGCGACTACCACCTACCAAACCTATCTTTGACAGCGCTGACAGCGCGTCTCTTGCGGGATTAGATGACAGGTCTACGCCCCACAAAGTTCTAGCGTGGTCTATGGTCCGGGCGACGTAAGTAAGCTGCTGGTTAAGAGTAGATCTGCTGATTGGCGCTCGGCCCTTGTACCCTGCCCTTCGCTTCTCGGCATATTTAAATAACATGTTGGGCGTAAGGTGAATGACACGCACACCTTTAAAATGCTCGGCTGTCATTTTAATGGTGGTCATCTTGCTACGTGCGAAGGGTCGGTGAGGATGAACTTCGTCGATGTAACGATGAAGCAGGTAGTCCATCGTGTAACTTTCGACTACTTTAGATTTAGGCAGTGGCGCCGACTTCAGCTCTGCCTTTCTAAGGACAGCCCAATTCTCTGCGGCTGCTTTTGTGGGGAAGGTTTTGTTAAATCGCTTACGGTTACGAGAGACAACGCATCACCAGCTGTCGGAACTAATAATCTTTATAGTTTCAGTGGCTGTCGAAACAGTTAATCTCTATAGTTTCGACATTATGGTGTTTCGACAAATTTTCGACAAGTAGATAATAAACATATATAAAACGAGGGGTTGAAATTTGGCGGAGAGAGAGGGATTTAACTCTTTAACTTATTGATATAGTGCGTTTTACCTCTATATATCTCTATTATCCTTGTCAGTCATTTCTATTTAGTACTATTTGCCATTACAGCACGACTACATCACGGAGATAGTGATTCTCGAATCGTCACTCTCTCCGATTCGCTCCGTCACTTGGCCTTGGCGCCGTCCCTCCCCCGCAAATACCGAGAGGCCTTTGAACAGGTCTCAGAATGAGCCCTAGTGCTGTCCGGGTATCAGTTGCTTCATTATCCTTAACTTATTCCTCGCCTACTTACTTGCTGCTCCTTTCTAGGGTCAATGAACACTTGCCAAGGGACAAATGACAACGGGCAGGGGTCAATGGCCAAGAATCACGTAAATTGATCAAATATTAACCAATGTGTGTCAGAAAACGAGGTGTGTGTCAGCTTTTGCGGTACGTGTGCCAAAAATGTGTGTCAAATGTTAGTGAACACTATTCCCTTAACACTCAACAACTTACCATCAAAAAGGGCAAATGTGTGTCAGGTGTGCCACCTTTTTCGACCCTGTTTTAATAATTTGTAATTCCTTTTTTTAAAAACGTTTTCTAGGGAACTCTATGAAAAAAGTTGTCCACTGGCACACACTTAAGAAAAAGTGACTTAAACCCATGATAACTATAAGAATAGCGTTTACTAACTTCTGGCACACAATCTGGCACACATTTCTCAAAACCTGGCACACAGCAACTTTTCTGGCACACAAGACCTTACAAACTACAAGGATATAAACCATGACTATCTATGACGAATTCGAAAAAGTTAAGGGTACATTCCAACAGAAAATACCCACATCAACACTTGGCAAGGTACAAGCGAGAGCTAATTACCTACTTCAACACGTGAAAGATAACCCTGACGTCTGGGCACTTGGCCTCTTGGCCTTTGTCGTAGGTGACTTGTCAGATATCACCGAGACCTTATCCGAATTAACCACCGAGGTGTAACCCATGACAGATAAAGCTTAGACAGTCTAATTAGTAATGGTTGCAATTTATTTATATCTCAAGTAATTGTATTGTGTATGTAATTAATGCACGCAACCCACGTAATCAATGCTTAAGGATTCTCAATGCTGAATTCATAGAACTGATTATCGTGGGAAATAATCTATCTCTAAAACGAGGCCGAGGCATCAATGGATAAAACAAAATACATCTTCAATGGAAATAGTTTTGGTAAGGGCCGCCTAGTCCTAGCTGTCGTAGAAAAATATGTATCCGACAACCCAAATACTTCTCGGCAGCAACTCGATAATAAATTTCCGTCCAAGCTGCAAGGATCTATCGGAGTTGTTACTTCCGTTGAAGAAGCAGAAGGAAAATATGAAGGAAAAAGGCATTTTGTAAAGTCACCAATAAAACTTACAGATGCGACCGTAGCGGTATGTAGTCAGTGGGGTGCAAATAATATCAATGATTTTTTAGAACATGTGTCACTTGAGCTTGGCTTCAGCATTGACGAAAAATTAGATGCTGGGGAAGAAGAAGTCGACCAGAATGAGGCAGATGCCCTCGGCTTAGACACCGTGATTCACGAAGTCAAGAATGAACTAGATCGCATAATACTCGCGAACGAAGATCAGGTAACTGCGTCTGAATCTATGAAAGTAAGGCCAGGGTACGGCCCCGATAAATTTTACTTGGATAAAGTCGATGGGTCGTATGATTCTTCATTGCAGAGCCTTATCCATTTTATTCTTTGGGAAAAGAATCTCTATCATGGTTTCTTAACTGCCAGGCAACTGGCAGATGCAAAAGCGGTCGTGGAAGATGATCCGGATTCTATTTACCGGCCAGACCTTGATGACGAATCTACGTCGGACGAAGAATATCAACAGGACCAAGAACTAGACGAAATGCTCGATTCGCTCTACTGGCAAGTCATTACGCATGTGGGTAAGGCTCTTGGTAAATTCAGTTTCTTCGATAAAAGCGACTTTGAAGATAATGGCTTCGTAGACGAAACTGACTAGGAACATGCGCAAATAGGCGTATTGTATTCCAGCACATACTCATGGGCATCAAACGGGTTGAGGCAGATTGTACTCTCGACTAGAAGACTGTTCTTATTAAATTTATTAACCTTCTGATACTCCATGCGGTACAAATGAATATTTACAGACATATTTCGGCAAACCAGTCTCTTCTAGAGCCCTATCCATTTTTTAGTGAAATATCTATGGAGGCCTACTTGTGTGAGAATCCGAACATTCTCACACTTGATCAGTATAATTATACGCAGCCTCTCATTCTTGAGTATGAACTGGCTCTTAAGGAGGGCAGAGGCGCTGACTCGAATGGCAGAATCGATATACTCGCCCAATATGCTGAGAATGAGACTCTTGCGGTCATTGAGCTAAAGAAAGGCGTTTTAACTGAGGACCATTTAAATCAGCTGCAAGACTATCTGCGCGCTAAAAATCAATTGCTAGAAAAATTTCCGAAAATTGGAAATACGCATGACGCTGATCAATCATGGATCGGAGTATTAGTCGGCTCCCACATCGCCCCCTCTCTCCAAACGCTCTTAGAATCAGGATCAGGCTATAAGTTCGATGGCATCCCTATCGCTGCATTAACACTGCAAAGATATCGCGAGACAAGAACGAATGAAATCTTCGTAATCGCTGATGTCATCTTTAAGCAGTCAGCGCGCGATACAAGCAAATATTATTTTAAGAACGAGTTCTATGGTAAGGGCCGGTTAGTCTTAGAAGTTATAAAAGATTTTGTAGATAGAAATAAGGCCATTGGTTACTCTGCGCTATTGGAGGCTTTCCCAAAAGAGTTGCAAGGAACCTATGGTGCCTTTGATGTTCTCAGCTCGCTCGAGCGTAACGGTGAAGGAGCAGGTTTCGAACGGAGCAGGTATTTCCAGAAGGCCGATGAGGTTATAAGAATCGCCGAGAACCTTGAAATCGTAGTGTGCTCTCAATGGGGGAAAGGTAATATTGAACGTTTTATCGAACGAGCTAGGGAGCTTGGGTTCGACATAAACTAGCTAATCTTTTAATTGTTGCTCATAGTATCAAGAGCCTCCCCAAAATTAATCAAATCGGATGTGCCATCAATTTCCAAAATACTCACCTGACTAATCTTTAAGGTTTTCCTTATTATTTTATCTTGTTCCACCCTACTATATTCCTTAAGGTTCGACCTTAACTCTCGCACGAGAGAAACAAGTTCGTCATAGGTTTGGTAATTCATTTTTAACTTTACCCTCAACGTTCGCAATTTGACTCAAAAATCACCCACATAAATTCATAGGTTACATACAATGTACACGACTGAGCAAGGTATCGCCTTCTCTCCAAGCGATCTTTTGAAATTCTGGCAAAGTCCATTTGCCTCATGGATGGACCGCTTTGCTCTCGAATACCCCGCTCAAGCCCCTAGCCGAGATACGCAAGACCAATTGTCTGAATCGCTCTCTAAAAGAGGCCAAGTACACGAGGACGCCCTCTATCAGTCTTTTAAAGATAATGGTTTGAGCGTCATCCGTATTAGCGGGGGATCTGAGGAATCACGCAGATCAGCAACTCTAGAAGCTATGAGCTCGGGCGTGGATGTTATAGCCCAAGCTCAGCTAGAGAGAGGCTCTTTGAGTGGATACGCAGATTTTCTGGTTAAGAAAAGTCATCAGCCAGGCGAGCGGGACAGCGATCTTGGCAATTGGCACTATGAGGTGTGGGACGCAAAGCTCGCAGGCGGTGTAAAGCCGAGCTTTATTCTGCAGCTGTGCAGCTATGCCGACATGCTTGAGTCAATGCAGGGAATGCTGCCAAGCCGTGTCGCTGTGGTGTTAGGCAACGGCAGCATCGAGCATCAGTGGCTGAGCGACTATTTTCCCTTTTATCAAACCCTCAAACGGTCGTTCTTCGAGGCCCAGGCTGACTTTGACCCTGACAGTCGCCCAGACCTAGCCGACTCTAAAGATTGGGCGAACTGGAGCGAGTACGCCGATAAGCTAATTGCAGAGTCAAACCACCTGTTACTCGTCGCCGGCATTAAGCGTAGTCAGATTACCAAGCTGAACCGCGCGGGAATCGCTACCCTGAACGATTTGGCCGAAACCCCTCTGACTCACGTACCTGATTTGAGTCCTCTGGTTTTCGCAAAACTTAAAACTCAAGCGGCCATTCAAAAAAGCAGCAAAGGGCTGACTATTCCCCTTTACGAGGTTATTAAGCCTCGTGCTGACGAGATGCGCGGGTTGGCGATGCTCCCGCCCGACTCCCCGCTCGACGTCTTTTTCGACATTGAAGGCTTTCCTCTAGATCAAGGTGGGTTGGAATACCTTTGGGGGAACACCTATTTCGATGAACAAGGGGCACGTCAGTTTATAGATTTCTGGGCTCATGACCCCGCTCAGGAAAAACAGTGCTTCCAAGACTTTGTTGCTTGGGTTTACGCGCGCTGGCAGAAAGACCCGACAATGCATATTTACCATTATGCGTCCTATGAGATTACCGCATGTCGAAAGCTGATGAGCCGGTATGGCGTATGTGAGCACGAGGTCGATCAGCTTCTTCGCAACGAAGTGTTTGTCGATCTGTACAAAGTCGTGGGCGGCAGCTTGATTCTTGGGGCTAAAAACTACTCCATAAAAAGCGTTGAGCTTTTATATCGTGGAAAAAGAGAGACGGTGGTCGCCAACGGCGGCGAATCGATCGTTGTCTATGAGAAATGGCGCGAGCTCAACGCGGCCGGCGAACAAGGCGGCTCTTGGGAAACGTCATCTATACTCACAGAAATCCGTAACTACAATAAAGATGATTGTGACTCCACCCAAGAATTGACGAAGTGGCTACGTGATCTTCAGTCAAAACACGCGATTAGCTATATCGGCAAGACTGAGGTCGTTGAGCCGGAAATTCCTGAAGAAATAACCGCGCGTACCCAGCTACGAGCACGCCTGCTTGCTCGCGCAGAGAAGGAACAGAGCACGGATAGCCAAGCTGCAAGTCTGACACAGACCTTTGCTGAGGCGCTTGAATTTCACAGACGTGAGAACAAGCCAACATTTTTTCGCCTTTTCCGTCGCTTAGATTCCAGCCCCGAAGAACTTATAGACGATTTAGATTGCCTAGCCCTCTGCAGTCGCACGAACACACCGCCCTTTAAGCCAACTGATCGGGCTCGCAATCTCGCTTACGAGTACCAGTTTGATATCGAACAAGAATACAAAGGCGTGAGCCGCCAGGTCTATTTGTGGGGAGAGGAAGATGAGAATGGCAAAATTCCTAAAGCCACTTTTCTCGGCGAACACAGCAGGCTAGATGAAGGCATTGTAGTGCTTCAAAGCAAAGAGCCGCCTTCCGATATCATCACGCTTATTCCTGATGAATACGTCAATCCGCAGCCAATCCCTGCGGCGATCGAGGCACTAGCGAGATTGTATGAAACAGGTGATCCCAAAATTAATCGATCAGCAATCTATGATTTCTTAACTCGGTCAAAGCCCAGGATCACGGGGCTAACCGGTGGAGCCATTGCGCCTAGCAGCGACCCAGTGAGTAAGCTAAAGGAAATTACGGCTGCAATTAAAAACCTTGATTCCAGCTATTTAGCCATCCAGGGTCCTCCAGGTGCAGGAAAATCTCACACAGGAAAGCACGTCATCGCTGAGTTGCTTAAGACGGGCGCAAACGTCGGAATCACAAGTAATAGCCACAAAGCCATCAATAATCTTCTTTTGAGCACTGCAAAGCATTGTCGAGAACAAGGTATCTCAGCCTATTTCATGACGAGTCTGGACACCGAGCCCGATATAAAGACGCTGGACATTACTATCGCTAAAAGTGGTCAAATTGCTGAAAATCTCACAACCTCCTGTGTAGTTGGGGCCACAGCCTGGGCTTTTTCTAGGGAAGATCTCAGTGAACAGTTCGACTACCTATTTATTGACGAAGCAGGACAGGTCTCGGTGGCTAACTTGATTGCAATGAGTCGATGTACTCGCAATATTGTCTTGCTGGGTGACCAAATGCAGCTCGGCCAGCCTACACAAGCGGAGCATCCAGGTGACAGCGGCCTGTCTGTGCTGGATTACTTCCTAAAGGACTCACCGACTATTCCAGAAGACATGGGCGTTTTTCTTGGGACAACACACCGCATGCATTCGAAAATCAATGAGTTCATAAGTCAGCACATATACGAAGGCAGGCTTCATTCAGCTCCGTTAACAAATGGTCGGACAATCGAGGTACCTGACGAGTATTCAGGGCCTTTGAATATCGAGGCGGGTATCCGATTTATCCCAGTTCTTCACCAAGGCAATACCCAGGCGTCCCAGGAAGAGGTGGAGGTCATTAAAAAGCTGGTCGCGGAACTTCTGGGGCGCAATCTGCTAACAGGCAATCCAGATAAGCCTATAAGGCCCGTCACTTGGGAGGACATCTTGTTCGTCGCGCCTTTCAACCATCAGGTCGGCAAGCTCAAGGCCGCTCTAGGTGAGCGAGCTAAGGTAGGAAGCGTCGACAAGTTTCAGGGACAAGAGGCACCTATCGTCTTTCTCAGCATGGCTTCAAGTGACGCAACTGAGTCCGCACGCGGAATGGAATTTCTGCTTGATAAAAACCGGCTCAATGTTGCTATTTCACGCGCCCAGTCATTAGCGATTATAGTCGGTCACCCCCACCTAGGGCATGCGCAAGCAACTCGAAGGGAACAACTGAAACTTTTAAGCCTCTACAATGCGATAACTAACTATATCGTCTAGGAAGAGATGCAGATTTGTAGTAAACACTAAAGCCTGCTCTATGTTATTGTTGCCAAAATTTTTGAATATTTAGGCATTATATTAATGGAAAACATTGAAGTTCGTCGCAATAGCGACGAATTTATCCTAAAGCCGTATTACGTCTATGTTTTAGTAGATACACTGAATAATAACGAAATATTCTATGTGGGAAAGGGCACGTCGCAAAGAGGGTATGATCATCTCAAGGATGCATCTAAAACTGATATCGCTTATTCCCCAAAAATAAGTAGGATTAAGTCCATTTTCGAGCGAGATGCACAACCTTTAGTAAGGGTAGTTGGTCGTTTCAGCACCGAGAAAGAAGCTTTTGCAGTCGAATCAGTACTAATTCATTGGGTTTATGGATTTAATTCCCTGAGTAATGAACAACCAGGACACGGTGCAAGGTATGTGAGACCTAAGAATATGGGTCTTGAAAAAGAATTACACTTAATAGATATCCCGAGCAGCATTAAAGTAATGGGCTCGACAAGGAGTGGATACCTTAAAGAGCGAATAGAAAATCACGTTAGACTCAATCACGCCGAGATGATGCAAGATCTCTTTGACTACCTCGCGTATAAAGACATTCCTCTTCTCTCTAATGGCGTGATCGGAATAGAAGGTGGACGGTACTTAGCAATCACCATAAGACTAAAAGAATGCGCGAATCTCGTGTTGCAAATTACGGATTCGGAAAAGCACTCGATAATTCCAAATCTTAGGCCTCTATCTGAAAGCAAAGAAGAACGTGATTTCTTTACAAACTTCTTAAAAAGCACCCTTAACATAGTGCCGAAGAATGGTGGCAGATATTTGAAATTAGATAGGTGGAAAAAAATAAAGATAAACGCTGAAGAACATGAGGAAATATATAAATTTGTAGAAAGTACTATATATTTTTTCAAGCATCTTTAATCATCGATTGAATTTACATGTCATACATTCTTCAACTCTCTCATCTCGACTGCTGATAATACACCTTTTCCCTGGGTTACTAATATCGTTATCAGCTTTGGCTTTTGCTAGTGAGGAATTACTAATCGACTGCGATTCCGTATTAAACGAGATAGAGCGGGCTGTGTGCGCTAGTCCTACGGTAAGTAATTTAAACGCAATTCTTCATGGCTTAATTGAAAACACCCCTAGCCTTGATGTCGATGAAAAAAGTAATTTCGAAGAATGCGAGAGCAAACTAGCTTGTCTAGTTATGGCGTATGAAAAGAGCATTTTTAGTTATTTTCAGCCCCGAGAATCTAACTCTTTCCACTTAGAAGATTAAGATGAATGCACAATCGGTGCACCTTTTCTAGATAGTTTTGGCACATATCTGGCAATCAGGTCAGACATGTTCAGGTCAATGGCTAGGTAACAGAAGGCATGGGCCTGGGAAGCAGGTTTATTCTAATGGCGATGTTGTTATTGGTTTTTGGGAGAACGATGAGCTTAACGGGAAAGTTATAATAAAATTTTCTTCATGCAAAAAATACTATGGCGAAATTAGTAACGGCGTGTATGTAGATTAAGCTGTTATCTATGACCAAGGCATCAGCTACGCCGGTGTTTTTTTCCGATAATATTGAATCGCAGAA
>Ga0302114_10001379_pt1 | contig 16009 bp, 13 predicted proteins | sample AG5_Surface_MG_FD_203107 | JGI IMG/M metagenome (GOLD analysis project Ga0302114, IMG submission 203107) | Marine microbial communities from Western Arctic Ocean, Canada - AG5_Surface | ecosystem: Environmental > Aquatic > Marine > Oceanic | place: Canada: Western Arctic Ocean | collected...
AGCCCGGTTCCTCAGCCCTCCAGAAAAATTTGGTTAAACTAATACGATGGTAAACATCGTAATTAAAGGTTTAACTTTAATAGAACAGATACTACACTTGATCAAAGCTTAATTGCTTGGAAAAGTAGAATTCTCTACGTTACTGTGCGGTTTATTAACATTCCAAATGTCGCATGTAAAAATACATTGGAACTGTTGTATTTTTGGATACAAACATAACTACACACTTGAAAAAACTTAAACACACATACCTCCGACGGTCACAATTTTTTCAACATCTTTGCGCTCGGGGTACTACTCATAGACATGACCATTAGGGATCTTGAGTAATTGCTGATTGAAAACAAAATCATCCGAACTTCGATCGTCGCAAGACGTTCGAGAATTTTTGTAAGTGCTTCTACAAGCACTTTTATCCTCCTCCGATTGAAATAACACGCGGTCTGTGTAAAAAAGAATGAGAAGAGAGAGAACCGCGCGTTTTTTGGCGGGTTGGAAATTTTAAAGAAATTAATTGAAGCCTTTGAAATGAGACAGCGGACGCTGCTGTAGTAGTAAAAGGCGACTACAGCTTTGCAAGCACTGCCTCGGGCCTGCCGAAAGAACATTCGCTTTTTTGCCTAATGAAAAATTAAAGCAACAAGTGAAAACTTGATGTTATAAAATCAGATATAGATGTATCAATATGTTTTCGAATGAAACTCTTTCTAAAAACTAGTCCGTGAAGGAAGTTTTTTTTTCTTCACTTACCTGCGAATCCTCCACTGATAACAAGAAATCAGTGAGGGACCGCCGATGCCGAGTCCTTGCATTTCGACTCGGCGAAGCGGTTCTTGCGCAATGCGCAAGATTCGATAATTTTTTCAAGGGGTTCTGCGGCACGCCGCGAACCCACTTTCCTCTTTCTGAACATGCACACGCGGTCTTTGTGTTTTGGTTTTGTACTTGACCAAATTTGACAAAACGCGTTAAAACAACAACAACAATAGCAAACAAACAACGCGAATAAAAGAAGAAGAAGAATAAACGACGATGGTATCATCATCATCATCATCGTCGTCGTCTTCGTCGTCTGCTACATATTAATAATATATACACAAGAAACTATGATGATGTCAAAGCCTTGTTGTTGTTGGAATTCAATTCAGAAGCCGTCGTCTTCTTTCGCCGGCGGAGCGGTTAGAAAAAAAACATCATCATCGTCATCATCATTCGCAAAAGAACAAAGAAGAAGTTTAAGAAGTTTAAGTCGTCGTCGTATGAGCACACATAGTAGTTACGATAACGATTACGAGGATATTGATAATTCTTACGAGGATGATGATGATTATGATGCTTACGATGATGAGGAAGAAAAGGGTTCAATTGATTCAGACGAAGAAACATTTGTTAAAAAGTTCAACCTGGCGCTGGCTTTCGACGACGACGATGATGATGAGGTTGCAAAACGCTTTCTCGTCTCTTCTATTTATAGGATGGCTTCTGAAGAGAATTTATATACCGGCACACTCATTAACGAAGTATACGTTTTGAAATCAATCGATGATAAAATAAGAATCAAATCAGAATTCAAGACAGTAGTGTTAGACTTTCGCCGTCGCCGTCGACGAACCGGCGGCGGTTTCGGTAATGACGATGATGATGATGATGACGATGATGTGAAGTACGTCAAAGTATTTCACGATGATGATGATGATAATAAATTGGTCGGTAAAAAAGGAAAACTTGTATCCCTTCTGCCACCATCATCTGATAATACATCTCCATCAAAAACAAATCCATCGATAACAAAGTTGTTAAAACTAATAACGTTCAACGTTTTGCAAAACAGAAATTTAGTCAAGACGGGACCGCACGATTTTTTAGCCTATCATTTATTCGCGTCTTCCTTGGGCGCTTTCAAGAAAAGGAGCGGCGCTTTAGACGCGCGACGAAAGATTAGAGAGGGATACGTGCGGTTATGTTTGTCGCAAAACGCCGAAAATGATTCAAAAGAAAATACTATAAACTATTATATTTTCTTCAACCTGTCGTCGCAAACGTCCAAGTGGAACGCGTTGCAAGCGTACGAGTCTTTCAGATTGAAAAATAACAATAATAATATCAAAGTAATACCCGTGGCTTTAGTGTACGGTGAAAACAATGAAGAGAACGAAACAATCGACCGTTCTAGTTTTGTCTGGATATTCAACAACAGAAACCATATACATGATTTTTACCAGTGCGTGTACGCAGACTCTGGATGGCGAGAAGCGGAAACTCTTATATTTGCGAAAAAGAACAACAAAAACACGTGGCCGGAGAGGTTCCGTAAAGATTTACTGCTCGAGTTCCCGAAAAGGAGAGACAAAGAAGATCTGGAAAGAACAACTCCTTCAGTCATCACCGTCGCCGCGTTTGCGCAAGGGGTGGCAAAGTCGTCAATCGTGTTCATAGCTCCAAACATGTCGGAGAAAAACAACAACCACAAAAACGATTGCACTTTACGAAAGCTCTTTCAATCTGCGGGAATTACGTTTACCGGAACGTCTGCCGCTTTTGCCACGAGAGCCGCCGACAGAGTGTTTCTTTCGAGCGCCTTGAATAATTCGAAAGTTAAAATTCCAGGCGTCATGGGAATACCGAAGAAAGTCATCTTACAATCCGCGCTCACGGTCATGGCTGAAGAATACGTCGAAAAAAACGAGTTTTTATCCTCAGTCTCAAACATTCAACGCGCCATCCGAACCTACGCCGAGGCGACAAAAGAGTTGAATTGCGCAGAGTTGTGCATGAAGAGTCAATTTTATGAACAAAACTCGTCAAAAATAACTCGGATTCGAAGCGCAAAGGATTTAGAAACGTTCGCGTACGAATGCAGGAGAAACCGTCGTTTCTCGTCGAATAACAACATCCAAAATAATTTCATTCTCGAACCGTTCGTGGAGACTGGGAAAGTGGTTGATTTTCAATTCGTTCAGAGAGAAGAGTCCTCGTCCGAATCACGTTGGCTTAAAATTTATGTCGGCGGTATCGGACCCGAAGGTAAAATGAAAGCTTTAGATCCCGCGTGTCCCGTTGGTGTACCCGTCGGAAGAAGAAAAGGAAAAACGCACGCGTATTTAGATTGCGTCAAGGATGGAAAAACAAAAAAGTTGTTGTTCGATGAGAAGAAAATTGAAAGCGTCGTGAAACCTAGAATAGAACGGGTTTTAAATCTTACTGGCATTTCTGGCGTCGCCATGTTGCGCTGTTTCGTCAACGTAGATTCTGGAGAGTTGATTGTCGAAGACGTGGATCATTCTCCGGATATGACGGAAAGAAACGGAACGTTTTACCATCAAGCGCTGAGATATTTCCATCGCGAAGAGCGCGACAACGATTTGTACGGAAAAGATGAAATAAGTATAAACAGCAGCAGCAGCAGCATTAGTACAAACGACGGCGAAGACGACGTCAAAAACGACGAAAAAAGCATCGAAGCAATAGACGAAATAGCGATTAAAAAAGGATTAGAGAATACGAGTTTCTTCACGCGTCTGATAGCGATAGCAATGTTTAAATAAAATGCGCGGCGTGCCATAGATGTAATATTTGGATAGGTACAAACGAAAACAATTTTCCCCTACATGACCGTCAAAACGTTGTTCGCATCAAATCCTTCGCCACTCGAGGGCCACTCTCGAGCCAATCGCCATTCGCCGTCGACTTTGAATTTAACGAGATACGTTCCCGGCGGTAATCTCGCTTCGCCCGTAAACGTGCTACTCCCGCCTTCCACGAAACTCGGGTATAATTGAATTCCTCTCGTCCACCCATCGAAATCACCCATCATGATCACATCCGAAGCGATGCCGTGATATTCAACTGGCACAGTTCGAACGACAGTTGAATCTATCTCTTTTGCATTCTTCGTTAACGTCGACTCTACGAGTTGTAAACGATTGACAAATTTTTCGAGCTTTTGCTCGCCCCGCGCTCGTCGCGTCGGGTCGTCGCCGCTTTTAGCAATGTCATTCTGCGCGTCTCGAATGAGACGTAACAGCTCGCCAGACTCTTTCGCTGCGCCGTATAACAACTCGTTCGCTCTTTTCAAATCATCGTCGCGAGTTAAAAGCGTTTTCTCGAGATACTTTGCAAACGCGTTTGAAGACGCGACGCGTTCGTTCAATCGAGTTCTCAGCGTCAACATTTGATCGTACAAGCGTCGCTGCGACCCGCCTCCGAAATTGTTCGTGTTGTCCACGTCTGCGTTGTTGGCTACTCCTTTTTTCTTTTCCTCTTCTTCTTTTTCTTCTCGTTCCATCGCGGCTAATCGCGATACCGGTGTCGACGACGACGACTTTGACGACGACGACGAGGAAGAAGAAGCCGCTTTCCCTTTCTTCTTCCTCAACTCCAAGTTCGCCTGTTTCATCTCTTCCAACGATTTCTTCAGCTCTTGCACTCGCGAGGACGATTTCTCCTCGTTTTCATCGTCGTCGTCGTCTTCAGAAGACGACAACTTCACATCTAAAGCTTTCAACTTGGCTTCCGCTTGTGCCGCGAGTTCCTCTGCGCGTTCCACCGCCATCGACGCTTCTTCCACGCGGTCGTCGAAATCGGTATTACTCTTACTGTTGCTACTCGACGACAAAGCGTTCATCACGTTCTTATTTCTTCTTCTTGGTCTTCTTGTTCTCCTTTGGAACTCCTCCTCGTCGTTTAAGAAAGAAGAGGAGGAGGAGATTAATGCGCTCTTCTTCTTCTCTCGTCCTCGTCGTCGTCCAAAAATTCTTCTCTTCGAATCAGAGTTTTGCGGGGAATAATAAAAATGAGCCGCAGCAGCAGCTCTTTTCGGCCGATGATGACGATGATTTTGAGAAGACAAAGTTTTTGCTGCAGTTGCCATGGTCGTCGTCGTCGTCGTCACCATCATCATCATCTCTCTGTTTTATTACGGTTCTTTAAAAAGACGTTTTTTTCTTGAGATTGTTTCTTTGTTTTTTTCTCTTCTCTCTTGTTTCATCTGTTCATTTTCTCTCTCGTTCGGTTTTCATTAAAAACAAGCACAACTGCAGTTCAAATCGCAAGAGATTTTCATCATCACAGTCTCTCTTCTCTCTCTTCAAATCATCCTCCTCCTCCTCATCAGGTTTTTTATACACACAACACCACACATCAAAGACCACTTACAATATAATAACAGAATACGAGCACATCACAAATACTATGGCGTCGAAGAAGCTGGCGCAAACGATCATCGCGCAATCGTCGAAAGAAGGGACGACAACAAACGTCATTCAACAAACTTTGAAAAAAGTAGCCCCGTGGAAAATTACCGGTCCCGCGTCGGACCCGGAGTGGCAAAACGTCCCGGTTTCGGCGGAGGATTATCGCGCGAGAGCGCCGGCGTCGTTCCCTCAGGAAAACGTAAAAATACCAAACTCGGAACCCGATCGCGTGTTTAACGTTCGATATTACCCGAGGGATGCGAGGAGAGCGTTTGAACCGGTTTTACACGGTCGCGAGAAGGTGAAGACAATATATAAATTATCACCGACCGAGAACGTGTTGGGGACGAAAGAATGGGACGAGCTTTTGGGAAACGAAATCAAGCAAATCGATCCGAGAGATTTCTTCCCGGGTAGGAGAGATAAGTCGCAAGATTATACGTTAAAATCGAGCGGATATCGCGCGGTGCCGTTGTTGGAAAACCCCGGAGGCGGGTACACGCAACTGTGATAATAGTTTTAGTTTTATATTAGTTTGTATTAGTAAGAAGGAATATATTAGTAGTTTACTTTCAAAAGTCGTCACTTCTTAACGTGTCCCCTCCTCTTTCCTTTCCTCCTCAAAAATCAATAAGACTATATCAACAACAGAGAACAGAGACCATCTCGTCATCATTTCGTCATCAATATCATCATCATCACATCGTCCACCACCAGTATTATTCGTTTACGAAGTGAGAGAGAGAAAGAGAGAGAAAGAGAGAGAGAGAGAAAGATATAAAGCATGGGTCAAATTTTCAGCGCGTTGATGTCGTACTTCTCCGCGAATCAAGAAAAAGAGTACAAAATAGTCATCGTCGGTTTAGACAACGCGGGAAAGACGACGACTTTATATAAACTACACTTAGGGGAAGTCGTGCAAACGCAACCGACGATTGGATCGAACGTCGAGGCGGTGGTGCACGAGAACGTCTCGTTTGAAGTTTGGGATTTAGGCGGCCAATCGAGTTTACGAAACGCTTGGCAGAGTTATTATAAAAGTTCGGACGCGATGGTGTTGATGGTGGACAGCACCGATCGAGGGAGAATGAATTTATCGAAGCAGGAGTTGTTTAAAATGCTCGACGCGGAGGAGGTGAAGAATAATCCAAAGTGTTGCGTGTTAGTGTTTGCGAATAAGCAAGACTTACCGGACGCCATGACGGTGGTTGAGTTAACCGAGACGCTCGGTTTAGATACGATTGCGAATAGAGATTGGCACGTCCAAGCGTGCTGCGCGTTGAGTGGGATGGGATTGAACGAAGGATTGAGCTGGATCGCCGCAAAAGTTACCGGAGGAGGCGCGGATGGTATTTCCACCTTTATGGGCGGAAGATGATGGATGATATAAAATTTAGAAAATTGTTTTAGAAAATATAGCACACAGCGGTTGTGTTTGTTGTAATAGCAGCGACGACGACACGACACAAATATTTAGGAGTATCACGAAGATGGTGTAGCGCTCGAAACTGTTTCTTCCTTATCTTCTTCGTCCTCGTCTTCCTCTTGAATGTGGACGCCGCCTTTCCTGTCCTCGATACCCGGCGTTTTCGGTTCGGGCGTCTTCGGCTCTTCGATCGACGGAGGCGGCTGCTCGTCTTGTCGTTCTTCTTTCGGCGGCAAAAGTCTCGGAACCGCGTGTTTCGAGGTATCTTCGTACTCTTCGACCATCTTCTTCAACTCCTCGATGCCATCTTCTCGTTCGCTCGCGATTTTCTTGATCGAATCGGCCATTTTTACGTACGTGTCGTACTCGGCGACTTTGTACGCAAAGATCGCCATGCGTACTCTCGGCTCATTTTCTCGCAGAAAACACTTACAACGATCCAACAACATCGAAGTCGTTCCTTTTAATTGCGACTCTCTTTTATTTTCCAAAATCTCGTATCGATCGATTTCTTTAGCTTTACCGGGCGACTCTTGCTTCTCCTCGGGAAGTTGATGGAGTTTCGCCAACTTTTCTCGACACGGCGCGAGCTGATTGAACACCTTCTCGTGTTCGTCAAACGCGCCTTTTAATTTTCTCGCGAAACTCAATTCCATCTTAGCCACGACGTCTGAAAGTTGGTGTTCGAACTTATCGAGAAAGTTTCCGTACTCTTTGCTCGTTTCGTTCAAAGAGTACGACACCGCGTTCAAGAAACCGTTGATGTGTAAAACATCGTTCAACAGATCGTAATTTTTCTTGTTCTTTTCGATGTTTCCGATATCGATACCGGAACTATTCGCTCGGTTCGATATCGATTGCAACTCGGACGCGAACTTCTCCGACTTCAAAGACGCCAAGCGTTGATGGCGTATGAAACTCTCCCCGTTTCTTTTCAACGTGTGCGCCACGTCGCGAAGGATTTCAACCGCGTACACCTGTTTGCGTCGTCGACAAAAAGAGATACATAATACATATGAAACCTCGTTCGTTAGTCTCCAGTGTTTAATAAAAGAAAAGAAAAAAAGGAGTTAGAACTCGTACCGTGTGTAACAACTCATCGTCGTGTTGAAACTGAATCCGCGTATTCGCGACGACATCCTCGGTGAGCTGAGGATTTTTATTCAGTCTCGTCTTCTTCTGTTTCGTCGTCGTCGTCATCATCGTAAAACAAGAAGTTTAACGCGCGTTTTTTGTATCGCTTTTTTTGTTTCTTTCGTCATGAGTATTTTTTATTGGAAAAAACAAACAAGAGACTTCTGCTAAATATAATAATAATGGATTCTAAAAACTATTCTCTTCTTTCGTCTCTCTCTCTCTTATGATGACTCAAATATTATCACGTGATCATCCTCATATCAAAATCATTATTATTCTTTTTACATAATCTCTTTGACCATCTTCCCAACTAAAACCATCTGCTCCTTCGCGGCCAATCGCATCGTTCGCATCTGCGTCAACTCTTCGTCCACTTCCGGAGTGACCCCTTCCGGTCGACTTCTCAATTCCTCCTCTTGTTGCTCAAATTGCACGTCTTGTTCGTCCATGCTCGCTTTAAACCCATCCACGGCGCCGGCTAATTCCGCTAACTCCACGTTTCCTTCCTTCGCGACTGTTTGAACTATTTCCTTCATCTTTTCGTCCGTCGTTTCGCCTTTTTCCGCCATGATTTGCCACTCTCTTATGATGTTATCAATCACCCCTAACGTCGGCGGCGCGTTATACTTTTGATACAACTGCACGAGAAAACTCAGAACGCCTTGTAAACTCGCGATGACTCGTTCGTCGTCGTTCCTTTTCTTCGATTCTTCCAACATCGCGTGCGCCGCCGCGACCACGCCTTCGGTGAGTACACCTTGTTCTCCAAACTCTTCGGCTTTGGCGATAACTTCCTCCGTGGTTTCGCAAGAAATCAGCTGGTAAAATCGTTCAAACTCTTCCGGAGCGACGTTTGGTGGCATCGGGGAGGCGTTGTTGTACGCGTCGATCGCGTCTTCTTCCATTCCGTTTTTCGTGACGATGATATTCCTCCTCATCTTCCTTTTCGTTTTATTAATCTTTCGTTGTTGTTTTTTGTTCATCATCGTCGTAAAAATCGTCGTTTTTTGCCTCGTCCTCGAAAATGCGTTCATCGTAACAGAAGTAGTAGTAGTACTCGCGCGCATCATCATCATCATCATCATCCCGTGTTTGTTGTTCTCTTGTTCTTCTTTGTGTCTTTGAATAGTCGATTTATAAGTGGTGTTTTTAGAGAATAAATGTTTTTTGTTTTCTGTCTGTGTTTTGCCGCCGAAAAGAAAAAAAAAGAGCAGAAAAGAGCAGAGAGAAAAAATTGGTTCGTGCCGTCGAAAGAGAAGGCAAAAACCTACAACAAAGTGGATCGCTCTTCATAATAAGCACACGCACACACACACGCACATATAATCATTGTCATAAAAATTGAACGAAATCGTAATAATAAACATGGGACACGTCGTCGCATTATCCGCAAACGCACAGGTAAGTCTCTCCTCTCTTCTTTTAAATATTCTTATAAATGTAAACAACACAGGTAGTATTGTCGGCCAAACGAGGAGGCTATAACGGCACAGCTTTAGCATCTCGTTCGAGCAGCAGCAAAAACAGTAACAACAAACTTGGTGGGAACACCAGACGACTAGGATTAAAATCGCGAATCACGACGAGAGCTTCCGTGGAAGAAGCCGAGGAGGTGGAGCTGGACTGCATGGACCGAATGGAGAAAGCGATGGAAGTGATGACGGATAACTTTTCCACGGTGAGAACTGGACGAGCGAACCCGAACATGTTGGACAGAATAGAAGTTGATTACTACGGAGCGATGACGCCGTTGAAATCGTTATCGAACACGAATAACTTGGACGCGCAAACGCTCGTTATTCAGCCGTTCGATAAAGGCGCCTTGAAGGAAATCGAGAAAGCCATCGTGAGATCGGATTTGGGGATCACGCCGTCGAACGACGGGTCCGTGATTCGCTTAGTCGTGCCGCCGTTGACGGCAGAGAGAAGAAAAGAGTTGACCAAACAAGTCAGCAAGTTGGGCGAAGAAGGTAAGGTGGCTTTAAGAAACGTGAGAAGAGACGCGATGACGAAGATTAAAAAAATGAAGACGGACAAGACTTTGGGCGAGGACGAATTCGCCTCGTTCGAAAAGAAGATTGAAGATTTGACGACTTCGTACGTAAAAAAGACCGAAGACGCGGTGAAAGCGAAGGAGAAAGAGTTGACTACGGTTTAATTTAAATATATGATAATAACGAGAACAATAATAACAACAACAACACTACATGTACTTTTGTTTTGTCGCGTGAGATTGCGCATCGTCGTTCTTTTTTTCTGCTTTCGCGTCGCGTTCTAGTTTTGTTTTTGGCTCTCTACGTCGTTGAAGTCTTCCTCCTCCATGGACATGCGCTCGGCTGGACTGACAATCTTTCTCCACGCTTGCGGTCCCAAGTCTCTGGCTAAAATGAAAATGTTCTCCGAGACTCGCAAAATGAAGAGTCCGAGGACGACGAACCAAATACCGAATAACCCGAGCTCTTGCTTTGACACGCAAAACCACAACGCGTACGCCGAGAGAGGCAAGTTGATAACCTGCGTGAGAGCGGCAAATTCTATTCTCCCAGTGGCAAAAACTAACCCGTCCGTGACGCAAACGCAACAATACGTTAAAATGGAGAAAAATACAATCGGCGCCACGGATCCTACCTCTGTCATTACGGTCACGTTCTTCGTAAACATCTCCGGTTGATACGCTAAAATAGAGGCGCAGATTGCGCCAACTCCCGCTCCTAATCCCAACCCAGCTAATAAAAGTAATCTCCCAGCTTTCCTCACATAAAGCGATTCTTTACTCGTCGCGAAACCGTTCGCATTCCTCGGTCCAGCCGTGGCGAGCACGGACTGCGCGCACGCCGATAAAGGTTCCGGACAAAACTGCGCCACGGAAACGATACCCGCCACGACTTGGTGCGCGGCGATTGTAACGACGTTGATTGTCGACGCCAAAGCCGCTGCGTAACTATAAAACAACATAATACACACCGATCGAACGGATAAGACGCCACCAGCGGTGATAAATGGTTTCGAACGCGCTCTCGTAGGCATTCGAAACATCAAATTGTGATTTCTCGAAAGCTTTCGTAGAAAGATCAAAGCTCCGAACGTTTGCGAAATCGCGGTAGCAATGGCGGCGCCCGCGATGCCCATTTTAGGTGGACCAATGACTAAATACAAATCCAAAACTAAATTCAATCCTCCGGCGAAAGCGAAAATTTTCATCGGCGATTGTGAATCTCTTTGCCCGAGACACGTCGCCGTACCAACGAGCGTTATTAAAAAACACGGCATCGTGAAAGCTCTCGTTCTTAAATACGTCACCGCCGGTTGCATGACGTGAGGTTGCGTTTGCATGAGATCTAAAAGCGGCACCGCGAAGACAATCATACCAAAAGCCGCTAACACGCCCATAACAATCGCAATAGTGAGTGCGTCGGAGATGACCATCGCTAATCCTTTCGCGTCCTTCGCGTCCATATTTCTGCTCACCATGCCAGTCGTGGCAATCGTCAGAAACTGAAATATCATCGCGACGAAACCGAAAATGGACGTGTTCGGTCCCAAAGCCGCTAGATACGTCGCCGATATGCGACCGACGCACGCAGTATCCACTAAAGTCATGACTGGATCGCACAAAACGGCCCCGAGTGCGGGAACGGCAAACTTCACGACTTGTCTCAACGTCAACGCTGGAAAGTCTATTTCTTTTTCTTTTCTGCCGTTCTGGACGACGAGCGACGACGTCCCGGCGATTGGTCTCGGGGACTTCTGTCCAGATCCCATCATCTTCGGGCTTTTTGGATCTCTCGTCGAGGAAAGCGTCGTCTCATTGCCGCTGTTTAGAGCGTTACTACTATTCAGAGGTTGTTTGCCCATCGCGCCGTGTCCTCTGGGATGCAAACCTCCCGCGTCTTTCGATTTATCGCCAACGCGCATCGCTTCCGCGACGTCAATCGGTCTGTTTTGTTTCTGTTTCTGTTGTTGAAGAAGTATTTGTTGTTGTTGTTGTTGTTCAGAAGAACTCGCAGAAGTCGGTTTTGAATCTCCAGCGCCCATGATTTCAACCTTGGTCACTCTTTTTGTCGTCGTCGTCGTCGTCGTCGTCTTCGATAGGAGTCCCGCCGGGCGTTGTTGTTCTTCCTCTTCTTCTTCGTCTTCTCGCGAGGTCTCGTCGAAACCGTCTTCTTCTTGATCCTCTCCAAATTGATACAAGATTTCGTCGTATAAAAAAGGAACGTTTCGATCTTCTTCTTCTTCTTCTAAGTTATCTTCTTCTCGTCTGTTGTCGTACGCTCTCACTACTTTTCCTCGAGTTTTAGCGTCGTTGTTATTAATATTATTAAAATGTCTTCTCCTCGGTTGTCTTCTTCTCGAAGATAAAACTGCAGACGAGCGCGCGAACAGTCCGAGGTTGTTGCTCGCGCTTCTCGTCGTCTGCATTCACAACTTTTAAACTTTCTCTCTGCCCCTCTTTTCGCGCGTCGTCGTTAATGTTGGAATCACACCAAGACCTCTCCTCTTTTTGCGCTCTCCTGAGATTCTAACGCTCGATGATGATGATTCGGTTCTTTATTATTCGTGTTGTTGTGTTGTTGGTGTGATAAAATAAAGCACTCTCTCTCTCTCTCGAGAAAGAGAATATGTTTATATAAATAAAGCACGCGTATCAAAGCTTTCGCGCAAGAACAAAGAGTGACGCGCAACCTTCTTCTTCCTTTAAAGACGATGATGGTGTGAAGAAAGAAATTTTTGCTCGTCTGCGCTCTCTGCTTTTGCTTTTTTAAAGAGGAAGCTCTGTGCTTTTTTGAGGAGAACTTATCTGCGAGATGCATGAAATGAATGATTTTCCTCCTCTTTTTTTGCCCCACAAACGAAAGAAGACAAAGAAGAAGAAGACAAAGAAGAAGCAAAAAAATCATCATAAAAAAATGGCATCTAAATTTAACTTCGACGAGTTGGCGAATGAAACCCTCTCCTCCCAACAAGAAGAGACGAAGAAGAAGAAGGAGACGAAGGATAACGACGACTGGCAAAACCACCCGATGTTTTGGGAAAAAGGCGAAAACGGGAACTGCGAAGATTGGTTCGACGAAAACTCGGACGAGTTTCAAGCGTTGAAAGCGTTGTTACAAGACGACGATGATTTATCGGTGAAAGAAAAAGCGGAGATGCAAAAGCAGAAAGGGAACGCGCAGTTGAAATATAAGATGCAGAAGATGTACGCGAGGAAAGCGGTGGAGGAATACACGCTCGGGATTGCCTTGTGCGAGGACGCTTTAAAACAAGGAGGGCGGCTTTTGGTGGAAAACAAAATTGAAGAAGACAAAGAATTGAAAGAAGACAAAGAAGAAGAAGAAGAAGAGAAAGAACGAGAGAGGAAAGAGATTCAAACGATTCTCTCGCAATTATATAACAACAGAGCGTTCGCGGCGTTGAATTTAGGAAACAACAAACGGTGCATCGAAGACGCGGAGAAATGTTTAGAGCTCGACGAGAGGAACATCAAGGCGTATTTTCGAGCGGCGACGGCGTGTAAAAATTTGTTCGATTACGAGCAATGTTTGAAGTTTTGCAAGAGAGGCTTAGAGGTGGAAAAAGACGCTCCGGAATTGAAATCGTTGAAGAAAGTAGCTAAAAAGCGATACGAGATGGAAAAGGAGGAAAAAGAGAAGAGGTTAGAGATTAATCGAGGCTCGGAGGTTTTGGCGAAAACGTTGACGCGGACGAAGAAAATCAAGTGGGGGCCGCCGAGATTACACACCGGGCAAAGGTTACCAGAGTACGACGAACAGGCGAACGTGTTTGCGTTTTTCACGTTAATCGTGTACCCAGAATTCGATCAAACCGACGTCATTCAGCAGTTCAGAGAGAACGATAGCTTTAAAGCGCACTTGGACGTCTTGTTCGATCCGAACGGGCCTCCGTTACCGTGGGACGAAAAGAATGAATACGACAGAAATTCAGTCGGGTTATATTACGAAACGAACGCGGTGAAACCATACGAAGAGGAAGCGCTGGCGATGAAAATTGCCGAATACGCCGGTGGTGACGTGAAAGAAACGATGATGCAAAGCGAATTAGAGCTGAACTTGGAAGCGCACAGAACGGATCCGAGAGATAGAAAATTCGTCCAGTTGAAAAGCGAAAACTGGACGCTCGAGGACGTCTTGAAAGAGAAAGATTACGTCGTCAGCGGTCACCCAACTTTGTTTTGCGTGGTTAAAGGCAGCGCGTTCGAGAAGAGGTTTTTGGATGGACAGTGGACGTATTAATTGCATCGTCGGTGTTTGTTTCCTAGTTCCTCCTAGGTACCACGGTACAGGTACATAGTATTAGTATTTAGTATTATTTAGTATTAGAAAATTTAATATCTACTGAATAGTTTACATTGTTCGTCGTCGTCGTTCGAACGCAAAAAAAAATCTAAGATCCGCAACATCTTTTAAACCGTTTCCCACTGTTACACGGACACTGCGCGTTGTTCGAATACGCGCCTTTCAAATTCCTAGCCTCTTGTTTCATGTCTCCGCTTTTTTGTAAATCTCGCACGATGTTCTCAAAGTCCGCGACGGATTTGGGTAAGCTCGCGCCTTTCTCTAGAACTGCTTTCCGAATCTTCCCAAACATCAACTTCGTCGTCGCGTGCGCTAATATCACTCGTTTCACCTTATCCGCGGTAATTTCATCGTCCTCGCATAATCTCGCGACCTCGTTCAGTCTCGTTTGCCTCTTCCCGATGGACGTTGGATCCGTCAGCTCTTTTTCCGTGAGTTTGGTGCAAATTTTTTCCAACTGTTTCGACGTCAAACCGATTTTATTGAAGCCGGAACTCACATCAGAAGCGACGTTCGTGCCTTCCTCTTCCGCTTTCGAGAACATCTGAACGAGTTCTCGCAGATTGAACGTTTCCGGTGGAAGCTCCATTTTGTTATTACTTTTTACTCCGAAGAACCCTTTCACGGTATCGAACACATTTAAGCTCGGAGAGGAAGTGGAACTCAAACACAATTCGTTTCCTCTTCTTCTTTTAAAAGAAGATAACGAAGAAGGCAGAAATTGTTGTCGTCGCTGCTTCCTCATCATTTTCAACGTCTTCATCATCGTCTCTCTCACTCTGTCTCTGTCTTCATCCTCGGTTGCAAAAAGGAGTGAATATCCGCCATAGTAGTAGTATAGTTCGTTGTTCGTTTCTAAAGAAAAAAGTGAAGAAGCAACAGAGGAGAGAAAAAGAGATTTTCCCTCAAAGAAAAAGAAAGAAAAGAGCGGAAGATGTTGTCGTCGATCATCAGACGAGGACGAAGAGGAGCAGGACGAGAAAGACGAGCTTTTTTGGTTCTGTCGCGTTTGTTGCGAAACGCTTCTTCTTCGTCTTCTTCGTCTTCTTCTTTTGAACGTGAACAACACCAACACCGATTGAATGCTCTCACTCCTAAAAATGATGAATTCTTTCCCAAGAGAAGAACGGCGTACATAGAAACGTACGGGTGTCAAATGAACGCCGCGGACAGCGAAGTCATCGCCGCCGTGTTAACCTCGCACGGGTACGTGATCATAGAGAGCAAAGAAAAAATGATTTCGATGACATCTCCTCCGGAAGTGATTTTGGTGAACACGTGCGCGATACGAGACAAAGCGGAGGAACGAGTGAAAACGAGACTGAGACAGTTTCGCTCTAATACTACGAAGAAGAGTAATAGCAGTACTCAGCAAAAGAAGAAGAAGGCAGTCATCGGGGTGTTGGGATGCATGGGCGAACGCATCAAAGGTGACTTGTTGAAGAAAGACTCGAAGGGTGTTCGGTTGGCGGATATCGTGGCGGGACCGGACAGTTATCGAGACTTGCCGAGATTGATTGAAAACGCAATATTATTGAATAATAGTAGTGATAGTATTGGTAAGAAAGAGAAGAAGAAGAAGAAAGAGGATGATGAAAACGAGGAGAAGAATGAAAAAAGATTCGAGCCGAAGATTACGGAGACGATGAACGTCGAGTTATCGACGACGGAAACGTATTCGGAGATTTTCCCCATGCGAAGAGGTCGAGTAGAAGATATGAGCACGTCCGCGTTCGTAACCATACAAAGAGGCTGCGATAATATGTGCGCGTTTTGTATCGTTCCGTTCACGCGCGGGAGAGAGCGTTCGCGCGATTCGGCGTCGATATTAGAGGAAGCGAAGAAAAGATTTTACGAGGAAAATGCGCGCGAGATTGTTTTGCTCGGACAAAACGTAAACAGTTATTCGGATAAAACGCACGCCGCAGCCGCAGAGGAAG
>Ga0302114_10001381_pt1 | contig 16008 bp, 23 predicted proteins | sample AG5_Surface_MG_FD_203107 | JGI IMG/M metagenome (GOLD analysis project Ga0302114, IMG submission 203107) | Marine microbial communities from Western Arctic Ocean, Canada - AG5_Surface | ecosystem: Environmental > Aquatic > Marine > Oceanic | place: Canada: Western Arctic Ocean | collected...
CTACTGCCGAATCCAAATGCTCCAAGCTCGCCTGAGCGCAGCTTGCTACCACCTCTTCTGTGGCCGGATTGAGAACGTCAAAACTTTCAGATGTCTCAACATTTTCGCCATCTATGGCCAGGTTAAATATATTCATTTTAAATTCTCATGTAGTCGGTTTATTCAGAGCTCAAATTTTGCGCAGGTACAGCCAACCGCGAATATCGGAATAGGCGCATAAAAATGAACATTCGCTTTGGCACCGCGTGCGGCGGCGGCAATGGCGATAAAGGTTCGAATTTCGAACCCGCCTTGCCCGGCCTGCTCATAGGTTTCTATATCCGTATAGCTCAGCATCGCTTCTTTGTTATTGGCTTTAAATCGCTCGAGAAAGTCCAAGTCCCAAGCCTCATTAATTTTTCCAGAGTCGGGAGTAGCGGGCCAATGAGAGATACCACCAGTGCCTACTATGGCGATTTTTTCGGGAACTGAATCACAAGCTCGCCTCAGGGCTTCACCAAAATCCCAAGTGCGATGCAGGGGCGTAAGGGGCGGTCCTTGGCAATTTATATTTACTGGAATGATGGGCAAGTCATATTCGGGGGTAAGAAAATGTAAAGGCACAATAATTCCGTGATCGAATTTCCACTCTTCCGCAAATGCGGTATCAACCGTTTGCATAACCTCAGTGATGATCCTTTTTGAAAGATCTGGATTTCCCGGAATTTTGGTTTTCTCGATCTTTATCCACTCTGGATCCTCTATGGGTCCTTCGTAATCGTCGGCCATGCCAATGCAAAACGCAGGCATATTGCTCATAAAGAAGTTGGCGAAGTGCTCAGCCGCTACGACGACCAATGCTTCAGCCCCGGAATCCTTAATATCCTGACGCATTATGTCCAAGTTGGCATAGAACTCGTCTCTTACCACCGGATCAGCGCGCTCCGCTCGGCCGGTAATACCTGGAGCATGACTGCACACTCCCGCATAAACTAGGCTCATTTCAACAACCCCTCAAATTCAGTTTAGTTACTAGGTTTTACTTCGATACTTGCGCTAAATCGCTTACCCGCACCTGTCATGGTGTAAACACCCGCGCGCACAGGTCCATGTTGTTCTATTCCCGCTACCATCGCCTTCAGGTAGTCATCCCAGTCAATTTTGTGTAATGCGGCAAAATGCATAAGAAGCTGTCCGTTCACACCCAGTACGTAGAGTAGCCCTATGTCTGGCTCAACAATCGCTTTTCGCTCTTCGTCTGTAAGTGGGTAGCTTTCCAAAAACAAATCGATGTTATCTAGATACTCTCTTTGCGCCTGGTCACTACGATTTAAGTCATACAGAATTTTTTGTACGTAATAGAGACTCATGTTTAGTACCCCGCAAGATCAGCGTTGTCTGCCGCTTCGATGTATTCAGCAGCCAGCTTTCGGGTAGCGTTAGAAAAAAGCGCGGTATCTGCGCCAACGCCAATGAACCGCGCTCCGGCCTCTACATAGGTTGACACCAGTTCTTTGTTGACCGCCAAAACACCCGGCTGCTTACCGGCCGCCAAAATACTTTTGAAGCCTTCGCAGACCGCTTTAACGACTTCCGGATGCCCGGGTTCGCCGATGTAGCCCATCGAAGCTGAAAGATCTGATGGCCCTATAAATACGGCGTCCACACCCTCGGTAGCGGAAATTGCATCAATATTTTCTAAGGCGGTAACTGTTTCTATTTGCACGATAAGGCAAATTTCATCATTGGCTTTTTGCAAGTAGTCTGGAATTCGATTCCATTGCGCCGCCCGCGCCATAGAGGTTCCTAAACCTCTAATACCTTCAGGAGGATACCTGCAGGCTTTAACCATTTGCTGCGCTTGCTCGGCTGTATCTACCATTGGAATAAGCAGTGTTTGTGCTCCTATATCCAGAATCTGCTTAATTAGGGCAACCTGTCCTTCCACCGGCCGCACGATTGAAGATACCGGATAGGGTGCTATGGCCTGCAAATGCGCCAATATCGACTTATTATCAAAAGGACCGTGCTCTGCATCAATCAATACCCAATCAAATCCAGCGCCGGCACAGAGCTCAGCGACGCTGGTATTTGGAATACCCATGAACAAGCCAAAAAGCGGTTTATCTGCCTTAAGAGCCTGTTTGAATTTGTTTTTTGCTATTTGCATAAGATCACTTTCTAGGCCTGTTTATATAAAATTGACAGCAATACGCCCCAATTCTCCGTAGTCTGCAGTAACTCTATCTCCTGCTTTAACTTTTATCGGCGCTGTAAAGGATCCAGATAGCAGAACCTGACCCGGCTCTAGAGAGATGCCGTGAGGGGCGAAGCGTTTTGCGATCCAGCATATACCTTGTGCCGGATGTCCTAGGACAGCAGCAGCCAGGCCGGTTTGCTCAACTACACCATTAAGTTCAACAATGGCACCACACCAACGCAGGTCTAGTGCACGTGGATCAACTTTCTTGCCTCCGGAAATAATGCCGGCATTGGCGGCATTGTCTGCAATGGTATCGAAGACTTTGCGGGTATATCCGGTAACCGGATCAGAGCGGACGCTTCGTGCGGCTATCAGCTCAAATGCGGGTATTACATAGTCAGTGGCATCCAAAACTTCCTCGACACTGACCTCTTCACCTGAAAGTGGCTTTTTGAGCACAAAGGCAAGCTCCACTTCAATCTGGGGGTCTAAGAAGTCCGCAGTAGTGATATCACTGCCATCTTCAAAGACCATATCGTCAAGCAACACACCATAATCTGGCGTTTCAATTTTCATAGTGCGCTGCATAGCCCTTGAGGTGAGGCCAATCTTATAGCCAACCACGCGACGTCCTGTTTCTAACTTACGTTGAATCCATGCGGACTGAACCGCATAGGCATCATCCATATCCATGTTTGGGTGAGTAAGAGTAAGGGGTGCAATCTGAACTCTGTTGATTTCTGCCAAATCCAGACTATCTGCCGCCACTCTAATCTCTTGCTCAGTAAGCATTTTTATAAGTATTCCTGAATGTTGTTTTTATTGAATTTCAAAACTGGTTCAAGCTCTTTCATCTCGAAGGACAGCGCCATTCCCCGTTTAGCACTAAGATCGGCAAAATGCGCGGTAAGTACCTCGAAGAAGGCTACCGCAGCAGCCTGACGTTCTTCTAGTGATCGTCCTACTCCGAGTTTTACCTCAAGATGAGCAAACCCGTGGTCTGAATTTCCATCAGCCATCCGATGCTGTTTACAACAATAGGCGCGACTTCGTATGCCCTTGAGAGGGAATAGCCCGGTTTGTTCTGCCGCCGTATGAAGAGCGGCTAGCAGCGATTGAACCGAGGCTTGATCTTGGTCCAAATTGTCAGAATATTCGAGAATGAAATGTGCCACTGCCTCTCCTAAAATATAATTATTTTTATCGCCCTAGAACCGGGACTCGGTGAGTCCCATGAGCAATGCAAACATTTTTGGTTTCCATGTAAAAATCGAAACTGTAATCGCCGCCATCGCGGCCTATACCTGACATCTTTATACCACCAAAAGGTGAAGGGAGATTTCGATTGTTTTCTGAATTAATCCAAAGCATTCCTGTCTCGACTTTACGAGCCATTCTCATTGCCCGGCCGGTACTCTCAGTCCAAACATAGGCTGACAATCCATATTCAGTATCGTTAGCTATCTGCAAAGCTTCCGCTTCGTCCTCAAATTCGATTGCCGTCAACACAGGGCCAAAAATTTCTTCTCTGGCAACGCGCATCTGGTTGTTTGCGTCTACAAAGAGAGTCGGTTCTAGGTAATTTCCATCGCCTAAGTCGGTTCGGCGTGCACCACCAACCAAAGTTGTTGCGCCATCCTCTTTGGCAATATCCATGTAGCTCATAACCTTTTCGAAATGCCCGGTATGAACCAACGGCCCTACTTCAGTTGAAGGGTCTAGGGGATGCCCTACCCGCAGGTTAGCCACTCTTTTTTGTAGAGCTTCAATAAACTTTTCTTTGATTCCGGATTGAATAACAAGTCGGCTAGACGAAGTGCAGCGCTGACCATTTAGGCTGTAGATCATAAATACAACAGCGTCCAATGCTCGGTCAAAATCTGCGTCATCAAACACTATTACCGGATTTTTCCCGCCTAATTCAAAATGCATCCGTTTTAAGCTATCCGCACCCTGACGCATAATATGGCTACCTGTCGAGGTTTCACCCACCAAGGCTACAGCGGCTATGGCGGGATGTTCGGTAAGGGCTTTACCAGCAGTTTCGCCAAAACCATTTACCGTGTTCCACACGCCATCAGGCAAGCCGGCATCAGCGGCAATTTCAGCGAGCAGCATGCCACTAAGAGGTGTCAACTCAGCTGGTTTATGCACAATAGTACAGCCTGAAGCCAGAGCCGGGGCTATCTTCCAAGTGGCCAACATAAATGGAGTATTCCAAGGCGTGATAATGCCAACAGGCCCGATGGGGGTGCGCAACGTGTAATTGGTATGTTCATCTTGATGAAGCGCCAAACCGTTTTGCGCCTCCGGAGCTTTATCCGCAAAGTAGCGGAAATTTGCAGCGCCGCGCACGGCAGCTTGCTTCATAAAGCGTATTGGTTGACCGCAGTCCATGGATTCAACCAAGGCTATTTCTTCTGCACGCTCAACAATTTTGTCCGCGAAGTGATGCAGTATTTTTTTGCGCTCGGCACCGGAGATGTCACGCCAATCAGCAAAGGCCTCTTCGGCTGCAGTGCAAGCTCTATCCACGTCGGCAGCTGTACCAGCAACAACCTCACCTAACGAGCTCTGGTCAGTTGGCGTGGTATTGGTATATGTCTCGGCGTCATGGGGCAGATCCGGTTTTCCGCCAATAAAATGTCCCGTTGGCTTATCTTTAAATTGCTGGAGATAATCCTTCGCTAAGCGCAAATTAGATTCGAAGTCGCTCATTTTCTGTATTCTCTATTTATTAACACATTAATTACATTTGTCAGATATGCACATATTTATTCGCATTTCGCGGGATGTGTTGCCCGTATTTATTTAACATGTTAAGTTATATGCCTATTCGATGCAACTGACCCCATTGGGGCTAATCAGGCAGTAAGCGGATAGCTTCCACCGACTTGCTGGAGAGCAACATGAGATTTTTGACATATGAATATAACGGCAGCACCTCTTGGGGCGCTGTGATAGATGAGAAAGTAGTTGATCTCGGCGCCAAACTGGGCGGTGATCTACTATCAATTATTCAAGAAGACCGACTTAAAGAAGCCGAAGAAGTTGCCCTTCAAGCTACACCAGATGTTGCGCTTTCAGAGATTCGCTACCTGTCTCCTATTCTTAATCCAGGAAAAATCGCATGTATTGGTGTGAATTACGCGAACCGGAATGCCGAATATAAAGACGGTTCTGAACCGCCAAAATTTCCCAGCCTTTTTATGCGAACTCCGGAATCCTTTACTAGTCACAACCAGCCGCTATGGCGTCCACCGGAATCTCATCAGCTAGATTATGAAGGCGAAATTGTCATCGTCATCGGTAAAGCTGGTAGAAGAATTAAAGAAGAAGACGCCTACAATCATATCGCTGGATTAAGCATCATGAACGAGGGCACTCTGCGAGATTGGGTGCGCCACGCAAAATTCAACGTGACTCAGGGGAAAAACTTCGTAAATTCAGGATCGATCGGCCCTTGGATGGTAAGCGCCGACGAGTTTACAGACGAGCAATTCGAAAATATGCGCGTTACTACCAAAGTAAATGGTGAGGTCAGACAGGACGATACAACCGCTAGCATGATGTTCGACTTCAAATACATAATCAGTTACTGCTCACAATTTTTTCATTTTCAACCAGGGGACATTATCGCAACCGGTACTCCAAATGGCGCAGGTGCTCGATTTGATCCACCAAAATATCTGGCTCCAGGTGATAAGATTGAAGTTATCGTTGATGGCGTGGGAACGCTTGTAAATGGGGTCATAGATGAGCCAATCGAAAACTAATACCGCCCTAGGTCAACAGGCTAGCCAGGAGTCTGAATCAGATCTTCCGGGTTTTGACCGGTCACTGCCGATGTCTCTTTTACGAGCTCGAGAAGCGGTAATGAAGAAATTCACACCTTCTCTGAAAGAGCATGGGCTATCAGCGCAGCAATGGCGGGTTATACGCTCACTGGAGCAACAAGACGGACTTGAAATTTCAGAGCTTTCCGAACGTTGCTATCTATTGATGCCAAGCATGTCTCGAATAGCGCAAAACCTGGAGTCACGCCAATTAATTGAACGCCGAAGTGTTGCCAGTGATCAGCGGCGATCAGCTTTATTTCTTACCTCAAAAGGTCAGGAGCTATACCAAATAATTGCTCCGAAATCGGCTGAAAGATACGAACACATCACTCAGGAATTCGGCTTTGGAAAGCTTGAACTTCTTTACGAACTCTTGGACGACCTAGTGATTTCCCTTAACAAAAAAGACAGCTAAATACTGATGACAAATAATCCTTTAAAAACCGATCTTTTTAAACTTGGTAGCTATATTAATGGCGAATGGCTGACGGGTGGCGATGACACCTTTAATGTTACTAACCCTGCAGACGGTAGCCTTGTATGCACTCTGCAGAATGCTACCGCCCAGGACGCTGAAGCGGCCGTGGCCTCATCCTATGCAGCTATGCCAGCTTGGCGAGCCAAAACCGCCAAAGCCCGCGCACAAATTATGCGTCGCTGGTACGAATTATGTATTCAGCATCAGGACGAACTCGCGGCCATTCTTACCGCCGAGCAAGGTAAACCATTAGCAGAAGCCAAGGGGGAGATTGCCTACGGATCTTCCTATATAGAATGGTATGGAGAAGAAGCCAAGCGCGTATACGGCGATACAATTCCAGGCGCGTCCAGCGATTCTAGAATTGTGATAGTGAAACAACCAATTGGGGTAGTTTCTGCCATCACGCCTTGGAATTTCCCCAATGCAATGCTGGCAAGAAAGGTTGCCCCTGCGGTGGCTGCTGGCTGCGCTTTTATAGTTAAAGCGGCGGGTGAAACGCCTCTTTCAGCACTAGCACTTAGCGAACTTGGAACCCGTGCCGGATTGCCGCCCGGGATATTTAATGTAATTGCGACAAACCGATCTAGGGAAGTAGGAGCCGTATTAACCAGTGATAAACGCATTGCCAAATTTACTTTTACTGGATCCACTGAAGTTGGCAAAATCCTTCTCGCCCAGTGCGCGACTACGGTTAAAAAAACATCGATGGAGCTTGGCGGCAATGCTCCCTTTATCGTATTCAAGGATGCAGACCTAGACGAAGCAGTCAAAGGCGCGATGGCATCCAAATATAGGAATGCTGGTCAAACCTGTGTATGCACAAACCGTATTCTTGCGCAAAAAGAAATTTATCATGAGTTTGCGCAAAAACTCAGCGACGCCGTATCTAAGCTTTCGGTTGGCCCGGGCACCCAAGACGGAGTGCAGATGGGCCCGTTAATAAATGCAAAGGCAGCAGAATCTGTGAGCCAAATGGTAGAAAGCGCAATTGCTCAGGGCGCTACCGCTTTAGTTGGTGGCAAGCAAAGTGATATGGGGCCCTGTTTTTACCCCCCTACTGTATTGACCAATGTAAGCTCAGATATGCAGGTTTCCACTGACGAGATATTTGGTCCAGTTGCTCCCATTATTGAATTTGAAACGGAACAGGAAGCTATCGAAATTTCCAACGCAACCGACGTCGGCCTTGCTGCCTATTTGTACAGTCGAGATATCGGAAGAATTTGGCGTGTAGCGGAAGCTCTGGATTTTGGCATGGTAGGAATTAACGAGGGTGCGATTTCTAACGAGATGGCGCCCTTTGGCGGAGTAAAAGAATCCGGAATGGGACGAGAAGGTTCAAAGTACGGATTGGACGACTACCTAGAAATTAAATATCTGTGCTTAGGCGGACTCGATTCCTAAGCACAGATCAGTCTATTCCTGATTACGTACTTTGCCTCGCGAGAACGAATAGAAAGCCGCAATTAGGGCATAGCAAAAAGACAGCGCTAACGCTATTTTTATAGCCGACAGCAGCTGACCGTAGTTGCTGGGTTCAATCAAAGCGTCTCCCATTTGAACTGCAATAATCATCATCACCACACCCATACCGATCATATTGCCCAACATGCGCGATAAATTGAGTATCGCCGAGGCAATACCCAAGCCTGCGTTTTTCAAACTGCCAAGCGCAGCGTTATTATTTGGTGAGCTAAAAAAACCAAAACCAATACCGAACAGCAGCTGCGAAACCACCACATAAGAATTTGGTGTATCAAAACCAATTCGTAGCAATAGGGCAAATCCGATCGCTACACAAAGGCAACCAAATGTTGTTAGTAATCTAGGTTCATACCTATCAGAAAGCCTGCCGGCAACGGGGGCCAAAATTGCCATGGTTACTGCTTGCACTATCAAAAACTGCCCTGCAACAACCGGCGAAATGCCTTTGATATATTGCAAATACAGACTCAGCAAAAAAGTTATTGGGAAAGTAGCTGAATAAAGTAAAAACGCCGAGATCAGGGAATAGGAAAACACCTTGTTGGCTCGCAAAGCGTTAACCTTTACCAGCGGGTGAGTAGCTCTACTTTGGTTGTAGAAAAACCAATAGGCGAAACCACAAGATAGCGCCAAGCAAAACGCACCTTGCCAACTTGGCATGGCCGAAAGCCCCAGTAGAACCAGAATTGCCCAGCTTGCGAATATAAGAGAACCTGCCCAATTAAACTGCGGCTTTACTTCTGATTTCCAATCCCCCTTGAGCTTCCATATGGTAAGAACAGCAACCAAAATCACCAATGGCAGATGAAATATAAATACGCTTCGCCAACCGAAATTCTCAGTAAAAAAGCCACCGAGTAATGGCCCCGAGGTCAAACCAACATAGACCGCAGTTGCAACAACACCAAGTGCTGCACCGCGCTTGTGTGCTGGAACTACTGCAGCAACTATGGCCATACCTGTACCCATAGTCTGAGCCGCACCAACGCCCTGCAATACACGGCAGGCAATCAAGATATAGATATTGGGGGCCAATGAAGCCAACAAAGAAGCAATTCCTAAAATAACGATCCCGCGTAAATAGGTTCTTTTACGGCCGTACATATCCGACAGTTTGCCAAAGGGAAGCATTAAAATTACTGTAGTTAACAGAAAGGCCGTGGGGATCCAACTAACCAAAACGGCGTCTGCCTGCAGGTCATTTGCTATAGCCGGAATTGCGACCATTACTGAAGACAGTATCAAGGGATTTAAAAAAGAACCAATGCACACAACAATCAAGGCAACTCTCTGCGCTGCTGGATTATCATGGTAATAAGCGTTGGTATTGAAGTGGGACAAGGAGATTGCTTGGTAGAAACAGAGGGGTATATTCTAACAGATGGCTAGGCTCTTATATCTCGTAATATTGCAGGGAACATAGGCAAAAACGCAATCAAGAGGACAAGCAGTGGCTTGCCGCATATAATTGACAGCATCAACTATATATTACGAAGATGCGCAGTATATGAAACCAAACTCTCTGCCAGAAGGCCTATTTAGGCTTATGTACAACTTCAAAAAAGCCATGCTAAAAAACCTGGCTGGCGCAGAGCTAAATGTCGCGCCTATGCATATTAGGTCTTTGCATCTTATCAATAGCATCGACAAATGCACTGCGGCAAATATCGCGGAGACAATGGAAAGAGATAAAGCTCAAATCACCCGCCTTATCAACGACCTGATCAGTCAAGGTTTCATAGTTAAAACGCCCAATCCTAAGGACAAGCGCAGCCAATATCTAACTCTTACTGACCAGGGCGAGAAGGTATTGGGAGAAATGAAAAAAGTTGCTCGAAAGGTGCATAAAGAAATGCATCAAGGAATAGATCCAAAAGACATTGAGAACTTTTATCGAACCGCTGCTGCAATGACGGACAACCTATCCCAACAGAGTGAGGACTTTTCTGTCTCTAAGCATTGCGAAAAGGTCTAATCCACGGGCCTGAACAGGCTCGACCAAAAACCGGTTTCTTTACCTGATTCAAGCGCAGCTTCATAACTAGCCTTCAAACCTTCCCATTGGATTACCTTTTGACGAAAGACCGGGTCGACTTGAATAAGCTCGGCCATTTTTTGATCAACTTCGTCGATGTGATTCTCTATATCATCGAAAGAACTCATGGTGCTAGCGCTACCGAAGCCCAATAGATAATCTTCTGTAGCCTGGTCCTCTACTTCTCGCACATAGCGGCTATCGCAGACGCGGACAGTCCTCTGAATATTGATAGGACGGCAACTAATGAGAACACAGCTAGTTTTATCGAGTTTTTACTCGCAGAACTCTGCAATGACATGAAAATCTCCAAAATTTGAACTGCCAAAGTCTAGAGATGAATTGTGCAGAGCCTATGGTCCTAACATTCCCGTAATCTTGAGTTTTATTAAAATAATTAGACTACAGCTGCCAGCGAAATTCGGACAATCGCACCTTAGCGTCACGGAACAGGATGCCCTCCTCTTCCAGTCGATAACGCTGTGTTTTATAACCTTTACTGTCGGGAGGAAAAGATATCTTACCTTGCCCATTGATTACTCGATGCCAGGGAAGAGAGGTGTCTTTAGGGAGTTTCTTTAGAGTAGAACCAACATAACGTGCGTGGTTTGGATAGCCCGCTAGCTTAGCAATCTGGCCATAAGTTGCGACATTCCCCTCAGGTATGGAAGCGATGATTTGCCATATCATTTCATTGATATTTGGCTCGGACACAAAAGGCTCCTGGTATTGATCTCAGCTAGAGACTAGTTCCAGCCGGATGCCCCGCCTCTTCAATCGCACGCGCCACTTCAGGCGGCATATATTCTTCATCGTGTTTGGCAAGTACTTGTTCAGCGGTTATCACCATATCGCTACCCAAACTACCGATAGCAATAATGCCCTGGCCTTCGGCAAAAAGGTCCGGCAATATTCCGGTATATCTAATAGTTACGTAACCAGTGTAATCCGTCACTTGGAATTCAGAGGCTAGACTGTTGGGAGCGCGCTTCACACTGCCCGGAACAACCAGTCCGCCAGCACGTATTTTCACGCCCTCCTCTACCTCTCCCGCGACAATCTGTGCCGGGCTATAGAAGAGATTCAGGTTTTCCTGCAAGGCTAGCAGCGCTATGGCCATGGTGGTGCCAACACCTGCTACCAACAATATAACTAACTGCAATCTACGTTTACGAATGGGTCTCATCTAATTTTTGCTCTTTGCTCTCAATTTTCAATTTTCACTTAAGACGGGCTTTCAGTGGACTGACTTTCAGCATCGACACGACGCCAATATCTTCGCGCAGATTCTAGCACCTGACGCCGACGAATCGCCGGGCTAACTAAATTCCATATGATTACCATCAAGAAACAAGCGTAGGCCATCCAGACAAAGGTACCGTGACCGCCCATGGCGATAAAATCTGTAAAGGAATCAAAGTACATCTTTCTTCTCCAAATATTCTCTTACCCAGGCTGAGCGCTTCTCTCGCTCAAGAACTTCACTACGCATACGAATCAGCACCAAATAGGCAAAAAACAGGTAGAAACCAATCATCATTATCAGTCCTGGCACCCACATCTCCGTGGCCATACTTGGCGCTTCAGTAAGTTTGAAGGTAGCTGGCTGGTGCAGGGTATTCCACCAATTAACCGAGAATTTAATGATTGGAAGATTAACGATACCAACCAAACAGGCAATTGCCGTGGCTTTGGAAGCCGTATCGCGATTCTCTATCGCTTGATAGAGCGAGATGATGCCCAGATAGATAAAAAACTGGATAAGAGTCGAAGTGAGACGAGCGTCCCATACCCACCAGGTTCCCCAAGTTGGTTTGCCCCAAATAGCCCCGGTTAACAATGCGAGCAGCGTAATTGAGGCCCCTATTGGTGCAGCTACTTCCACAAAGATATGAGCAAGCTTAATGCGCCATATCAAACCTACTGCCGCCGATATAGCCATGGCCATAAATATACTTTGGGCTAGAATCGCTGAAGGCACATGAATATAGAAAATACGGAAACTATTGCCCTGCTTAAAATCTTCCGGAGCAAAGGCTAAACCCCAGACCGTGCCAACCGTTAATAGTATTAGGCACAAAAAACCAAACCAAAGAACTAAGGCATCAGTCTTTTGGAAAAACCACTTGGGCGATGCCCATTTATGAAACCAGACCCAATTCAACGAAGTTCTCCAAAAATAATATTAACTTCCATAGATATTCACTCGCAGACTTAATGCCGCGGCTAATGGCGCAATAGTGGCCATTAGCACCAATATTGCCGCTAACCAGAGTAACTGTGCGGCCGGCACTATACCCTCCGCAGCCATTAAGGGCGCGGTCGACCCAAAAATAAGAATGGGCACATACAAAGGCATTACCAATAAGGCCAAAACAATGTTTCCTCGACGGATTTTGACCGTCAAAGCAGCACCAATGGCGCCGATTAAACTTAGTATGGGAGTTCCAATAAGTAATCCAATTATCAAACTAAGATAACTCTCGGCCGGCATATAGAGCATCATTGCCAATAGAGGCGACAGTATTACTAGAGGCAATCCAGTTAAGCACCAATGGGCCAGAATCTTGAAGGCAACAATTTGATAAAAAGGAACTTCAGATAGCTCCATCTGTTCAAGAATGCCGTCGTCAAAATCCTGACGAAACATCTGATCTAAAGACAGCATGGTTGCCAGTACCGCGGCCACCCAAACTATTCCCGAGGCTAGTGGCGCCAGCAATTGAGCATTTGAGCCCAAAGCTAGCGGAAACATGGCGCAAACCATAACAAAAAATACCACCGGATTTACCAGCTCACTGCGAAGGCGATAAGCCTGTAAAAACTCGTATCGAAAAGCGCCGCCTATCATTGGGCAGACCCCTCAGAAGTGGTTTCTTTACTCAGGGAGTCTGATTCCACCTCTGAATCGGAGCCCCAAGATTTCTGTTCAATATTTAGGGTACGGGAATCACAATTGGCAAAATCAACTGGCTGATGAGTTGAATAAACAACGGATCCACCCTGTTGGACAAAGTCTTGTATCCAACCACAAAGCATCTTGACGCCATCTGCATCGAGAGACGCAAAGGGTTCGTCCAATATCCACATTCTACAAGTAACCAGCTTTAATCTCGCTAAGGCGATACGGCGTTTTTGCCCAGCTGACAAAGAGCTTGCTAACTCCGATTCATAACCGGACAGGCCAACCTCAGCAACGACTTCGGCAAGCTTATTCATATCGGAACACTGACTAAGGCAGGTATACCAAGAAAGGTTTTCCCATAGAGTCAGATGCGGACGAATAGCCGCCTTGTGCCCCAAATAAAGAAGCTCGTCTGCATATTCCAAAGGAGATGATAATTTAATACCGCGCCAGCTTAGGTGATCAATCTGCGCATCAAACATGCCGCAAATGGATCTAAGTAATGTGGTTTTGCCAGCACCATTGGGCCCGGCCAACTGCACGATTTCGCCACTTTTGACGGTTAAATCGTAGTGATCAAAAAGCAACTTATCGCCCCGTTCACAGCTAATACCCTTCGCTACCAGCAGAGGCTCTCCCGCCTGAAGTGGCGCACATGGTGCTGCTAATGCGGCGGATGAACTACTCATTATAGGTATCCTTCATCATCCAACCTTAAAGCTTCCGGGAATAGGTTCTTCAACCACTTCCCAGGAAATATTGTCTACTCGAGCATATCTGGGACCTTCGGCCACGGCTTTTTGCGCTCCAATTACCTGATCACGCAACCCAACCAATAGCACTTCAACGCGACCATCAGCCAAATTCATTGCATGTCCGTCTAGTTGGAAAACCGAAGCCTGCTGTTTTACATGGTTCCGGAACCCAACTCCCTGAACAAAACCTGAAACAAATCCCCGAACCGCATAGTTCATATATTGCTTTCCCACTCATCCAATAAGGCCTGCATGCTCTCTAAAGTTTGGGGGCCAACTAAAACATCTCGAACCAGGCCAGCTTGCATCACAACCGTGGTCGGCAATACTTCGGGACGCCCGTAGCCAAGTTCGGGTTGTGGATCAGTAAGAATGGACGGAATATCAACGCCTAGAGTGGCCACATCCAGAGCAAGCTGCTCTTCTGCAACACCATCAAAATTTATTGCGTACACTACTGCCCGATCGGAAAATTCATGAGAAAACTCTGCTAATTCAGGCATTTCAGCAATGCAGGGTCCGCACCAAACGGCCCAATAGTTTAAAAAGACAACTCTGTCGTCACCCAAAACATCCGCCTTGCCACCACCCAATAACGGAAAACCAACCTCTTCAGCAGCACATCCCATCAGGGTCAGTAAAATAACTCCCAAGCCTATTCTTTTTAAATTGTTCATCTTTTCCATTTACTCATTAACAAATTTGGTTCAAAGCTGGACGCCAGTTTGAAGCCCTAGTTGGAGCAATAGTATCCATGCATTGCCTTAACTAGTCGAAAATACCTTCATGCGCGGTCCTGAACACAATAGAATGCTCGCTGACCTAATTACTAGAGTTGGCATTTTAGTGACCCAATACAAGATATACCACAACCCTCGCTGTTCTAAATCGCGGCAAACCCTTTCTTTGCTCGAAGACGCAGGGATTCAACCGGAAATAATACTCTATCTGGAACATGCACCCAGCCCAGTAGAAATGGGAAATGTTCTGGGCAAACTGGGTATCTCGGCGCGAGATCTCCTGCGTGCAGGTGAACCGGAATACAAAGAATTGTCATTGGGCAATTTGGGACTAAGTGAAGATCAGCTGATTGCAGCAATGTGTGATAACCCCAAACTGATTGAACGACCCATAGTTGTGAGGGGTAAAGACGCCGTCCTTGGACGCCCGCCAGAAAATGTTCTGGCGCTTTTCGAATAGAGGTTAACAAGTGACACAAATATTGGTGCTTTATTACAGTCGCTTTGGCGCTACGGCAGAGATGGCAGAGTTAGTCGCTCAGGGTGTTGAGTCCGTGAAAGGTTGCGAAGCCCTACTGCGAACCGTGCCCGGCGTATCTCCCGACAATGCGGCCACCTATGATGAGCAACCAGCGCAGGGCCCAATTTATTGCAGCGTAGATGATTTAAAAAACTGTGACGGCCTAGTACTTGGTAGCCCTACCCGCTTCGGTAATATGGCGGCACCTTTAAAATACTTTATAGACGGCACCGGGGCTGCCTGGATTCAGGGCAGCCTTGTAAACAAACCAGCTGCTTGCTTTACCTCTAGTTCCGCCATGCACGGGGGCCAAGAATCTACCCTTCTTTCAATGGCATTGCCTTTATTGCATCACGGAATGCTCTTTTGCGGATTGCCTTTTACGGAATCGGCTTTATCGGAAACCACAACAGGGGGAACGCCTTACGGTGCATCTCATGTCGCTGGTGGAAAATCGGATAACCCAATCTCTGAAGCGGAAGCTTCTTTATGTATTGCCTTAGGCAAGAGAGTGGCCCATATAGGATTAGCGATGAAGGCGGCAAGATCTTGAGCCTTCTCAAAAACCTCCAAAAGGGCACAAACAATCAGAAAGCTGCGGATATCGCATTGCGCTTGTCATCAATAATGCTCATTTTACTTATGTTAAATCTAATAGTGACCCACATAGTTGTGGGCATTGATCCATTATTTCGAATTCTCGTAAGCTGTCTGCCCCTGGCTATATTCATTCCGGGCCTGTTAAAAGGCCGACGTCGAAGTGCATCTATGTTGTGCTTTGCCCTTCTTTTATACTTTATCGTATTTGTTTCAGCACTAGGCGTGCCCGGAAAACTAATTTCCGAGATTATATCCACGCTTCTCGCAGTGCTACTTTTCACCTCTTCAATGATGTTTTCGACATGGCAATACCGAGCCGACCTTGAACAAATGGAAGTTAATGCTCCAGGAGCACCAATCACATGAGCGAATCCGCAATTTCTATCTTGAAATCTTTCTTTTCGGGAATTAGCAAAATATTTTCAGTGCTTGGCAAGGTGGCCAAGGCCTTTGTAGTTGTGCTTTT
>Ga0302114_10001382_pt1 | contig 16005 bp, 14 predicted proteins | sample AG5_Surface_MG_FD_203107 | JGI IMG/M metagenome (GOLD analysis project Ga0302114, IMG submission 203107) | Marine microbial communities from Western Arctic Ocean, Canada - AG5_Surface | ecosystem: Environmental > Aquatic > Marine > Oceanic | place: Canada: Western Arctic Ocean | collected...
TCAACCCAATATCAGCTGGTCCTGAAAAGTAGGTATTTCCTGTCGCCGTGCGCATAAAAAGATCTCCTTCCTCCGATCTTCCGTCGTGTGGTCGGTATGCATCAGGGACGGGTGTCCACCTCGGCGCGGTCGGGGCAGCCAACTGGAGTTTACAATTCAGCTGCTCATTTCGAGTATCTATAGGGTGAGATCTCGGAGTGTAGTCATCGCCTCTTGCGGCGGGCAAAACGATAAGAGCAAGCAAGACGAACACGCCACAACTACTACCTGCGCGAGGACAAAAGCTCGGGGTCAAAATTTCGCGGTGCGCGTTCGGATGGGGGGCATACGTTTGCGTTCTGAGGGACGTACTTGTGACGTGGGCGCCGAGTTGTTGAAGCGACATGCGCATTTACTTTCCACGAATCGCGTATTGTGGCGAAGCCCTGTTTTGGCGAAGTGTGGCAAACTCTGACTACAAAATCGACGCGGAGAAAGTAAAGAAATGGATGCAGCGAGCACAGGATGCTCAGCCCTGGAATTCGAGTCGCATTAGCTGGCACTGGGTATGTAAATATGTATGATCCCCGTTAGGATGTCCACTCTGTCGGGACTGGCCGGCGGTTGCGGTCGAGTCGGTCAGCCCTTCGAACACTCCGTTTTGCAACACTTTAAGTACCGTAACTACGGAGAAGTAAATATTTATTACATGGGAAGTGATATTGTACGAAACTTACGAAGGTACTCCGTACGTAGCTAGTCATACCTTCGTAAAGAGTTACCCATTAAAGGGCATTAAATAGATAGAACCAATAGTAAGGCCTTTATACAACCCCATGTTTAATAAGTGTATGTAAACACTTAAAGATATCCAATCTCGATCAAGGTACCCATGTTAATTAATAATATAAAAATTATACCTTCGTAACACTTAGTAAAAAAAAGAGCATTGAAGCTTCGGTGAAAGAAGGGCTACTTTGTCACGGTTTGAAGCCGAATTTTCATCGATACATCGGTCAACTTCGACGTCCACTATCGCGTCTTCAGAAGACGGCTTGACGTCGTTTCTTCGTTCACAGGTGTCGTGCGTGTGTGTTCGACGACTACGTGCACGCCAAGCGCAACGGTTAGACCGTCCCGCTGAACAGCTGTCGTCCAAAGAACGGAAAGGTGTCGCACAGAGTTGTTAGTCAGAGATAAAGTATCACTCACCGACCGTACGGTGATTTAGTATGTGACTTTTGAAAATTATCGAGCTCGACCAAGAAGACAAATAAACGAGACAATGATTGAAAAAAACCGGGGTCGGAGTGTGGGACTAAATGTGACTTCGTCAGTGAACTGACTAGTCCCAAATCGAAGTGGTGAAAAAGTGTACTACTCAAGCAATCGTCACACTTAAATTATTAACGACGCGGTATTGAATGACGGTGCACACGAATTCTACATTCTGCCAAACTATGTTGCCATTCCAGAACTAACCCCTGATTAGACTAGGATAGTTATTAGGCCCAAACCTCGTGTTTTAATATAGACTACGAATGAAGATAGCCCTGTCCAATTGCTCGTGCTCGTCCAATTGCTCGTCCAATTGCTCGTGCACGCTATCGTTAGTTGACTTTCGGTCGGCAGTTGGGTTACCATATATATACGATCACCAGTCGGTTGCAAATACCGGCACACGCTACGCGCCAAACAGATTGGTCGCACGTGTTTTCCCCCTATGGCGCCTAGTCAGGATGGCGAACGCGCTGACCCACTGCTAATGTGCTGTTCGGCGCCAAACACGGAGGGCGACCTCGGATTGTGCCGCGCATTATTGTCCATGAGTATTTGCGCTCTTTGAGTGTTCTCTAACTGTTCTAGAGCGATGTTTTGCTTTTGCCTCAAGAACTCAAGAAACGCAAGCGATTAATACTCACTTCTGATTGGTCGGAAAAACAGCTTGAAAAAGTTTATTCGTGTTTGGATTGGTCGAGAGCTCGATCATTACAAGTCATAAACAAAATTTCCGTACCATATCATATTTAGTTACTGTATGACTACAACGCTTTGCGACACCCTCCCATTCTTTGGACGGCAGCTGTTCAGTGGGACGTACTTATCGTTGCGCTTGGTGTGTACGTAGTCGTCGCCCTCACACGGACGCCACTTGTGAACGAAGAAACGACGCAAACGCGTCTTCCGAGGAGGCGGTGGTAGACGTCGAAGTTGACCAATATATCGATGAAAGTTCAGCTTCAAACATTCACTATAGCCCTTCTTTCACCGAAGCTCCATCGATCAAATACTCCGTCTCGAACTCGTCCCAACCCAGCCGACCGCGAACCGAAAAAATCTAAAGTCAGGTATTTGTATTTCAGGGAGGCAAAACCCGGATAAAACAGTCAGGAAAATCTATCGACTAGCCTAATCGCTCGGGCTGAAGAATCCGCTTCAGACCGATGGTAGCATGCATGCGATATGGTTATTTTTTACAGATAATAATAAATAACTAAAGGTACTTCATTCATGCACCTGATACTTCCTACCTTTGCCTTATGAAGATGACCAGGTGTGCAACGAATATCAAGTTGCAGCCAAAGGTATTTCACCGGCCGAAGACCAACTTACATACTGTGACTGTGTCGTTGCTAAGCTCGCGCGAAAGAAACCATCCTCTTCGTGCTCGGTTCCGATGTCGCGCGATCCCAGACATTTCCGGGATAGGTGTGGTCTTGACTGATTCGTTGACGCACGTCGCACCGTGCATGGTTGATGCACCACTCTACATGTATCAGAGAGTTTTCGATCTTGTCGATTCCGCTAGCATTGGTGAATTGTCACTGGATGAATCGCGGATTGCTGGCGCGCAGGTCATGCAGGGAAGTGGTGTTGTTTCAGTTGATGTCCTGGGAACTAGTCCAGAGCGCATGGAAGGCATTCTTTCACCAATATCAGATAGTATTGAGGCATTCACACTTGCCGCGCAGGACTTTTTCAGGGACAATAATGTACCATACCCATTAGGCTCTGCTATTATCTTCACCACATTCGTGGTGAAGGCGATCACTTTTCCGTTTACGAAGGTACAGGTAGAGAGTGCACTCAACATGCAGAATCTTCAGCCACAGACGGATGCTATCCGTGAGAGATATAAGGATGATTCCGAACGGATAAACGTCGAAATAAATCGATTGTATGAGGAGAACCAAGTCAGCCCTTTGGCGGGCTGTGTTCCTTTGCTCCTGACCCTTCCAGTTGTTTGGGGTTTGTACCGTGCCTTCAATAACGCGTCGATCGACGGTTCCTTCGATGAACCCTGGCTTTTCATACCTTCGCTAGCCGGACCAAGTCCGAATCGCGATCTCAGCTGGCTTCTGCCTTTGGATATAGACTACAACCCTCCGATCGGTTGGCACGATGCTGTACTTTATCTCATCGTTCCTAGCCTGACCGTACTTAGTCAGTACGCAAGTATGGACTTGTTAAAACCAGGAACAGATGATAGTGGTCAAAACGATGATAACGCAGATAGCAAGGAGCAACAGTCTCTGCTGCTAAACCTTCTGCCTTTATTCATTGGATACGTTTCGCTTACAGTCCCTGCAGGACTGACTTTATACTGGCTTTTCAACAACGTCTTCACAACTTTGACACAAGTGTACCTTCGCCAAGGTGGTGGCGCAGTGGCAAAAATTGAGAAAGTGACTGACGTCAAACTTAAAGTACCACTTGGTTGCGCGTACGTCACCAAAGAAGGCTTGGAGGTGCAATCCAACGAAACCCTGTTCATCGGTCCATATGTGACCTGGGATGACACCGCGCAGAGTGCGAAAGTCACAAAGTTGAAAACAGGCGAGGATGCGCTCACTGCCACATGTGATGGGTCGGTGTACATTGTGGAAGGAGATAACGAGGCGGAAAGGTTGAAATTGGAAAGGCTCGTCTCTGTGCGCGGTAAGCGTGCGCGTGATCCACGAGAGCGAGATCTTGCAAGCACTGATCAGCTTCGTGAAGTCATACAGGATTTCAAAGTAGCTGGGATGGAACAGGAGGCTGTCGAAATACAAGCTGAACTCGACAGACTCCTGTTACTGGGTGGCGACGAATACATTTCTAGATTGAAAGAGTAAGTGAGAACAATCCTGACAGCATATGCGCCAGAATGAAATAATGCGCGAAATACTTCTCAGAGACATTGTTCTTGAGGCCGTGACTCGTTCTTAAAAGTCCAAGCAACTTCGAGACAGCTTCCATGAGAACCAGCCATTCATTTCACATTCGTATGATTTGTTTTGTTATGTGGTTTGGTTCCACTCCCAGCTAATATTCATGTTGCATTTGAAAGCGTTACAACGGCAGCCAAAACGTGTGCAGGGGAGTGCTGCAAATCAAGATCTGTGTGTATTCGCCAGAAGGAACTGCCTGTAGAAATTTGAAACTTTCAGAGAAAAAACAAGTTCACCATTTCCCACTCTCCTTGCAAATGTAGTGCTGATTGTATCGAAAAAGCTGCATGATAAGTACTGCCTCCAGCCCATTCACAACGAGTACGTAGGTCATCTTAAATTTACGGCCATGCAAATGCTGCAAACTAGAGCACCACATGATGTAGGCCAATATTGTCAACCCCTCTGCAGCATAGAATCGAAAAGATGATTCATAGTAAAACAAGTTGCACAAAAATGCACCAAGCAACCAAACTATCAGTGGAATAGCCGTATATTTTTCCTTACGGTGATCCCTAAATAGCATCAGGATCATCGCAAACGATGTGGCGTAAACCCACAGCAACACACAGGACTGGTGCCATGACCAAAGACAACGTGGAAATACACTGAAACCAAGTAATGCTCCAGCACAAGCCACCCCGGATATCATTTGGATTGCCGCAAAAAGTGTATGCGGCTCCTTTTTCACCGTCATGACAGCGTGCCATACCGTGGAGTCTATGCCTGAGGCAGCCACGTGGAAATAAAAGAAACCGACCCAGTTTGGTAAAAGCTCCAAATATCCACATACAGAGGTGTTTTCCGGCCGTTTAAAACCACCAGCCAAGGATATCAAGACGAAGATGACATACTCCAGAAGAACTAGCAATGTGCCATAGGCCTGCCCGGATTTCACTTCATGCGAAATGCACTCGCCTAAGCAACCTCCGAACGTGTTGAGATGCATGTAGTCCCTTATGGCATTTTAAAATTGAATCGAACCACCTTCCTAAAATAATATTTGCGATCAATTTGCCTTTCAAGCACGATATTTTCAAACTGATCAAGATCGGTTCTGTATCTATTTAATGCCCTTTAATGCCCTTTATTTATTGGCAACGATGGTAGCTTCGGTGGTTTCGAACCGTCAAAGACAACTTGAAAACAACTTGAAAACAACTTGAAAACAACTTGGGAAATAAAGTAAGATCATTCTAATAATACTCTTATATACTCTTATGATATATACTTTATTTCATTTCCGTTGTCATATTATTAAATTAACATATGCATGTATAATATTCTGGATTTCAATCAAGCGTGCAGATTTTAAAACGAGTAAAAAAAAACCTTGGATTGGGTGTAAAATTGGTGACAATGTATAGAACGAATAGACCGTCACGTTTGATAAACGATACCAGGTGAGTGTGACATTTTTCCATATGTTGATGACATCGAGTCCTGTAATCAACGGCTATATATGCCGAATAAGCTTCATATGATATGAAGATAAATGTGTCCCACCCTTATGAAAATCAGATTATAATACTCGTACCTTCATTGGTACTTCATACGCTTCATTCGAAACTTACGATCTTAATAACGACGTATATATAAGCAGCAGGTAAGGCTGGATGGGTTCTCTGACCCCGACTCTCAAATTCATAATCGTATATAGATCAATAGAGCTGCACTGTAACACCATTGATAAGAAGTACATAAACGCGTGACAGGCTCAGCCTCGAACCTAACAGTGGTGGAGTCGCATACCGCTACGACCAGACCCTCGTCTGCCCCCCTACACGGTCGCGCGTTACCGCCCCGCCGTGTTTCTGCGATTTTTCTGTCTTAATACCTTCGTAAGATCTTATATTATTTATTTATTTCTTGCTTGATTGTAACTTTATTTTATATACCTTCGTGATGACAAACCACCCGCTCTACATATATATTACCGTTTCGGTAACAGTTGCCGCTGAGAAACTCAGTTGTTAAAGGGGCGGCACCAGTATTTGCAGAAAGGAAAGGCGGAGCAAGTACATCATGTTATTTTTGACAGGTCGCTCGGACATGAACTATCGCGCTGTAAAGATTCCGTTTGTACTTGACCGAGTCTAAAAAACCCGACTCCTATTTGAGTGTCTGCGTGGGCTCCCCAAGAATAACCTGTTTTTTACGACATGGACGCACGGCATTTTGTTCGCGGCGTGGCCGCACGTGGCGGGCTTACCCGTATTCTGCACACACCCGTCCTGAGGTAAGCCATGGTTCGACTCTTGTCGACGCTGTAATTTTCGCGCGATTTCCACTGGCTATCAAAAAGATAAAATTTCCAATTGATGACTGCATGTTGTGTTGATGCCTTTCAGGTCCGTTGATGAAATTCACTGCAATGGCGTTCACGGCGCATGTTTCCGACCTCTCACGATATTTGCGACACGTTCTCCTCAGCCTGCATTAAATGTTTGGAACGGGAAATACTTTCCCTCATCCCCGTGTTCTTCCCGCCTGGCTGCCACTGAAGACTCCAGGGAAGTACAGCGACGAGTCCTGCTCGGAAAAGGCCTTGAGGACTGCGAATACGATGCATGCACACAAGACGACGTTGAAATGATCGACAAAGGCGAAAATATAGATCAGGAACAGATGGATAGACATAGCCTTCACTCAAGCATTATTAAATGGTTAGTCCACAGGATGCCCGGGCAATCGCGTCAAAAACTTCCAGGAATTGTTTACAATGAAATAGATAATCAAAGTTGCTGGGCACTGGTAAGAATTCATTTACACAGCTTCGTTGTGTCAATGTTCGAATGAACTTGCCCGGTGTTCTCAACGAGCATAAGGGTTCCGGCACAAAGCTATATTGCTTCCTGACAGATCTTTCCATAACATTAAAACAACAATTTACAGGCTTTTTGCGGGTTCTTGTGGACTTCATCAACGTGTATGGTGTTCTCATTACTGCCCGTTTTCTTGAAAACAGAGCTTGGATACTCAAACACGAGAATAGGCGCGATGGAGGGCGCAGCCCTGCTGATTTCGAACCTTTCCAGAATAATCTCAGGGGTAATGAGTGACATCATCAAATCGCGAGTGATAGTTATTGCATTTGGTTCTGCTATGACAGCTGCGATGAAACTTGTTCTTGCTTCGGCTGTCACTCCGCAGTGGGTAATGTCTGCAAAGTTGCTGGACAGATTTGGGAAAGGTGTAAGGGCAGCTCCAACAGATGCTCTAATAGCTGACCTTTCGCCGCGGCAGAAGCGGAGCACAACTTACAGTTTGCACCAATCGCTCACTACTTTGGGAGGAGTTTTCGGATCGATGTGCGCTGTAGCCTGCATGACACTAACACAAAATAACTACCGTTTGACGTTCACGCTTGCAGGTCTGCCATCTGTATTTGCAATTTTTATGCTTCTGTATTTTGTTCAGAAACCGAACCGTTTGCAAACGAAACATTACGGCATGCCAAAATACCCGGCCCGCCCCGTACCGTCCAAAAGTCGGCATGGCCGTGGTCCTCTTGCAATGGTTTATGAACATGTTAGATGGCGACGTTCAATGTGCAAAGATAAGAGAAGGGATGTGGCATGGCACGGAGGAAGACGGACATGGCATCGAGTTAGTGAGTGGCTTACAGAACAGTTAGACGAGATAAAGAGACGATCACAACAAGATAAAGACGACCTGGAAGATGATTATCTATCTCCGCGACTTGATGTGCAACGCGCAGAAAGTAAGGGCGAACAAATAAAATGCCAGTTTGAACGGGATACTGATTGTTTGTCAACAGAAGAAGAGCAGATTTCTCGAAGGCATCAGATATCAGTTCGCCCTGATCATTTCTCAAGATTCCGTGAAAAATCAAAGGTGCCATTCGCCGGAAATTTCAATGCATCTTGCGAATCAATAGCTGACCCATGCTCAAAACTGGCACCAAACAACTCACAAGGCAGTGATGCCTTTCAAAATTGCGAGCCTCAAAAGTCGTTGAATGTGGGAGCAATTCCTCTTTTGAATCGATCTTCGAGATCGAGTTTCAACACCGACGAGAAAAAAGTCGTTTGGGGATCATGGCGATGGTCATCGAAAGAGGCGCTCCAGCTGCCTCTAGCGTTTTGGAAAGCTCTACTTGTGTTCACTGTGCTGAAAGTTGCCCGTTTCAGTGAGGCATTCGTCACTTTGCACGCAAACGCAGTTGGCTTGAAGGCAGCATACCTGCCTATGCTCATGGTTGCTACTAATTTGATGCAGTCTTTGTTGACGTATCCATTAGGAGTCATCGCAGACCGTGCAGAAAATTCTGGTTCGAATGGAAATGGTCGCAAATTTATGTTGCTCGGTGGGTTTGGTATGATGGTCCTGGCAGATCTAGTTTTGGTGATGGCGAAAGCGCCTTGGCAAGTATTCATTGGATATCTTGCTGTTGGGGCACACATGTCCATGACTCAGGCGAACATGAAAGCTGTTCTATCGGCGACGATGCCACCTAGTGTGCGCGGAACAGGTTTTGCCATTTCCGCACTTTTTCAGGGTATCGCCCTCGGTGCTGGTAACTACATGGCAGGGCACCTGTGCGATTTGTTTGGATCTGCGGGGGCGTTCTGGGGTGGAGGAGCTTTTGCAACTGCGGCGCTTGGTTTGGGTTGGTTGCTCTTGTAATATATATATTTCTCGTAATTTCTATCACAAAAGTGAGGTGTACAAATGGATTGTGACGGTGCCAAAGGTTTTGGGTGGGTTGCGCGAGACGTGTGCTCTTTGCAAGGTATTAACTGTTTCCTCGGTGTGCTTTTATTTAACTGCCTATGAGCGAGCATGCGATGTTTTCCTGTTAACTATGGATCGGTTTGTAGCTGTCATACTGCGTTAGGGGGGCTAGGGATTTCTCGCGCATCAATAGAATCCGTTTCAGGCGCTTATGATGTCGGAATCTCCATCCGCAATTGCCTGGATGCCGTAAGCCATCTTTAGTGGGACACCATTCGTAGCGCGGGCTAGCTTTGTTGGAACTTGCTTTATGCCGACAGCAACCATTGTGATAAGATCCTTTTTCGTTGGTAGCTTTTCAAGAGCTGCGATCCCAGTTGGGTCGATAAACTTGCCATCTAGGACCGCGCCTGTAAAATCAACCTCGACGCCGTCTTTCTTCCAATCTTTTTGCATGCCCTTCACTGTCCTGATGGCAGGAGCAATGTTCTCGTCAACAAAGAGCCATGCGTTCATGCCGGTGGCACACTCCGAAATTGGTTCCCATTTCGTTCCTTCAGATGCCTTCACCATGAGAGTGTTTTTGGTCACCAGTAAATTGGCTCCATCGGGAAGCTCTCGACGAAATTTTATCATGTCCTTCACCTGTCAGGGTTATGTCGGTGTTAGGCTGTTTTGGCAGGAAAGAAAAGCTGTCGAGACAGAGCGAACGGAGCCCATCCTGAAGCAGTGAGAACCTCTGTCAAGATTTCCATCACTCAAAGATTACGTGTGTTGCGCGTGGCTTCTTTGCTTTGATTCGACCTGTCCCAACTTGAAGGGCAGGGACAAGACTCCAACATCCGGCCGGGAAAAAGATAAAAATGGGTTTGTAGGGCTTTCCGAGCTTTCTCACCGAGAGGCCCTGGAAGCGGAATCCAGCAACGAGAAGAGTGTCATCGTTCGATAACATACCCTTAAGCATGTCCAGATCTCTCGATTTTTTCTCCTTCGAAGCCGCCATCTGTACAACAAGCGAACCTCTTTTCCCCGGGGCGTTGGACCTCGACCTTCCGCGTGTCACGAATGCCGTCGTGCTTCCGGTGAAACCCGCGGCGAGGCGCGTTGGCGGCGAACGAAGGATCGGCGACAAAGCGCTGGGATCTTTTGAAAGAGTGGATATAATCGTGGCTGCCATGATCCGCTTGGGGAAGCAAGGATGCTTTGCGGCGTTGGCGGTTGAGCCGTCCTGCGCGCCGAAAAGTGCGTTATCCAGATGAAAAAGGCGTCTTGGCGACGTGGCTGAAATTGGCCCATTTTGGCAGAAGAAAGTTGCGCGCGGGCGGCATGCGACTCACAAATAAATAAATAAAGGACCCAAAAGAAGGACGCTTATGACGATATGGAATAAAGATGATCAGTTTGGAAATTTAAAGGGCATTAAATAGATACAGTACCAATCTTGATCAGTTTGAAAATATCGTGCTTGAAAGGGAATTTAATCGCAATTTTTTTTTTATAAAAGTTTTGCTTTCAACCGATCGTTTTGAAAAATGCGGCTTAGAAGAAAAGTTGATCGAGGATGAATTATACCTTATTTACGCTGACCCATATTCGGAACATGAACCCTGCATCACCGAAGTCTTGCATCTTAAAGGTTGTGATGCCATCTGTTTTCTGAAGATCGGAATAAATCATGTTAAATGGGTTTTTATATCATTCTGTAACATTTCTTTAAGCCATTTTTAATTATAATTCGATACGGCTTGGTTTAGTGAAATGCATGTATATAAAGACTCTATCTTTATTTGATAGATTTTCTGTTCCTCTGTGAAAAGTTGTTGTTTTGAATAGTACAGCGTCTCCAGCTTTAAAGTATTTCAGAGTTTGTGCTTTTGAGAAATCAGCTTTTACACTGGCGGATTTCGATTCAATATGGCCGAATGATAGCTCTTCCGAATCATTGTATTTCTTTACTATGTTGTCATTGTAAAGTATTGTCGTTCCCATACGGTTATCACAGTCATTGAGCGGTACTATTAAAATAAGACCAGGGGTGAGATCATCGGAGTGGATTTCTTGGTCTTTACAACCCGGCCTATTCACAAACAGTTTGGAAGCCATGTGTGTATATCCTTGTGTATACTTTGAAACGTACTTGTTTGTGAATACAAACTTTTCTAAAAGTTTTTTATTTGAAATGAAAAAATGGTTTATAAAACACATCGACTCATCACAAAACATTTTTACTATTTTATAGTTTCCATCTTCTGAACGTCTTTCAGGATACGCTGCTTTGAATTTATCAACACTTTCAATAGGCATATATAATTGTCGAACAACACGACCCTCGCAGTTTACATAAACGTTGTGGCCATCGATAAACACAGATAATGATTCTGAATCTTCCGTAGAGGATGGTTGCTCGTGTATGTCTTTTCTAACTTCGTCCCATTGGATAGTTTTGAAATGCATTTTACGATCATAATCAACTGATTTGAAGTGATCACTTAATAAGTTGACTTCTTTATTTGAAAATGCTTTTGGTATAACTAAGAATCCCTCCTTTTCCAAATCGCCCATTGATATGAATAATATATTATATATGTACCTTGCGTTCGATGTGTTCGCATGCGTTCTGGGCTATTTATTTTTGGGATTTTATATGTTTAAAATCCATCTATTTCCCAGCCCTTTTTTCTCATAGCTCTTTAAATGGTCCGATGCGACACGGGATGCGACATCGTGGCCGCGCCAATATTCTCATTACTACGAACTGAGCGAGTTCGTGGCGCTTAACTGCCAGAACGTGGGTACACAAGAAACCAACACACCGTCCCTTAGTGACATGTACACACTCGTGTCCGAACATCTTCCTTGGGGAGTCAATAAATCCCTTAAACTCACAATATTGAAGCGGGAAGATGATCCCGCGTACAATGTGCTGCAAAGGACGGAAAACCTCTTCAAAAACCCAGATGGATCTATCAGGGGGTGCCGGCCAAGTACATCTACGAGCCTTGGACCGCGCCGATTGACGTGCAGAAGAAGGCTGGGTGCGTGGTGGGCGTGGACTACCCCGAGCCCATCGTGGACCACGCGGTGGCGTCCAAGGAGTGCATCGAGAAGCTCGCAGCGGCGTACAAGGCGCATAAGGAGGGCACCGCGGGTAACATCGTGGCCGTCGGGAAGAAGCGCAAGGCGGCTGGGGAGTGAGAGCATCGTCGGGGGTGAGAGCAATCCTAAATCCTGTCGTCGCGCGTATTTCACTGCATAACGTTATGCAATCGTGCGTTATATTTTTACATAACGTTATCGGTGAAATTGTAGACGACGCATTTTATGAGCGCGCTGTGGTCGTCGCCACGCCTCGGGACCCGTCATACCCGTCTCGTCAACTCTACCCATCCTCGCAAGTATCGATCAGCCGTCGTCATGAGCGCGGTCCCCAAGATTACGTACTTCAACGCAGACGGAATGTGCGCGCCTCGGCCCATCCCCCGAATCCAAAAAAATATCCCTCGGAACGAACGCGATCTCACCCCGAACGCGAGCTCACCCCGGCGCGTCCCCGTTCCCTGACTCGTGTCGCAGCGTGTTCGGTCTCCGCGTCGCCATGTTCAAGGCTTTCGGCAAGGACGGATGGATCGACGAAAAAATCGTGTTCCCCGATTGGGCGGAGAAGAAGCCCACCACCCCGCTAGGCTACATGCCGGTCCTCTCAATCGACGGCGAGGAATTCACGCAGTGTGAGACCATAAATCGCTGGGCCGCTAAGATCAGTGGACTGTACCCCACCGACCCGAAAGAAGCGATGAAGGTTGACGAGGTGTGCGCGGTGGCGCACGAGGTCTTGTTCAAGTCCCCATCCGACGCCGACGACGAGCTGAAGAAGGCCAAACGTCTGGAGTACGCGGAGGGTCGAATGCTCCAGAACATGAACTACCTCGACTCGAAACTCGCGAAATCGAGCGACGGGTTCCTGCTCCCCGGAGGCATCTCCATGGCGGACCTGCAGCTGTACACGTTGGTGAACTATATCCGGGCCAAGAACCTCGACCACATCGAGCCCGAATACGTCGCCAGGTTTCCAAACATTTTGAAAAACGTCGCCGCCGTGGACGCCGATCCATTGATCGTCGAGTACCGGACCAACTACCCAAACTGACGCTGAGAATAGCAACGACAACGACAAGGTTGTGGACGACGCGAAGGCGAGGTACCTCGCTCGCAAGGCGGCCGCCGAGAAGGCGAAGGCTGCCAAGAAGTGAGTCGATTTAATGATTACACCGCACGACACTCTTTGCATCTAGAGCGTATACGACCGTGCTCGCATATTTCAGACCCACCGCACTCCTTGCATTCAGTGCGCCGACGACTGTGCTCGCATATTCCACCCCCACCGCACTCCTTGCACCTAGAGCGTATACAATCGTGCTCGCAGATTGATGCCCCACCACACTCCTTGCATTGAGAGCGCTGACGACCGTGCTCGCAGATTGCAGAGCCGCCGCACTCCTTGCATGTAGAGCGTACACGACCGTGCTCGCATATTTCAGACCCATTTGATCTTCCAATTTCTTTATTTGTTCCCGCTGTACCGCTCCGTCACGGATCACTATTTCAAAGTCTCGAGCTTGGTGACGTATTCGGCGATGGATTGGGCGAGAAGCTGTTCAAGCTCCTCAGGAAAAGATATGAAAAATGCACCAAGAAGATAGTACAATTCATAGATGGAGGAGCGGCAGTGAAATAACTTGTACCTTTGTAATATAACAAATCCCACTGCGTTCAAAAGACCACATGCTTCTGCTCGACAAGCGCAACCGCGCTCACCCGGAGGATGGCGTCGCCGCTCCGGGGTGCTCAAAGGATAAGAAGTGCCCCGCGGAGCTCCGGGCGGAAAGGGCCGTGCGCGCGTACTTCTCGTTGGACAAGACACGTTCCGTCGGCGTGGCGGCTTTTTTCCTGGAGATCCTCGCGTTTCCACCCAAGGACCGCATGACCCAGTTCTGCTTTATTGCAGAGATGCTGTCCATCTCCACGGGCCTGCTCCTGTTCTTCGTGCAAACCCTGGCGACATTCGAGGAGGGGATGTCGAGGCTCGACCTCGTCAGCTCCGTAATAGCGACGGCGGCGGTGTTGATGTACGTTGGCGTGAGCATCATGTTGATGATGTTCGCCCTGTCGGCGACGAAGGCGTCGGCTTCTGTGAAGCACATCTTCGCGTTGAGCGAAGGGATAGTTGCGCCGGTTGTGGGGTTTGTCTACGCGACGCACCTGGCTATCGCAGCGTTCGCGCTGAACGCCCTGAACGCAGTTGGCGGTGCCCTCGGCGCGGGAATATGCGCCTTCGCGTGTCTGACGCTGGTCTTCGTCTACCTCCACATCGGCGTGCACATTACCACCAACGAGGCGCTCGCGACGTACCACCAGTCGTTCTGGGTACAGATGGATTTTCTCAACGGCATCGCTTGGGTCGCATCGGGCCGGCGCACCCTGACCGAACGCGCGTCGCACGAACTCGACGCTTTAATGCGGGTGCTCCCGGAGGACGTACGACGGGTCGTCGGGGGCGAGACAGAAGAAGAAAATTAACGAATCTACAAATAATCACAATCTTGCTTCATTGCACAAATACACAAGTTCGCGGAGCGGCACCATTTGAAAGTGCACCGGGCTCTCTTGGGTCTGTGAAGAAATAATCTCACACATCTCAAACTTTTCTGGCAACAACGTCGTACTATCCATCGTTTGCTTCAAAACTTTGACTGCTAATTTCTTCGCATCCAAAACATTCATATTTTCAACATATTCAGATTTTAAGAGAGAACGCGCGGCTTGACTGTTTGCGCCGATCGCAGTGGCCGTCCACCCTGTATAGTTGCCAGATGGGTCACTTTGATAAAGTTGAAAGCCGCTGTTTTTGTCCCATCCAGCAAAAAGAAAAGAAACCCCGAACGGGCGAAGACCGCCGAACTGTGTGTATCCTTGTTTCTGATCACACAAATTGTGCACCAACTGCTCAATGGGAACTGGTTCAGAGTAGCTCATTTGATATCTCTGAGCAAAAAGCCTTGCAGAGTTGATAAGAGTGTTCGCATCCGAGTTGACGCCGGCAACCGCCACAGCCACGTGGTGGTCCAGCTTGTGCATCTTTTCGGACGTTTCGCTCATCTCTAGAAGCTGAGAAACATTATATATCATCATCAGTCGGAAACACGAAATGTGTATATGTAAAAGATAAATAGACGCACCTTGGAGAGGATCTTCTTCTCTGCGGCAAGAACAACTCCGGAGTTAGTTAAGATACCCACCGCGGCCCCCGCATGACTGATTGCTTCCATGGCGTACTCGACCTTCGCGGAGGGATCACAACAATCGAATACAAACAAAGGGTAAATACAGTCTGTCGCCGCATCTTACGCAGAAAACGCCGCCGCGCGATGTTGGGAGGTGGGCCCCACTTGGTAAAGCCGACCCTCGGGACTGAAGGTCGTGGTGTTCGAGTCATATCTGCGTGCACTCATGCACTCTTGATAGCATCAATGGTGAGAGTTAGCAACATGATGAAAATAAAGATACACACGAACACCATAGCAATCATAATCCACCCATAGGCACATTCGAAGCATGAGCGACAGCATGCTTTACAGGTCAGTGGTGCGCCTTCGCCGCCGCCGCCGCCGCCGCCGCCGCCGCTGTAGCTGCGGCCGCCGCCGCCGCCGCCGCCACAGCCGCCGCCGCCGCCGCCACAGCCGCCGCCGCCACAGCCGCCCTCGACGTACAGAATCGTATCGCTGCTTGGACTGTTCCCTGCGGTTTTGTTAAAGGCCATTGGACCGAGCATGTACCGGAAGCCTGTCAGCTCGGTTCCCTGCGCCGCAGCTGCGTCCACGTCCACCCGGTGTGAAAATCGGGAATTCGGCCAGCAGCACATGCGACCTGGCTCAATCGCGACGCGAAACTCGCGGCCGGTGACGTCGTCTTTGAGGACGAGCGCACTGCCCAGATGATGGGTGAGGTAGACCACACATGTCCAGCTCGACACGCAAGCGCCCTTCCCGCCCGGCTTGTCCTTGTGCTGCGGGACACTCTTGGAAGCCGGGCACACCCGCGCGGGCACCTCTGCCAACAA
>Ga0302114_10001384_pt1 | contig 16001 bp, 9 predicted proteins | sample AG5_Surface_MG_FD_203107 | JGI IMG/M metagenome (GOLD analysis project Ga0302114, IMG submission 203107) | Marine microbial communities from Western Arctic Ocean, Canada - AG5_Surface | ecosystem: Environmental > Aquatic > Marine > Oceanic | place: Canada: Western Arctic Ocean | collected...
AGAAGGCGAGCGGGATAAACTCCCCCTTCCAACATTTTGAAAGGCCGAGCGAGGCGTGAATATCCTATTGACAACAGAAGCCCGGGCAGGCTGCATCGTGGAAAGCATGCGAATGCCAATTCCTGATGACTGTTCGATGTGGTTTGCAGTCGTTAATGCCAATACCAGGCAAAATGTTGACAACGACGCAACAACAAGGGCAAAATCACTTTATCTGTCTGTACCATCCACTTCGCTTTGACCGGCACCGCGTTTGGAGGTTATTTCTCAAAATGTATTCATATTTCTGATAATGTGACAAATTGGACATATGCACGTTCATGTTCAAACAGGTCACGAAGTTGCGGTCATGTACGCAAGAGCTTCCGTAGTTTAGTGGTTATGACAAACGCCTTCCAAGCGTTAGACCCGAGTTCGAATCTCGGCGGTTGCAATCCTCTCTTTTGTCATCGTGCAGATGAATCTTTTCCGAGCGAGCGAATATGATCGAATATGTATGGATAGATATTTAGTAAGAATAATATTAAATATTACATATTAAGATCTTATTAATATGATTGATATCATAAGATTACGTGCTTGCTTGCTAAGTTTCGTTCGTTTAACATTACCTGCTCATCCAGCGTGGTTCGTTCGTAAATAGGGTTTAGGTATGATATTATCGCCCTCATACACGTCGCTCTCATCACATCGCTCTCATCGCATCGCTCATGCAAAGGATCGCCGGATCGGTCGTCACCAACGACCGACATCACGGGCCCGACGCGGAATGTACGGTGCACACGAATTTTACACCCTGCCGAACCCTGTTGCCAACCTCAATTTAGGCGCTTGAAAGACCTTAATTACTCAGTATGCTCAATTTGGAAATATTTTGTTTGATTTGATTTACCACCATCAAGAAAGTAAGAAATTATGAAATTAACTGTCCCTTAATGGAATTAATAAGATGTGCAGTGAATTCTGGTAACGAAACATTATACGGGGGATTTAATGCGATTGGGAAAGTACTAGCTACTTTCATTTCCGTTGTCATATTAGTTATTAATAATATTAACTAATAAGGCGCCCCTCATCCCCCACTCACTGAGTGTTAGGGAGGGGGAGGATGCCGGGGGAGTGAACAGGAACGTGGGCGCCCCTACGCATCAGTAACCCTGCCTGGAAAACCCGGGTTCCAGGGCGCTGCGGTGACCGAGTGGATGGCCTACTGACAGAGTTGCTTCCAACATGGAGGTGCACAGACGCCGCAACGCAATCGTGTCCCTGGGCGCTACGGTGCAAGTGGAACCCAGGGAATAGGAGTATCATCCACGTCCTCGCTCGGTATCGTTTGACACTACGAACGGCCGGGGCATAACATGGGGGCGGGTACCAAGGAGTGATATGAAACCCATACATATTTATGCATATTTAATCATATTTATAATCATATACGAATACTGGTCGGTTGCAAATGTTGTTACGCGCTGCGCGCCAACCCGACGTTGTGCGATTTTTTTTCGAGATTACCAGCAGGAGCAAGGGATGGATTCTAAAAAGGTCGCAGATGCGCTGAAGGGCCACACAGCAAGAATAAAATCACTACAGGGACCGAATAAACGTGCAAAAGGCCAGCGTTTGCTCCAAGTTCATGGTGAAAACCACAGCAGGGGACCGTTCCCATGGGATCAAGCTCGAACATGGAACCAGAGTCAAATTCTCGCCGCTGTATGGAGTTCAAGGTCACGTTTTACTGTCTTCAACTCTCAACCTACTTCGACGTTACCAATCGTGCGCCCTTTGATCTCCGTATTTATTCACTGACGATCATTTTTCCATCTGAACTGATGCACAGGCGAGGATCCGCTGTGTTACGTCATCGACTTGGACGGGTTCAAAATCCTACTTGACTGTGGGTGGAACGATAGGTTCGACGTAAACTTATTAGAGCCTCTTGCAAAAGTTGCAGCGGAGATCAATGCAGTTCTCATTTCCCATCCCGACACTGAACACTTAGGAGCCTTGCCGTACGCCTTTGGCAAGCTTGGTATGCGATGCAAAGTATATGCAACGCTCCCCGTGCACAAAATGGGGCTGATGTTCATGTATGATCACTTCCTTTCGCGCAGTGCAAGTGAAGATTTTGGAGTCTTCACACTCGATGACATAGACGCTGCCTTCAGCGCTTTTGTGCCAGTGCGATACGCGCAACGATCATGTCTAGATAGTGACGGGATTGGGATTACAATCACGCCGTATGCAGCTGGACACATGCTTGGGGGTGCACTTTGGAAGGTGCACAAAGAAACGGACGATATTGTCTACGCTGTTAACTTTAACCACAGAAAGGAAAAACACTTAAATGGCACAGTTCTGGAATCATTAAAACGACCAGATGTGCTCATTACCGATGCTTCCAATACGCAGCGCCTTCCTCCGTCCAAGACGCGAGAAAATGACTTGATTGAAGCTATCTTGCGATGTGTGCGGCAGGAAGGTAATGTGCTGATCCCGATTGATCCTGCAGGTCGTGTTCTTGAACTTTTGCTGGTGTTAGAGGAAAAATGGTCGCAGAAGCAACTCGGAGCCTATCAGCTTGTACTTCTTACCACGGTCGCGTACAATACTCTTGAGTTTGCCCGCAGCCATCTCGAATGGATGGGTGAGCACGTCGGTCGATATTTTGACATGGAACGCCAAAACGCCTTTAATACCCGATACCTAAAACTATGTCACTCTATTGATGACTTTCGTGCGTTGCCACCAGGACCCAAAGTTGTTCTTGCGTCGTTTGGATCACTTGATGCTGGGGCATCGCGACATTTATTCGTGGAGTGGGCCCCAGATCCTCGAAATTTGATCGTTTTCACCGATAGAATGCAGGCGGGATCACTGTCGCGTGAAGTTTATAGATTATCACAGCTGCCACCTGGTGCACGTTCGCCTCTGAAGGTCTCTTTGGCACAACGATTGAAACTTGTTGGTGACGAACTTATTGAATGGCAGGGGAAGAAGCGCGAGGAAATGCCAGGATCACAAGTATTGGTCCCAAATCAACGCTCACCCGCGCACGGGTTTGTTAGGGACGCAAAACCAGTGACAGTCGTGTGTGAGCCCGATTCGGATATTCAGCGTACGACTACACATGATCATGCCTCGAGTTTAGGCCGCCAATGTCACTTGCTTGATGGCGTCAACCAAGTCAACAGCTCTAATTTTGCGATCTTTGAGGATGAGTCTTGGGATCCACTTGTGATAGACTTTGGTGAGAGAGTTGCACCTGAAAACTTTGATTCACATATGCATCTTTGGTTGCGAAAATCCCGTAGTTGCGAACGAATCGAAATTGATCCTGATAATTTCAATCCAGCGCCGGCTCCTGGTAATTTTCGTGCTGATAAAGTGTCGATTGGTCTCGAGGAATTTCCGACAAAAATATTGACAAAAATGCACGATGTATATCTGCGAGCTGCTGTGCATGTGTGTGACTTTGAAGGCAGTTCTGACGGTCAAAGCATCCAAACGATTCTTACTCATTTAGAGCCACGCAACGTAGTATTAGTTCGCGGTAAGCCATCAGACACCGACTTCATGCGCATGCAGCTACAGAAATCACTGGTACGGGCTGTAATCCATGCACCAAAACATGCACAGATGGTTGAATGTACTTCGGAAAGCACAACATATCGCCTTGAATTGTCGCAGGACCTGCTGTTCCGTACTCGTATGCGCGACATGACAGGATATCAGGTTGGTTGGGTTGAGGGCGATGTTTTGTTATCAACAGGAGAAGGCAGCCTCGAGGCCACACTAGTTCCATCAGAGATGTTTTATGAACAACTCCAAACTGGATTGCAAACAAGTATTGCAGCATCTAATCCTGCAGTGGGCGAGGTCAGTGTACAGGAAATTTGCGTAATAGACAAATGTGATGAATTATCGACAGCTCAAAAGCTTCACCAAAATGACATTGGGAAGAAAAAGTCCGGAGCACTTGTTGGAAGCCTCAAGCTTAGTGACTCCAGGTCTGCATTAGCGGCAGCAGGTTGCGCAGCTGAATTCCGTGGCGGTGCACTGGTGTGCACAGGAGAAAAAGTATGTGTCCGTAAGGCAGCAAATATGATGGGTTCAGAAGACCTCCTGCTTGAAGGGAATCTCTGTGAAGCATTTTACAACGTACGTTCGACATTATACCATCACCATCAAGTCCACAGATAAACACGAAAGAGTTTCTGCATAAAGAGTTACGAAGAATACGAAGAAGGTAAATAATGATAAGAATCCTACAGGATCGAACGAGGTTCGCTCCATGTGGGTCGGCATAGCCTCAGAGGGATGGTTAATTGTAGTATGCATTCAATCAATCAATTACAATCTTAACGTAAAGTAAATTAAATAAATTAAATATCATTATTCGGCATAGCCGTTAATTACAATGGAATTATCAATCTGATCTGATTCCATTTATAATTACACGACTCAATGTAATGCAACATATTGAAAAATGTCCGGTCACCTGGTATCGTTAATCAAACATCACGGTCTATTCGATTCGCTCGTACATTGTGGACATTTCACACCCAATCCAACGTTTTTTTAAACTCGTTTAACTCGTAAATCTTGGTTTACCTCTTGACACACGTCGCTGAATCCAAGGGTATTAACACAAAACAGCCACGCTTTACCTACGAGTATTCAAGTTGTGTTTTAATTGTCTAACCGCATCACAATATCCGAGATTTCGACCGTTCCCAAACGAAACGTGTGATCGATCCGGCGCGTCTACAGTCACGGTTTTCTTTTCGTATTAGCCGTTAACCGCATCGCCTGCGCCGGACGCGCCTGCGCCGGACGCGCGCGCGCCGGACGCGCCCCGGTCTCGTCCCGCGCGCCGCGCCGCGTGGCTATGCCGACCACCTGGGAACGGACGCACCACGCAAACCCCGACGCACGCCAACACCCACACCACACACCCACTATCCGGTCTCTGGAGCCTTATTTAATATTATTACATATTATTTCTCTTAACTCGCTCGTAATAAGATTAAGATTAACTATTAATAAAAATAATAAAAATAATACGAAGGTATAGCTAACATTGTGGCTGAGGCACAGAACCCATCTCCACTATTGTAAGTAAAGTAGGACCGCATGAACGTTGCTGAGGAAGTCATGCATAGTATCGCCGCGACGCTTGTCCGTGAACTGACACATATCCATGCTCTCGGCTGGAGCAGGGATGCTCTAGTTGTGCTCGGAGACTCAACGATTGAGTCTTGGTTCAACGCGAAACACAAGGACAAAAGATGTTTGGCCACCACAGACCTGCACTTACCTCTCATTAGAAATCCGACGCGTTGCTGCTCTTCGTACCCTTGTTCGTCTTCCCCTTTGGCTTTGATCTCACATTTTTATAGAACTCTCGCATAGCGCCCTTGTCTTCCATTCTCTCTGCAGGGCTCACCAGCGTCTCGCCTCCCACAGTCTTTCCTTTAATGGACAGACGCCCGGCTTTCTTTTCAAGGTCCCAGGTCGCTAACTTGGCCTCGTGTCTTGCAATCTTCGCCTCCCTTTCAGCGGTCTCCTCAGAGGTAGGGCCCTCCTCTGGCCTGAGGGCCAAGTAGGCGTTCTTCCAAGTCTTGCGTTGCCTGGGTGGCTTGCCAGGATTGCCGGGTGCCTGGCCCGGCTCGTACCACGCATTCGCGCAGTGCGGCCACCAAGCAACGTCGCTGTCCACCGTTTTTCTGTACTTGCATCCCTTGGGACACATGCATTTCTCTGAAAGCGCGGCGAGCTCGGAGGGTGAAAGATGCCTGACGCGCTCCAAAATCGCGCTCTTATCGAAGACTCCGTCGAGCGACGGGTTGCATTGCGCTTCTAGAGGGCATATATCGATTACATTGAAGTCCGATGAGTCTGACCTGGCGTCGGAGTAGTACTCGTTATCATTTTCTTGCTGAGCCATGACCGTGACACGTAAACGGGACTTCGCGCAGAGTCGACTTTCGTTGACAAATTAGTTTGACATCATGTAAGAGTATGATATTCGGCATCAGGTAATAAATAAAACATTATTATCTCGAAATCGAAACATATTCTTAATAATAATATATAATAATCTGCATGCATGACGATTTAATCCGATACCGAAATGCTGAACAGACAAATGTAAGTTTCGTTCGAAGGTTTTTTTTAAATATCGGGGCAAGAAATTGACCGTGTTATTGCCAACCATACATGCTGTAATAAAATATACCTTCATATATCTTTATTTATTTATTAATCATAATATGATAGATATTTAAATATATTTAATATCACATTAATATATGATAGATATCATATAATATATGATAGATATCATATAATAATATTTATAATATCAACATCACGATGCATTTTGTAAAATATAACAGTGATAGTACATTTCCGTCGTCACTCGAGTCAGACAGGTCGTCCAACGCTTCCATGTCGTCGATCATGACTCGAACAAGCGTTTCATTATCAGATAAATTTTACTTCTACTGATTTTAATAAGATCGTAACAAATTAAAATTATAAGAATGAGAAACATATTATTATAAAAGTGACATATAATATGTATATACAGTCGTTCCAAGATAATATTATTGAATTAAATATCATTTAATCTTAAAACATACATTTGATAAAATAAGATTTAATAACATTAATTTAAATCAAATCAAACATTCTTCTAAAGATAATATTTAATTTGTTGGATATTTATTTGATGACTTCGAAGGTATAGAAATGCAATTAGTTTTTTCAGTGAAAGGGTCACATTTGCAGCGCGTGGCGAGCGCGGACATGTCCACGAGCCCGGATTCATGCGCCGAATGACGTGCTAGCTTCCTCAGAGAGATGACAGCGGGCCTGCAACTTCTGAGCCGAAACGCCGACAGATGGCTTGCCTTCCATCGCGGTCTCTCAGAATTTGACCTCGGCGAACCCATTTTTCAGTGGGGATGAAAACACTTTATTTTTTACTCGTCACACCCACGCGGGGGTAAAGATATCATCTTGGCTCGCTCATCGCATTGATTCTTTATTAAAAAAAATGTAGTGCCTACTCCAAACGCGCGAATGCGGGGTTTGCGCGTATCGTGTAGGTATTAGCTTTTTTCTACTGTATATCGCGCGCAAGAGTAGGCGAGATGTGACCTCGACCGTTTCACGGCGATTCCGATGCGAACGCGATGAGCCAGACTTAGTCCTAATATCAAGGAGCCAAAAATGATTTGGGATGCGCTTTCGAGCAGTAGAGTGGCGTAACGGTAGATGAAGATGACGCCGCGACACTTTTCGTGCAAATTGGCGCCTTCTCGAGAACTGCCTGAGCGCGACGGAGGCGAATGTTACCTCCTACTGAAAAAAAATCGAAACGCTGAAAAAACAAATTACATTTCTATCATATAAATAATATAACGTTGATATATTTAATACATTTTTAATACATTGAACTGCATATGTTTGATTTAACTCGTACTTCCATGAGTTAACTTAAATAGTTCATAGAGCAAACAGCATAACGACGTTTCGGCTTCCATGTATGGAGGAGAGTCAAGTCAATAGACCTTGAAATTTATATTGGAAGTTTAACTCATTCATTTGAAAGTCTAAATTATTCAGCACAGAGCAAACAGTATGAGTGTTTCTCAACTTGCCTCACACATATATATGAACTAACCACTTTGCTGATAGCTTTACGTGTAAGACCACAAGCTATCTAGCTATATATATGACGAAACTAATTAATAATAATATTATATACCATTATCGCTATATATAACGCCGGTCGGTTGCAAATACTGACATGCGCCACGCGCCAAACTTCAAAACAATATCATTAATATATATTAAGATCTTTTATTAGATAAAATAATAAGTTTTAATAATAATCAGTAAATGTTGCATGTATTAAAAATATAATAAAATAAACATAATAAGGTTTTAATAATTTTACGTAATCTTAAATACAGCTGAAAATATGTTATTATTAGGCGAGAACATAAAAATATCATATGTTTAAAAATACGAAAGAATCAGTTTTAATCAGTATCTATTCTACTGAAATATCGTCGTATTTACGGTTACTACCAGAGCATTTTACCTAACGTAACCTCCAGATTTACGTATGACTTTAACAGGCAAACGGTTAGGCGACGCTTCGGCTTCCATGTATGAGAGCATTATGGTCTAATAAATCCTCGATTTCTATGGGAGATTTAACTCGAACTTTTGTTGGTCTAATTATATTGGCGCACAGAGTAAACAGTCAGAGTCTCTATGTCATAGCTTCCATACATATATATACTAGATGTGTACGTAGTTATCGATAAAAAACTGTCACACGCACCCTTATGAAATTCATCAGAATACGAAACTTATTTTTCCGTAATATATATATAAGCAAGGTTTCGAATCGAAGTAAGGTAACTTTCGAAACTTACGAATAATAATGAAGCGTTAAGTATATTATCCATATATAAAATATATTAAAATATTATATTATTCATATCATATCATAGTATTCTGAATTTCATAAGGGTGTGACACTTTTTTCATAACTTAACTTGATAACATAATTGATAAATAAATTAATAATATTATATCAAATAATAACAATTGCGCAATAATAATAATAAATGGTAATTTTATTTTGATGGCAATCGAGTGGCATTTTTGGGCCCGCGCGAAGAACTGAGTGGTAATTTCGGGAAAATGCACACCTCGCCACAGACGAAAGGCACCGGTTTGCATAGCTGAAATTCCGTGATGGTCGGCGGCAGATACGACAGGCAACTGCGGATATGGGGTCAGCATGGGTCGGGCCACAATTGAAATTCCCCCCCTCGAAGCCTCCAGCTCCCGCTAGCTCACTGGCCGCTCCCTTACTAGTCTCGTCGTTTTACGCGAAAATATGACTTGTCACCGCGTACCCTTAAAAACGGCAAGATGAGCTCGAAAAAAGCAAAATATGTCTTTTGAATTGTGGCCCGGCAGGGTGCGAGACAGTAAAGAACCTCGTGCTCGGAGGAATCGCATCATTTACTTTAGTAGACAAAGATACAGTTAAGCCACGTGACTTGGGGAATAACTTCATGCTTCGCACAGCAGACTTCGGAGAGAGTAAGGCAAAAGCCATCGCTGCACACTTGAAGGAGTTGAACGCGTCTGTTGTTGGGTCGTTCATCGATGAAGACCCAGATGACATCGTGTCGGAGAACCCCGACTTCTTTCATGATTTCACTATCGTGATTGCAACCCAAATGCATAATCGAGCGCTGATTGCTCTAGACGGTGTATGTCAGAGGCGGAACATTACCATGATCATGTTGAGATCTTTCGGGCTCTTGGGCACCTTGCGTCTTTCTCTCAAAGAGCATTTGATAACCGAAGCAACCCCAACGGAATGTTTTGTTGATCTCAGACTAACACATCCATGGCCAGAGCTCAGCAGTTTTGCTTCTGATTTTGAACTTGATTCTCTAGACAGTGTTTCCTTTCAGCGCGTGCCATACATTGTCTTACTTCTGCAAGCGGCCAGCAATTGGCGAAGTGAGCACGATGGAATGCTTCCAAAAAGCAACGATGAGCAGGCTGAATTCAAGCGCGTGTTATCTGCTATGCGTAGAACACATGATGAAGACAACTTTCAGGAAGCACTGAACGCAGTTCGGCACATTTGTAAACCGCCATCATTATCACCAAATGTTGTCGAACTCCTCGAAGCACTAGCTTCGAAAAGTCTCGCCCAGTCCACTTCGAGTTTTTGGTTCAAAATTTATGGACTTTCTTCGTTTTTGGCACAGAGCGGTGGCTTGATGCCTCTTGAAGGAAGCCTACCAGATATGATTTGTACGACAGAACACTATGTAACATTGCAGCAAATATACCAAGAAAAGGCAGCTTCGGATGCAAAGATTGTCGAAGGTTTCGTGCAGGAGGCGCTCATACTCGCTGGTCGAGAACGGGATGCCATCACGTTTACTGAAGTCCGTAATTTTTGCAAGCACGCGTCATCTGTCAGAATTTTACGCTGGCAACCCATATCTTTAGATAAAAACTTTGAGCGTGAGGATGTAATCGAGTCAACGCAACGTCCTGCGTGGAACCATTCACTGGCTCGCTTGACATACTTCTTTTTGATGTGTGCTTCAGATACATTCTACGATCGGTATGGACGATTTCCAGGCACAGCGATAGATGCCGCTAGTGACTCACAGGATGACTACATTAAATTAAAGGCAATTGCCAATGAAGCACTGCGAGATAAATGTCTGAATGTTCATGTCGGTGCTGTAGATGATCTTATACGTGAAATGGTTAGATGCGGAGATGGGGAAGCGCATGCAGTAGCAAGTGTCCTAGGAGCTATTGGCTCGCAAGAAGTCATAAAGATGGTAACAAAACAGTTTGTGCCATGCGAGAAGACTCTAATCTACAACGCTGCAGAATCTACAACCATGACTTTCCCATGATATTTCAAGAGTTATAAAAATGGACCTCTTACATATTCATAAAACGGGTCGACTCGATTCAACGACGACTTTGGGTGCCAAATTTGCCTCTGCATTATTCAAATGACAAGCCAACTGCGTAATTTCTTAGAAACATGAATGCATACCATGCATGAGCAAAATTTGAGCTATTGAACAACGCAGATCGCGTTAGGCAGCCTAGCAAGCACTCTTTAAATGATCTCGGCTCGGAATGCTCCATCCACAAAACTTTGGATAATAGGTCAGCATCATTCCCACTCCAATTAAAACATGGTGCCATGTCTCGAGGCAACAAAGTTTGGGAGCTGCCATTTTATTTCTACATAACTACCTCGTACAAGTCTCCATTCCTCGCAAGAAGGTAACAGCGCGACCTTTCCCCGAAATATCCAGCTGTGTTAACTGAGTCATATTGTCTAACGGACGCTCGAAAAGAGAACGCTGCTTGCAGAAGAGTCGAACACCCCATATCAACACAGCCTCTACTGCCAAACCCAGTTTTACTTAAGGTGGACACAGTCCCCACACCCAACCCCCCTACCTCCCAAAATTCCACGTTACCTTTATTCCGATGTGGACTACGAATAACAACATAGAGTCTCTCACGATTTACATCGTTCCTACTTGCTTTTGCATTACCCTTAGGTGGTAACTCTAGCCAAGCCACTTCAGCGTTTCTGCAGCCTTTCACAATTAAAATTGTTGTAATCATCGAGGGCACCGCGGCATCTACAATTGAAATACGATCGAGGGTGTCAATAATGGCAAAAATAGATCCACGCGGTGCTGGGATAATTGTATGCACCCATCTAGTCGAATCAAAAAGTGCAGAACACCAATCAAGTGAATATCCAAGAAAACTATGATTTTCTTGTTCATTTCCACATATATCAATACCGGAGGTTCGTCCGCTAGCATCGCGGCCCTCGCCCTCGGCTGTCTTGGGGAGTACATGAGTGACAGAGATGTTGTTGTTTGACATGGCACCGGCCAAATGTAGAGCACCGCCTACCATGTCAGTCATCGCAGACACTGCAGATGATGCTGCCTTCGAAGCAAATGTTGCAATTGCCTCCAGTGTATTTTCCTGGGCCACGCTGGTAACAGTCTTAGCCAGTAAAGAGACGACTCTGCTCCGGCCTCTATGTACATCCCGACTGGAAGCAAGTACACCTCCTGCTTTAAGGAGTACACGTTTGATGTATTCAACCCTAGCACCTGATGATAGTGCTGACTGTGCAAACTCAGCTGAAAGTTGGCCTATGAAGCAAGCATCAGCGAGGGGCGTTAATTTGGACAGACCTAATCGTGTCGCTGTCAATGCCGGTGAGTTAAAATTCAAAATGTCATTCAGATTCTCAAGAGCTGGCCTATGGTCACTTCCTCCTTTCTTCAAAGACTCATGTTCTACGCGTTTCCCTGCAAGGTGTGACAATATCGGCCTAGTATGAATAGCTCTTAGAGCCACAGAACGAAGTTCCATAGCATCAATACGCACAGCCATGCTATCAAATACGATTGTTAAATCTTCGGTGGCGTCTGAGCGCGCGTGCGAAGTTCGTGAGATTCGATGGTGAAATGCACGCACTGGTGCTCCGTTGCACTCAGTGGAACTAACGACGGTTGCGAAGCTTTTGCAGAAAAGTAAGTGAGCATCGGATGTGTAGATACGAACCGTGCCCATGCTCGTTCCTACGACTAAGAATAGCGCATGGTCGTCGCCAAGGCAACCAAAGTTTTGGGAACCCTCGACTTCATAAGAAGAGCCACAGTAACCAACCCAGCAAACAGCAGATATACGTTCCCTGACAGCTGTTTCATGGATGTCCTCGGTGCAAAAAGGTGTATCGGAGGCTGGCTCTTCAATCTGTAAAGACAATGCAGAAATTGTAAAGCGTGAACCACGCGCTGCGGCGATGTGCGTAGCACCAGGTGCAAGCGCGAAAATGATACCGTCGTCCTCGTCAGCTCTGGTGGCTTCAGTGGTTACCGCTCTTGTATTCAGGCGTTTACATGACGAGCAGCCATTGCGATTTTGATTGTCGTCAAACAGGAACTCGAGGAGCGTTTCTCTCGCGGGTAACTGCGCACGAAACGCGAGACCCGCGGCGTTTGACATGCTCTACAACTTCTGGTGACATCTCCCTCTGAGCTTGATTGGGACTGTATGAATTATTAAATGTGCATGCATATAATATATACTCGTATAATAGTGCTACAGGCAAGTATTATGCGGGGAAATTGCTATTCCTGCTATGCCGGATCCGGCTAAGCAGCCAGAATCTAACTGTTTGCGTATACGACCTCGTAATTGAATTGTCCGTGCTGATGGAGGCACATGGCAGCTGGGGTTCGCAGGTGGGTCGGCATATATCCTCCCTTAGCTTGATTGATTGATATGACATATAATAAGCAAGGTATTCAAATATTAAACATGGGGTTGTAATGCCTAACTATTGCCCCCGTGGTCGAGGGTTAGTTTAATTGGGGTTTGCAACAGGGTTCGGATGGGTGTAAAATTCGTGTGCACCGTATATTCCGCGTCGGGCGAGGTATTGATTAATCTTATATCATATTATTATTATTAAGAGTTACCGAATGAAGGTATATCGTAAGCTTCGTTCGAACGAAACTTACCTTCGTAAGGTTTCGTAAGTTTCGAAGGTAAGTAAAAACGTTCAATGTATCATCGATCAACGGAGATAGATATCAACATAATTACGGGACTGGCAGGCACCTGTCGTTTCTTCTCTTGTTTGTGCCGCCTAGGCGACACGGCTCGTCCTAACATCGTCCATGCGAGTGACTGCACAGTTGATATCGCACCCCACCAAGCTACGCCCTAAATGTAGGCGAACTCTAGAACATACCGTGAGGAGTATGGTTCTAAAGACGAATTCGAATCGAACCGAAAGTTCCTCTACGTTTGACGAGGAGATCCGACATACACATAACCAAGTAGAGTCGTTTGGTGAAAGGAGATTCGCGCGAGGACACATTCGTTGGCTTGTCCAGGCAAAAACACGACCGAAGCCGTCAATCTCGACTGCAGATGGGTTTGTGTCCAGCGGGGAGGAAGAGCTAAATTTCTTCATGACCTGTCACCTCGAAAAGTACGCAACTCTGGCAAGGAGAATCGCGCAGTGGCGGCGTGATTTCAAAACCTTACGCGGACGAGAACCCGAAGCTATGGATGTGCCCGGACGTATACGACAGCTGGAAGATGCTTATTTGGACATAGGTCACAAGTAGGTTCACATAACTTTTTTAGTATGCTGTGGTATTTTTTTAAACGTCACCGATGAGCAGGCTGCGGAGGTTGGAGTAACCATATATAGATGGGGCATTTCGATTCTAGCCTGGCTAGATTCTAGCCAGAGTATTGAGCAAACAGTCAGGGAGGTGTCATTTTCAATCCGGGCCTGACTAGTCGCCCGTGTGCTCTAACACGATTCCCGATTTTCGGGAATTGCGGTGGATTTTGTAACCATCTACCTGTGGGCGTTGTATTTGTCCCGATTTTCGCACTTGGCTAGCACAGGCAAATAGTCTGATCCTGCCTGAGGCATGTCATGATTCCGAGATGAAAAAGCGAGGTTGTTGGAAAGAGTTCCAAGGTGCATGCTGCGCGCACGACGACACCGCGTGCGTCCGAATCTTGACAGAGAGTGGTATCATGTTATGGCGGCATCTTCTCTTGAACATCATTGGGAGCAAGTTCCTCAATGAGAGTTGCGCATGTGACCTCCGTCCTGAGACGTGGCGCCGGTGGTTATCTGCGCGCCTGAGGAAACATCTGATGGTGCTCCGAGCACTGGCACGTGGTAGCCAAATCTACACATCTCCTCCAGAGGCACTTTGAGCGCCCATAACGCGGTATTCTTGACGGAGAGCGACATCATTTCTCTGCTTTACATGGTTGCATATTGCATAACGAACAAGTCTCGCAGCAAAGTCTTCTTGAGATATTGGCTATCTTCGCCACTAGTGGCCCGCCCGTGCACCTGATGGGTAGCATCTCAGAAGAAGACTTTTGCCAGATGGTGGAGGGAGGCCAGCCTGTGTTGACGCACACCTCCCGACCGTGGATGACAGGTTCAGGACGTGCCGTCAGTGAAGGACCTACTTGATGTATCGTATAGAAGCAGATGCCGTCATAACATGATACCACTCTCTGTCAAGATTCGGACGCACGCGGTGTCGTCGTGCGCGCAGTATGCACCTTGGAACTCTTTCCAACAACCTCGCTTTTATATCTCGGAATCATGACATGCCTCAGGCAGGATCAGACTATTTGCCTGTGGAGGCCCGGATTGAAAATGACACCTCCCTGACTGTTTGCTCAATACTCTGGCTAGAATCTAGCCAGGCTAGAATCGAAATGCCCCATATATACGAGTATAACCGAGTTACCATACATTACCTCGCTCATTTACCACATATATTTATTACCTCATTCGAATATATATTTATGTTTTGATCGATATGACTACGTACTGTATCTATTTTTCTGATGTGAACATCTATTTTTCTGATGTAAACATTTGTGTCACCTTCGTTCGTTCGAAAGTTTCGAAGGTGTCCACGGTTCAACCCCGGTTCAAACGATGAATAGCAAGACAGTAGTAGCTGGAGACGCAAGCAACGATGTCAATTAAAAATCGATTGTCTTGTACGCACGCGTATTCACTGCAATACGTTTTAGCTCCCGAGTCAAAACGCAAACTTAGAATGTGGACAAAAACTGGATCGTCTTGTGCGCATGCGTAAAAGACAGATCGGCGACCAGGTCGATCCTGTTATGGGAGGCGGTGAGTTTGGCAAAATCAAACTAAACAGGGGGAACTTTAAGGACCTCTACAAGGTCGGCTCGATTTTAGGTCAGGGAGCTTTTGGGATCGTGAGAGTAGTCACACGAAAGGTTGATAACTCCAAATGGGCTGTAAAGGTGATCGAGAAATCCAGAATAAATCCCGGCGACCACGCCTTGCAGACAGAGATCGATATCCTGTGCCGAGTAAACCAGCCCAATTGTGTTTGCCTCAAAGAGTGGTTTGACGAACCCAGACGGGTTCTTCTCGTTATGGAGCTGGTCACGGGAGGTACTGTGTTCGACCGCATCGTGCAAACTGGAAACTTCAATGAAGAAATGGGTCGCAAAGTGTTTCGAGATCTCGCCTCGGGTCTAGAGTATCTGCACAGGCGCGGCATAGCGCACAGAGATTTGAAGCCGGAAAACTTTATGCTACGATCAAATAAGCACGACGCACATGCGATGCTAACAGACTATGGACTATCAAAGATTCTAACAGACCCTGCAGGTGGAAATGAGAAAACAGTATGTGGCACTCCGAGCTATGTCGCGCCTGAAGTTCTTTTGTGCTTGACAGGCCAAGAAACTTTGTATAATGCAGTAGTTGCTGATGCCTGGTCACTCGGAGTAAACCTCTACATACTTCTCAGTGGATACCCTCCTTTTTGGAGGTATGAAGATAA
>Ga0302114_10001387_pt1 | contig 15997 bp, 16 predicted proteins | sample AG5_Surface_MG_FD_203107 | JGI IMG/M metagenome (GOLD analysis project Ga0302114, IMG submission 203107) | Marine microbial communities from Western Arctic Ocean, Canada - AG5_Surface | ecosystem: Environmental > Aquatic > Marine > Oceanic | place: Canada: Western Arctic Ocean | collected...
TAGCAACTGACGTAGTCCCCCCTCCCTCTTTCCCTTCCTACTCTTCCTCCCCTCCCCCCAAACCCCCTCCCTCAAAGCAAGAGCTCGAAGCCAGTCACTGTGACAAACGTGACCGTTCTTGTTCCCCCCCCATAGCCATCGCAACAGCAACACCCACAGCAACAAGATCAAAAGCTAGCTCTTCCCCCACTTCAATGATCACTAGCACCTTCCCCCGTTCGATCCTTAAGGTGAAGCGATCTTCTTTTTCCTCAGAATCACGATCCAAATCCAATTCCAATTCGAAATCCAGGCTCCCTCGGCCAGCCTCAATTGCCCACAATCCGCTGTACGTGAACGGCACTGCGCCTTCCTCCACAAACAGCGTCAACACCGTCTCTTCAAACGACTCAAACTCTTCGTTGGCCTCAGCGAACACCCCCAATCGCAGGTCTCTCTTTCCTTCCTCGACGAAAATCAAATCACCTTCGGCAAATACAAAAGTTCGGACCAACTCCTACACCCCTCTGGTCAACTTCTTCCCCTCAGCTAGAGTGACATTCATCCCCACGTACCCCAACCAAGTCCACAAAAGCATATGGTGGCAGAAGGAGGACTACGCGGAGTTTAAGCGGACGTGCATGGTCTTGGCCAAAGGTGAGCGAGCGAAGCGAGTGAGCTTTGAGGAAGACGAGCAACTTTGCGATGAAGTGCTCGAAATGGTTACAGACGGACGGCTGCATCCACTACTAAGCTAACCCACTCAATCCGATTGGCTTCGCTCGGCACAGCGTTGACGTTGAGTGAGGATATTGGGGTGGGTGGCGGGGTGTGGATGACGCAAGAAGGGTCGCTTACAACAGCACCCGTCTTCCTCTCCCACTCTCAGTCCTCCGAGAACTTAAGCAATTTTAATGATGTCGACAATGCCTACGCTCAAAATCAGCAGCAGAGGGGGCAGCGGTCCAACAGCGACTGCGGGCTTACACAGCAAGTCACGAGTCCCCCCATAACGCTAAAGGTGAGCGAGCGAAGCGAGCTTTGAGGAAGACGAGCATGCAGCCAGCGAGCGAAGCGAAGCGAAGCGAGCAGCAAACGAAGCGAGCAGCAAACGAAGTGAGCGGCAAACGACGCTAGCAGCAAACGAAGCGAGCTAGTCGCAACCAGTGTAGGTGTTGCTGTTTCGCTTCGCTCACAGCTCGCTTTCGCTCGCAAGCCTTGAGAAAGACGAGCATGCAGCCAGCGAGCGAAGCGAGCAGCAAACGAAGCGAGCTAGTCGCAACCAGTGTAGGTGTTGCTGTTTCGCTTCGCTCACAGCTCGCGCGAGCAGCAAACGAAGTGAGCAGCAAACGACGCTAGCAGCAAACGAAGCGAGCTAGTCGCAACCAGTGTAGGTGTTGCTGTTTCGCTTCGCTCACAGCTTGCTTCGCTCGCAAGCCTTGAGGAAGACGAGCATTCTCACGATGATTCCTGCGAAATGGCTACATCCACCCACATCCACCCACATCCACCCACATCCACCCACATCCACATCCACATTTACTACTAAACTAACCCACTCACTTCATTTCGCACCTTCTTCGCTCGGCGCAGCACCCGGACGAAACTCATACAGATTCATTTGGCAACAACAAATGGTGGTGTGCTTACGGGCATTCGAGGCGAGGGCTCGAGCACATTTCCGATGGACCAGAAATGATTGACAAGGCGGGTAAAAAGCGCCACCACCTCGTGGTTGGCGCAATCCGCGCAGTGATCGAAGAGCAGAGCCGGCAGCGAGTTGAGGACCCGACGGCCGTTTTGGACGCTGGGAAGTTAGGCCGAGTGTCGGAGAAGATGACATCCTGGGCGACGCAATTGGCCTACAAGGCCGGTCTCGACGACGAGAAGATCGTACAGCAAATTTACAACTCTCCCGCTGTCACCCCCCCCCCTCCCCCCGAGTCGACATCCACCCTCGAGAGTAGTATTTCCGTGGACTCGAGCAGTCCTCCTGACTCGAGCGAAGAGCAGTCGCTAGAGGAGTTCACCGTGGACAAAATTAGTATTTCGGACAAGGAATCGAAAATGAAGAGCACTAGCTCATCGTTCGGGCAGAAGGATGGGGTGGCGATAGCGTTCCGTCGGTACAAAAGGTAAAATTTAAAAAATTAGGAAAATTTAATTGTTATTTTCTTGATTGAATTTTCCAATTGGGCTGCATGCAACATCCGTGAAGAATTTGATGTTGTGTTGATCTACTTGTTTGAGTGGTGTTCTGATAATATCCGACTCTTCCCATTTCCTGTTTTTTTCCTTGGTGGGTGTGATGATTTTGACGTTCTCGTCATTCTCCTTCTTCTTCTCGTCCAATTCCCTGTGCAGCTCGCCCCCAGCCTGAATGAGCTTATTGTTTCCAGTTTCCCTTCCAACGTCATTCAGTAGTGATGCGATTATACGCATCATACTATCCTTCTCCTCTTCCTCCTCCTCCTTCTCTATCACCTTCCGCAAACTTGCAATCATGACCTTTGAGCCACCGAATTTCTTCATGCAAATCTTCCACCAATCCACCACCCGTCTTCTCCCTGTCTCAAATCTAACAAACTTTCTACTATTAGCATCATCTCCCAACATCGCTTCAATAACCTTGGCATTTGACAAAAAGCTGACCAAAAAGCCTAACTTCCTGCACCGGATAAAAAGTTCAGGAAGCTCGATAATTTTCCTATAGTTCAGCCCACCCCAGCGATCCACGAAGCTCTGAGTTTGGACGAGCCTGTCAACAGCCTCTTCCTCTCCTTCTCCTTCTCCTTCTCCTTCCTCCTCCTTCTTCTTCCCCATGGAGTACCGCCCGTCAAAGTAATCCATCAAATTGCGAGCAAAACTGCGCCACGAGAGCAAGAGTGAATTAGTCGCTCACACTCTTTTTTTGTCACAAGGCTCGCTCGCTTCGCTCGCTCACCTTCTTTGCATGCGGACATCGCACCGCCCAAGCACAGATTGTCGCACCGTACTGTTCTGCAAGGTCCAGCAAAGCTTCCCGCCGGCGCAAATTCTCTCCCGTAGCAATACCCCCCTGCAGTCCTCTAACAAGTTGACCCAGACCAACGTGGGGAACCGGCATTCAAGCTCAAACAAACAAGCAGGGAGGTGGGTCGAAAGAACAGCCAACAGTTGATTGTCCAAACTCATAACGTCCAGTAATTCGTTCGTGCTCAAACCTTCAGCAGCAAGACCGATGTACGTCAAGCTCGCCCGAACTATAAGTTCGCCGTGCTTTGCCTCGAGTTTATCAAAGAACGAGTTCAAAACCTTCGCCGTTAATGTGGGCGTAGGCGCAGGAAGGGAAAAACTTGTCAGATTCGCCAAAAAAGTTGTAGCGACCAGGTGCAACCGCTGGGGGGTGTGCGACACCCCAGTTGCCAAGAATTTCAGCTGCTCGTCGGTGCACTTTCGCGAATTTTGGATGAGTAACTTCTCGACGAATTCCAAACATTCATTCCCATTCCCGTTCCCATTCCCGCCCACCCCCACCAAGCCCAACTCTACCTTCATTTCCTCATTCTCGCCAATCATTCTCCGCAGCCCACCGTGGCAGAGCCCCCCGGAATTGCAACTCACAATCACTTTGACACCTTTCCCCAAGTATTTTGGGAGCCAAGCCCATTCCATCTAGTGTACGAATTGAGTGGGTTAGGACACTAGGTGTGACTAGCTCGCTTCGCTCGCGGCTCGCTCACCTCCATTTTCATCTCGTCCAAGCCGTCCAGCACAAGAACCAGCTTCCTCTTCGCCTCTCCTAACTCACTCAATTTCCTCAACAAGTTTTGCCCCTCACTCAGCCCCCTCTCGTCCTTCATATTGAACATCGCCCCAACCTGGTCATTCAAGCTACCGACGAGCTCGGTCTCGCAGCTGCTCTTGAACCCTAAGTTGCAGTGCCGCACGATTAGAAAATCGTGAATCTGTGGATAGCGGCTGCAAGTCACCGCTATAGTCTTTGTTTTTCCACTGCCAACCTCTCCGTGGAGGTAAAGCGGCGTATTAAATTTGTTCTCGTCATTCCTAAACAAGTACTCCCCGCATTTCTCGATCACAGCCTCGCTGGCGACCGTCTTTATGTAGTTTGCGCAACACGAACTATTGTAATTAACGTGTGCTGCTATTTCTGTTTCAAGAAAACCCGGAAACGTGGGGGAATTATTCGCTTCGTGCATATCTACCAGTTTGTGAACAATCCGATTCGAGAAATCGTCCAGAAACGTTTGCTGGTACCCCATGTCTTCGTCGGTGTTTTCGAACTTTGTGAATTGTGATTCACCGAGAGAAGTGTAAAGTGTGGATCTAATTTTCTCGAGGTTGGCTTGCTTTGTGGTGACGTCGTTGGCCACGTCATAGTAGCAGGCTGCAAAGGGGTTGTGAGCCTGGTGGACGTCCATCTGGTTAATCCTGCTGTAGCAAAAACAATTCTCAAGCGATATCGCTCGCATTTGCTTAACGTCGTTGTGCAAATCGCTGTTCGGCATGTGTGTGGCTCCCCCATTGATAATATCCATCGCCTCGCTCAGCCTCTCAACCACGTCCATCCAAATTGCCTGCTTGAGCAAATTGCTAACCCCTTTCCCGATGATCGCGTCGATCGGCTCCAGAACGTACTTGTTGTCTTGGAGGCAGTTGTCGTCGACTGCGTACCACTTCGTGAGCAGAACCACCTCCTCGAAGAGGCCGTTGTTCTCGAGCTCGGTCATGACGCCGTGGAAGTCCTCGGCGTTGAAGGAGGTTGGCAGGCTCGATGATGTGCCACCGAGCTTGTTGCCGATCAGCTGGCAGTAGATTTTGCAGCGATTGATTGAGGTTGTTCGGAGGGTTTGAAGGGTGTGGTCGTTAGAGAAGTTGGAGGAGTTGGAGAAGTTGGGCGGGGGAGCTAGGTCGATCCCCATGCAGGAGGCAAGTTCGGTGAGAAAGGGGAAAACGTCTAGGAGCAGCAATGTCCTCTCCAGCAAAAAGTCCTCGTTGGGGCTGCTAACGAAAACTTCGAGCTGCTTCCCCTCCCTCGCTAGGAGGGTGATTCGCTCAGCTTCGGCAGGGTCGAATCTGTTCATGGATGTCAACAAAGTTCGAGAGGAGAGTGAGTGGAGTGGGAGTGGGAGTGGGAGTGGGAGTGGGAGTGGGAGTGGGAGTGGGGGAGGTTTTGGGGGGAAGAAGAACTGCAACGAGGATGCGCGGTTGGCTCTAGAGGGTTTGTTGGTTTGGAGGTTCGTGGCGTTCCTCTTCATTATAAAGTGGTGCTGGATCGCGAGCTTCGTTGAGAGCACTAGCTGCTTGTATTTTATTTTGGTTGAATTTGGTAAGATGCTGTTGCTGCGACACTTACTGGTGGATATCAGGCTGGAGCGCCGGGGGGCGCTAAGCGACATCGAAGATGCAGAGTAGGAAAGGGACGAAGACGGGAGTCGGGAGGAGGAGGTTGACTGAAACCTAATTGGGGGTGATTCATCCTCTCCGCCTGGTGTGTTATAAACTTCCTCGTCATCCTCGACAAAGTTCGGAGAAAACGACATGTCGAGGAAGTTCGAGGAAGCGGAAAAGAGCTGCAGGAAGGATGTGTGCTGGGCCGCGTGGTAGAAGTTGAGTGACAGCACCTGGTCTGTGAAGGTACAAACATCCATTCGTAGTTTTCGCCTTGCCCAGAAGAAGGCCTTCGATTTAGGGGGAGCAACTGCTATTTCTTTGATGTGGAATGAAGACTTTAATTTGGTTCCGTCGGGACCGAAAATCTCGAGAACACGGGATGTTCGATCATAACGGATTGTTCGAGAGCGCCACGTAAACCAGCGCTTCTTGAAGGGCCTTCGCACTTCCAAATTGGTGCAAAAGAAAATATCATTCTCTGGAGAGTTGGTAGCAGCAAGAGTTGCTTGTTTCTGGATAATGAGTTCGTTGGCTTCTTTGAGCAAGTTTGCCAATGACGAACTGCTGGTTGGGGAGGACATGGAGGTTGCCATATCTTTTTAAAAAGATGCACAATGTTGAAAATTTAATAAATTTTAAGTGAAATGCACATCTCTCGGCCTTTTCCCCCTTTAGCCCAAAACATTATCATCAACAACAATCCCTTGCCCCTTCATCCAAATGACTTCATTAGAAAATGCAACGAAACAACGAGAATCAGCCAAAACTGGTTACAGGAGGCTCACACTGTACATGGCAACATTGTGGTTTTTGGCGAATACGTGTTGATTGAAGTTGCGAACTCTGATGTAATATGGGCAGCCCAACTAGCAGCGATCAACAACAGCGTTATTTACGCATCTCGTGTTCTCGTTGGAAATCCTTTAATGGGAAACGTCTCTGATCTGCTGGGGCGACGTGTGGGCCTCATGATTGGTCAAGGAAGTTTCCTCGCTTCAATGGCCCTCTTCGTCTATTTCCCTTCGATTTTCACCCTCCTTGGAGGGTCGTGTCTAGCCTGAGCCTGTTACCCAGTCATACCTTGCTGACCTTACTACCGTTTTCACCTTGACCGACTACATCAAGACGGCAAAAGTTCAGCCGCAGAAAGCGAAAGAAGATATGACCGAGGCCGAGCTGATAGCGTATCGGCTGCTATTTGCAAAGAAGAGCAGCAAACTGATCGCGCTGCTGCTGGCAACATACACGTTCTTTTTGGCTGTTGGGGCGATGGCAGGATCAATTATGTCTGCCAAACTTGACGAGGAAGCGGACGGAGATGCGGAATCATTCAATTCAACAAACTCCACAATTGACGTGGAGAAAAACAATTGCGATGCAGCCAAAGAGACTGCGGGCTCCACCGATCACATGAAGTCCACTTTCGACTCTGCAATATTCCTATCTATCATCTGCTTCTTGGTCACAACGACGCTTGGCAACACGGAGGCTGAGAAACAGTTGGTGGAACAGAACAAGAGCACTAGATTCAGCCCGATCGAGGCGTGGTTCGGAAGCTATAATTTCGTTAAGTCTCACATGCTTAACATCAAGCACGTGAGGGTGATCCTCTTCCTGCTATTTTACATGAAGAGCGTAGAGTTTGGGGCAATTTCTATCTTCTTTTACTACGGAAAGTTCCAATTTGACTGGACAGCGAGTGAATACGCAATATTCATCATGGTCATCGTTCTGGCGAATGCTTTTGCGAACACGGTGATGGTCAACCTATTCAATCGATTGTTCAAAAACCAGTGGAACGCAGCATTGTTCTGCATGATATTCTTGACGCTCGAATTCGTGTTTTATTTCCTGGCGACAACCGCTTCAGCTTTCACGATGGCGGCTTTGTTCAACAGTTTCAACTTTCTCTTCTCAATCTGCAAAGCAAAGGTTTTTGCGAATTACGACAGTAATGAGTTCGGAAAGGTTGCGGGAGGACAAGAGGCGATTTTGAGTTGCGGGAGCATCTTCGGTCCGATCATTTTCGCGGCTTTGTTCACCTTTGGGGTCGATCAGACAGGTCTCCCGGATTGTGTTCTAGGAACAGGCAGGCACCATTATTGGGCGGCCTTCCCCTGGGCCTTTGCTGCGATTGCGGTGTTTTTGTGTGGCACTATTTTGCCCTACGTCAAGAGGCTAGATACATTTTTAACGGAAGGATCAAACTCTAAACAATAAGATTTTTAACATCTTTCAATTAGCGTTGCATTGGCCGTTCCGCCACCTGTGATTTGGTTGGTGGTTGTGGTTGGTGGTTAGTGTTCGTTCAGAGGCTTGTCTGTTGGTGGGTTGGCGGGTCAAACTCACCCTCGCAAATGGCCAGCAAACCGTATTGCTTCTCACTACGCTTTAATTCGTGCACGAGGCTCGTCAAGAGCTTCCCCCCCGTTGCGCCCAAGGGATGACCTAGAGCGCACGCTCCACCGTTTACGTTTAATTTTTTCGGATCCGCCCCTAGCTCTTTCTGCCACGCCAACGGGACAACAGCAAACGCCTCGTTCACCTCGTATCTGCACGGAGGGAAGCGAGATTGTGCGCATTTTTAATGGAGCGGGGGGAGGTGAGTGAGCCGAACGAATACAAATACGATTACGAATTTTAGTGAGTCATGTTAGTTTATACCAGTGGCTCGTATTCTCATCTTCTCGTCTTCCTCAAGGCTTGCGAGCGAAGCGAGCTGCGAGCGAAGCGAGCTGCGAGCGAAGCGAGCCAGTAACACCATACACTAGTTGTGACTAGCTCGCTTCGCTTGCAGCTCGCTCGCTGGCTCGCGTACCTGTCAATGTCGTTAATTGTCAAACCTGCCGTTTTGAGCAACTTCTGGGTTGCAGGGATTGGCGCAGAGAGCATCAAAATTGGGTCGCTCGCCGCCAGGCTCAAGTTCCTGATCATGGCCAATGGGGTGACGGAACCGCCTAACTTCTTCAGCCCTGCGTCGTTCACGACTAAAATTGCCGAACCCCCATCGGACATTTGGGAAGCGTTGCCAGCGGTAATGCTCCCATTCGCATCCCCGCCCTCGACGGGCTGCGCCATACCAGCTTCTACGAGAGTTTTTAGCGTTGATAGCTTCTCGGCAGTAGTCCCTGGGCGGACGCCCTCGTCTATTGTGTGAAAAGTGCCGTCACCCACATCTATGGGGACAATCTCGTCTTTGAAGACACCATTTGCTTGGGCAATCGTTGCCTTTTCGTGACTGTAGGCGGCGAACGAATCCATGTCGCTCCGACTTATGCAAAACTTGACACCCATCATCTCCGCTCCCACGAATTGCGAGAAGAAGCTCTGATCGGTGCCGAACTTCTCCTGAATCTTGCTATTATTCGGATTTCCAAACTTGCCTTTGGCGAAATTGGAAAACATTGGGACGCGCCCCATCGACTCTACGCCTCCCGCGATAACAATGTCCTGTGTACCACTCATCACAGCTTGCGCGGCAAAGTGAACAGCCTGCTGAGAACTGCCACACTGGCGATCAACGGTAGTACCAGGCACCGTGATAGGGAGTTGGGTGGAAGAGAGGATGCACTGCCGGGCTAGGTTGCCAGCATTCTCTCCAATTTGAGTAACACATCCGAAAATCACGTCGTCGACATCAGCAGGGTCGAGGGACGGTGTATTTATTACCAACTGGTCGAGAATTTGTCCTCCAAGATCGACTGAATGCACATTCGACAAAGCTCCTCCGTTCTTGCCAACCTTGCCAACAGCAGAACGAACGGCGGTGACGATATAAGCACTCATGCTGTTTCTCCACCTCTCAACCTTTGCTTTAAGGGTAGTCTAAACTAGACTAGGCTATAACTGGCTGAAAAAAATAATTAAATTCCTGAAAAATTCAAAAATTTCAGCAGCAGCAACAGCAGCAGCAGCAGCAGCAGCAGCAGCAGCAGCAACAGCAGCAGCAGCAGCAGATAAATTTTGAAAACCTAACCTTGCCTAGCCTAAATATGATGTTCCTTTTTGTTGTTCTGCTTTCGACGACAATCAAGTCTAGAGGTTTCCTGAAAGTCAATACCATTCCCCATTCGCGTCGTCGGCTTCGTGGAGGTGCCCAAGATGAGTTTGATACAAGTTTGGACTCTTCGCCCTCAAGGTACACGAAGGAGCTCAACGACGAGCTTTTCAAGATAGGTGGGCCTGCCTTTATCCAGCTGACTGCTGAGCCACTCGCGTCATTGATTGATACAGCATACTTGGGACGTCTTGGACCGTCGGTGCTGGGTGGGGCAGGTATAGCAATAGCAGCACAGTATTCGGTGAGCAAGCTGTACAATGATCCACTTCTTCGCACGAGCACTTCGCTTGTTGCTTCGGAATCCCAATCCTCCAGCAAGGCCCAAATGTCAGCATCAGTGTCTTCCGCACTTCTTCTGGCTTCAGTCGTTGGTTTACTGCAAGCGGTGATTTATTTCGCATTCACGGAGCAGATAATTGGCTTCATGGGAATCACAGCAGCATCCTCGATGCACTACTCGGCTGTGTCGTACCTGAAAGTTCGCGCGCTTGGAACTCCAGCTGCCACTGTGTGGCTCGTCTCGAACGGGATCTTCCGTGGATTGGGCGACACGAGAACGCCACTCAAGTGGTCGATCATATTCACCGTTCTCAACGCGATCTTAGACCCGCTCTTTATTTTCACCCTGAACCTAGGTGCAAGTGGCGCGGCTGCAGGAACAGCCCTAGCACAGACCTTCTCCCTCTTCTTCCTCCTCAGGTCCCTCAACAACAAGGTTGAGATCAGAATGTTGGAGCAACTAACCAATCTCGGGGATAGCTTGAAATCGTACCTAAGTGCAGCTTCCATCGTCTTCCTCCGGACGGTCGGGAAGGTTGCCGTTTATGCATTTTGCGCCAAACAGGCGGCGCTGCTTGGCGCTGTTGGAGCGGCAGCCTACAATTTAACCTTTCAGCTGGGGTTTGCTACTACTCAGATTTGCGAGTCTGTGGCCATAGCTGTCCAGACGCTTATTGCCCGAGAGCTCAAATCGAAATCACCAGAATTCGAAAAGAAGAGAAATCTCAAGCATCTGACCTGGACGGCTATCAAAGGTGAGCGAGCTTTGTAAATGAGCACAACTATTGTATTGTAAATCTCGTTTCGCTTCGCTCACCTTGTAACAGAAAAAAGGCTCATCCACTACTGAACTAACCTACCTCGTTGAAAATGCGCCTCGCTTCGCTCGGCGCAGCCGGAGGGGCAATTTCCACCTCCCTTTCTTTCTTGACCTACTTGTTTCAATCAAATGTGATATCATCGCTGACGTCCGATTTGAGCATCCAAAGCGCGGCCCTGAGCATTTTTCCCGTAGTATTAGTCACCCAGGTGTTGAAGGGGCTAGCCTACCCCGTGAACGGCATAACAATGGGGGCGCTTGATTGGAAGTTCTCAGCGTACAGCATGTGGGGGGCGGACATCTGCGCCATCATTTATTTGGTTGTGCAAAAATCCAACGGCCAACTAACTCTATTTCAACTGTGGATCGGCCTCGCCATCTTCATGGGTGTCCAAGTCGTCTCTGGCCTAGCTCGAATCAGGAGCAAGACAGGTGTGTGGAAGATCCTTGCCGATGAATAAAAATAAATAGAACAACCCCAATTTTCCCAAATGAAAAAAAACTCTTCCTCCACCTACAGAACACATTTAAAAAGCCTTCGCCTTCGCCTCGCTATCGCCGACAGTCCCCCTCCCTGTGACGTTCCACTGGGCGTTGTCCTTCTTTCCGCCCCCCCTCCCTCCCAGCCCCTTAAAAGCCGCCCCAACCCACATTTTGCAGTCCACCGCGACGCCCTTGGGAGCCCCGGCGAACGCACTATAACTATCCTTCGCGTCGTCGACTGTTAACATCATGACCGCCACGCTCGGGCACTCCTTCCCGAGCTGTTTAAAAATGTCCTTGGCGAGCTTTCCGTCGACCAAGCTTGTTACTCTCACGACGGCCTTGTCGCCTCCAGCTTCTCCCACCCTCTTCGCCTCCGCCAAGCATTGGCTCACAACGACCGCAACTTTAGCCCCAGCCGCCTTTTTCTTCTCGGCGTTGACTTGCGCGGATAGCTGGTCTATAACCACCTTCATGTCAGCCTTCTTGACCGCCGAAACGCTGATTTGCTGCGCCGAGCGAAGAAGGTGCGAAGGGGTTAGTAGTGGCTCGTATTCTCGTGAGTACACTAGTTGTGACTAGCTCGTTGTGACTTGCTCGCTTCGCTTCGCTCGCTGGCTCGTATTATCGTCTTCCTCAAGGCTCGCTCACCTGCAACTCGTTGGTGAGCTTCTTCACTTCTTGCTCGAGATCGCCGCCAACCAGCGTCTTTACGTCGTTGAGGCGGGACAAGAAGCCGAGGGCGCTGTTGTTGGCCTCTCTTGCCTTCTCTTGGGTCACGGCGGTGATTCTCCTGATTCCCTTGGCAATACCCTCCTCAGACAGAATGACGAACTGCTCGGCCTCCCTGGTGTTCTCTAGGTGCGTCCCTCCGCAAAATTCGATGCTGTACTCTTCCCAAAGTTTGTTGGTGGGCTGCACCGAGCGAAGCGAGGTGCATTTTTAATTGAGCAGGCGGGGAAGCGAGTGAGCAAAACGAATGTAATTGTAAAATTGAGTGAAATAATATATGTTAGTTTAGTGGCTCGTACTCTCGTCTTCCTCAAAGCTCGCTCGCTTCGCTCGCTCACCTGGGCCAAGATGTCCTCGATTGGCTGCTCTCCGATGCTGACGATCCTCACGGGGTCTGGGTACTTTTCTCCAAAGACTGCTCGGATCGCTTCTACCTGTTTGGCATCCTCAAGAGGCGCGTCCAAAGTCCTGACTGGCACACCAGTCGAAATGTTATCTTGGCACTCTTTCTCAACCTTGGCGAGCTGCACCGATTTTAATGGAGCAGGGAGGGAGCGAGTGAGGAAAACGAAATGTTATTAATTGGAATGAATAATATTATGTTAGTTTAGTGTGCTCGCTCACCTGGTCGACGCTAATTGGTCCGTTCCACGAAAAGTCGAATCGCAGCTTGGTGTCGTCGCACAAGCTGCCCTTCTGGTCGATCGTGGGGGCTCCCTCCTTGCCGAAATCGTCTCCGACGAGAACCGATCGCAACCCGTAGTTTAGCACGTGGGTGAGCGTGTGGTTGGCAGCGATGGGAGAACGTCGGTCGTAGTTCACCTTGGCGGTGACAGCCTGGGAAGGGGAGAAGGTTCCCTTGGTGACTTCTCCGAGGTGTAGGACGAAGCCACCGTAGACCTGCGTGTGTGGGTGGGGAGGTAGGGAGGGGGTTAATGATGGGATTTTAACATTTTTCGAAAAGACAGACCAGCATTTCATTCCTCAGCAAGTAGTTTTAGCAGCATTAGTATAACGGGTTCCGACACCCACTTCAGGCCTTAGGATAGATATAAAATCTATGATCACTGGAATATTGGTTGTTGTTGTGTAGTTGTTTGTCGGCATTTTTCACTCAAAAAACTCACCTGGACGTTGTCCACCCGAAACTCGCTTCCGTCACTGCCCACAATCATACCCGTATCGTAAATCTGGCCTCCCTGCTCGGCGTAGAAGTTGGTGTTGAGCAAAACAAGCCCGGTGGCACCATCCTCGCTGCTCATGGTGGGGGCAAATCCACTCTTGTCCTCGGTCTCGTTTCTTCCCAAAAAGCAAGCATCAACGGTGGTGAGAATGTCCACGTTCCAGATGTACTTGTCGGCCTGTCCCGTAGGTTTGACGTTCCTCTTTCCCAGCGCAGAGGTCTGCTCGGCGGCCAAAACCATCTCTTTGCCACTGCCCCCGCTCATTTTCAGCTTGTGAGCGCGCTGCACCGAGCGAGGCGAAGCGAAGCGAGGTGCATTTTTCGTAATGTTAGTTTAGTTGCTCGTGCTCTTGCTCTTGCTCTTGCTCTTGCTCTTGCTCTTGCTCGTGCTCGTGCTCGTGCTCGTGCTCGTGCTCGTGCTCTCGTCCTCTTCAAAGCTCGCTCGCAGTAATTCGCTCGCTCACCTGGGACATTTCAATCTCGGCCTTCATCTTCGCTTCGAACTGCTCCATGTCGAGCTCGACGCCCTTCTCCTCGCACATGAGCTTCGTCAGATCGATGGGGAAGCCGAGCGAGGTGAAGAGGTGGTGGGCCTGGTCGCCGGAAAACTTGGCGTTGGGCTCCATCTTCTCGACGTACATCTCAAAGACCTTGAGCCCCTTGTCCAGCGTCCGGTTGAAACTAGCCTCTTCCTCCATGATGACCTGGGTGATGAAGTCCTGCCTCCTCCTGAGCTCCGGGAAGGCCTCCCCCATGAGGTCCACGAGCGTCCCAACCAGCTTCGCAAAGAAACCGAGCTGAGCTCCCAAGTTCTGCCTCCCGTACCTCACCGCGCGCCTCAGCACTCGCCTGAGCACGTAGCCCCTTCCGTCGTTGGAGGGGACGGCGCCGTCCGCAATTGCGAACGACAGGGTCCTGATGTGGTCCGCTACTACACGGTAGGCCATGTCAACGTAGCCGACGTCGTCGGGGGCGATCTTTCCCTGGTAGTCGCGGCAGCCAGTGACTTCCTGGATGGCAGCGAAGAGGGGGGTGAAAATGTCCGTGTCGTAGTTCGAGTCGTGGCCCTGGAGGATGGACGCAAGGCGCTCGAAACCCATGCCGGTGTCCACGTGCTGGGCTGGAAGGTTCACGAGGGACCCGTCCGCCTCCCGGTTGAACTGGATGAACACGTTGTTCCAGATCTCAATCACGTCGGGGAGGTCGCCGTTGACGAGTTTGGCCGCGTCACGGCCTCCGATTCTGGAGTGGAGGGGAGGGGTGGGGTGAGGGGGGGGATATTATATGGGGGATATTATATGGGGATAATATATATTGTGGATATTGTGGATATTGTGGGTGAGCAAAATTTAAACTATAAGCTCAACTCACAACTCACAACTCACAACTCACAACTCACAACTCACAACTCACCGATCATAATGAATCTCAACACAAGGACCGCAAGGACCAGTCGCTCCCATCTCCCAAAAGTTGTCAGAAGCATCAAACGGAAGAACGCGATTTTCGGGGAAATACTTGAGGAGCTCCGCCTTGGCCTCCTCGTCGGCAGGAGTCTTGTCGTCACCGCCAAAATAGGACGCGTACAATCTCTCGGGGTCCAACTTGAAAACCTCAGTGAGGCACTTGTACGTCATCTCGATCGCACCCTCCTTGAAGTAATCTCCAAAGGACCAGTTCCCCATCATCTCGAAGAAGGTGTGGTGGTACACATCCTTGCCAACGTCGTCTAGATCATTGTGCTTGCCCCCAGCACGAATACATTTCTGGGTGTTGACGGCTGATTTTAGGGACGCCATCTTCAGGGTGGGGTCGCACGTGCCGAGAAACAACGGTTTATACTGGTTCATGCCAGCGTTGGCAAACAGGAGGGTGGGGTCGTCGTGAGGCACGCACGGGGAGGAAGGCCAGTATGTATGTTTGTGAGAGTTCACATAGTAGTCGATGAAAGTAGACCGAATCTTGCTCATCGGCCATTCCTTGTGCTTGTGCTTGTCGAGGTCGATATTGAGCTTCTCCATAGCTGAGTCCATGGTGTAAATGGATTATATGGGGACAGGAGGAAAATATTGAAGGGTAAAAAAAAGACTTTTTACGGTAGACACATCACACTTCAACAACCCCATGCCAGCAACATCACCTCCACGGCCATCACCAATCAAGAGAACTTATTCAAGCCAATTTGGAACAAATGAGGATGATTATGAATCCCTGAATCTACAACGAAACAACAACACCAGTTGGATGGCGTCCCGGGGGGTTTTCTTGACCTATACGGTTCTCATCCTTTTCTTCCACATAGCAATTTCCGCCAATGTCGTGTATCGGCAAGGCAGCACATACCAACACTTGGGCTGGACGATAACCAATGTCTCCCATTTTTTCTTCACCTTCCTCGGGATGCACTGGATCAAGGGCTCCCCCAACCACTACGGCCAGGGGGAGTTCAGCCACTTGACTTGGTTCGAGCAGCTTGCCGCCAACCACGACCACTACACCGACTTGGTCAAGAACGGGTTGCTTGTCGTTCCCACAATCACCTGTTACTTGGCCTGCCACTTTGGCAAGTATGAGAAATCAATTGTTGGAGTGAATTTTGTTGTCTGGGCGATTTGTATCTTGGCAAAGATGCCGTGGATGCAGGGGGTTAGGATTTTGGGGATAAATAGGACGCAGGGAATTGATGATGAGAAGAAAGAGGAGTGATTTGGGGAGGGTGAGTTGGGGTTGAATTGAAATAAAAATTCTAAACTAAGCTAGAGATTTGGTACTTGTTGCATTTGGCATTTTTTGTTTAGTCGCGACCATTCCATAGAGTTAAGAGAGAGTTGATGATTCCATAAATCGCAATCAGGAGACCAACAATATTGAACAATAGCTCTGTGCGAGACATTCTCTTGGAAATTTTGGAGTCGTCTAAGGTTTTTGCGATTGCTTCTGAGGAGGGTTCTGAGGAGGGTTCTGAGGAGGGTTCTGAGGAGGGTTCTGAGTCGGTTGGGGGATCGGACGATGATTCGGACTCGGACGACGATTCTGCCTCAGATGATTCTGAATCGTCGTTTTCTTC
>Ga0302114_10001388_pt1 | contig 15991 bp, 17 predicted proteins | sample AG5_Surface_MG_FD_203107 | JGI IMG/M metagenome (GOLD analysis project Ga0302114, IMG submission 203107) | Marine microbial communities from Western Arctic Ocean, Canada - AG5_Surface | ecosystem: Environmental > Aquatic > Marine > Oceanic | place: Canada: Western Arctic Ocean | collected...
ACTATACTGGTATTGTTCGCTGGTATAGCAATATAGCGGTTGGTATAGCAATATAGCGGTTGGTATAGCAATATAGCGGTTGGTATAGCAATATAGCGGTTGGTATAGCAGTACTCTGTCGCCACCCTATACTTAGTATAGGGTGGCGACAGAATAATGTTGGTTTAGTAGTGGCTCGTATATATTTCTCGTCTTCATCAACCCCCCCCCGCGCTCCTCGCTCACCTTTTTCAGAGTAGCAGTCGAGCCGGTGGCATCTGTCGCATTCGATGAACGAAGACATTTGGATGCTAAGGTTTTTCCCAGTGGCCACCGCGGTGTTGTTCTGTGACAGCAGGTGGTGCTGCGTGCCGCACCAGCTGCTCTGCTGCTTCACCCTGGTGCAAATCTCTGTAAACGTTAAGCCTACTGTGTGGCTGCTGTTGTAGGTGCACACGTTGGCCAATGCCTCCTTGGGGATGTTGAGTATTTTCGTCACCCCGTGCGAGCTCAGCTGATAGTTGCTGAACACCACGCGTTTTTCCTCGGTTCCGTGTCCGTGTCCGTCATTCTCCCCCCCACTCCCAATCACAACCCCCTTGTTCTCCCCCCCACTCCCACTCTCAATATCCTCCACCACTCCCGTTCCCGCAGACCGAATGTGAATCATGTTGTTCTCCTTCTCGATGAGATCGCTGCTCCACATCATTTTGCCCCCGCTCATTACTCTGAAGTTGGAGCTGTTCATGGACACCAGGTTCCGGGAACTTGCCATCGGAGAGGTGTTTCCCGTGCGGAAAGAGCCGCGCACGCTAGATTTTCGCGCCAACCCGCCCTCCCGGGTGCTATTCCCCCTCTGCATGCTGTTCCCCCTCTGCAACAAATTCCTCTTGCTCGCCATTGGCGACATGCTGTTTGTCGCTCGCCGACTACTTCCAACAGTACCTCTGTTCAAGCTCGGTCTTTTCGGCGTCGGCGTTCGTATGCTTGAGCCTACGGAGCTGTCCTTCCCCCCCTCTGCTTCACCGATCCCTTCTAGAGCGGTTCCCAAAGCGTCAAAATCGAGCCCACTGCTACTACTAACTGGAACTGGACTGCTGCTAATTGTCCTGTTTGAGCCGGTGGCCTGCTTGTTGTCCTGCAACTTGTCCTCTCCCAAGTTCATCTCCGTCTCCGCCGATTTCATCATTTTATTCTCGCACTCACGCAGGCAGCACCCAACGTCACCAAACAGCGCCAAGTACCCCAGCTGCATCACCACCATCCTAGAAGCGTTGATATTGTTGTTGTTGTTGGTGATGATGATATTGTTGCTGCTGCTGTAATCCTTGCTTGAGTTCAAACTCGCGCTTGCTGACAAATTTGCTCCGGGCGGCTTGCTCTCTGATTTCACGCAAAACTGTACGCTACCACTCAGAACGAAGCTCAGGTGGTGATCCATTCGCTTGTTCGCCTCAATAATCACTGCGTTATTCTGCGCCGAGCGAAAGAGTGGGTTAGCTCATTGTCTCTCGTCTCCCTTCCCCATCCACAACCCCCCCCGCGCTCCGCTCACTCACCTGGTAAATTTTCTCTTCCGACTTCATCGCAAGGAGGTACAGGCTGTTGAGAGCCCACTTGCTGAAATACGCACTCTGCCGGAGCAGCTTTGCGCAGTCCCACAGGTGGATGTCACGGCTGCTCTCGTGCAGATACGTGCAAGCGGAGACTGGAATGACGATGATTCGAGGCGCTGCAGCTTCCTCGATTGAAAATCGCCTTTGTCTTTTGTACCCTACCTTCTCTCTGATATTTTTTATCATATCGCCCATCAATATGTTGTCGGCTTCTACGTGGTGGTTGACCTCGGCTTTTGCCGTGAAGGGGTAATTGGTGTTTTCGCTGCCAACGTCAGGCTAGAGTGGGTGGGTTAGTGAGAAAATGAGAAAGTGAGCGAGAATTGAGAAACAAAACGAGAGGGCGAAAAAAGAAAACTCACCTCTCCGAAGTAGTCGCCGACATGGAACTGCGTGAACAGGGCACCATAATCCTCCTCGTCTACAATTTCGTCACCGATGACAGAAATTTTCCGAGCGGCGTTGCTGGTAGTTAAATTGTCGCCGCTCTTGCCGCCAAAGACCTGCAGGGTGATGGTGATGATGAATGATGATGATGATGATGATGATGATGATGATGATGATGATGATGATGATGATGATGATGATGATGATGATGATGATGATGGATGATGATGATGATGGATGAATGTGAAAAAATGCTGTTGGTGAAAAAAACCTCGGTTGATCACATTCACTCACTCACCTGCCTTCCTCGGACTCTCCCTGTCGAGTTAAAGTGGATATCGACCGATCCACTATAAACTATAAAGAGGTTATCGCAGGTTTCGTTCTGAATGCAAATGAGTTGCCCGGGTTCCGCAATGAAGAGCCGGGCCTGGCGAGAGATTGAGTGGAGAAAATGATCTCGCCTCAGTGGGTCATTGCTGAGAGAGTAAACAAATTTGCTGCAATGAACTCGAAACCAGTTGGCTACCTCGATGTGGTCCTTCGCGGATCGGTTCTTTGGTGCCACCCTTTCGAGTTCTGAACACTGGTGGGAGTAGTGTGAAGTGTTGTTCAAGGTGGACATGTGGAGTTTCGTTGGAAGGTTCTTTCCTGTCGGGGCTAAATTTAATCTCCAAAACACTTCTCCCACTGGTATGGAGCGCACAAAAACAAAAAAGTGATTGTTGGGGGGGGCGCGAAAAAACTAAAATCTTACAGGATTTGGGCTTCCCAAAGATAAAAAGTCCAAAAAATTTCACTGAAACTCTTTCTTTTTTTAGCTTTTAAGGGAGATTTTCTGCTTAGTCCAACACAAAATTATATAGTCTAATGTCGCCCCACCGCCGCCGCGTGCGCGTGCATACTACTCGCTTTAATGGTTGCGTTCATCATCGACTGCTGCATCATGTTCTGGGCGGCCTGCTGCGCCTGTGCGTGTTGCGGTACGTCCACGAAGCCCCCGCCGCCCGCGACGGCGGGTGGTGGTCCGGGCGGCGAAGCTCCGACCACGGGTGGTGCGGGCAGCGTTTTGCCGTCGGCCTCGTCGAGGATGGCACGCAAGTTGGCCTTGGCAAACGAGCCCATGGTGTTGATCTGCATCACCACATGCTGCTGGAAGCGTCCCATATTAGGGCCGTCAAAGGCAAACTGGAGCTTGCAGTCACCGTTGGGTAGCAAAGTGGTAGAGTAGGTCATGAGGAGGCCGCGAGACTCCAACACGATCTTCTCCAGCGACACAAGCTCCTTGATGGTCACGACCTCCGGTTGGCCGATCGCATTGATCCCCTCAAACACCGTCCCAACGCCATAGCCTTCGATGAAGTCGGCCCCCCTAGGGCAAGGCTTCACGGTGAACGTGATGGGCATGTTTGCATATTTTGGCTGGTATAGGTCCAACTTGAGGCAGAGGAGGAAGCAGGCACGAAGCGAATCTGTACCTCCTGGTACCATCGTCTCCGCCTCCGAGTGAGTGCGCTCGTGCAAGTTCCCATCTCTGATGATAGCTATGGGTTGGACTGGGCCGTTGGGGGAAGATTTTAAGTTTGGGGATGATCTTAATTATTGATCTATGGTCAACATCCCAACATTCACACACACACATATCATGTACACATGAATTTGAAAATATGCAACCCCTTCCATTCATCCTATTCTTGTCCCTCGCCCCCCCCCCAATCTTCTCCTTCCCCTTATCCTATTCACGATTGGAACTGGAGAAATCCATGAATGCTTCCACCTTCCTCCAGCACACACAAAACAAGATTGCATATGCAGAGCGTATGGCAGCGTCTAACCTGCTCCACCACCAACTCACCCTTAACTGCAATCTTCCGAATCATCTTGTTGATTGCAGTGGCAATTGCATCGACACAGAAAATCATTGCTCAGTTGCATCCCTCCACTACACGTCATGCTCCCAATACATTTCCGATGGATTTTGCAACGGCCCAACCCCCACTTACATATCAGACCTTGGCGTTTTCCCTAATTTCAACTGTCCCAGGTTCAGTTGCGATGGAGGTGATTGCGAGGTTTGCGGTCACGACACCGCGCCAAGACGATTAAGACGTGAGGGGGTAGACCCGGCGTTGATGCAACTGGACGGCGATTCTTGCCGTGATTCCTTGAATACTCGTTGCGCGGAATTCAGCTGCGATGAGTATTTCTGCGATGATTGTGAATTTGCTGGTTTGTGCGATAAAACGTGTGGTTTGTGCGATAAAATGTGTGCCCCTCCCACTTCCCCCCCCCCTCCCCATCTACCTCTCCAGTCTAAGTTTTGCATTATCCTCACGTCGGCGATTAGCCCGTCTCAAACAGTAACCAATTCACGCCGAAATGCTCCGAATTTGCGACGGCGAGAGTATAAAAGAACAGTCTCAAGTTACCTGAATGCACTGCGCAAGTCGAGAAGTCCCCTTCCCATTATTTTTGTCGAAAACTCGGGCGCGAATTTAACTCAACTGCGTGCGCACGTTCAGGAGGGCGACAACTTCGAATTTTTGAGCTTCATCGATGCCGAGTCTCGCAGCCAGACTGCCAGAGGAAAGGGCGTTGCTGAGTATCGGTCCATCCAATTTGCAATAGACAACTCGATGCTGATCCGAACATCTGGTTGCGAAATGGTGGTGAAAATTACGGGGCGCTACTTTGTCCCTGAGATTATAGAGTCCAACTACTTTGTTGACAACTTCAGCGACGAAGGCTTAGAGCTTATAGTCCAGTCAACCGAAAACTTCTGGAACATGTGGGAGGACGACGGCGGCATCCTCCGGAGTGAAGTTGTTGGGTTTAAAAAGAACATCGCGGCGTGGCTGTTCGAAGGCCAGGACGAGGAAATTGGGTTGCCTGTGGAGAGAATATTACTCCTGAAGAGTAGAGAGCTGATGAAACTGGGGAAGATGAAGGTTGGGAAGTTTGGAGAACTGGCAATAGAGCCAACGAAGAACGCAGAAAATGTGTGGATAGAGGGATTGTAAAAATTGGGTTGATCTAGTTTTTCGGCGAAATTAAGATCAAAAATCCCTAAATTCTTAAGTTCATGTCCTGCCTTTCTTCAACAACAAGTCGACCGTGCTCTGCAATTTTACTATTTCCCGTCTCAATGCTTCAACTTCCCCATCAGGTCTCACGAACTGGTGTCGATTCAAGAAATCCTGGTGTCAGAAACCCCCACCAAATTTGAGTTGCTGTTTTGTGCCATCGTCTTGCTATTGTACCCGTCGGGCACACGCGCAAAACCCCCCCTAGTCTGCCAATTTTTTTTAAAGGTCTGAATCGTACTCGATTTCTTGAGGCTCTTCGAGAAGTGGTTCCTCGAGTAGTGGCTCCTTGGGAAGAGGTACGTGTGTTTGTTTGGCTAATGATGTGGGAGGAACAATCTGTACAGCAAAAGCTGCCGGCTTGAAATTGAAGGCCGAGCTGCTCGTCGTTATTTTCACACACGCTTTCTTCGAAATTTCGCCGTACTCGTTCATTACAGCCTCCTTCGAGGATGAGGATTCGGATTCCTCATCCGAATCCTGGAGCAAAGACGCGAACAAATTCTTGTTTTTGTCACGCTTTTTCTTGATCTTATTGTACTTTTTCACCAGCATCGTCGATTCTAATTCAAATTCTTGCTCCTCAATATCAACATCGATGATGTCTCCAGGAACGAAAGTGGCGCTCTCGGGCACGTAGCTAAATGGTCTCTCCGCCGCGTTGTGTGTTCCGCCGCCCTCTCCAAAACCCTCAAACGCAGCCCCACCGCTGATCCCATTGATGGCGTCACTGATCAACCGATCGGTGGACTTCGGAGCGTTCGAAAAATCTGTTGCCTGGGTGGGTTGGAAGTCGAACTTGGCCGTTCCCTGCTTTTCCTTTTGAAGCTGCTTCCGTTTCTGATTTTTCGATCGAGTGTTGGATTTCCTGTTGTTGACGATTTTCTTGGTTTGCTGACCGGCGCTAAAGCGAGCTTGGGCGCTCGCCATCTCGTGTCGGAAGTTGTCGGTCGTTGACGTTTTTATTGTTGTGGAGGGTGAGGGTGAGGGTGAGGGTGAGGGCTTCAAGCGTCGTGCTGTGGGCTGCTCAACGTCCGAATTGGTGTCGTCATCGCGTTTTCGCTTGGATGAAGGGGGTTGAATGATTGTTGGTAGATTAGAACGGGAGTCCGGATTGTTGATGTTATTGCTGATGGTGTCGTTTGTGTCGTTTGTGTGGTTTGTGTCGTTGTTGCTGTTGCTGTTGCTGTTGCTCCAACGACTATTCTTCTTTCGTTCTCGGTCTCCCTTTTCACCAGCTGCAAAGCCTTTTACTACTGAATTTCCCGAAATCACGTGATCTACAGAGGTCGAGTAGTTGTTCTTATTGTTGAGATTCTTCATTTTTTGGAGTGCCTTGGTGCTTGCAGTTGATTTTGCTCCCAATGCGACAGATCCAATCGTAGTCTTCTTCCCCTTCGATCGTTGACTAGTTTTCTTGCCCATTTAGCCGTCAGGAGCCTTTGAGGAGGGCCCAGGATAGGAGAGTTGTTGTTTGAATGGAAAATTCGTGCAAATGTACTATGCTGCAATATCTGTATGATGCTCTTGGTGGCTCTGATCATATTTTCTTTTCACGGCACGGAGTTGGGGGGGCAATAAATTGGTGGTTCATCTGACATACTTCAATCTCTTCTCTATCGTTCGCTTATCTTTCCTTTCTTTCCAACCCCCGCAATTTAGAGATGATTCGTCTGGCAGCAACACGAATTCTATCTCGATCCTTTTCTGCAGCTCCTCCTCTAACGCGAATAGAAGAGGTGCGCTCGGTTGTCCACGAGCGGACTGCCGGCAGAGCGCGATTCTATGACAAAGTTTCAGTAGTGGTTGGTTCCACAGTTGATGCCCCACATGCTCCTTCGGTCATAACTGGTGGAATCGACGACTCTGATGCTGGCGTGAATCACGTTGGCCTCCCCTCCTCCTTCCCCTCCTCCTCCTCCTCCTCCCCCTCCTCCTCCTCCTCCCCCTACTACACAATAACGCTCGATTCCAACGAGCTCCGATCCCCTAAACGGCACCCGTTCCACCTCCCCACATTCGAACTGGCTTCATCAATTGCAATTGAGTGGGAACGCCAAGGCAAAAACAAAATGAAAATGGCTTCCTCTGGTGATTCAGATGCAGGTGAGTGAGCGAAGCGAAGCGAGCGAGCCTTGAGGAAGACGAGCCTACTAAACTAAACTAAACTAAACTAACCCACTCAATTCGTTTGGCTCGCTTTGGTTTGGTTCGCTCGTGCTTCATTAAAAACGCGCCTCGCTTCGCTCGGCGCAGAGGTAGATTCCGCCTCCGCCGATTACGAGAACAAAACGATAGAGCCCACCACGATGCCGTTGATGACTCTGGCCGCCACTGCAGTTGACCAAATTGGCGTTGACGCTCAAACAGAAAACGTTGGACTGGGCAGAGCCAAGGTCGAGGAGTCCGTTGTGAAGTACCTGCTCAACGACACAGCTTGCTACATTGCTGAGGACACTGAGAGTGAAAGAGCGCTGCGGCGAAAGCAGAAAGATGTGTATAAAAATCTTCACGCTTTCGCTGAAGAGGAGCTTGGGGGAAAGCTTGATATTGCTAACGGATTTAGGTTGGGTGCACTGAAGCACAGTGAAGAATTGGTGGCTAATGCGTGTTTGTTTGTTGGCGGGCTGAGCGGATGGGAACTCTCGGCGATGCAGAGCATCACGATGGAGTCAAAATCATTCCTCGTCGGAATGGGGTTGGTCAAGAATTTCCTCACCGGCGATGAGGCCGTCGCCCTCTCCCGTATAGAGGAAGAGTTCCAGCTCGAGAGTTGGGGGCTCGTGGAGGGCGGGCACGACATGGACCGGCTTAACTGCGGGGTGCAAATTCAGGCAGCGGCGTATTATTTGACGACAATTAAAGAAGATGAATAAGTTTTTTTTTTCCATTTTTTACCTCCGGCCGACACGATAGCAGTTGTGTACACGCCGCTTGTAATTTTCTCGTCTATGTTCTTCGCCCTCGTCGCCATCGTGCTCGTAAAACTCGAAATCCACCCAGACCGGATTGTGATCTGAAATTTGCCCCTCATAAAACTCGCTGTGAAAATTGTGAATGTCGATCTTATCCCTGCTGACCCAGATAAAATCAATCATCCTCCCGCACACGTCCACATCGCTGAACGCGTTGTAGCTCTTCATGGGCCCTTTGAACTCCTCCCGGCTCAAGAAGTAGCTGTCCCCGACCCCCGAGCTGTTAAACGTGTACCAAGCCGCATCACCGGCGTAAGAATTCATGTCGCCGGTGAGTATGGTGGGGAATTCCTCGTCCTTGTAAATGTTTGCCACAGCCGTCGCCCCAAACCTCCGGGCCGCCTCGGACACGTGGTCGAGGTGGGTGTTAACGAATCTGAAGATGTTTGCGTTTGTATTGCGTGTCCTGAACAGCCCGTGGCTCGCAACCCTTGTGCAGCCACTCCCCCACTCGCTGGCGATCCTCCCCGGCTCGTTGTTGTCGTTGAGCCACGTAGTTTCATAACCTCCAACGTATTCGACCTTATCTTTGTCGAAGTAGATTGCCGAGCTCTCGTCCCCGAAGAAAAACGGGCCTATCACCGCTCCGGCCAGGCTGTTCACCAGCAAGGGCGTCGATGCCAGCCCCCAATAGCTCCAGTAGCTATTGGGGGCGGGTGTGTGAGCGAGGAAAGCTGTTTGGAGCGTCAGTGCTGCAAACAATGTTATTGGGCCGCCCCAGAAAAAGGACAGAGAGCTTTTTTTGCGCCGAGCGAAGAAGGCGCGAAGTAAATTGAGTGGAATCATACAATGAATGCAATGTTAGTTTTCTCGCTTCCTCAAGGCTCGCTTCGCTTCGCTCACTCACTTCGAGCAGCCCTTCACGGCGGTGAGCGGGTTGTAGAGAGGAATTATTACGTCGTACACGTACAAGATCGCGCTGGCCGCGTAAAGAGCAACGAAAGTTTCCTGAAATTTATGGATACTATTTCGATTTCGATTTCGATTCTCCCCCTCCAACATTCTCAATATTCTCCGCCGCAAAAACTTCGCTACAACCCCCGCCACAACAACAGCCGCCAGCAGAACTCCCTGAATCACGTTGGTGTGATAGAAGTTATTTGTCGACGAGTGGCTCACATCCCTCCCCTCACCGAGCCAATTTAATCCAGTCAGGCATGACAGGTCGTTCGCCTGCCAGGCCTTTGCCTCCTGGATCCCCAGCAAGGCAGGGCTCTTGGAGTTTATTACGTCCGAAAAAGGGAGGCGGCGGGAGAGCCAGGGGTTAAGATCTAAGTTTGTCCAATTTAAAATGGAAAAATTGGGACGAGGAGTAAGCTGGTCAAACCTAATATTGTAAGTCATTGCGCGGAGTAATGATGAGGTGGACGCCATGTGTGAGTTGGGGAGGCAATCTGGAAGAGCGAAAAGTTTGTTTTTTCGAAGCAAGTCGAAGTTCAAAACTTCAAAGTGTCAACACGTCAACACATCAACACATCAACACGTCAACACGTCAACACGTCAAAGGGAACAGGGAAAAAAAAGTCAAGGTTAATATAGAATAATAGATTAACTTCATAAAGAATATGAAGCTTTCCACCATCTGTGTCTCATCATGCATTGCATTCGCCCATGGTGAAATTTTGAAGTCCAAAAGTCCTGCTAATGAAGACCAGATTGCTTCACTGCCAGGTTGGTCAGCGGCTCTCCCCAGTAAACATTACTCAGGCTACCTCTCCGCTTCCGAGTCGAAGAACCTCCATTATTGGTTCGCGGAGTCAGAGTCTGACCCAAGCTCTGACCCAGTTGTTTTGTGGCTGAATGGAGGACCTGGGTGTTCTTCACTAGGTAGGTGATGTGAGCGAAGCGAGCAAACCTGAACAACCCCCTCACGCAAAAAGATGCGCTTGGCCGAACTAGCCATCGTGTCCAATCCATAGCGTCTAAATACTCTATGCGTTGGAGTTGCGCTAACAAACTCACTCTTGCAGATGGTTTCCTTTATGAGCATGGACCGTTCCGTGTTGGCCTTGACGCCAACAAGAATGCCACCCTCACCCCCTTCGAGTTTTCGTGGAACAAGAAGGCTTCTACTATTTACATTGAATCCCCGGTTGGGGTCGGCTTCAGCTACAGCTCCGATCCTGCGGACTTAATCTGCGACGATGATTCCCAGGCTGTTGACAATCTCAACGCGCTCAAGTCGTTCTTTGCCAAGTTCCCGGATTTTGCGTCACGCGACTTCTACATCACTGGAGAGTCTTATGGCGGAATATATGTCCCAACTTTGGCTGAGGCAATTTTGAAGGACAAATCTTGGACTGAAGAGAACAATCTGCCTGATTTGAAGGGAATTGCGGTTGGAAACGGCTGCTCCGGAACAGAGGTTGGGATCTGTAGTTGGGGAGATCAGGGAGACGTGTACAGCACAAAGTACTTGATGAGCGCTGGCTTCGTCCCAGAGACGCTCAAGGATCAGCTCAATGGCGAGTGCGATTTCAAGTCGTGGTTTGCCGGAGACGGAAAATCCGCCACCTGCGATGCTGCTGTGGCCGAGCTAAACACCCTCACCAAGGACCTGGACAGCTACTGCGTCTACTGCGATTGCGCACCGCAAACTGCCGAATTTAATTACGGCCAGCAGAATTCAAAGATCGCCGGAGCCAACAAACTTCTTCTGAGCGATGATCAGAAGCTTTCCACGACCGCCTGCATCAACAGCGTCGAGGCGAGTGCATTCTTGAACGACCCTGCGGTCCAGGAAGCTATCCACGTTAAGGTAGCCAACAACAACAACTGGTCCGTGTGCGGGACGCAAAACGGGTGGGATTATTCGTCTACTCGTCCGAACCTACCCCGCGACACTTACCCATTCCTGATTGACAACATTCGCGTTCTCATCTATAACGGAGACCATGACGCCTGTGTCCCGTACACTGACGGGGAGGGCTGGACTAGTGGAATGAATCTTGACACGGATAATGCGTGGCATCCCTGGTATTTTGATAACAACAACAATGTTGGGGGTTATGCCACGAGCTACAAAACATCAGAGACAGGTAAGGGAAGCTTCGAGTTTATCACAGTGAAGGGAGGGAGACATGAAGTGCCAGAAACTGAGCCGGTCAAAGCGTTCGTCATGCTAGACAATTTCCTGAACGGGATTCAATTTTAAGTAAAGAGATCCTATTCTTAATCTAATAAAAAAGCGGAACATTTTTCTTATCGCGATGGCAACTTCATTGCGTCAGCGTCAGGGTATTTGTGAACCTCCGCACCGTTGGCGTTTGTTATTCTCATTATCGAGCCGACGTGCTCGTCGTTCGTGACCAAATCCATGAATGCGCGCTCTACATTTTCCATTGGAATGAGACCGCCGAGAGAATCTATCGCAGCTTGCCCCATGGCGGCTTCCTTGGGGGGACTGTTTTCCAGCATGTTACGAACCATCGGCGTGTCAACGAAGGCAGGGCAAAGGGCCGTTACGCGAATGTTCTTCCTCGCCAAATGGTCAAAGCAACGAGAAAATCCAACGAGGCCATGTTTGGTTGCGGTGTAAACTGGCCCGAAAGGCATCTAGTTGTTTGTTGTGTTGGGTTAGTTGTGTTGTCGAGCCCCTTCAAGCGAAATACATCACAGGGAATCACGAATTTCGTAGGATTTGTGCTTCGCACTGTTGCTCTTTAATTTCGGAACGTATTCTCCTCACTGTCTCAAGGCCCGAGGGCTAAATGTAAGGCTATCATGTTTGCTCCATGCGAGTTTGTACAAAAATGTTAAAAACTCACCGGTGCCAGGCCAGCCATTGAAGCAACATTGACTATCACACCACCTGTTTCTGGATTCTCTTTGAATACTGACAAGCCCATTTGAGAACTCAGTATCGGAGCCACCAGATTCAGTTCAACATTGTTTCTCCAGAGATTCCCATGTTCTATAGCTGTGCCCGCATTATTGACCACAATTGAGATAGGAGGCGAATTGCTTTTCTTAGCTGTCTCAAAAGCGGCAGATAAATTATCCGGTTTTGTGACGTCTGCAACGATACTGATTATTGTTGCCTTCGGGAAATTGGAGGTGAATTGATCCACTGCAAGAAATAATGTCTTCGAAGAATGATCCACAGCCACTATGGTGTGTGCCCCCTCACTGAGAAGTTTATTGGCGAGGGCTTTGCCAATTCCACTACCTGCGCCAGTTATGAAAGCTGTCCTGCCTGCAACACTCATGTTGCTCTGTGTAAAGGCTCAGTAAAGTTCTGTAAGCTGTGTAAAGGTGTAAAACGCGCATGCATTTTTGCCTTTTCACCTTCATGTTTGGTAAAAAAATGTTACATATCATTGTATAAATTTGAGCAGTGTAGACCACCATGCTAGCATTCCGTTCGTCGCTGCGAGTGTCTCTGAAAACCTTCTCATCCATCGTCCCTTCAATTTTGTCTTCCTCCTCATCCTCCCCCTCATCCACATCCTTCACAACCACCTTTCAATGCTACTCTACAACAAATCCCCGCTCCACAAATATAGACTCCAACACCAACACCAACACCCGTGTATACGCTGGTGGGGTTGAGCTGCAGCTAACGACCGATTTAGAAATCTTTGAGCCTGAGAATGCTCCTGGTGAGTTTCCGGTTTTTCGCCTCATGGACGAGGATGGATCTTACCGTGGGCTTGACGAAGCCGCTTTCGAGTCTCACCTTCCTGAGGGTTTGAACGAGGACATGGGGGTTCGAATGTACCGAACTATGATTCGGCTGGAGACGTTAGACACTGTGTTTCAGGTGAGTCTTGCCCTTAGTCGTTAGCTAGAATGTAAAATATAACAACTTTTAAAACAACTCACTCTAAACCCCCCTCACCTCACCCCACCTCACCCCACCACCCCGCCACCCCCAGAACGCCCAACGACAAGGCCGAATCTCCTTCTACATGACTTCCGCTGGCGAAGAAGCCACCCACATTGGCTCTGCCTCTGCCTTAAACCTCCAAGACGTGATCCTCGCCCAGTACCGCGAGACGGGAATCTTGATGTGGCGGGGCTTCACCCTCCAGCAGTTTGCCGACCAGTGCTTCTCCAACTCTGGGGACCTCGGCAAGGGCCGGCAGATGCCCGTGCACTACGGCTCCAAGGCCCTCAACTTCCACACGATTTCCTCCCCCCTCACCACCCAACTGCCCCAGGCCAGCGGGGTTGCGTACGCGATGAAGATGAAGGCGAAGAGGGAGGGGAGGGACAGGGCCGATGGTGTCACTGTGGTTTATTTTGGAGATGGTGCTGCCAGCGAGGGCGATTTCCACGCGGCCTTGAACATTGCTGCTACGCTTGAGGCACCGGTCATCTTCTTTTGCAGGAATAATGGGTTTGCGATCAGCACACCGGTGAGGGATCAGTATAGAGGTAAGCATTGAATATTCATATTTCATCATGCGCGAATATAGTTCTTCGGACAGACTACAAACAAAATACCCCAGGTCTGCGTCGTTTTGAATTTTGCGCTAGAGAGACGTCATCCTTTTTGCCCTTGCATGTTCACAGAATGGATGTGCAAGCTTCTGGTTTCAACCACGGGATCCACATTTTTATTCTTTTTTCTAAACCAAAATAATAATATAATAAAACAGGTGACGGAATCGTCAGCAGGGCCAAGGGCTACGGGATTCCAGGAATTAGAGTAGACGGAAACGACTTGTTCGCCGTGCATGCCGCGACGAAGGCGGCGAAGGAGCTCGCGCTCAGTCAAAACAGGCCGGTCTTCATCGAGACGATGAGCTACCGCGTGGGGCACCACTCAACTAGTGACGACAGCACCCGGTACAGGAGCATCGAGGAGATTCAAAAGTGGCAGAAGGAGGACAACCCCATCAACAGGTTCGGGAGCTATTTGGAGGGAAGGGGCTGGATGAACGAGGAGCTTGCCAATAAAATTGCCGACGAGGAGAGAATCAACGTGCTGGAGAGCATGGAAAAGGCCGAGCAGAAGGGACCGCCAGAATTGAGCAGCATGTTCGAGGATGTTTACAAGGAAAAAACCAGGCACTTAGAAGAGCAGGAGGAGGAGTTGTTGGAGCATGTTAAGAAATACCCGCAGCACTATAACAGTGGTCATTAAATACTATGAGATGAGATGTAACACAAAATTCTATTTTTTAATGCACTTATTCATCTTCAAAGATTTAGCAGCTCTCTCACGCTGTTGACTGACGATCTCCGCCGTCTTGCACCTCCAAGTTCCTCCAAGTTCTGCTGCGGGATAAACTCGTCGGGTATCTTGCTGATGAAGCCAGGCGTGAACCACGATGGCTTCGTCCGCTCCCACTCGGCCCAATTCTCCGCCATGTATTCTATAACGTCAGTTTTGATCCGCCGACTCATGCTAATGTGGTTGGTGAAGATCGCGTTCATCTTCAGATATGCGTCGTCTGAGTTCTCGTAAGTCGCGATCACCATTTGCCACGCTGTTTGTGGATCCCAAAATGTTTTGCGATACTTCCGCTTGATCAGCATGAAAAATAGCAACACGTTGATCGCCCACGTCCCCACCAATGCCCTCAATGCCGTCTCCAACTCTTCTAGGTCGAGCTTGTTCTCCACATCGTCGTTATTCTTGTAAATCTCGAAAGCCACGAACGGCAGCACCTGCGCTTCAATCGTGAGGGCGAGGAACATTGCGCCGCCCACAAGCTTTGGCCCTCTCATGTGGATCAAACCCGTGAAATCTACTATCGTCTTCGCTAGCGTGTGTGTAGCTAGCGCCATAATAATTTTTAATCTGCCCTCCATCCCGGGCACAAACATTGTGTAATCTCGATGAAGCAGCCTCACCAAGTGATAAACCATCATTTCCCCCGCCAACACGAGTAGGGTCGTCTGTCCGCTCACCGCAAGTAATAGTGCCACGCCAATGCTCTTGCTCAAATTATGCAGCCCTGCGAGCAGAAACATCACAAGAAATGTTGCGGTCCGCTCGAAATTTGTGTCGCCCATGTAGCCGTAAAAGTCAGGGATTTTCTTCCGCTGGTCGGGGCTGGCGTCCATGTCGAAGGACATCACCGCACTGGCAAACGCTGTGGTCATAGTCGAGATAATTATTGACACCAGGTGTAGGGTCGATCTCGTAGGGTTCGTGATGAAGACGTAGATTTGGAGGACATTGCCTGGAATACTTTCACATGCAAGCTCAATTGACTTCGAGAGAGCCATTTCTTGAAGCGGTGAAAAGTTCAGTTGTTCGTCCTCGTGGCCGGTAGCGACTCGATAAGCGTCGACGGCCGGTTTCAGAAACGTTACAACGAAGAAAATTTCTCGAAGTTTTTCCGAGCGGCTTTTCTTGCTATTCTGTGCCAGGACCCCAATAATTTGAAGAAACATGCTCGACATGACCATGGATATGAGCGCATACGCTTGACCTGTCCTACTCTCCTGAAAGTAAGAGACAATGACAGTCGTGTCACTCACCAAATCGCCAACTGACAAAAACGCCCCCAAAAACACCCGCATCTTCAATCCAAGGTTGCCGCTCGCAAGCAGCCTCTTGGCGATCGTTTGCATCATCGGCCCGAAGAACTGATGGTCATCAAAGAGCGGTTGTAGAACGGAGTTCTCTAGCCGCCAAGCATCCACCGCAAGCTTTGGCTCTGTCGACGTTAGGAGAAACATGGCGAACGAGTTGCCGAATTTCGCCGCGTCCTTCTCGCTGAGTGTTCTCAAGGTGGAGCCAGCAGTGGCTGTGTCTGTTCCTGCTTGCAACGTTGTTGCTTGTCCGGGACCCAAATCAATTCCCACTTTTGCCGCCGCTCTCTTCTTCTTTCTCACGTGGACGATTTTGTTTCTGAGAATTCCCAACATCATTGTCTCGGCTTGCGGAAAGGTCGTCTTCAATTTCTTCAGCGCAACGTTCTTACTGACAAACGCCGTCAACCTACTCTCCACGCTCTTTCTGTTCTTCACAAGCGTGAGCATGGTTCCCATC
>Ga0302114_10001392_pt1 | contig 15956 bp, 7 predicted proteins | sample AG5_Surface_MG_FD_203107 | JGI IMG/M metagenome (GOLD analysis project Ga0302114, IMG submission 203107) | Marine microbial communities from Western Arctic Ocean, Canada - AG5_Surface | ecosystem: Environmental > Aquatic > Marine > Oceanic | place: Canada: Western Arctic Ocean | collected...
GCCGCGCACGACAGAAAACTCGCCGGCGACGCCGCCGCCGCCGCGACGAACGAACGAATCGCCGCGTCGCGCCAGCTCGTCGCCAAGGTGGCCGGCGCGTTACGCGCGAGCGCCGCGGTGGAACGCGCGAGCGCCGCGGCGACTGAACGCGAGGCTGACCGCATCGCTAAAGAAGCCGCCGACGATTCGAGGCGCAAGTCCGCGGCGCTGACCCGCGCTTCGGAGGAGAAGAAGGCGGTGGACGCCGAGGCTGTCGCGGCGAGGGACCGCGCGGAGAAGGCGCGGCGTACGCGTGAAGCCGCCGTCGCCGAGGCGCGGCGGCGCGTCGAGGCTGCACGCGCGGCGGCGGCTGACGAGGCCAGAGCCGTGGCGCAGTACGAAGAAGAGGCTGCGAAGGAACGAGCGGCTCTCGAGGCGATGCGAGCTCGACACGCCGCCGCGAGGGCCAAGGCTGAGCGCGAGGCGTACGCCGCTCGGCGGCAAAAAGACGCAGCCGCGCTCGCTCACGCCGAGCTCCGCCGCGCGGAGCAGGCGCAGGCTCTGGAGGCGTCCGCCGCCGAGGCTGAAGCGAAACGCGCCGGCGAACGCGAGCGGAACGCCGCGGAGAGGCGCGAACGCGTCGCGACTCGCGAGCACCGAATCGCCGAAGATGAGAAAGACGCGCTGGCCGCCGTGCGAATCGATAACGCCGAACGAGAAGCCAACGACCGCTTACTCGCCGCGACGCGCGCCGCTGAAGAAGCCGAGCGTCTACGCGTGCTTACCCAAGAGGCGGAGGTATCCGCGGCGAAAGAGGCGGAGGATGCCGCCGCCGCGCTCGCCGCCGCCGAGGCGAGAAATAAACGCTTCACCGCCGTCGTCGACGCAGACGAACGCGAAAAAACGGTTCGGATCGAGCTGCGCAAGAAGCGCGAGCTGGCCGCCGCGCGCGTCGCCGAGGCCGAGGCCGAGGCCGAGGCGGCCATCGCGGCGGCGAGGGAGAAGAGGGCGGCGTCGGAACGCGCGACGGAACGAGCGACGGAAGCCGAGTCGCGACGAAGCGCGCTGTCGGACGCGGCGGAGGCGGCGGCGCGAACCGCCGCGGCTCTCGCCCCGAAAGATACCCCGACGCGCGTCGACGTCGTCCACGCCGCGGCGGCCGCGGAGATGGCGGAGGCGGAGGCTGGCGCCGTCGCGGTCCTCGCGGCCGACGCGGGGTCCGATCTCACGACCGCCGCCGCCGTTCACGAGGCTCTCGACGCCGCCGAGGCGCGAGCGGCGGCGGCGAGGTTCAGTGCCAAGAAACTCGCCGACGCGTTCGCGGCGGCCGTCTCCACGCCCATCCCGCCCGAGATCGAGGCCGCGCGTGAACGCGCGTTGGACGCCGCGGACGCCGCGGAGAGGGCCGCGTCCGCGGCAGCCACGCTCGCGGACGCACGCGCCCACGCCGCCGAGGACGCGAGGCTTCAAGAGGTTGAGGCGGGAAAAGCGGCGGCGAAAAAAGCCGACGCGGAGGCGGCGTCCGCGCGCGCCATCGCCGAGGAGTTTAGCCAGGTCAAGAAGCAGTGCGGGCGCGTGCTCGAGCACCTCAAGGCGCAACACGCGGCGGGTGTGGAGGAGGCTGAGGCTGACGCCGCGCGGTGCATTGACGCGGAGACGGAGGAGGCGGGTCGTGCCGATTCCCTCGAGCAGTCCGCCGCCGCCGCCGCCGAGCTCGAACGATCCCTCGCATCCGCGCAAAAGGACGCGTCCATGCGCGAGAAGACCACGCGCGAGGCTGCGGTGTTCGCCAAGTTTGCGGCATCGGCGAAGAAAGAGGAGGAACGCGCCGCGGCGGATGCGGAGACGGCGGCGGTGAACGCGGCGAATGAAGCGCTGGATGAGGCTCGAGCCACCCACGCCGACCACGTCAACCGCGCCGTCGCCGAGGCATCCGAAGCGCTACGCGAGGCCAAAGCCGAGCTCGACACGCTCGCGACACACGCCGAGCGAAGGGACGCGCTGGATACCGTGGACGGAACGGGCGCGGAGGAACTCGCCATGGCGAGGGACCGCGCGAGAATCCGCCTGGAAGTCGCGAAGGTCGCCGCCGAGGCGAAGCTGCAGCGCGCTCGACAAATCGCGGATTCCGAGTTTGAAGAGGCGCGGCGACGCGCCAAAGAGACGATGGACGCGTCCATCGCCGCCGCACGCGCCGAGGCTGACGCCGCCGCCGAGAAGCGCCGCGAGGCTGAGGAGGAACGAAGGTCCGCGAGTCTCGCCGCCGCCGTCGCTCGCAAGCGCTCCGCTCGCGTCGCCGCCGCCGCCGAGACCGAGGCGGAGGAGATTCGACGGAAACGCGCCGAGACCGAGGCGCGCGCGGTGCGAGCCGCCGAAGTTCTCTTCCATAAACAAAGCGCGGCTGACTCCGCGATGAAGCGCGCGAAGGCGGCTGAGGACGCCGCCGTGAACCTGCAGAGTTCCGCGGACAAGTCCACCTCCGCGGCGGTTGAGGCGAGGGCGAGTCGAGACGCCGAGGAGGAGGCTGCGTTTGATCGCGACCGGGCGCTCAAGGCTGCGAACGAGATGCGCGAATGGCGCGAGAAGGCGACCGCCGCGACGAACGCCGCCAAGCGAGAGCGTGAACGCGCGGAGAAGGCTATCGCGCGCGAGGCCAAGGCTCGCGAGCGGTCCGAGCGAGCCGCCGCCGCGGAGAAGAAGAAGATGGCCGCCCTCGAGCAACGCGCCCTCGCCGCCGAGGAAGCCGCGTCCGCGACGGAGGCGCAGATCAAGCGCCGCGTCAAGGAACGCGTCGCGCGCGATGCCGAGGCGGCCGCGAAGGCTGCCGCGAAAGCCGTCGCCGAGGAGGCTGAGCGACGCGCGAGGGAGGAGGCGGATGACAAGGCGAGAGCCAAGAAATGTAAGGCGAGAGCGGCGCTCGCGGCGAAGGAAAAGGAAGCCAGCGAGACCGCCGCGCGTGAGGCTGACAAGGCCGCCGCTAACGCCGAGGCTGAGGCCACTTACGAGGCACGCGAGCGCGCCGCGGTGGCCCGCGCGCAGGCTGAGGCGAAGCGTGAGGCTGCGGAATCGGCCGAAAAGTACGTGGCGCTCGCCCTCGCGGAAGCCGCCGCCGCCGCCGAGCTCAGCCGCAAACGAGCGGTGCGACTCGCGGAGGCTGCCGCGGCCGCCGAGCGCGCCGTGCTGGAGGTGGAGCGGCAGGATGCCCTCGCGCGAGAGCGCGCGGCGACGGCCCGCGCGGACGCCGCCGCCGCGCGGGAGCTCGAGGCGGAAGCGGCGGCTGAAGCCGAACGCATCTCCGCGGAAGCCGCCGTCGAGGCGGCGAAGGATCAGGCGGCGGCGATTCTCGCGAGGGAACGCGCCGCCGAGGCGGAGAAACGCGCGGCGTGGGAAGAAGCCGAGGCTGCCCGCTCGCAGCGCGCGTACGAGGCTGAGATGGACGGCGCGAGGATGGCTGAGGAGCGAGCGCAGTCCGCCATGGACGAGCTCAACGCCGCCGTCAAAAAAGCCGCCGAAGACGCCGACCGCGAACGACTCTTCGCGGAAAACGCCGCGCGGGAACAGGCCGAGGCTGAGCGCCTCGCCGAGCGTGAGGAACTTCGCAGGCTCGACGTCATGACCAAGGCGGCGGAGCGCCTGCGCGAGCTCGAGGCACGCGCCGCCGAAGCCGACGCCGCCGCCGCGGAGGAGGCGAGCCGGCTCGCCGCCGCCGAGGCGAGAGCCGCGAAAGCCGAGGAGGCGCTCCGAGCCGCGAACGAAAAGGTGGAGGAAGCCGCGCGAGCCGCGGCGAACGGCGCGATCGTCGTGAGCCGCGCGGGGTTGGAATCGTTTGAATCACTTCCGGCGCCTCCTCCGGGCGGCGACTTGAAAGCACTCGAGGCGGCTTCCGGAACGTCGATGCCGATGGGACGATCCGCGGTTCCCCGCGGGCGCCGGTTACCGCCGCGTCAGCCCACCGCCGCGGCCCGTCGCGTCGCCGAGGCACGCACCGCGTTCTCAACCTTTCCGCGGACGACGAAGTCAGCTGACGGCATGAGCGCGAGTGACGGCGGTGACGAGTCATCGTCACCGGGTCAGAAGCGCAAGTCCATCGCCGTCGAGGACATCGGGAACGATGATTTACCCAAAGTGAATCCGGAGGAGGAGGCGGAATTGAAGGAGAGACAGGTCAAGGCTGCGCGCGAACGCGCGGTGCGACGGGTCCGAGCCGTGCGGAGGGCGGCCGCCGCGTCCGGCGCGTCGGCATCCGGCGGGGGGAACGAGTGGAACCGAGGGGGATGGGAGACTCCCGCTCCCGCTCCCGCTACTTTCAAAATTCGCGACGCGAGCGCCGATACCGTCGTCGCCGCTCGGTCCGCCACCGCGGATATGAACCGAGCCGAGGCCAGGTTCAGGAACAGGTCCGCGGCAAACGTGACGTACGCATCGTCCCCGCGGCTCGTCACCACCGAACGGAGCGAGAGAGACGCGCGGAAGGGAATCAATCGGGGGTCGTCGGTTAAAAGGCAAAGCTTCGTCCCGGTTCGGGCGTGGACTCGAAGCGGAGGGCGTCCGACGAACGTAAGTCACACCCCGCACGACGACCGAAGCTCGGGGAAACGACGCAAAGTGGACGCGCGGAAGACGCGCGGGTACGCATCCGCGGTCAACGTCGCGTCCAGGGTGTTTGAACGCGTGTTTGATCGCGTGTACCAACAAGAGATGGGCGGCGGCGGCGACGTGAATTCCAAACCGGCGATTGAAACCGCGTCGGTGAACCCGCCCATCGATGAACCGGGTTCGTCCGATACCGACGAGTCGATGATTTCGGTGAACCTGGACGCCACGCACACCGTCGCCGGGCTCGAGCACTCCTCCTGGGCCGTCGCGGGACGTACCGATACGACTTTTCCGGTGGTATCGGCGTCGCGAGTCGACTCGTCTCTCGACGCCGCCGCCGTTCGACTTCGCAGTCTCCACCAACAGGCTCGCGCGCTTCGTGCGCTGCAATCCAACGCACTTCGGTCGCGACGTCGACACGAGGTTGAACGTCACGATGTTCCGATGCTACGTCTGAAGCACTCGATGCGGCGGTTCGTATCTGCGGTGCGATTTGCGAAGGCGACGCGGCTCGCAGAGGAGGAGGCTCGTCTGAGCGCCGCCGAGCGAGTTCAGCTCGAGCGCGCTCGGTCGTTCGCTTTCGCCCATCGCGGACGCCGGACGCTTACGGCGTGGAATGGGGTGTGCACCGCCGCTAACTGGCGCCGCGAGCGACTCGCCAACGCGGCGCTCACCGCGCTGGTCAATCGCGCGCTTCGGAAACGTTTCGAGAAGCAACTGGTGACGGCGGCGCGGGAGCGCCTCGGCCGAGCGCGGGCCCCCGCGGCTTTGTTCAAGAGGTGGTGCGAGCGGTGCAAGCGCAGGGCGCTGCTCCGGCGTGTGTTGAGACGGGGAATCGCGGCGAGGCGTCGGTTGATGTCCCGCCGCGGCTGGTACGCGACGCCGCTCTCGGTCTACGCTAGGTCTAAGCTGCGAATGTGGCGTTTGAACGCGAAAGAGTTCCGCGAAACTCGAAAAGAGAAGCGGAAAATTTGGCGGGCGGATACCGCTCGCAAGTTGCGATTGCAGCTGAACGCGTTCGGGACGTGGGTGGCGGTGAGGGACGAATCGTCGGAGCTTCACCGCATCGCCGCGGCTTTCTTCACCGCATTTCTGGGCTGGCGCCACGTCACGCGGACGCGAGCCGCGTTGAGAAATAGTTTGAAACAAAGGGGGGTTCGGCGACTGGCCGAGTTGGCGGTTCGCGCGTGGCGCGGCTGGCGTCGCCGTACCGCGCTCACCGCCGCCGCGGACGCGATGCGGCTGAGGTCGCTTGTGCGGTTCACGCGACCGCGTTTCACGGCGTGGCGCATCGTGTCGCTGGCGAAGTGTCGCGGTCGGATCCTAGCCGAGATGCGAGTCGACGGGTGCCGGAGGCACGTTATGTGGCGGGCGTGGCGGGCGTGGTACTTGGGGCCGGCGCTCGCGGGGTTCACCGCGGGTGAGCCCACTCCATCGCCGCCCGAAGGTAGTGCGGTCATTCACGACAGCGCGGTCATCGCGAGGGGCACTGATCGAAGAACGGAAAGAGGAGGACACGATTCAAACGGTGAGGAGGACTCCGACTACTTTGGCGGCGATCGGCCGGCGGCTTCGCCGGCGCCTCCAGTCCAATTGCCCATACGGGCGGTGACCAGGCGGGACGCGGTCGCCTCCACGGATGCGTTTCGCGCGGTGAAGCTCGGAGCCGCGTTCAGGGTATGGCGCTCGTCGCGAGAAGCGCGGATTGTTTCTCGTTTGGCTCGGCATCACGAAGCGGAGGAGGAGGATGGGGGCGGCGGGGATGGCGCCGCCGCTAATAGGACGAGGATGTCGGCGGGTGACCTCGCGGCGCATCAGACGAGGGTACGCGTCGGCGGTGCGCGCACGACTCGAAGGAGTGGCGCCGTGGACACACGCGACGCCCGTGTGCCCTTCGTCGACGCGCGCCCGAGGCATCTTCGTGAACCTCGTCGAGAAGAAGAGTCCCGGCGCGAACAGGAACGACTTGGTCCAGAAGAAGAGTCCCACTCCTGGCCAGAGGCGGAGAGGGATTTCCGCGACGCTTCCGACGCGTTGATCGGCACCGCTCGTCCGCTCCCGCGCGATTTCCCCGAGACGAGGGACTGGTTCCTGACGCAGGACAGGACGTGGGCGGGCGAGAGGGAGGCGCGGGCGGCGGCGGCGGCGGCGGAGGCGAGGCGTTTTCCGGCTTACGCGGCGGCTGACCCGGAGGTTGTTGTCGGTGCCTTGAGGGAGCTGAGGGGTACGAGGTGGACGGACCCGAGGACGTTGAGGCACGGGGCTTTGGGTGGGCGCGACTTCGAGGATGGTGCGTCGCGTCGATAGGTATTTAACTTGCAATACACGATAGTCATTAGCGCAAGCGGTAGTTCATCAGAGAAAGGCCGAATTTCTCATCAAAGTTACAAGTATTTCTTGGACTCGTAAACGGCCGTTAAGATCTGGGTTCGTTTGTGCCATAGCGCCCTCGCGCCTCAGCCGCGACCATGGGTCTGTTCCGGCGGCGTGAGCGTCCCCAGGGGACGGCGCTGCTGGATGAGGATACCGGCGACCTGGTCGTTCCGCTGACGCCGACGGGCGAGGCTGACGACGGCGGACCCGGCGCTTTGCCCGATGGTGGCTCGGGAAATGACTCGGATGCCGTGGGGGAGGCGACCACCCCGGGGAAGCACGCGCGGAAGGTGTCCATCATCGCCGAGGAGGTACGTTCAGTCCCTCTGTGAACCGTATCGCACCCACCGGTCGCGTCAACCTTCGTCCACCCCGCGCCCTCGAGACCCATGAGCTTCGAACCCGCAAACGCGTTCTCGCTGACCGCCCGCCTCCCGTCTCCCCCAAATCTCATCTCCCAACAGCTCGGCTCTCCCCGGACCCCGGGCGTGGAGCAAGGCGCCAAGCGATGGCTCAAGCGCACCCGCTCGCGTATCCGCAGCGGCGGCGGCGCGGATGAAGTCATGAGCTACGCCGAGACGATGCGCCTCGAAGCACTCATGGAGTACCAGCGCAAGCTCTCGGAGCCGGTGCTGCTAAACAACGAAGTGCTCGTCTCATTCGCGTCGCGCATGCAGGCGGAGATGGAATTCCGCGCGTACAAAACAATGACGACGATGTACTCCAAGACGTTCAAGGCGGATGAGTTTCTCCTGTGGGCGATACGGCAGGAAGAGGTTCGGGACCAGACGGACGCGCTCTTCCTCGGAAACGAACTCGTCTCGCGAGGCGTGTTCCTGCCCGTGACCTACGGAGCCGCCGACTCTTTATACTGGACCCCGACGATCAAACCCGGGAACCAGACGCACAGGCTGGTGTGCAGGACCAAGCCGCAGATCGTCGCCGCGGTGCTCGGCAGGGATCTCAAGGTGTTGATCGAGGAGGGCGGGACCATCGCGGGCGGGCCCGTGTCGCCCACCGCCGCGGACTCTACTGAAACGACGCCGACGGCCGACGCCGCCGCCGTCCGCCGAACCTCCAGCGATCCCGCTCCATCGACGAACGGCCACGATATGAACGGCCACGATACGAACGGTCACCACGCGAACGGTCACCACCCGGGCCCGCCCAAGGTTGAGAAGAAGGGCATCTTGAAGCGCTCGAGGACGTACGGGCACGGATCGGAGCGCGGATTCGCGAAGTACCTCGGAGTTCGCGATTTCGCCCTCGGGTGGGCGCGGCGCCGCGGCGAGGCGAAGCGCCTGCGCCAGAAACGTTGGCGTCGTCGCGTGCGGGACTTTCGCGAGTCCGTGCGCAGGGCGACGGCGCCGGTGCGGAACTACTTCGGGTCCGTGCTGGGACCGCACGCTTTGTTCGCGGTGCTGTTCCCGCTGCTCGTCGCGCACGTTTGGTCTAACCTCATTTACGCCGCGTTCGCCGCCCTGTGGTCCATACGTCACCTATCCGTCGTGGACCAAAGGCAGCGGAAATGGGTAGACCAGCGGGCCCGCGCCGAGGAGCTGAAGAAGTTCCAGGGTAAGCGGGGGTACGCCAAGCTACACCCCGACGGTTCCGAGACGGCGGATTGGTGGTCTGAGGTTTTGAAATCGTTTTGGGACGGCTGGATCGAATTTTGGCTCAACCGGTTACTCACCCGCATCCTCACCAACGTGCTTGAGAGGGTACGGCCGTCGTACTTGGAGAAGCTCGAGATCACCACGTTCAAGCTGGGCGACGCCGCGCCTCGGATCAATTCATCGCGGTGCTGGCGGGGGAACGAGGGCGAGACCATTTTGGAGTGGGACCTGGTGTGGCACACGGAGCAGATGCAAATCACGCTCAGCGCCAAAGTCGGCGGCGCCAAATTCGCCGTCCCGGTGCCACTGCGCGTGTACGTCTCCAAGCTGCGCATCGCCGGTAAGTTCCGCATGGGGCTCTTCTGGACCAGGCGCAAGGGTGGGCCGTATCTACAGAAGCTGCGCATATCCTTCGTGGGTATGCCCGAGCATTCGGTGTCCATCAAGCCGATGACCAGTTCGTTCGTCGACATTCGCGACTTACCCGGGGTGGACTCGTTGATTGAGAACGCGCTGAATAACCTGTTCACCAACGTTTTAGTGGAGCCGAACTGCGTGAACTGGGACGTGGAGAAGTGGTGGATCAACCGGCCGGGCGCGCGTGAACCCGGCGCCCTTGGGCTGAACACCGACAACCCGGGCGAGATCACCGAAGCGCAGCTGTTGGCCGAGGCTGAGCGCATCCAGGGCAAGAAGGGTAGCAGTTTGACGTCGATGATGGGCATGGGTTCCGCCAAGCACCCCACGATGATGGTCGCGATGACGGTGCACCTCGCGGAGATCGAGTCCAAGGAGGGCGCCAAGCCCGCGAGCTTTTACGTCCGGTGCAAGCGAGGCGCCAAGAAGCACACGACGGAGGCGGCCAAGGTGAGTTTCTTTCTATTTATGTAAGTGTTAATGGCAATTAGACTGACGGCACGTGTGTTCACAGGCGGCGCCGGTTGAGACGATGGTGACGGCGCACCCCGCGGGGGGGAGCGAGCACGGCGGGTCCCAGGGCGACGGAAGCAACTTCGGGAGCTTCGGGGCCGGCGGGGAGAACGACGGAGCTGGCGGGCATCATCCCGGGATCGATTCGCTGAACCCGCATTCGCCCGGCGGCGGCTTGAGCAGTGTCCAGACGCACGGAAGCAGCAAGCCAGGGCACCGCCGCGGGACGTCCAGCTTTTCACAATTCGGCAGCAGCTTTTCCATCCAGTCGTCGACGGGCGAAACGACGCACGTCATGGAGAAGAAGTGGGTGTGCAGGCCGGTGTGGGAGGAGTTCGTGCGTCTCGACGCGTACGACAAGCAGGTGGACCGAGGGGTCGAGCTCAAGATTAGCTGCGACGACGGTTCCTCCGGTTTGGTCGGAACCAAAACCACGGTTGGCCGAGCGATGATTGAAAACGTGCTGGACTACGGCGACGGCTCGTTACACACCGTGCAGCTGCCCGTGCTGCACCCACGGACCGGCGAAGAAGTTGGGCTGTTGCACCTGCGTCTCAAGTGCACGCCAATCCTACCCGACCTCATCGCCGCCGCCAAGGACAGAAACCCACACGCGAGGTGAGTTCATTTTCTCTTATTTTCGTACCTGTATGGGCAATTGGACTGACGCGTGACCTTTTGTCCACAGCTTACTCCGCAATCCAAAGACGTACTCGAAGCAATTCGCGATGAGCGCGTCTGACTACATGGCCGCTAAAGCCGCGGGTATGGCGTCCGCGGTGACTGGCATGATGCCGTCGGTGCCCGTTCCGAAGAAGTACGTGGACAGCGCCGCGAAGACGATGACCAAGACGGCCATCTCGGCCATCAACGCGCCCGCTAAGCAAGGGCGGTGGGCGGCTCGGTCCGTGTACAAGGGGTGCAAAAAAATCATCTACGGCAAGGCTAAATACAAGGAGATGAAGAAGGTCAAGGTTGAGCGCGCGCTGCGGGAGGCGCAGGAGGCTGCGAAGTACGCGGAGGCGTGGCAGCAGAGCGCCGCGCAGGGGAAGAACAGGTGGAGAAGGGCGAGTCAACACAGGCCGAGGCCGGATACGCCCTCCAAGATGAGCGACATCGCCGAGTCGCCCTCAGCGTCCGCGTCTGAGCGCACGAATTTGGCGCGGCAGGAGTCGGACGCGTCCACGGTGTCCATACCGCAGCAGAGGCCGGTGACGTTCGAGGAGGCACCCGCGGTGGAGCCGGAGACACCGCGATGATGACGTTTATTTATTACTCGTAGCGAGTGAAATATTTATGAAAATGCACGCACGAAACATCTCCCTGATGAGTGCCCGTGCCCGCGCTTTGTCTATGTCGATCCTAGGTGAAGCTAGAGTGGTGTGCTGCGCGCGCGCGATGTTCACACTTACGGCCCGCGCTTGGCCTGGGGGATGTGCTCCAGCGCCTCCATCGCCTGCACGCTGTTGCCCCTCACCACGACCATGCCGAGCGGCTCTTTGTCCGGGCCCACGTCGTTGTGCGCCTCGTCGAGCACCAGGTTGAGGAACTGATCGAAGCCGCGGAGGACACCCACGACGCCGCGGTTACCGTTCAGCTTCAGCCGAAGCTTCTTGTCCATGTACCTGGGATCGATACGGGGAAGTGGGGGGACGGCGTCAGCTACGGGCGGTCGGGAGGACACGCGGGGGTCGGGGCCTCGCGCGTAACCCTAGGAATCGGGGCGGATTGCCGCCCGGACGCGTGGATGCCCTCGCGGGGTGGCGATCAAAGGACGGCGATGGGAACCGGCGCGCGGGGACTCACTGTTTGAGCTCGGGGACTGCGACGCCCATGTTGAAACGACCTCTGGTGCGACCGGCTGACCGATGCGCTGCGAGGAGTGCGTGTCCCACAGCGGGAGATTTCTTACTCACGCCAGGAGCGAGCGCGCGAATTTGCTTTCATCTTTTTTATGCATCACAAGACAAATATCTGGCGACACCGGCCCTCAAATCGCAATCTTCCTCTCTCTCTACCTCGCCGGCGATCCCTCCCGCGTGGCGGACCCTTTCTTCATCTCGCCTTTCCTCACCGAAGCGCCGGCGCCGTTCTTTCCGTTCTTCTCCCGGAGCGGCTCGCGCTCCTTCCCGGGCGCGGAGAATGTGTTTTTGTTTTTCTCAGCCACCGCCATCTTAGCGCTCTCCATCGAAGAGCCGTGGTGACCAATCTCCCTCTCGTCGATGCTCAACCGAACCCGCCCGTCCGCCTCCCCGACGTACCGCCAGTTCCACGACGGTCCCCCGCCCGCGGCCGCCAGGTCGGTCCATCGCTCCACGATCGTCCCGTCGCGAGATGGAGACGCGCGGAGCTCGAGCCGCCACCCGTTCGGAACTTTATACTTTATCCCGCCTTTAAGCGTCACGCCTTTCGCGTCAAACTCCGCGTTGCCCTCCAAGTAAATCTCGCAGCACTCCGTACGTGTGAGCTGCGCGGACCAGATCACGGTTCCGTCCGCGCTCCAGTCCACACCCGCGTTCGCGACGACGACGTCGCGGAGCCGGCACCGGCCGCATTCGTCCTCGCCAAACTTTAGCGTCGGAGAACCGTCGGAGAATGTCCGCCGCGTGGCTCCCAGCGGCGCCGTCGCCTCCACGAGCAACGACCCGTCCACCCGCGTGTCCACCCACTCGATCTCGGCAATCTCCAGGCGCACTTCCGACCGTTCGCCGATCGCGCCGCCGCGGATTTTTTGCTCCGTCACCTGCCACGTGGGTCCAACCGCCGGGTTGGTACAGAAGATGAACCCCGGCCCGTTGGCGAGGTAATCCTCCACGGTCCCAGCCTGCGGGTCCGGGTGGGCCACTCCGCACTTGTCCAGCAGGTCCGCCGCGTTCTTCACCAGGTCCAGGAAGGAACCGTCCGGGGTCTGCGCCAGGACGGGCGGAGACAGGGACGGATTCCGCTTCTTCTTGGCGCTCGAGGTGACCCTTCTTCGGAGGGTGTACAGGACAAAGGTGGGCAGGTCGCCCCACCGCGTCGGATCCAGCGGCGTCCCGCGCGACCGCGCGAGCAGCACGTCCGCGATGTTCTGCATGGACGTCTCCAGCCGTCCTCCCTTACACCCGTCCGCGGTCGCGGGCTTACTCAGGTTGACCAGCATCCCAGGAAACGCGCCCCGCGGCGACGACAGGAGCCCTTCACGAATCTTATCGAGGCCGATGTAGAGGACGTTGGTGTTGGCGGGAAACGCGCTCTCGTCGCTGCCTTCGTCCACCGGCTGGTCGTCGATGCCGTGCTGCTCCAGCACCGTGTACTCCACGTTGGATATCCCGTACGAGTATTCACTCTCGCCCGTTTTTGAATCGATCGATTCGCGCTCCACCAAAACGTTCACCCCTTCGCTCGCGCCCAAGTGCCGTTCGCAGCTGGCGAACCCGAGCGCCTTGTCCTCCCGGGCGCCGACCCCGGCCAACGCCAATATGGTGGTATCCGTCCCCGCCATCGGGTTGGTGATCTGTCGCACCGTCGCACCCTTCCGTCCCTTGGCGTCCAGCCAGGTGAAAACACCTTGATCGTGCATCAGCTTCCATATGGCGCCGTGGCCGCCGGGCTTCAACGAGACGGCCAAGTCACCGCCACCCTCCGTCACCCACCGCCCACCCAGCGTGGTGACCACCGGCACCAGCGGCTGCTCGAACAGCCGAAACGAGCTCTCCCCGCGTCCAAAGTAATCGTGCTGCGCGATGAGCGTGGATATGCGACTGTGGTTACCCTTCGCCGCCGACGTCATCGCCGCGACTGGCGTGACGTGCTGCTTCCCAAACACCTTGTAATACAGCCACTCGCGCGCCGTGAGGTCCCGGATCAGCCCCTCGATTAAGGTCCGTCCGTTGTACGACAGCAGCGCCGCCGGAAGCGACTCACCCGTCATCTCATCCACTAAACCGAGCCGATCGCCAGCGCCGCCGAGCGGGTACACCTCCGCCAGCCTGGGCATCTCCTCGAGGCCCCACATGGCCGCCTTCGTCGCGAACGCGCCGCCATCCTCGCGCAGGTCCGGGCCCACCGGCCGGTGCATGTCGATCGTCTCCTGGTTCGATGTCATCATGTCTTCATCGTCGGTGGATGCGGACGAATCGTGGTTGGTGGATGACATGAAGGACGGGGTCGGGCCGCCGAATTGTTCGTGAATGAGCTCGAGCGCCGCGAACTGGTAGCCCACGACCCCGCCCAGCGTGTCGTAGAAGGTCTCCACGTTGCGTAATGTCCTGACCAACGGAACGAGCGCGTTGGCGATGGTCATCGGGTCCTCGGTGGAGACGTTCTCGAGCACGTGCGTTTGCCCCGCGGCGACGGCGGCTTTGAGGAGGTAGGAATCTTCGCTGTCGATGTTGGAGAGCACCCTGGCGACTGGCCCGTTGGCGTGGACGAACGCGCGGACCGTCGGGTCGGCGTCCACGCGCGCCGTCTTCATCGCGAGGTCCCCGTCGCATCGCAGCAATGCTTCGCGAAGGGGCGCCAGGCGTTCGAGCTCGGAGCGCTGGGACTCGAAGTGCGCGTCGTTCTCCTCGGACGTGCCGTATACCCCGGGCTGCACCGCGGGCTCGGAGACGGAGACTGGCTGGGATGCGCCGTGTGACGCGCCGAGTGCGGTCGACGTTCTCTGTGTCCGGCGTCTCGATCGAGCGCGGGAGAGCGATCGGAGCGGGAGCCGGAAGGAACGGGTCGATCCGAGGACGGTGATCGAGGCGGGCGCGACCGAGGCCGACGCCGCGACCGCAGATCTCTTTTCCCACGGCGCTTTACCACCGTTCTGGAGGTATATACCCGAGGTTGGGGACGGGAGCCGCGCCCGCCGTCCCGGTCCCGTCGTGACCGTCGCGGCGGTCGGTGCCGTGACAAGCATGACGGGCTGGTAGTTTACGTGAATGCTAAGAGCCGGTTCACTGCTAAGAGGCGCGTCCACCCAGCTGGGCGCGCCTTCACCTGTGGCGCCACGGCGTGGAAAATTCACTCGCTTTATCCCGGATTCTTGGGGGATTCCTGGACCGTCGATTTTCGGTTTTCGTTTTGGCGCGGATTGTACACCGTGGACCAGATTCTGGGATATTCCGCGAATAGATTCCTTTCATTCTTGGCGTATGACCAAACAGTATGAGAAGTGGCTCAAATGTGAAATTAAAGTTTGTGGTTAAGACATGACCACTGAACATGTGACTGAAGCATGGGGTATTTATTTATTTTGGCGTTCAAACCAGCTGTTCAAACCCAAAACATCGTTCGTTGTCGGTCGGCATCACACGCGGCGATGGCGCGGACGGCGTCCCGGTTCTTCCGCTCGGCGCCGAAGCCGCGGTCGGCCGCGGTCGTCCCCTCGCTCGCGGATGAGGTTCGAGCGTTACTGAACGAGCTCAGGTCCGGCCGGTCCCCACGGACGCCTCGGGAGGACTCCGACGATGAGATCGAAGCAATCGAGTGCTCAATTTGTTTGGACGCGTGCATCGACCCGTCCACGCTGCGCGGCTGCCATGCCACGTCGCACCACACCTTCTGTTTGAGCTGCATCACCCGGTGGGCGGAGGTCACCACGAGGTGCCCGCTGTGCAAGCTCCCGTTCGACGCCATCGTCCACCCGAGCGGTGCACACATCGACGTGCAGGCCAGGTCACCGTCGTCGCTCAGAGCACTCGCCGACTCGGAGGAGGTCGTGGGAGTGGACCGGCACGGTAACGTCGTGACGGCCCGTGAGTACATCGAGCGCATCGACGCGACGATGTGCTCGGGGTGCGGTGGCGCCGGGGACGATTCAAGTCCCGGTATGAGCGACGCCGAGACGTTACTCTGCGACGAGTGCGACGACGCGTGGCACATGGTGTGCTTGCCGGCGCCGATGACGAGTATACCCGAGGGTGACTGGATGTGTCCCACCTGCGACGTGGTGGATCTCCCCATTAGTGACGATGTGCAGGAGGATGCGGTAGAGCTCGAGACGGAAAAGGAGAGGGAGGAGGAGGATGTGGTCGACGAGGACGAGGATGTGGAGGAAAACGAATTGGAAAGCGAGACACCGCCGGGTAAACGAAGTCGGACGCGGGACATCCTCGACCTCGACAGTTTCCGATTCGAGCCGTGACGCGAATATAAACTACCGTAGTCTAGAATGAAACGTAGCGGCGAGGGCGCGTCAGTTTCTTGCCGACTTCGCGGCGTTGCCGTTACCAGAGATGGCCCCAGAGGACGCGATGCGACGCGTGGCGCAAATGAAAAAAGAACTGGAAGCGGACGCGGCGGACTCGAAGTGGCTCACGGAAGTGCTGGCGAGGTGAGGGGAGAAGAGGTGGAGGAGTTGATACGTAACGGCGGGTGCGAATACGACAGAAACGGCAAATCGTATAAAGAAATATGTACGTCTACCGAGCGCTTTGTTCGAAGAAAGACGCCACTCTTGCTGCAAAAATAAATAAAAGGTCACTTGGTTTT
>Ga0302114_10001393_pt1 | contig 15952 bp, 16 predicted proteins | sample AG5_Surface_MG_FD_203107 | JGI IMG/M metagenome (GOLD analysis project Ga0302114, IMG submission 203107) | Marine microbial communities from Western Arctic Ocean, Canada - AG5_Surface | ecosystem: Environmental > Aquatic > Marine > Oceanic | place: Canada: Western Arctic Ocean | collected...
GATATAATATACAACACCCAAGATAATAAAATTCAAGCATACATTAACGGAGTATGGCGAAGACTAGACGATTCAGGAATAGTCTAATATGGAAAAAGAATACACAGTAGTTGTACATAAAGGTGTAGATCTAACAGAACTTGAGTATGAAATTACTGCAAGTTCGGGTGCTGGACCTATTCCAAATCGAAGTGTTGACATTGCAAATCCAAGACCTGCTTCAAAAAGACAAACACATTTTATGCTTACAGACGAAGAAGCAACTGCTCTTGAAGCAGATACTAGAGTGCTTGCTGTTGAAATTCCGCCTGATCAACGTACAGATATTCAAATCGGATTTAATTCTACGCAACTAGGTAATTTTACAAAACCTATAACATTTGATAATAACACTTATGTTAATTGGGGCTTGCGTAGAAGTATAATGGAAACTAATAGTTACGGAAGTGGAGGAACATCAGATAATACGTTTCCATATGCACTAACAGGCAAGGGAGTAGACGTTGTTATTCAAGATAGCGGTATTGAACCAAATCATCCAGACTTTATAGATAGCAATGGCGTAAGTAGAGTTAAGGCTATAGACTGGTATACTGCACAGTCTGTTGTAAGTGGTACACAAAACGCAAATTATAACAGAGATTTTGACGGACACGGAACATTATGTGCAAGCATAACAGCAGGTAATGTATACGGATTTGCAAAAGATGCACATATATACTCTATGAAAATAGCTGGATTAGAAGGTGCTGGAGATAGTTCAGGAACTGCTATATCTGACTGCTTTGATGTAATAAAAGAATGGCATAATGCTAAAACAAATGGCCGGCCAACTGTTGTTAATATGAGTTGGGGATATTCTAGCACAGTAACTGGTGATCCTACAAGTGGAACATATAGAGGCACCGGTTGGGTATGGGGAGTTGATTACACTACAGATTTAACTCTTTGGCAAGGTACTGGAGTAGTAATTCCTCTTGCAGGGACCACACGAAAAATTCCTGCCAGAATTTCTTCTGTAGATGCAGACGTAGATGAACTTATAGCAGCAGGAGTGCATGTTGTAATTGCTGCAGGTAATGACTATTATAAAGGTGATATATTGGGCGGAGATGATTATAATAATACTGTAATTTTTGGAGGCCTAACTTTTAACTACGCAAGAGGTTCAAGTCCGCACAGCGACGATGCTTTTATAGTAGGTAATATTAGTACTAGTGCGTATAATGATAGTGGAATTTACAAAGACAGAACTGCCGGATCTAGTTCAAGAGGTCCAAGAGTAAACATATGGGCACCCGGACAAAATATTGTAGGAGCAGTAAGCACTACAAATGTTTATACTTCTCTAGATAGCCCAGTAGATACTAATTATAAAATTACATCATTGTCTGGTACAAGTTTTTCAGCGCCACAAGTTGCAGGAGTTACTGCTCTACATTTGCAATCTCTTAAAGATTCTACACCCCAACAACTAAAAACAAAATTATTAGCTGAAGCAAAACCTGTAATGTACGACACTGCTTCAGATACAGATTATACCCAATTTAACACAAGTTTGCTAGGTGCAAGCACTAAAGTTTTATTTGACAAATATGGAAGACAACCGGTAGAGGTAAACGGACCAAATCTTAAATTACAGGGAATTTTCCCTAACTTTACTTCAGCAGAAGTAGTATCACCTGTAATAGATTCGGAATATAACAACGGTGCAATTATTGATCTTACTGGCGATGGAAGTAATTTCTTTAGTAGAGAAGTCACAGTTAATGGTGTAAGAATTGTTGCAGCAGGAGCAGTTGGTGGCCAGACAGCAGTGCCTGATGCCTTTGTTGAAAAGGTAGCACGTATGTTTGAATTATTTACTGACGTAAATGGAGCAGGCATCAACGAAGCATCACAGCGTACATTTATTAAAACACTAAGTGGTGACGCAGGAACTTATCACGCAGCAGTTGGCCCAACATTACAACGAGTAGCAAGGGGTGCTGGCAGTGATTATACTCCAAACTTCCTAACAGACTCTGGTATTGCATCTTACAATTTATCGCCACTATTTGATAGTCACGTTGCTAACGATATGGTTTGGTATCTAAACTCAACTGGTGCTGCTCCCGGAGACGGTGACAACGATGCACAAGAAGTAATTGAACACGTATTCCATACACTACATATGCACGGACTTGACGCAGTATCATTAAAGATGTATTCTTATATTAGTGCAGATTGGGCAAGTGGTCCTTTGTATGCAGCTATGGAAGAAGCATACGATGCAGGGAAATGGGATTCATCAGGATATGGCGGAAATGCTTGGAAGACTGATGGAAATGCATTTGAAGTAGCGGCTAAGGAATATTTGTTCCTACTAAACTTTGGTATGTTTGAATACTCAAGTCTATGGGACGGTGGAAGCCTTAGTCCTGAGTGGACAGACGATATGCGTACACAGTCTGGTATACAAACAAATAACCCATTAGGTTACGCATTACATAATACATATATTGCTCCTGTTATTAGTAAGCCTTCGTTAACAACAATTAGAAATATATTCCAAGACGGTGACGTAGGCGATCCGACAGTTGCAGGTCCATCAGGATATGTACCAGATTAATAAATACAGTAAGAGGTAAACAATGGCAATAAATTTTCCAAACACACCAACATTAGACGATACATTTACAGAAGGTAACACTACATGGCAATGGGACGGAACTGCCTGGAGCATTGTAGGAAATACTAGTGCAGTATCAATACCAAATAATTTTGGCACAATAAGCGTAGCTGGGCAAGACGATATTGTTGCAGATACAAATTCTGACACACTTACATTTGTTGCAGGATCTAATGTAACCCTAGTAACAAATCCAGCAGGCGATGCTATAACTATTAATTCAACCGGAAGTGGCGGTGGTGGTGGCGATACTAACCAAAATGCGTTTAGTGTTGTATCAGTTCTTGGACAAAATAACGTTGAAGCAGATAGTGTAACTGATACACTTTCACTTGTTGCTGGAACTGGAATTATTCTTACAACAAACCAAGCTAGTGATTCAGTAACTATAACAGCATCTGCAGGAGTAACTTCGTTTGGTACTTTAACAGACATACAAGCAGCAAGCATAGACGTGCATGATGTTTACGAACACGCTATTGCTACACTTAGAATGGGAAACATAGGTACAAGTGCATATACAATTAACAGTCATTACAGCGGCAATAACCCTACTATTACAGTACTAACTGGTACTACTATTGCATTTGATCTAGATGATATTGGTGGACATCCTTTTGAACTACAAGACAATACGTTAACTGGATTAACTAGTAATTTAGCACACGTTGCTGCAGACGGAACTGTGTCACTTGATTCAAATGCACAGGGTAAATCAAGCGGAATGTTATACTGGCGTGTAGCTGATTCTATTACTAATAATACTACATACGTTTACCAATGTACATCACATGCGGCTATGTTTGGAACTATGAAGATCAAGAATATGGATAATATTTAATTAGTATCTTTAACTAACTTAGTCAACTTTATTCGTAAATCACCTAACTCTTTCACATGTTCTTGAATTGAACTAGGCTTAATTAGTCCAGGCGTTTTTGAACTGTGTGTATCATTAATAATTTTTATTCTAGACAGATATTCATCTAATATATGTTGAAATATTTGTTTATTTTTTTCATCTACTATTTTATCAACAGCTTGTTTGTAAGCACGTATATCTTTTTGAACTTCGGGGCTTTCTAATAGATTCATTAGTAGTTCTCTTTTTTAATTACAACATGATGATCATCTGTAATGCCATTGTTTACTTCGGTTACACTACCAACAGTTTTACACTCAATTGCACAAGGCATTAGTGGTTTAGATATAAATGTTACACCTTCGCCAGCTTGTTTTTCAAACAACTGGCCTGTACTAGTATCTACCCATTTAAATAAAAACTCACCACTATTTACAAACCAACATTTTTCGGTTTTACTATTAAACCAAAAATCTGTTTTTGTTATTTTGTCAAATACTAATATCTTTCCGCCGTATGTTTCTTCAGAAACCCAAGTTATTTCGTATCCATAAGTAGTTTGTTTTACGTTATCTTTTTTATCCATTATCCTGCATCCAATATTATATTACCACTGATAGATATTCTTGTTTCGCTACTATTTAAAAAAGGATATACATTATGTGGTAACTTTGAAGGGAAAAATATTATTTCTCCTTCGTTTTCTTTTGTTAATCTAAATCGTTGGTGAATAATGTTTCCTATTATATTATTATATGTAAATTCAAAATTACCTTGATAATTGTTGTCATCTATTTGAGGAATCTTAATCCATATACTATAACTGTATATTCCTTGATGCACATGGTTAGGAATAAACTCACCTGCCTTTTGATGATTAATCCATTGCTCTTCAATTTTATACGGTAAAGATTTCGTTAGTATACCTATTTGGCCTAAACCAGGAAAGTCAACTTCGTAATTTTTAATAAGAGGTATTATATATTGATTAAGTTGTTGAGCAGTATCCTTCAGTCTAAAATGTTTTGCAACCCCTTTTTCAGTTATTCCTGAATTTACTATATCAGTACAATTTAATGATTCTTTTAATAAATTACTATACAGATCTTGTGGTATTTTTTCTTTATAGAATCCAAAGTTTTCTAAAAACATTGCTTGGGTCATATTAATTCAATCAATTTAAAAACTGTTTCAAGTTTAAGTTGGTTAGTTTTATTTTGTAAAGTATTACGCAGTCCGTGATGTAACGGTTTTGGCCATTTTGTAAAAGATACCCAAGCATATCCGTCATGCTCATCATTTAGTATAGGAATAAATTCGCTATCTACTAAACACAAATATGTATGAAATTGGAATTTATCGTCATTGCTTATAAAAGTTTCTAAAGGTATAGTTTTTTTAATTTTTACACTACCAATTTCTTCAGATATTTCTCGTTTTAAACTTTCCCAAGGTGTTTCAGCACCTTCGTTTGTTCCGCCAACTAATCCCCAAAGGTTATTTTGTTTACCTTTAGTTCTATGTAAAAACAAAAATCTATGAGTATCTAAGGTGTAGAATAAGGCTCCACTGCAAATAATCTTTTCCATACAAATAATTATGCTAGAATTTTAAACGCCAGGTGCCATTTGGATATTCGCCTTCAAATGATAGTATCCATTCACCCGAATCCCATTTGTATTGTACACCTGTGTTAAGGTTTGTAGTATATGCAGTACCAGTATATGTACTTGCATCAAACACTACTTGCCAAGAAGTTCCGCTCCATTCAACAATGTCGTTAGCACTGGCTATAAAGTCTGTGCCGTCGTTGTTTTTCCAGTCATCTGCACCGTCAGTATTAATTGCATCTCCGATACTATTATCTAGTAATAAGAATCTGTAACCTGATGTTTTTAGTGTGGCAGGACTTGTTTTTTGAGGATCAATAATATAATGTATCTTATTATTATCTCCGCTTGGTCCAGTAAATACAGTATCACTAGGTAACGTATCTGCATCCCAGTTAACTATTAATTCGTTTGGGTTAGCAGTGTTTATAGCAACCGAGCCAACTATTTCTGTAGTTAAGTCTTTACGTTTTAAGCGTAGTTCTGTTATGCCAGCTTCGAATATTTCTGGAAAAGACTTAATATATGCGTCCCATAGTACTCCGCCTACAACTCCACGTCTTATAAGTTTTGCAGAATTTCCTAATACTAATAATCCGTAATCCTTAAATGTGTTGAGGATAACATTTGTAGTATTGTCTTTTATTGCACCGGCATTTCTATTTGTTCTATTTATTTCACCGGTAGGAGTGATACCAACAGTGGTGCGTATATCAGCACTTGGTACAGCAGTATCGCCGTATGCAGTCAATTCAGGTCTACTTTGTTCTAATTTAATAGTACCTCGAGATTCATCATAGATGCTCTGTACAATACTTGTAACTACACCTAGTCTTTTTACTTTTGTAGGTGGTGAAATATATATTGGTGTTTTAAATCCTAGTGTAGCAACGTCTATTTCAGTTTCTGTGCCTACTGGAATACTTCTTGAACTAAATCCTATATTATCTAAATTTACTACACTTAAACTAGTCCAGTCAACGTAATTATCTGTGGTTTGTATTTCTAAACTTGGATTGAACAACATTAGAATTTGCTCCATTAATTGCAATTTCTGATCTGTATTTGTAGTCCACAAGTCCACATTTACACTGAGTGTATAAGGAGTTGGCATTAATCTTTCAACTGTATAATTTTTACCTTCAGTGTTTAAATATTCCTTACCATTACTATCGTATGCACGTTCTCTAATGTTTAATTTATTAACATAACTTGCATCGCTCAATCTAGCCATATCCATTTCAAGTCCGGTTATATACACAGCCATACGAGGTGCGCTAGGAATTTTATTTTCACTATTGTCTCTTAGTATGTGCCCTACTTGACGAGTAATATCACCGTACATTACTGGCACTTCAGTAGTTTTTCCGTTGCCGTCTTTATATGAAAAATTACTCATAAGTCTTACAATTTGAGTAATATATCTACGTATTTGTCCGTCATAAAAATGTTGCATTAATTATCCGCCTTAGGTCTAAGTGCTTTAGATAAACTTTGTCTTTGAGTTACAGATTCACCGCCTATTGTATCAGTACTTGTGTTATTAACAAATGTACCTTTTTGTGTAGATTTTGTATCTGTGTTAGTAAGTGTCATACGTACCGAATCTTCTTGTTTAACCCAACGAGATCCGTCATTTCTAAATAATCTATTTGGCATAAAATCTGTCCTTAGGAAAAAGTCTCCTTCTACACTACTACCCGGGAATGTAATACCGTGTCCAAATGCTTCACCATTGCCCGGAATACCGTCACCTAATAAGTAACCTTGGTAACCTTCTCTTTTTGGAGTTTGCATCACTCTATCAGCAAGTTCGTTTGCAGTACTTGCATCTAAATTACTTGTATCTGTTGTTACTACTTCAACTTCTCCGTTTTCGTTAGTAGCAAGACTAAAGAAATGATTAGTATCGTAACCTGATTTTGCAGCATCTGCTTCTGCTTGTGCAACTACTGCATTATTAATTTGCATTTCTTGCTCGTATGTAGATAATAAATCTCGTAATGTGTTACCGCCTGGATTACCTTCTTCTGCAGGTAAATCAAGTATCTCTTTGTATTCTTGACTATCCATTATCTGTTTAAGTTTAACTCTATACAGATGAGGATACCAAGTAGGTGAAAATCCTTCAGCCGCTCTGTTTACATCTTCAACAACAAAGAAACGTTTTAATGCTACACTATAATCGTTAAGAGCATACTCATCTTTTAGATGTGGTAATTCTATAACATCACCTGGCATTATCTTTCTACCTAGTGTTTTCACGCTTGAAGATATGTGTATAGTCATAAACAATGTATCGTTTGTTAAGAATAATCCAAATTGACTCATGTTAAAGTCAATGTCTTGGACATTGTATATACCTCTCAAACTATAAATGTCAGGATCGTATTTACGATCCCTGTTTTCCATAAACAACATATCTTGTATGTTAGTTTCAGCAACAGCATTATATTTTGGTTGATCAGCAGTCGCATCTGCTTCGTCAGGGTTTTTAGGCCCTAAATATTTGTGAATAAAAACGTCTGTACCACCTACAGTGAACATTTCAAAGATGCGATTATCGATGAATTCGTAGTCTTTACCCTTTTCTGGTTTATATAAACTAAGTCTCGGCATACACATATTTATCGATACGATAAATACTATTGGAGAAACTAATCTTATGGCAACACTAAAAACAAAAAAACAAGAAGTATTTGACTATGTATACGCTATGTTAGGCGGAGGGATGGTCGATGTTGAATTAGATCCTGTGCATTATGAAACAGCTCTTACAAAAGCACTAACAAGATTTAGACAAAGATCGGATAATTCGGTAGAAGAAAGCTATTTCTTTATGCCTACAGTTACTGACCAGAATACGTATACTTTACCAAGTGAAGTTGTAGAAGTTCGTACAATATTCCGTAGATCAATTGGCTCTAGATCAGGTGGTGGCGACGGCGGAACTTTGTTTGAACCATTTAATATGGCATACACAAATACGTATTTGTTAGCAAGTTCAAACATGGGTGGATTAGCAACTTATGATTTCTTTAGTCAGTACCAAGAACTAGTAGGTAGAATGTTTGGCAGCTTTATTGAATTTAAATGGAATACTTCTACAAAGCAATTAACTATATTACAACGCTCTCGTACTGAAGAAACATTAATGTTATACTGTTATAACTATCGTCCAGATGAACAATTATTAGATGATTATCTTGCAAAACAATGGCTAAAAGATTATACTGTTGCTACTTGTAAATACATGCTTGGTGAAGCACGTTCAAAATTTGCTACTATTGCTGGACCACAAGGTGGTGGACAATTGAATGGAGATGCGTTGAAATCAGAAGCACAGCAAGAAATGGAAAAACTTGAAGGCGAAGTTTCAACAGCAATGGCAGGCGGAACCGGCTACACTTTCACAATCGGCTAAAAAAATACTTGACTTTTATAAATTCTTACTGTATAATAATACTATTACAGTTAAGGAATCATTATGATTATTGGTATTTGCGGGTTAATTGGCAGTGGTAAAGACACTATTGCAGATATACTTGTACAAGAAAAAAACTTTGAAAAATTATCTTTTGCAGATAAACTTAAAGACGGTGTTGCTAGTGTATTTGGATGGGATAGACAAATGCTAGAAGGCAAAACTGAAGCCAGCAGAAGTTGGCGAGAAAAAGAAGATACGTTTTGGACCAAAGAAACAGGACGTAGTATAAGTCCAAGACTAGTATTGCAAGAGTTTGGCACAGACTGTATGCGACAAGGTTTTTACGACGGTGTATGGGTAAGTCTAATTAAAAAACATATATTAGATCATCCACATAAGAACTTTGTTATTCCTGATGTACGGTTTGAAAATGAAGCAAATATGATACATAGCATCAAAGGACAAGTATGGCGTGTTAGAAGAGGACCCGATCCTGTTTGGTTTAGAATGTATACAGATCTTGGACAAGAACCAACTGACGTACATGAGTCAGAATGGAGATGGGCAAACATAAACTTCAACAATATTATTGATAATAGCAATACACTACTTGAACTTAGAAGTCAGGTAAAAGGTCACCTTGCTTCCATATAATCCCTTGTTTTTGTAACACACGTTGGCAATTAGCACATATTGTTTTTAAATTACTAGATCTACAATTTTGTAAATCTCCGTCAATATGGTATACATTAAACTGTTCAGCATACTTACTTTCAAATGCACACTTTTCGCAGTAGTCTTTTTTATCGTAACCTCTTTGTTTCCATAGAGGCACGCCGTAGTTGACTCCATTTCTTAAACATCTTTCACAAAGTGTTCTATAAAAAGTTTTGCCACCTTTTTTATAATTTACAGCACAAGGCCGTTGGTTACATTTACATAATGGTCTCATATTGTATTTACCTCACCTTTCAGGTCCCTTTTTAATGGCATATAACAGCAAGGTTTTAAAAATATATGATAAATAATAATAAGAAAGTAATGTCCACGATAGGAGAATAACATGGCACTAGTATCCCCAGGAGTACAGGTAAGCGTAATAGACGAAAGTTTTTATACCCCCGCTGAACCAGGTACAACACCAATGATCTTCGTTGCTACGGCACAAGACAAAACAAATGCAGCAGGAACTGGTACAGCTCCAGGAACAACCGTTGCAAACGCAGGAGTTCCGTATCTACTAACAAGTCAAAGAGACTTAGCAGATACATTTGGCGACCCAATATTTAAATCTGATACAAATAACAATATGATACACGGCGGTGAACTTAATGAATATGGTTTACAAGCTGCTTATTCATACTTAGGTGTAGCGAACAGAGCGTTTGTTGTAAGAGCAGATGTTGATCTAGGTGAATTAGAAGCAAGTGCAACAGCACCAGCTGCAAATCCAACAGATGGCACATACTGGTTAGATACTGCAAACACATTATGGGGAGTTCAAGAATGGAACGGCGCAAGTGTTTTAAACTCTGGACAAGTTTTCACAAACAAAGTGCCAGTAGTAATTACAGATAGCACAGACTTATCAAACACAGGATCACTAAGCACAAATGGATACTCTGGGGAAATTCCATCTGCTACTATAGGATCAGTTGGTTCATATGCTGTGGTTGCAACAACAACATTAATTAGAATATTTTATAGAAACTCAGCTGGTACTTGGGTACTTGTTGGAAGTGATCCGTGGACAAAAAGTCGCCCAACTATAGTTGGTACTGCGTCTAATCCATCGTTTGCTGGCACATCGGCTATAACAATAAACGGTACAAGTGTTACTGTAAATAGTTCAGATACAGTTACCGATGTAGCATCTACAATCAACGGTTTAAGTATTCCAGGAGTTACTGCTGCATCAGTAGATCTAAAATTAGAAATTTATAGTGACGGTACAAGTTCAGGTGCAGATGATAGTTCATTAGGCGGTCCAGTACTTATTGGCGGCGATGCAACTAGATTAGGCGAGCTAGGTATTGCGGTAGGAACGTATTATCCGCCAGCATTACAAATTGGTAAGCACACTAGCATACCAGAATGGAAATCTGGAGATACGTATACACGCCCAACTGGTTCAATTTGGTTAAAAACTACAACACCTAACTTAGGTGCAAGTTTAATATTGAAAAAATGGAATGACGCAACTAAACTTTGGGCAACTATTTCAACTCCGTTGTATAGCGATAACCAAACAGCATTGTACGAATTAGATCCTACAACAGGTGGATCAGCTTTACTTACAGGCGCAGTTTATGCAGAAACAAATGTAGCAGGAGATACACAACCACTAGCAACTATTAAACTACAAAAGCGTAGAGGAATAGCACCTACAACTATAACAGGTGGTAAAATTGTAGCTGGTTCAATACCTTCAGGTAGTCAAAGTTTTACAATTAGTGCAACAGACAATGGTAGTGCAGCATTTAGTAGTCCAAAAACAATTACAAAAAGCTACACTGGTGCTGTATCAGACGCAAGCGTAATAGCAGCTACAATTAATGGTAATAATATTGAAAATGTTACAGCAGCAGTTGATGCACAAAACAAAGTTACAATTAGTCATGCACTAGGCGGTGAAATACGTTTTGTTGACACAGACGGTGTACTATTAGCTGCAGGATTTACACCATATGTAAGTCCAACAGCAGGAACACCCAACTTAATTTATGTTCCAGGAACTTCTAGTTCAACTAGTCCAAAACAATTTCAAGCAACACTTTGGTCTCCAGTAAACGACTTAGGTACTGGATTCTTTACATCAAGTGCTACAGAAGTTAAAGGATCAACTGCTAACGGAAGACTTTGGTACAATAGCATTGTTGACGAAGTAGATATCTTAGTACACAACGGTAGTGAATGGTGTGGACTATTATACGACGGTACATCAGGACAAAGCTCAAATGCAAGTCCATTTTACAATGCAGATGCAACTAAAACTCCAGATGCAGACGGACCAATGGTAGGTGCAACAGCACCATTAACACAAGCGGATGGAACAGCACTAGTAAACGGAGATATTTGGATTAGCACAGCAGACTTAGAAAACTATCCAAAAATTTATAAGTTTAACGCAGATAGAACAGATTTGCCTATTGTAAACAGATGGTTCTTAGTTGATACCGGTGATCAAACATCAGAAAATGGTATACTATTTTCAGATGCAAGATATTCTGATACAGGAGCAGGAAGCACTCCAGCATTAATATCAGAATTATTAGCAACAGATTATGTAGATCCAGATTGTCCAGATCCAGCATTATATCCAAAGGGTATGTTGTTATGGAACCTTAGACGTTCAGGATTTAATGTTAAGAAATATGTTAAAAATTATATTAGTACATCAGGAAACAATGTACGTTACGGTAGCGGTACTGGCGAATCTATGGCAAGTTATTTTGCAGATCGTTGGGTTACTGAAAGTGCTAACCAACAAGATGGTTCAGGTACTTTTGGACGTAAAGCACAGCGTAAAGTTGTTATACAAGCGTTACAAGCACTAGTTAATAGTAATCAAGACATTAGAGATGATGAATCAAGATTGTTTAACTTAATGGCTTGTCCAGGATATTCAGAACTAATTGGCGAAATGAAATCATTAAACTATGACAGAGGCTTAACAGCATTTGTACTTGGTGATAGTCCATTCCGTTTAACCAGTGATGCAACATCAATTAACAACTGGGCAACTAACGTAAACCTTGCAGTTGAAGATAATGATAATGGGCTTGTTACATCTGATCCATATTTGGCTGTATACTATCCAAGTGGATTTACAAGTGATAACTTTGGTAACAATGTTGTTGTTCCATCGTCACACATGATGATGAGAACTATTGCACTTAGTGATCAAGTATCGTTTCCATGGTTTGCACCAGCAGGTACAAGACGTGGTGGAATAACTAACGCAAGTTCAACAGGGTTTATTACTAGCGAAGGCGAATTTAAATCAATTGCACTTAATGAAGGTCAAAGAGATACACTGTATCAAAATGCAGTTAATCCTATAACATTTATTACAGGTGCAGGTTTAGTAGCTTTTGGACAGAAAACAAGGCAACTAACAGCAAGTTCATTAGATAGAATCAACGTTGCAAGACTTGTAATATACTTACGTAGTCAACTTAACACACTTGCTAAACCATACTTGTTTGAACCAAATGATAAAATTACACGTGACGAAATCAAAGGTGCAGCTGAAAGTCTAATGCTTGAACTTGTTGGTCAAAGAGCACTTTATGACTTCTTAGTTGTATGTGATGATTCAAATAACACCCCAAGCAGAATTGATAGAAATGAATTACATTTAGATATTGCTATCGAACCTGTTAAAGCAGTTGAGTTTATTTACATTCCGCTAAGACTTAAGAATACTGGTGAAATTGCAGGATTGTAAAAAATGATAAATACTTTTAGATTAGGAGCAAATTAAATGGCAATATCAACACTATCAAAAATAACAGTACCTTTGGCTAGCGGAGACTCTGCTAGTAACCAAGGTTTGTTGATGCCAAAGCTACAATACCGCTTTAGAGTGAGCTTGGAGAACTTTGGAGTATCAACACCAACAACAGAACTAACGAAACAAGTAATTGACGTAGCTCGTCCAAATGTGTCATTTGAAAAAATGACCATTGACATTTACAACTCAAGAGTTTATCTAGCTGGTAAACATACATGGGATCCAATTACACTTAACTTACGTGAAGACGTTAACGGCAACGTTCAGAAACTTGTCGGCGAACAGTTACAGAAGCAATTCGACTTCTACGAGCAGTCAAGTGCAGCATCAGGACAAGATTACAAATTTACTACACGTATTGAAATCTTAGACGGTGGTAACGGTGCTAACACACCAAACGTACTAGAAACATTTGAATTATATGGATGTTATGTAGAGAGTGCAAACTACAATCAGTTAGCATATTCTAATTCAACAGATCCAGTTAGCATTGCATTAAATATACAATACGATAATGCTATACAATCTCCGCAAGGTACAGGTATTGGTACTGCTATTGGCAGAACTGCAAATACACTTGTTACCGGCGGCGGCGCTTAATAACAAAAACAAGAGTTCCTAATCTTAGGGGGTACTTTTTTAGTACCCCCTATTCTTTTATGTACGCACTTTTTAAAATAGATAAATATTAGTATGGGAAAGTTCACAGGATTCTTAGATAACTTAGCTAGTGGAGCATTAAGTCCAAAAGGTAACCTTGCAGATTTTAGACATGCAAGTAAAACTTTTGTTACTGATGCTTTTAGACTAGCGCCAAAAACAAAATTTCTTTATCATGTATATTTTGATATTAACGATCAACCAGCTAGTATTTTACCTGAACTCAAAGCAAAACATACAAGAGAAATAGGACTGCTAGTCAAATCAGCAGATTTGCCTAAATACACAGCAAATGTTGAAACTAAAAAGAAGTATAATAGGATAAAAAATATACAAACTAGTATTTCATATGATCCTATTAATATTGCCTTCCATGATGATAATTTAGGTATTACAAGTGCTTTAATGGAAGCATACTATAGATACTATTTTGCAGACGGAAATTATGGCTCAAGGACAGATGCATTTAATAGGAATGTAACTAAAACAGCAGCAGGCGATAACACATATGCTGGCAAAGAAAGAAACAAATATGCATATGGTTTAGATAATAATCAAAACGAACCTTTCTTTAACAATATACAAATTAGTCAACTTACACGAAAAACATTTACAACATTTACATTAGTTAATCCTACAATTACTAATTGGGGTCACGATAGTGTAGAATCATCAGATGGCTCAGGCACAATGCAAAATCAAATGACTGTAGCATATGAAGCAGTTTGGTACGATAGAGGAAGTGTTGGTGTAGATAATCCAAAAGGTTTTGCAGATCCATCGCACTACGACACAACTCCTAGTCCAGCAAGTTTACTAGGTGGAGGTGCTTTAGGTTTAGGCGGAGCAATTGGTACCGGAATTAGTTTGTACGACTTTATTACCAATGATGGTGGATTTAATAGTCCGCTAGAAGCAGGATTAGCCGCCGCCAATTTAATATCAAATGTACGTAATTTAAGTAGTGAAGGTATTAGAGCAGAAGGATTTAGTTTACTTACCGGTGCAATTGGTGCAGCGGCTGGTACAGATGTTTCAGGTGTTGCAAATACATTCTTTCCAAAAAATGGCGGCAAGGGCGGCGCAAAGGATTTAGTAATAGCAACTGCAGCCATAACAGGATTAAAAGCATTAACACAAGCAGTAAATAATACTGATGCTGCTAAAGAAAGTGCCGCAAGACTTGCAAATAGTAAAACATTCCAAAATAACGGCGGCACAGGCGGAGTTAACGGAGCAACAGCAGCATACAATGCACTATCAGCTTCAGCACAAGAAGCACTTAAAGGATCTACATAATGTCAAGTCTACCAAATAAGCCAAAAACTTCAGAAGGAAAAACAACAGAATTTTTTGACAAATATTTTACAAAAAAAATAAATTTTCCTAGTAACGAAGTCGATGCTGTAATAGGATTTTTTTTAAAACGAGGTTTTGATCAAGGTGCTGCACAAAGTACCGGTACTGTTCTTTTAGAACAAACAAAAATAGATAATATAAATGTTTTTACACTTTTAGATACCCTTAAGGGGTTAAATGAAGTACAATTAAGTACAGTAGTTGCAGAAGTACTTAATTACAACAGAGATTCAACATCTAGTGTAGGGTTTAGACGTCCACAAACTGTAGATAAAATTGAAAAACGTAACATAGTGGTATAATGCTATGGCAAGATTTGCACAAGGTAAATTTGCTCTTAAAAATCCAGACAAATATGTAGGAAGAAAGACTCCAACCTATCGTAGTAGTTGGGAATTTGCATTTATGAGATTTTGTGATGAACATCCTAATGTAGCACAATGGGCAAGCGAAGCAATAAGAATACCTTACAAAAATCCTTTTACTGGTAAGCATACTATATATGTTCCTGATTTTTTTGTTGCATATGTAGATAAGACAGGTAAACAACGTGTAGAGTTAATAGAAGTTAAACCAGCAAATCAAACACATAGAGATAAACTTGGTAAAAGTAGAGCTAACCAAGCTAGTTATATACTTAATCAAGCAAAGTGGTCAGCAGCAAATTCGTATTGTAAACAACAAGGTTTAATATTTAGAGTAGTAAATGAAACAGATATTTTTCATCAGGGGGCAAAGCGGTGACAGAACAAGAATACCTAGACTTATTATTAGACAAATTAGGCGGTATGCCTGGAAAAAGAACTGATGGTGCAAAAATAATAAGAGGTTTTTCAAAATACTATGA
>Ga0302114_10001395_pt1 | contig 15945 bp, 5 predicted proteins | sample AG5_Surface_MG_FD_203107 | JGI IMG/M metagenome (GOLD analysis project Ga0302114, IMG submission 203107) | Marine microbial communities from Western Arctic Ocean, Canada - AG5_Surface | ecosystem: Environmental > Aquatic > Marine > Oceanic | place: Canada: Western Arctic Ocean | collected...
TGTTTAAGTCTAGTGTATACGTTTTTAGATTAGAAAGTTTATGTAAACCAACCGCGTAACCTACAGGAGTCCCTGACCAATCAGTAACGGTGTTAGGTGCGAGTGTGTAACTGGTCGAATTATGCCCAAGTGAGTTGGGTCGCCAGTTTGTAGTTAGGGATGAGTAGCCTTCGACCGCTTCGGGTACTAAAGTACGTATATCGTTAAGAATCGGGTTATAGGACTTTAGAATATACAATGGGCGGGCGTCGGCACTGGCCGATACGATCGAACCTGTAGCGCGACTTAAGTGGTAACAAACCTCCGCTAGGCCTGCCGAACCCCCACTTGACTGCGGAGCTAGTACCCCACTAGCGCTTAATTTAGGTGATGTTAGTGTGGCAGTGGGTACTGTTAAGGTAGAGTAAGTGTTTGGTATACTAAGGGGCTGTTTACTAAAGTTTACGTAATTCATCAATGTGACTTTAAAGGCAAGTAATGTTAACCAGAGTTGAACTCATGCTAAGGAAACAGTTTGAACTAGCTGAACCCATAAGTAATGCCAAGTATCCAAGATATCGCTTACGAAAGACCACCCGAACAAGTAAGTTGACAAGGTAGACGTCCCGAAGAAAGATAAAAATATCATTAATGTACTGGCCAGTACGAACGTGAATGACAACCAGTTTGTTATCAGCGAGGTTTTGATGTTCTGAACTTTTAAGTCTGACCATTTTGAATTACGAAATACGTTACCTAATGAGGCAAACGTTGTCCGTATTTTGTTATTACGCTCAAAGAATACCCTTAAATAGGATACATAACTGGAATTGAATTTGGGGGAGTTAGTATAGTTCGAAACGAAGTAGTTTGTTAATTTTTCAAAGTATCGCAAGTACTCAAAGAGTATAATTCCAAACCGTTCGACGTGTTTGAGGCTTAAAAAGTTTTTGAGAATTCTCCTACTCAGGATGATTTATCGTACGAGACTAGCCTTATATGGTCAGTTAGCTGCCTATCTGTCATATTAAACGTATTGTCAATGCTTGAAAAGTGCATAAAATGGGTACATCATAAAAAGAATAGGTCTTTTTTCATAAAATAAACAATTATGGGCATCCAATGGTGGAATCGCCCACAAATCTCCATACATTGACCCCAAAATATCCCAGTTACTAAGAAAATTGTAATACGGTGGGACGAGTACCCAGGTACACAGTCAATTTTAATTCCGGCAGACGGAATCGATCAGGAATGAATAACATCCTTAGAGGACGCTAAAATATGGAGTCGTGTTTCGATGGGCATTGCAATTGCGCTTGTTGCGTGAAGACGTATCATGTTTGTAACACCTTTTTTCATCGGCCGGAACTGAGATTTATAAAGTGTTACATTCTTTGATAAATCTGAGGAGGTACTATCGGAGTTAAATAGGTAGAAGAATAAATAATTTGTGAGTAGGGAGAGATTCATACTAGAATCTTTTAGGTGCGAATTCGTGATATTTAATAAGTCTTTAAAAACTACAAACTTTAGGAAGTTAGTATTCGAATAAAAAAGCTCACGAGACAACTCGGAACTAAACGAGGTTGGATCAATTAGTGGGTAGGCGGCCTTGACTTCCTCTAACAAAGGGTTATTGGGTGAGGCTGTTAAGTACTTTGGTAAGTTAGTTACGTTGCCTTTGTTTGCGAAGTATTGCCTATACAAATATTCTCGTTTTGAGAGTATATCAACCAGTACGCTCGAGTTGTAGTAATAAGACTGTATCGAAGAACTTGGTCTTCAGGAAGACCGTACCGGGGTGTTCACGCCGGAAGATGAAGGAGTGGAGCTTGTCGAGGTAAATGCCTTAGCTGTTGCATCGGTCCAAAAAAGATGCGCTTGGGATAAAGATAACTTCGTGTTTTGTAACGATTGGTCCCCGAATAAGGACGTTAAGTTCGCAGGCACCTTATACCAATTGGAGACCCGCTCATAAAAATAAGGCGTACGGGCTCAGTTTGACATGTAATTTTTACGTGCACGAGAGAGTTTTATCAAATAATTTTCGCTATCATTGATCTCATCACCGGTACCAGTTGCGTACTCGAAAGATTTATTAGTGTAAGGTAAACCTAGGAGTGAGTAACGAGCCACGGACGAAGGTTGAATTTCGATCGACGACCACCTCGATTGTCAATCAAACCACAAGTACCTGGATGGATCGCTTTTCATGGAAAGTAGGAAGGGTATATCCGCGAAGTAAGTATTCATGGAGTTTCAAACAGCTAAATTGTCTGTAAAGTTATCAGTTAAGTATTGTTTATAGCTATTAACATTGAAAAAGCTATCTTTGTTTTTTGCTAACAAAGATTCATAAGGAGTTTTTTTTTCAGTTAGGAACGGATGTGTAACATAGGAGTTGGAAAGGTCTTGTAGGCGAGCATTAGACCTCCCTTCGTCAAATCGGGACTTGAAGACTTTTTGTATAGCATTGTATGTAACTATAGCACTACGGGTTGAGGCCCTAAGTTTCATGGGATTTGATACACGTAAGTCACTAGAAGTTGTCACGCCTAAAGTACTATCGTAGTCGGCGTTTTCAGTGTCCATGTTATCTGTAAACCACGCGTTATCCTCGTAATCTGGGCGGAAGTTATCCAATATGTGGGTATATGAGATTGGTTGCATGTACGAACTACGAGCGTTTAGTAATGTTTTATAATTTAAGTAGTGTATGTGGTTAATGTATTTTATGCTTTCATACGAATCCTCTAGCGAATCGACTGCGACTTCGTTTGGGAAGTTAGCAAAGTCTTTCAACCCCAGTAACAAAGAATTAGGTAATGAGTCTTCGCTGAATATAGGGAGGGCGTGTAGGTTGGTAGTCGACCCCAAATCACGTAAGAAGGGCTTTGCGAGAATACTAGATTTAAATTTAGTATGCCTATCAGATACGTTGAATAATTCTTCTTGTTTTTTAAAGTATAGATGCTCGTTTGACTCCTGTAGGATGTTAAGATAGTCGTCGTGAGAAAAAGAGGAATACGTGGACTCCCAGAACGCGTCTTCTAACAGCTCAAGGGCTTGTCAATTCCTAAAGTCATATTCTGCGTATTCGGAAAATGTAGGGAGGTACAACCGATTAAAGAGTTCCGTTACGGAAGTATTCATGTTATACCGGTGGGACTGATTTGAGTAGGCCCAGTAGGAAAGTCAGTAGGTGTTAAAGATGTGATTAGGTGCCGACTCTTCTTTACTTTTTAGGAGATTAGGAGTTAAGTCGTCTTCGCCGGCTTGAAACTTGTCGAACGAGAGCCCGTACTGTGTTGAATTAGTGTCTAATACTGGCGTGTGTAAGAACGGTGAGGCCGTTTTCGTAGTTGAGGCTCGGAGTAACGTGTCAGCGCTTGACCATTTGGCGGCGGCACTATTAAATAAGTTTTGCTGTAGTCCAGAAACTGAACCCGTAGTCCCGTTCTCAACTACTGCGTTTAAATTATTATCACTAGAGATTGCGTTTAATTGGGTTTTTCCGGATGCGAACTGGTCGACAAGCCGCGCGTTACGCTCACTAGTCAATAAGGAAGTGCCTGGCGACTTTAGGTCTTTGAACCGGAATGATAAACTTTCGTTGGAAAATTTAGTAGAAAACCGAGACATCGGTGACGGAGATAAGACTTCGCTAGTAGTAGTTAAGTCATTGGATCACGCAAGGTTCGTAAAGTTTTTTTTTGACCACTTATTGTTCAGCGCGAATTTAAAAGGATTTTTAAACTGCTTCGCGTCATTTTCGGCGGATAGTAGTGAATTCTTAGACGGGAAGTTGGCGTAATTACTTTGTAATACGTTTGAGCCGCCTGCGGTATTGTTTAAGATTTGAAAAGGGAGACGCCCCCCCTGCTCAGCACCAAAGCTTTCACCGCGAGAATGAAGCTTTGCGCCATTATTAGGAGTGCTACCACCTAAATTAGGCTTTACCCCTAAATTATAATCCATGAAAGTGTCTAAGCTTTTTGAGTCTAGTAAGGAGTTAAAGTTGTTAGTTGAGGATGAAAGTGAGGTGAAGTTGTGCTGTCTTAATGTACCGTAGGTGTTTGTTTGTGTGGGTTCCGAATCGTTTAAGTAAAGGTCGGCTAATTTTTTATAACGTAGGTTAAACTCGGAAACATTTCCATACAGTTGTTGCGGGTTCGTTTTTGAAAAATATTGTATTTTTTTAAAAGCCGTTGAGTCCTTCACATTATTAGTTCCTAAATCTGCAAACTTCATAAAGTTAATTATCTTTGCGTTATCGGTCGGTGAGAGTACTAAATGTGCTGGAGTCGACGTGGTTTTATTGTTGTTACGGTTTTGGTAGTACTTCCAAAGCGTATTTGAGCTTAGTGTGGTAGAGCTGGCAGTCGTGTATTTTAATGAGTTACCCACCATGGAGGAGTAGGAAGGGTTGACGTTGTAATTAAGGTCTATACCCTTTGGATAAAAATACTCTCAACCCCATTGGTAAGCTCTAATACCTATGACAATCTCGCCTGACCCGAAGCCATCATAATAGTCGGCGGCATCTACGCTTTCGGAAATAATAATAGAGGCTGCTCACGTCACGGGTACAGTCGCTGTGATTAGGTCAGCACACTTTGACCTACTAACCCCGCGCGTCTCCCTCTTCGGTTTAGACCGTAGGCTGCACCAACGTACAACATTGATGAACGTAATGAAATAAAACATAATAAGGGATATAAACATAAACCAAAGTCAGTGCTGATAATGTAAAATGTGAATGAACCACAAATCTTCGTGTACGAACGAGGGGGAAGCGATGAACGGTTCGGGGTAGTATAATTTGGTGTCAGGAGTAGATAAACCATCAACGACTGCAAAGTCGTCTGAAGACAAACCCAACTCGTAATCATTAATCATGTCGTGAAGGTTAGGGAAAAGGGAACGTAAATTTTCTAACTGGTAGGGGCGTACGACGGCGGCTAGTTCGATTTCATCGGCTAGAGCGGCTCCAACTTCCGCCAAGTTTGAATTGAGTAGATCACTGACTGAAAGGAAAGTCGAGTTATTAAAGATATTTAAATCTCAGGTTCCTAGAAGGGTTTGTGCTCCTGAGTCGGATAATACGTAAAGGTTATGAACCGAGTCCGATGTATTAACATCAAAATACTCCTGTAAACAAGAGATTAGGAAAGGGTTTTGGTTAATGTCGAAGAAGTCGATTAACCCTTCGACGGAGAAGGGATTTAATCCATATTTTGTGGGGTAGGCATTAGACGTGGCGAATGAGCTGTAATAGCTTTCTGGGGAGTTGGCAAGCAGTTTCGCTTTATCCATTGTACTTGCGGCAGGAGTCGAACCTGCATTAACCCAACGCTGAGTTAGGCGCTTTACCACTAAGCTACGTAAGTGTGTTCGTCCTAAACTTTACTTTGTTTTAACAAAGTTATATGAGAAGAGTGTGGAGTCTAGGCTGTTAAGGAGTAGCCTATCTAAATGCTTGTGGCTATTAGTAGAATTTCGCGTAAAGCGGTGGTTATGAAAACTTTTACGCTGTATAAACGACAGTCGACTTACCTCAAAAAGGTAAAAATTTAATCGCGTGTTAAATCGGCCCACTCCAAAATTATTTCGAATAGCCGGTTTAGCTTGCCTAATACTGTCATACATCATCATGAAAAACGAGAGTAGCGCCGCTACACTTAGTAAGTGCCCTGCTGAAGCAATACTATGTCAGCCGCCTAAGGATGAGGGATAGTCCAGAACTCTTCGAGGCATACCGCAATAACCTAACCAGAGCATAGGTATAACAGTTAGTAGTTGACCGAATAGGTAGTAAACGTAGTGTATATACGCAAAAATACGACTGTACTTAACTCCGTAGATAGCGGGGAAATAAAAATAAAACGCTCCGAATATACCGAGCATTGCCGCACCGGCGAACATCACATGAAAATGACCGATGACGTAAAACGTATCATGGAATAGAATATCCATCCCTGTGTGCGCAACGCACATCCCTGAAACACCACCAGAGACGAAAAAAAACACAAAAGTGAACGTAAACAGGAACGGTAATTCCATCACAAACGCGCTATTTACGATGGTTACACACCAATGCATAAGTTTAGTCGCGGCTGGGACCGAAATCATAACGGTTAAGGTACTAAATAGCATTCTGGTGGTATGTGAAAGACCTACCATATACATATGATGACCTCAAACAAAAAAACCTAAGAATGCGATCGTGTACATTGAATATAGCAGACTTGCTCGAGCCGAAACACGCTTACGTAGATAAAATGACATCATAGTATTGGTAAAGCCGAAGACTGGGAGCATTATGATATAGACTTCCGGGTGACCAAAGAACCAAAACATGTGCTGGAATAAGACCGTGTCACCACCACCTGAATAATCAAAAAACGAGGTTTGTCAATGACGATCTGAAAGCAGCATTAAAATTCCGATGGCAAGCATAGGATTAGCGGCAATCATCATCCATGACGCTGTGATAAGTCCTTCTGAAAAAAATGAGCGCGCATCACGCATTTTTCTATTATTTAAAGTCGATAGGTACCTATAAGTGACTAAGAAGTTTGCGGAACTGACTATTGAAGCATTGATTGCTAGGAATACTCCCATAAGTCCTACATCGACTTTTCCGATAGCGGTGAACCTTGTTCGTGCGGAGAACGGTGTTACCATGGCTCATCCGGGCAGCAGGTCTTTTGCATTACGTTCAATAGAATAAACAAGTCCGTCTTCGCCAGTAAAACGGCGGTATAATGTATTTTGATGGCGAGCCGCTAGTAGTTTACACCTTCAAGCTTCACGAGAAAACTTTAATTGCCTTCAGTTAGCTAAAACTCTCTGTTGAGTGGAGCTGGAATCGAACATTTTGTAAAATTTTTGATCCATAGCGTTTAATGAGACCCACCTCACATTAATAAAGGTGGGGTTATTTTTTAGTAAGTATGAAATGTTGAAAAAATTGTCTACGGGTGCTACGTGTGAAGAGTACCAATTGTCAACGTCAGCAAGCTTTAGGTTTGACTGCGTCGTAAACTTCTTAATGAAGTTTTGGTGATTGTTGGTTAAAAGTTCGGTAAATTGGTCTGAGTAAAACCAAGGTGCCTTACGGATGCCACGCGCTACCTCAATATAGGATGTCATTAACGAGGGGTAAAGTTGATCTCAGATGCCTAAGTAGTGACCACACTTATAATCGTAACTAATAAGTGCGTTCGAAAAGCGGTTAAACCTGTACCCGGCTGAGTTTTCTGACATTGAATTTAGTGACAGATCTTGAGATGACGTATTTGTTAGGTTTTCGGAGCTAAAATGTACGTCCGTGGTCGCATGGGCGGAGGCACTGAAATACGTACCGTAGTTTGTACTTCGAGGGAGTACATTTAAGTTATACGAAGTGGTAGTTAGTGACACTAATACGCTTCCGGGTAAAGATAGGATAGACTGGAAATTAAGGGAGGTTATAATTTGTAGAAAGCCACTTAAATAGGCTTGGGCAGCTTCAAAGATAGTGCCTAATAAAGGTAGTAGTGTATAACTAAAATTGTTGGAGGAGTTGTAGGTAGTAGAGTAGGTGTTAAAGTACGAATTCAAGAAAGATTGACTCTTTGCTTTAGGTGTGTTCGTAGTTCCAAAATTATAAAAATTTATCATGTCGGGATTGATAGCCAGTGTGTTATTAGACTTGAAGCGGAGGCCTACCATAGATTGATTTAAAAATTCCCGGTGATCATTCGAGTTAACTAAGTCCGTGAAGAATTTTCTTTTGAGAGTACCTTGAAGTTCGCGTATATTAAAGCAGTTCATCCGTTGATAGCGCCTATCAACGCAAACTAGCTGCATGAGCATAATTAAACCTCCGGGTAAGAACCAAAAAGCTGCGCTGTTTAGTCGTGGAAAAGCTACATCGTGGACTCCGAGCTGTGTGGGTAAGAGAAAGTTTCCGAATGCCCCGAAAACCGAAGGCATGATCATAAAGAAGACCATAATCACACCGTGTGCAGTAGCAATACTTAGGTATTGTAAACTGTCACCTGCTAAAATGCCTACACCGGGGTAGGCGAACTCGAGCCTAATAATTGAGGCCAAGCTCATACCAGCAGTCCCGGCTACTAATACGAAGATAAAATAATTGATTGCGATTCTTTTGTGATTAGTCGTATAAATCCAACTGTTAGTTGTATACGAAGAACGTGCTTTGCCTCACCTTAGTGTAGTAGTAGACCATAAAAACGTGTATAAACGTTCGGACGGAGTGCCGCCGGCGTTGTTGAAAAATTTTTGATTGAGGAATAGTACCGCACTAAAGGGGCTTCAGTTTTGGGACCCGATAGGGGAAAATAGTACCGATTTGGGCGCCATTAAGCGGCTAAGTAGCAATAAGACAATAATGCTTGTCCATGAAAGATTTTCAAACGAGTTACTAATTAGAGTAAATAAGTCCATGATTTATGTTTAATAAAGTTTGTGAGAGATGTTATTCACTTTACGCGAAAATCGGAGTGAGAATTTTAAGGAGTTGCCGCTTATGTCGTTTAAGCTTATTGACCTCATTATAATATGCTGTACAAGCATTATGATAAGGCCTAACCCAAACTCTACAGCGGAAAGGATAAGAAAAAAGAAGGTTAGTGATAGTATATTTAAATTATCAAATACTAGCCCTAGAATTAAAACGATAACGTATAAAGTTATCCAAAGCAGCTCTGCGGTTAGTAAAAGGTGTAATGCGGTGTTTATGTTTAGTGCGATGCTCGCGAACATGACGAAGAATAATAATAATACAAAATTTAAGTCTCCGAGTACCAAGAATTATATATAGCGTCTTTACGCCTTCTTAGTATCCATGAACGTGTCTTCACGATACGAACAGTTAACGGCGTGTACTTCAAAAATAATTAAGTAAAAGATGTAGAACGCTAGCCCTAAACGAGCTGCTAACTCTGCAATAAAGAAAACAAATAGGTAAAGTTTACCTCAAAGTACAAAGTAGGTGTAAAATAAATCGTTTGAAAAGTCATTTTCATCTTCTAATAAGAACGAGCGGTCATCGTTATTATCTAATGTGAAGAGAATCGTACCGTGGATTGAGAGGAATAACTCGTTGAGGTACTCGTCGTCGTCGAAGTCACCTACGAAAATATAGTATGAATCGAAAAAGTCATCTAAATTGTCATAAACATTCATCCTAAACAACAACGTATAAAACCTTAGCATCAACGAAAAAGTAGCAATAAAATCAGACACAAACTGGCTTGCAATGAATTTTACTGATCGTGTTTCCGTTTTTGACGCTTCGAGGAAGGCAAAATAGTGTATAGAGTGTTTGAAACATAGGTAGGCTATGATAAATGAGAAGAAGTAGAAAAAGCCTGTGTCGATAAACTCAATTACTTCCTCCTGGTCATCATCGAAAGCCATTAAAACCATCGCCCAATAAAGAAGAATAAACACTAGCGTTTGCATTACGGCCTCGAATTGGACTCTGGTTTCACGAGACATTGAAAAGAAGTAGTAGTATCACCTTACGAAATGAGCATTCACAGGTGTGGACCATTTAAGAGAGAGTACTAATGTAAAAAAGTAGACTAGAAACCACACGTAAAACCCAAATAGCATAAAACTTATCATACCTTCACCTGGGAAATAGTTTAGGTTATTGGTGTAAGAGTCAAATGCCGCTGTCGGTAAGTTATTGAAGGTTGCTGAAAGTCAGTATGTCGAAATATAGTCCCTTAAAACCATGGAGAGTTCGGGTGCAACTAGTAATGTTGTACTGAACGTCTCTTGGTATTCTGACTGTAGGAGTGAGGACAAAGGAAAAAACACACTGTTTGTTTGTAGCGTAATATCACCCATGAGAGTGTCGAATAGTGAAGTATTGGCTCCGCCGGTTGAGCTACTATTAATCAACATGACGTCTAAATACGACGTTTTGGAAATTGAATCCACTAGGACGTGTTGATTAGTAAAGGATGATTGGAAGATAAAGGATATCAAAGATCAATCAGCTGCGACTAAAGACGATGTTTTCTCCCAGTTTAAAGAATCGGACAGTCATGCTTGGTCCGTTGACTTGTAAGTTTGTGTTCAGCTAGATTCTAAGAAGGAGTTGAGTGATCTCATAATTTATTTTTGGCCCTAGTAAAATAATCACACACTAAAGCCCATTACGCCGGTAAACGTGTTAATCGTCGTAAACTCAGATAACACGCGGAGAGATGTTTGTGAATGCGAGGTTTTACCGATTCGGTAGAGAATTGTACGCTTACGCGAGTTACCCGCAGCACTTATCTTACCTTTAAGGCGGATTTTTAGGCCTTTTATGTTTATATCCGGAAACACATGTCTAAAATAATTATGGAACAGGTACTTAAGGAATCGGAAAATAGAACGCGTTTTCCAAAAACTGATACGAAGGATCATTGCCTTTAGTCATGTTGCGATAATTTTCGGGTCGCGTAGCATAAAACTCAAGTGCATGATATGTAAAGCTTCTTCTAAGAAGAAACGGTGTCCTAAATTCCGCTCGTACGATGCCATTCGGGGGAGCCACCGTCTATAACGAGCGACGAAGTCGGTGGTCATTTCTTGGTTGATAAAGGGGTAAAATTGGAAAAGAGCTTTTTTGCCGGAACAATCCTCTATAAATCGAATTAGCGTGTTATAGTACCACGGTACGAGATTTGTCTGGAAGGATTTATTAGAAAACGAGTTTAGTACCTTCTTAGCCATCCCTTTATTAAAGGAGTAGTGTGGGACTAGGTTCGATTTATAACTTAATGGTCCCGAAAATTGCTCGAGACGACCCCATACCGCGATTAAAGGAGTGTCGTTGAGGGTGTTACGTTTACTATGCGATAGGAAGTATAGTTTTAACAGAGTGGTGTTCCAAACCAATGACGTTAGGGCAGCTTGATTTGAGTAAGCTAAGTTAACTCTACCGGATTTGTTTACTAAGGTTGCTAAGGCTGGTGCAAAATCATGAGCGCCTAATGTATTACGGGTCGCTGACGTGTTGCTGGTCAGTAACTCCTCGCCTTTACGTTGCTGGCGAGGGTTCGCCGAAGGCTCGTGGGCGTAATATGTATTTTGAGGCCGATCGTAGTTGTTATTCAGTAACTTGCGCGCTCGGGTGCGACGGGGCTTACGCACTTTAAATAGCCTCCGGTACGACTTATAAAGTTTGGGGAGTTTTCACCACCGCAGTTTTTTAATTTTCGATAGTTGTTGGCTACGGGATGAAACTAACGCTTCGTAGACTCTCAGTATCCGACGTTTTAGCGCCTGCCCTATGCAAACATGTATGCGTATTCTCGACTTTCTGTTACGAGTTTTGCCACGTACACGGCGCTTTTTCACGTTTTTAACTGTTGGTGTCGCGTAAATGTGATTATAAAGTTTAATTTTACGCGACGTTCGTAAGAGCAGCTTAGTATATAAGCGACGGTTTTTGGTTACCTTGAGAAGGAGATTGGGCCGGTACTTAAGGATCGAATGCTCGGGTAAGAAAAAACTTTCTAATTTTTTTGATTCTGAGTTTTCGTACGACAGGATTGGCCAATCCACAAGCGAGCCCCTCTCTACGGTCGGACTTACACGTCGACTATGGCGAATTCGTTGAGACAAAAAAGCAACGAAAGATGAGCGGTGAGAAAGATGTAAAAAAGAAGACCCTTTGCTTAGAGACAAGGAACGTAAGTTATCGTGGGTTAAGCCCAACTTTGTGTGTACGTTCCCACGATACCTATCCGCATTTACAGGCGAGAAAGCATCCATCTTATAAGATGGTACCCGAGACAAAACTAGTGTGGCGCCTTTGGACAAAGTAAATTTCCGCTGAATAAATGCGGTTTCGTATAGTCATTGGCGTAAAAAGTACGGTCACAGGTGGTTAACGGGCGAAGTAGCCGAAAGGCCCTGTAAACGTAAATTCGGCTTAGTATGGTGGTGCGGGTGGGTAGCAGGCACAACTTCAATCGTATACGACTTTTTCAACGACGTGTGAAATTTATTCACTACGTGTGATAGTTGATTTACCAGTGGCCCGCTCGTGATCTGGGGTGAATTAAACTTTACCGAGGGGTTATTAGTGGCTGCGGCTGTATACTGACTCGATCGGTCGAGTAGGGAGGCCAAATAGTTGACCATAAAAAGGGGAATGGTTGCGGAGTTTTTTTCTAGCCCGTAATATCTCTTGTTGAAAAATGAAGATGACGCCTCTGTGCTGTTATAAACGGTTAAGGTACGGGATTGTTGTGCGCTTTGGCACCGCCCATGCATTTTCCAGTATTTAAGATTAGTATTTCATTGAGAAGAGATTTGGTGGCGCGCAGGTGCCGCGTTTAATATAGCGCTTACGGGTGTACGCGTACTTTGGAAGCGAAAACGTAAATAGGAAAGCTTTGGGTTTAACATAGGTCGTCGCGGCCACGGCTGGCGCTTAGCACGGCTGTACTTTTGTTTACGTGTTGTGTATAAACTAGGTGTGGAAGTAAGAGGGGGGTGCCGATGGGCTGCTTTAGCGGGTCGTAAGTGGGCACCGGTGGAAATGTTTTTGCGCACGAGAAAGCCCCTCCCTTTCCCCGCCGATAAGCGCAATAAAATTTTGTAGCGTGTTGTTGATTTAGGAAGTTTTTTAAACGACATTAGGTACCTTTTTGGTTTACGGAACGTTTTAAGGCGCGAGAGTCTAATCATGCTAAGGCGGCCTTTCACCCAATAGAAACGTGGTTGGCGCCTCAATGAGTAGGTTGCCAGGAAAACTTGTTTTGGGGTTCGGCGTTTTTTGCGGTGAGGCATATGTCACCTACGAGTTGCGGTCGAGCCTAGGGAGTTAACGAGTCGTTTACGGGCCTGTACTGGCGATAGTTTTGCTTTAGTTTGTAAACCCGAGCTGCTACGGACCGCTTTTGCGCGTTTCACTGCTATACGTTTAGCGAATTGCCGTGCATAAGAGGGTGCTTTGGTAAATTTAAATAGGGAGTAGTGATTTACGATGACAAGGATAGAAGGAATCGAACCCACGCGTACGGTTTTGAAGACCGTTGTTCTACCATTAAACTATATCCCTTTAAGAATGTGTAAAGTACTGTGAGTTTAAGGGACTTGTACCCGCTTTGGTTATTTTTTCAACAATATTACTCACGATGACGTTTTAAGGCTCTATGGATTTCGCTCACCGCTACTTTCCAACTTTCAGTTGATATGGTTTTAAGTAGATAGTAAGATGTTTCTATTCACTACTTATACATTTATTTACTCACTACGTCCACGCTCAGTAAAGGGCTCGGTAATGATATCGGCCTTTATAACCGTTAATCACCTAATATCAAGGCATCCCCTTAATGCAAGGATTCTTACTATATACATTTGTAATATAGGCTTAAAGTCTAGGTGTAATAAATGATCTTAAGGATATGTGTACTCCAACAACAGGTTCCCCTACCATTACCTTGTTTCAACTTCGCTCAAATTACCATACCCTCCTTAACTCTCAAACTACTTAGGAATTTATGCAAAGCACAACATTTAGTAAATAGATTTAATTACTTGTAGTTAAATATTCCGAGTAAAAACGTTCAACCGCAATAAATAAATACGATTATTTAACAACCTGAGTGATCGGATAAGTGTCCAGCCGGCACCGCTCTTCGAGCGTGATGGGCGGTGTGTGCAAAGTTTGACAGATCATTCACCGTGACGTGCTGATTCACGGTTACTAACGATTCCGACTTCATGTAGGCGAGTTTCAGCCTGCAATCCGAACTTTGACGGTTTTTAAGGTTTTGCTTTAATATTAATTATCGCGTCCCTCTGTTTCCGCCCTTGTAGCGCATGTGAAGCCCAACGTATATAGACCATAATGACTTGACTTCTCCCCCACCTCCTCAAAGCCAATTATCCAATGCTAAGGTCTATTTTAGTTCACTAAAGTAAGACGCCCACGGCTGAAGGATTTTAGTTATTAGCTTTGCCATAAAGTAAATAAATCAGGTTCTCATTAAGCGCTGTATTAGCGTTTCTTTAATAAGTAAGTTGATTGAAATTTACAACAGGGGTTTCGTTCGTTGAGTAAATGAATAGAACATTCTACAACACGAGCTGACGACAGCCATGCAGTACCAATTAAAAGCTTAACGACGTTTGCCACTAGACAATACAAATTAGAACTTTTCAATACGTTGGTAAGATTAGGCGCGGATTGTCGAATTAATCCACACGCTCCACCGTTCAAACAAACTCCCGCCAATCTGTTTAAGTTTAACCTTTGCAGCCATACTCCCCAAGCGAGGCATTTAAGCGTTAACGTACGCGCGAGGATCAAATTCCCCACATGTAATGCCCATTGATTCAAGGTACGAACTACTAGGGTCTCCAATCCTATTCGATACTCGTACTTAAATGGTTCAACGTCAGTTAGTAATAGTATGCCGCCGAGGCCTCCGAGAATCCCTGATAATATCACAATATTTTATCTCTATATTATAGGTATTGCAAGCTTCTTACTAACTCTAGTACTAAGGTTTTACGGGTGAGTGCATCAATCTATAGATTTACCCCATAACTTCTTAGACAGTCTAGCCATACTTTACGCTCAGTAAAGGCCAGTAACGCTCCCTCGTCAAGGTATTACCGCAGCTGCTGGCACCTTTTTAGCCCGAGGTTCTAACAAGCATAACGTCATTGTTTTGACTTGCGGACAAACTTTACAACTTTCATAGTCTTCACGGCCGTTTTCACGACCTTTCATCTTACGCGTAATGCTGGTTCAAACTTTCGTTCATTGACCAATATTCTCCACTGCTGCCAACGGTGGGATGTTTTTCAGCTCCCATGTGACTGGACAATCTCACAACCCAGCTAGGGGTCGTCGACTCGCTCACAGAGAATTCTGTATTTCTTGGCGAAAATCTACCCCAACGCAACCACACCAATAAGCGTTCTCACTTTTGTCGGGACTTCTTCGCAGTTTGCAGGTTATGCAATATGAACGCGACGCGCACCATTCATCTTCTTATACTAGCTGCCGAGGGCGTTACTCCACACAAAAAACAGCCGGGTACGGAACAAAAGATTAATTGTCTGCCTTATTACAAAGGCAGTGGTACTCACCCCTGTATTTATTTATTAAATAAACTTATTGAAAGTATGAAGCGTATTACTCACCCTTACGCCACTAAAATTGATACCCAATTCTCGTACAACTCGCATGTGTCAAGACACCGCGCACGCGTTCACTCCGAGCCACAGTCAAACTCATAAAATATAATATTAGTATAATCCACGTATATTACCAGCATCGGTAATACGTAACCCGAAATTGTTAATCCGTTATCCGATTTAGTAAAACCAATCTTTTTGTAATCTTTCGTTTTAGGCGTCCACGTTTTCTGACTTTTATCTTCCCGTACGCTTTGTTATTTAAGAAGAGAAACATTGAAAACTTAAAAGGTGTTTGCAATGACTTCTCGTCTACTAAATCATCCGAAAATGGATTACGGTAGATACTAACGACAGGGTCGTTGAGAGTGGACATCATCTCTTTCAAGTACGCCGGAGTCTTTGAGATTATAAAATACAACGTGGTAAAGGAGGCAAAAAGGAGCGTTTTACGCAAAAAACTAGCTAAAATTAAATACATTGCTTTGCTTTTCATGAACGATTTACTCTTTGAGAAAAATTTCATGAACAACCCGAGCGAGAGCGAGAGGTACGTTTCACCTTTTAAAGTCCGGAGTGTTGGGAAAAATCGGTTCCTGGAAAAGTTGAACGCAAGAGTTTTTTGGGTTTCATAAAATTTAGCTTTGTTCTTCAGCCAATTTATGAGTAACAGAGGGTAGGTACGTAGAACCGAGCTTGCAAAGTGGAGTTTACGGGCGTAAACATTTTTTGTGAAGCCACTGCTTGAATTTACTTGGTAATGGTATTTCACAAATTTACTCAAGTTCG